>Ga0247830_10000828_pt1 | contig 11875 bp, 9 predicted proteins | sample 12C_Control_Day5_FD_207766 | JGI IMG/M metagenome (GOLD analysis project Ga0247830, IMG submission 207766) | Soil microbial communities from agricultural site in Penn Yan, New York, United States - 12C_Control_Day5 | ecosystem: Environmental > Terrestrial > Soil > Agricultural land | place: USA...
AGCTTGTAGGTGACCGTGGACGTGACCGAGTGCGTGATGGTGACCAGGCCCGTGACCGTGTCGACCTGCTTAGGGCTGACGTAGAAGATTTTGGCGGTGGCGTTGGTGACCGTCGCCGCGTAGGTGCCGCCGCTCAGCGTGGACCCGGCCGGGGTCGCGCCCGGGTCGGTGATGGTCACGTTGTCGGGGGACGCGTTGCCGTTGATGATCTCCAGCAGTGCGCCGAGCACACCGAGTTGCGCGGCGGAAATTGTGTCGGATGCAGCCACCGCAGCCCCAGCCGAAACAGTGCCGGCCCGGGTGGGCGTGGTCGCCGTGAGAGCAGCCATCAGAGGTCTCCTTACTGGGTGGTGCGCGTGACGGCGTCGGACTTGGTGAACTCGGCCGACCACGTGACCATGTCGGCGACTGGGCTGGTCTCGACGTACGACTTGAGAAGCCCGTTGAACGCCTGTTGCGGCTTGCCGGAACCGGTGCCCTCGGGCCGCCGGACCAGGGCCACGACCGCCCCGATGAGTGGCTCCAGCACAGCGCGCGGACTGCCGGACGCGGCGTTGTCGTAGGTGCCGCCCATCGTGAACGAGCCGGCGCCGAGCCCGCCCGCAACGACGTGGTCGTCCTTGCCGTATGTGGTCACGTCGTGCTCGTCGGCACCACGGGTGAATGAGGACGTGTTGGTGAATGCGGACAGGTTGTTGCCGCTCACCAGGATGACCGTGCTCTTGCCGTGCTGGAAACTCATGCCTATGCTCCCGATCCCGCAATGTCCACTGTGAACACGCCGGCCATGTAATCGACGCCGGCAATCGACACCACGTCGAACTCGATGCTCTCCACCCGCAGGGAGTCGAACGCGGTGTACGTGCCGCCCTCCAGCACCTGCTTGACTGACTTGGTGCCCGACCCGTCGCAATAGGCGCCGAGTGTGTCGCGCGCTGCCCGGTCCGAAACCTTGCCGACCACCAGGACCACGGGCAGCGACATGCGGTCCATGCCCCGGCCATACGTCGCGTCGTACGTATAGGTGTCCGGGTAGGACACCACCGCAGCCGGGGGCGTGACCGTCGCCACCGGATACGGATAGCAGCGCAACCCGGCGATCGTGTCGAGCCGCCCGGACACCTCATCCATCACGCTGGCCAGATCCATCAGCGCACCGCCCTTGGGCGCACCAGCGAACGCAGTGACACGGCCACATCCGGGTCGAGTCGGGCAAGCAGGCGCAGTTCCGAGCCCTGGTCCGGGCTGCCCGCGATGCCGTACGGCGAGTCCCGGCGAGCGTTGAACCGCGACGCCTGCAACAGCGTCGCCTGCTCCACTGCAACCGGAAACGTTGTCCAGCCCCAGCGCGCGGTGATGGCCACCTCGTACTCATCGCCAACAGGTGTGACGGTGGAGTCCTCGCCGAACGCGATGCGAGTCCATGGGCGGCCAATTGCCAGCGCGTTGACCGGCTCAAGGATGTAGCCGGTCGAGGCCGTGCCGGAGACCTCCACGGACATCCCCACGGTCGTCATGAGGTCGTCAATGTCGACCACCCAGAGGCCGCGCTCATAGTCGGGCCTGGCCGTGTAGAGCCGTTCCTCCGGCGCGGACACCAGACCGAACTGACGGTTGGTGTGGTCGTCGATGGCCCGGGAGGCGGTCGTGATGAACATGGCCAGCTCGACGTCGTCGACTGTGTCGCCGATGCGCAGGAACGCTTTCGCGTCCGACACGCTGGTGTAGTCGGGTGCCCAGCTCATCCGTACCGCCTCCCTTCAGGCTCATCGGGCCGGTGTCGACCAGCTCCGTCGGTCAGACGCTGTCGTAGATGACCTGACGCACACCGGCGATGTCGGTGTTGGCGAACGCCTTGTAGCCCCAGATGGCGATGTCGACGCCAGCGACCGGGGTGTAGATGTTGGCCGCACCCGACCCGGGGAACTCAAGGCGCTGCGGAGGCGTCGACCACGCCCACACCACCGTCGGGTCGTACAGCCACGAGTTGTTCGGCGAGCCCGGGGTGGACGGGAGAGCCCACGACGGCAACGCCGTGATCCCGGCCATGTTGAGCTGCGCGAACCGGGGCTCGGCCTGGCCGCTGGCGTTGGTCGGGGTGATCTGCGGGTAGTAGGCCCGGCCGTCCGTTGCCCGCGCGCCAACCGCCTTGAGGTAGGTCGTCTGGTCGACCACGAACGTCGTGAAGTCGTAGCCACGGACGAACTGGAGCCCGGCCACGGCCGCCTCCCACGCCGCCGTGAACGCGGCGTCGGTCGCAGCGGTGCCGAGGTTGATGTCCGTGGCCGCGGTCAGGCTGTTCAGGAACGTAGCCGCGGACGACTCAAGACCCTCGCGGTAGCCGCGCACCATCTGGTTGAAGATCAGCGTCGACACGGCCGGGTTGCCGCCCATGTCCCAGATCTCGCGGGTAAGCCGCGCCTTTCCGGAAAGGGCGGTCGGGGTGACCGTCTGGGAGGTGGTGACGAACGTGCCCGCGGTCGGCTCGGTGCCTTCCACGTGGTCGCCGACGAGGCCCGACGCGCTGGAGAACTTCGGGAACGCGAACGGCTGCACACCGTTGGGCGGCGCGCCCCGGTCGATGCTGCCGAAAATCGGATACCGGTAGTCGCGCTGGTCCACGTACATGTCCGGCCGCTGCACGGTCGGGTTCAGCTCGTCGATGTCGGTTGAGATGACGAACGTCCGACGCATCAGCTCCATGACGCGCTTGCCAGCGTCGGACCGGTCGCCGTAGATGTCGCCCAACAGGGCCATCTCGTGCAGGTCGGCGGAGAAGATGTGCTCGCCCGGACCAACCGGCGCGAAGTTGCCGCCACGGTCGAATCGGTAGGGCAGCGCCTCCCGCGCTACGACGGCCTGAGTCGGTCGGGTGGGGTTCACGACCGGGCGCTCGTCCTTGGCTTGGACGAGGGCGAGCAGGGCGGTCGCTTGCTCGTCGGAGAGGGTCAGGCCGCCAGCGCCCGGCACCACGGCCGGAGCGGTCTCGGCGACCGTGGTCTCATCGGGCATCGGATTCTCCTCAGTTGTTCGGCTCGCGGCCACCTTGGTCACGCGGGCGTCGTCGAATGCGGGCATCGCGGTCAGCGACACCTCGCGGAGGTCAGCGCGGCGCACGAGCGTGCCGCCCTTGTGTCGTGGGTCGGGGATGGTGTCCGTGGCCTCGTCGAAGTCGACGCCGACGCTTAGGCCATCGAGCACGCCGTCCTCTGCGAGGCTCAGCGCCTCGTCGCCGGCAGCTCCGCGGGCAACCTTGAACCGCGCCACGAAACCGGCGGTCGAGTCGGTGAGCTTGACGGCGACGCCGATCGCCTCACCGTGATCGCGCAGCAGCTTGACGCGGCCGACGTCGGTGAACTTGAGCGCGCCCTTCTCGAACCGGATGCCGCCGTACTTGCCGGCCTGCTTGCCGTAGGGCAGCGCCAGACCTTCGATAGTGCGGGTCTCGGCATCGACCTTGAACGTCTCAAGTGGAAGATCGACGAAGCGGTACGAGGCGGTGCCGAATGTCAGCACCGGGCGACGGGACGCGTCGACCGACTCCGGCTCGACCTCGGCCTCCGCCTCTTGGGTCGGCTCGGACTCGGGAGTTGGCTCGGGCTCGGACGGGGCACCAGCCGGGAGGCCCAACGCGGCGCGGATCTCCTCCGCGTCGATCGCCCCGGCGTCCTTGGCAGTCTTCAGCACGTTGATCTGCTCCGTGGGGTTGCTCTTCAGGTAGTCGGTGAGGTCGAAGCGGACCGAGTAACCGCGCCGCGTCACGTCGCCCATCGACAGGCGGTCGGTGATGGCCCGCATGTACGGGGCGAGGACGTCGTTGATCCGGTCACGGCGCCGGTCGACCGCGTTGGAGTAGGTGCGGCTGGTCGTCGAGATCCCCAGCTCTTCCGGGTCGACACCAAGCGCGTTTGCGATGTCCAAGCCGGCCTGCTTCTGAAGCTCGGCGAGCTGGAGGTCGGCGGGGCTCGGACTGTCCACCGTGTTGTATTTGAGGGCCGATGGCACCCATGCCGTCGAGCGTCGCTTACGGGCGGCCTTCCACTTGGCGAGGATTTCCTTGACCTCGTCGTCGTCGACCTCATCGGCTCCATCGGCCGGACTGAAGTAGTCGAGCGGGCGGGGATCGTCCGCGTACATCGCGGCGGCGCGGTCGAGCAAGATGGCCCGGCGAATGGCCCGACCGCCCACGGTCAGGACCGCCGGGTTGGGGCTGTCGAACCGGATCATCTCGGCGGCACCGACGGGCTTACCGTCGACCCACACGACGCCTTGGCGCGGGTCGAGGCCCGACGGAAGTGGCGCGGAGGTGCGCCCTTGCGGTGGCTCGACCGAAACGGTGGCCGGGTCAAGGTGGCGGGCGGTCATCGGGTACCCGGCGAAGTCGAACCCGGTTATCCGCCACCAGCTGACCCCGACGAACAGCAAGTCCTCAACGGTCTGGGACAGCGTGACGACGTTCGGTACGTCGGGGTCGATCTGCTCCAACAGCGGGCTGCGGACCACGGAGCGATCGGGGCCGATCTGCTGGAGTGGCAAGGTCGCGATGGAGCACAGCAAGTTCCGGCCCCGCTGAACGGCGGGGACCGACAGTGCCTCGGTCCGGCTCACCGTCCCGGATGCCTGCGCCATCTCCGCGAACATCAGATCGACCGGCTTGTACGGCGAGCTGAACGTGGCCACGGGCGGGCGGAACAGCCCAGCCACGCGCGTCCACAAGCTCACACAAAACAGCGTACGGCGTTCGCAGTTTCGTGACCAGCACCAAACTGAGTCATAACTCAGGAGTTCCTGAGTCGTCAGTCAGCGACTACGAGCCTCGGACGGCCTACGGGCGCGGGCAACGTCCGAGCGAGGTGAACCGCGCCAGCGGCGGCGTAGGCCGCGTCGCAGTGGCCCTCGCCCTTTCGGCTGAACACCCACGCGTCCCCACGCCTGAGCCGCTCGGCACCACCAACGTGGGCGTCGAGCAGCGGGTCCCCGCTGTGCGCGATCTGCTCGGCCTGGACCTGCTCGGCGAAACCCATCGTCACGGCGGTGACCTCGCCACGGATCTCCGCCACCTCCGTGCCCGATGGCGGCCAGCCGGGGCGGGACTTCAGGTCGGCGGCGAGGACGGCGGCTGGTCCTGCGGGCAGCCAGCCAAGGACCTGGGGTCGGACGCGAGCCAGGAGGCGGGGCAGCTCCTGACGGAGCTTGTCGGTGGCCGTGAGCCCCTCCCACGCGGCCACGATCTCGACCCTGACCCGACCACCGGGGAGGACTGCGGCAGCGGCCAGCGTCGCGTGTAGACCGTCCGGCGCGATGTCCAGGCAGCACGCCACCCGCGACCGCGCGGCGGACAGGTCACCGGGGTTGAGGCAGCGTCGCCACGCGCCGGGGTCGATGGCCGGGTCGAGCTGCCGCACGCGGATGCACATGGACTCGGTCATGAAGCCGCTCAACGCCTCGCCTCCGTTGGCCACGGCGCGCTGGGCGTTGGCCAACAACTTCTTGGCGTCCTTACGGATGCCCAGATTCGGGTTGGCCTGCGCCAGCGCGGCCAGGTCGAGCGGGTCGGCATCCTCTTCGGCTGACCATTCGAACAGACCGAGGTCGGTGGGCTCGCCCGCCTCGATCGACGCGAGTGCCTGCGCCCGGAGGTCGTTGAGCACGATGGACTTGTCCGAGCCGGCGTTGGACAGCGCCCAGATCTGCGACCCCGGCCGCGCGGACGTGGTTGGCTCCAGCGCGTCCCACGCCTCGTAGGAGTGGTGCTGGCGGAGTTCGTCGAGGATCAGCCGGTCGATCGACAGCGACCGGCCGCCCTCCGCGTTGCTGGCCGCGATCTTGTACCGGTTGTCGTCCAGCGTGGACAGCTCCTGCTCGCCGTTGGTCTCGCGAACGCCACCCCGGGCGGGGATCTCCGCCGCGAGGTCGGGCACACCCCGGGCGAGCTTGACCGCCTTGCGCCACGACTCCTTGGCGTAGTCGAGCTTCGTCGAGGTTCCGAGCACGAGCGGCACCCGCTCGACAAAAAGCCAGAATAAGCTGAGAACAACGAGCACTTCCGTCTTGCCGTTCTGTCTCGCGACGAGAACCAGCACCGTGGAGAAGCGCGGCGACCCATCGGCGAGGAGTTCACCGGCGTGGATAACCAGCCACTCCTGCCACGGGTCGAGCGGATGGTTCAGCACGTCGCGGGCGAACTCGATCTGCTCGAAGCCGATGCTGGTCTCCGGCGTCAACGGTCGGAGTGGTGGCGTCCAGAGCCTAGGCTCCGTCGACCCGCGCACGTTGCTGACGTCGAGCACGGAGTTCATCGAGTGGGGAAGCGACAGCAGGGACACCGGTACCACCGCCCTTCGCGCCGCGCCCGGCCGCGGTCATCCCGAGGGCGGTCAGCGCCGCCAGCAGCTTCGGGCCGAGCCGGTCGTACACCTCAGACTCACCCAGATCACCCCGAGCGTCGTCGAGGAGTTGCGCGTATCGCCGTGCGAGTTGAGCTACGCCAGCATCGCGAGCCGGGATCTCGGCGACCTTGAGCGCATTCGCCACCGCCCGCGTCAATGGGCCATCACTTGGCACGATCTGCTCCAATCTGGACGATCGGGGAGAGAGAAAAAACAGGGCGGCGGGTGTCCCGGGCGCGTGTGGCGGGGAAAATCGGCGTGCTCACCATCGTGTTCTCGGTCTCGGTGGTGGGTCGGGTCGCTTCTGCGGGTTGCCGATCTTGAGGTTGCATGGTTGGCACGAGGCAACGAGGTGGGCAGGGTCATCGCCAGTGAGTGCGCGGCCAATGGTGTGGTGCACGCATGTGGCCCTCGTTGTGCACACACCCGGTACGCGCACCTGGCATTGGTAGTTGTCGCGGCGCAGTACCCGGGCGCGGACGATGCGCCACGCCCGGGTGGAACCTGCTGACCATGACCGACTCACTTGCTCTCCAGCAATTACTGCTTGTACAACTATCCCACCAGCAATGTGAAGGTGTGGCCCAGGATGGCCAGGATCAGCACCGCGATGACGGCCAAGTAGATGTACGTGATCCGCACGAGGGATCGGCGCATGCGGCGTCGGCGTTCTAGGAGGGCTTGGATGTCGTCGTTCATCGCGCGGTCCCGCACGGCTTGCAGGCGCGGCTGAAACGGTCGCCCGTCGTGGCCCAGTCGCGCTTGTAGGGCTCGGGCTGCACGGTGATGTAGTAGCCGGGGGCGGGGACGCGGCAGTGCGCTGCCCGGTGGGTGGTGTCGCCGGGCGCCAGCCCCTTGTCCGCGCCGTGTGTGTGCCACCGTCCACAGTTGGGACAGATGACCCTCAGGTCGGAGCCGCCTCGGACGAGGTAGCCGCGAAGCCATTTCATGATTGTTTTCCCTTCGTCGAGCTTGGACTGGGCAGGCGGATCGCCAGTTGGGTCACGTCTAGGGGAGACCGACCTCACTGAACTGACTGAACTGACTGGACTGACTGGGGCAATGGAGAACCGCAGGTCAGGCCCAGTCGGGCCAGTTGGGTCAGTCGGACCATGTCTCCAGGGACCGTGACCCGACTGGACCGGGGTCACTGGTCCACCCCCGGCAGGGACCAGAACGTCTCGCGCGGAAACCCGACGGCCTCGGTCTTGATGCGCTTCTTGGTCCTCGCCCGCTTGAGCGCCGTCTCCGAGTGCCCGGCGTGCCGACCTTCGGATTTGACCTTCGCGCTGGCCGACTTCCCGCCCACGGACGTCAGGTACTCGATGAGCCACTCGCCGGCCTCCGCCGTCGCGGTGTTGACCTCGGCGGCCTCGCCGGTCGCCTCCAGCAGTTCCTTGATGGACTGGTTGGTCTCCTCGCCCCACAGAACTCTGCCCGTGTGGACAGGCCCCTCGTCGGTGTCGGCGACGTGCACGCCCTCGATCGAGTAGCCGAGGGTGGGCAGGTCCGTGCGCCCGAGATTGTTCTTGGGCTGCCCCAGGAACCGCTTGGACTCGTCGTCGGCGTCCTTCATGGCGAACAGCACGGCTCGGGCGACGGCGGCGAACGCTCTTGATCCCATCAGCAACGTGAGCGGGTCCGTACCGCCCGACTTGTTGAGGTGAATCAGGCCGAGCATCGACGCGCCCGTCCTGTTGGCCACGGCGACCAACGGTTCGAGCGCGATCCGGACCTCGGAGTCCTTGTGCGTGTCGAGATCGCCGAGCCGGCTCATGAGCGGGTCCAGGAGGACGAGCCCGACTTGCTCCCGGTTGATCAGCCCTTCTAGGCCGAGGAGGTCCCTCGGCAAGGACAGGCCGGTCTCGCTGCCCTCAGCGGTGACGACGTCCACGCGCAGGACCTTGCCGAGGTCGGCACCTGCACCCATCAGTCGAGGCACGATGGTGTGCTCCCAGCTGTCTTCGGTGGCCACGATCGCGACGGAGCGCGGCTCGCCCTTCCACCGACCCTCCAGCGTGCCCAGCGTGAGCCGGGCGGCCAAGTCGTAGGCGATTGTCGACTTGCCGATGCCCTCGCGGCCTGCGAGCAGCGCCAGAGTCCCGATCGCGAGTCGGCTTTCCCACGCCCAGTGCACTGGGCGGGGCTTGATGTCGCTGGCCCTGGTGAACACAACGCGGCGCGCGCAGTCGCCGTCCTCGCCGAGCGTGGACGATATCTGCTCCTTGGCCTTCTCGCGCTCCTGGCGGTACCGCTCGCGATCCTCCGGTGTGCGCGTTCTGCTCAGGTACTCCTCAAGCTCGCGCTTCCGTTGCTGCTGGGGGGAGATAGGCTTCGCTGTGGTGCTGTCTGTTGCGGGCCGCGTCCCGGGCATGGGGCGCGGTCCGTTCTTGTCGGTCATGCTGCCCGCCGTCCCCGGGCTACAGTGGACGGGGCGCGATCGCTGGCTGTGGGCCGGATCGCGCTCTGCTGTTGAGCATGCCGGGCTGGAATCTCGCCGTGAAGAAGAACCGCGGCTGGGGCGAGCAGGGTGGCGAGGCGGGCTCGCTGTGCCTCGGTCAGGGGTGGTGCAGCCGCGATCAGCTCGGCAATGGCGGCGTCGGTCGCGGTGGTCACCGGTTCACCCCGAGGTGGGCGAGGACGTCGGCGACCGCGCTCGTGGGGATTCGCCAGTCGGACAGTGGGCCGCCGGGCCGCACGCCGGGCAGCTTGCCGGCCCTGAGCCAGCGTCGAACGGTGATGGGTGAGCAGCGCACCAATAGCGCGAACTCGGTGACAGTGAGGAATGATTCGGGCACGACGGCGCCCTTCGGCTTGGAACCAATCAGCCCCGCCTGGCGCCGCGCGCGCCGCGTTTCCCACTTCCCCCCACCACAATGGGGAGCCTACCGGTCGGGTCCGCGCCGATCCGATGAACGGATCACGGATGATGGCGAGACCTGTCGCTGGTGAATTTGTGGCCCAGCAATGGTTTCCGGCCGATCCGAGGTCGGCGGGCTATCTGCCGACCTATTGAGAATGGTGCCATACCGATCAGCTTGCGACAAGCAATTCGCAATTGAATTGAACAAGACTAATAAGACACGGGAATGTGGGGGTGCAATCAATTGGGTGGGGATGTACCCGTGCTAATTCACCCGCTTTTCCATCCGATCTCGACCGTCAGCGGATCGAATGGCTTTCGCCCCGTGGCGCCCGGCAGCACCGTCACGGTGCACACGGATGCCAGGATTCCACGACGCACGCGCAGCGGAAGGGCGGGCCACACCTCGGCCACGTCGACCCCAATGAGCGGAGCGAGCGGCGACTTCTTGCGCGAAGCCGAAAGCTGCATCTCGATCTCACGCTCGCGTGCGCGATGCACCTTGGTCGCTGCCGTGAGTTGATGGTCGGTCACTTCGTCGCGCGCGTGCATCTCGGCGAGCGACGTGAGCTTCCGGCCGATCCGGCGCAGCTCGTCGCGGAGTGATGCTCCGTCGATCGTCGCGGTGGGCTCGACTGGCGCAAACAGGTCGATCGCGTCGGGCTGGCTGAGGCGGGCGATCAGCACCCGGTTCACAAAGTCGTCGAGCGGTTCGGCGACGCGACTAAGGCAACGTGCCCGGCACACATATCGGGGCCGGCCGTCGTGGCGCTGTGAGGCGGTCAGGTTGGGTTCGCCGCAGACCCCGCACAGGTAGAGCAGCGAGCCGAGCCACCGCGGCGTGGGGCCGGGAGTGGTGGTGCGTCCCGGGTCGGTCAGGATCGCCACCACCTCATCGTGCACGTCCGGCTCGACGATGGCCGGCCATGGCGCGGTGCCGACCACCGTCACCGGCTCGCCCTCGTCGTCGAGCGACCGCACTTGCAGGCGACCGGCGTTGCGCTCCCGGAGCAGAATGGTCCGCACGGTCGATGACGACCAGGCGGCTCCGCTGGCGGTGGGGACAGCTCGCCTTTCGAGGTCCGCGGCGAGTCCACGCAGCGACTCACCATCGATGACGCGCCGCGCGAGATCGGCAATGATCCCGGCCTCGGCTGGTCGGACTGTCTTCCCGTCCGGCTCGAATCCGAACGGTCGCCGGCCACCGCCGTATCGGCCGGTTGTCACTTGCCGTTGACGGGCGTGGCGTACTCGCCGTGCGGTGTCCGCGCTGGACCGTGCATTGTGGGCGGCATTGCCCCGTGCCTGTTGAATGTCGGACGGATCGGTGAGGCCGCGCAGCGAGCCCGTGACCGAGACGACGGGGACCTTCGTCCGCTCCACCAAGTCGATGAGGTCCTCAAGATCGCGTGGCTGGCGTAGCAGGCGGTCCAAGTCGAGCACGACCAGCCCGTCGGCGCGGCCGTCGCCAAGCCGGTCCAGTGCCTCCCGGAACATCGGTCGGATTACCCGCAGCTCGACGCGCCCGCCAGGCGTCTCGACCTGACGGCGCTTGTATGCGCTGACGCCCTTAACCCGGCCGTCCTTGGTCACGTCCGCCTCCACGAGGATCTCGGCCAGGGTCCAGCCGAGCCGCTCGCAGTGCTCACGCACTCGCCGCTCCTGGTCGAGCAGGCCGGGCACGGTGCCGTCCGGGTCGAGGTCGACGGTGCGGATGTCGGAGAGCCGGACGTAGCCGATCGCGGCCACCGGCAGGCGTTTCCTCATGGACTAAGTCTCGCAGCAAATGGTGCTATAGACAACGCAGCGGATTGCCGCATTGAAGATCAAGACACCATTGATCGGCTGGCCGCGTGGCGCAGCCTACAAGGCGGCGATCACCTGCCCAACCGCTCCGACCAGCGCGGTGAGCGCCTTGATGATGGCAAGCACCGCCGCTGCCGCCGGCTGCAACCGGGTGCCGTTCGCTTTGGGACGGTAAGCAGGAGGTACGACAACACGGCGCCGGTAGCTCGCACCATCCGTCCCGCGTGTCGCGATGTCCTAAGTGCACATGTGTCTCAGGCGAACGTCAAACGAACCTGGGGATGAAGGTCGGGACAACCTGTGGACAGCCGGCCCTCTGGCTGTGCACAACGTTGTGGACAACCCTGTAATCCTTGTGGGGCCCCGTGGGTCGGCAAGCCTCCGACCAGGGGAAATGCAATGCCCACCCTGTGTGCAGAAATATCTCGCGCTGGCGTTGCGAATAGAGGGCCAATCGGCGTGTCGGCAGCGGACATACCCGACTTTTAACCTGCATCCGTACCCGGGTGTTCGAGTCCAGTTAGCACCGGCATGCGAACGTCGACCTCGCCAATTGCGGCATCTGGCCCGTCCGAGAACTCCACCCTGTGGCACGGCTGTTGCACGAATATCTCGCACCAAGCGTCGAGGAACTCCCCGTCGGGGTAGAGCAGGCGTACTCGATGTGGACCGGGTGGCTCGATCGCCTCCCAGATCGGGCCTAGCTCGGCCGGTCGGGGAGCTTCGCCCCCGGCTCCCGCAGGTACCAGGCCACGAACGCTCGCAGCAGCGTGCCGCGGTCCACGCCGGCCGCCGCAGCGGCCTCACCGAACTTGAT
>Ga0247830_10000830_pt1 | contig 11871 bp, 10 predicted proteins | sample 12C_Control_Day5_FD_207766 | JGI IMG/M metagenome (GOLD analysis project Ga0247830, IMG submission 207766) | Soil microbial communities from agricultural site in Penn Yan, New York, United States - 12C_Control_Day5 | ecosystem: Environmental > Terrestrial > Soil > Agricultural land | place...
TGCTCGCACATATGCGCGACATGCAGACAGCGGCCTTTCCAATGAATGCAATGGTGGTGCGCCGGTCTTTTTTGGCTAAGAACCGCGAGCTCGTCAAGCGCTTCCAGCAAGCCTACGCCGAGGCTACCTATCAGCTGTTGAACGATAAACAAAAGGCGATCGCAGTACTGACCAAGCGACTGCAGCAGAAAAACCCCAAGGCCGTCGAGGAAACTTACGACTATATCGCGACCAGCTTTTCATTTCCGACGCGCATAGCCCAGCAAGGTGTGCGCAACACTCTGGAGATGGTCGCGCAGCGAAATCCTGCCGCCAAAGTCGACATGAACATGAGCAAATACGTCGATGAGAGCACTCTCGATGAATTAGAGAAAGAGGGGTTCTTCAAGAAATTATCCGGGAAATAGGTTTAACAGTTCAAATGTTCAACGGTTCAACGACAGGACTGCTCAGGATGTGAAAGCTGAAGATCGGTTTCTTGAAACCGGCTTTGATGGTTTCTTGTCTGACCTTGAACCTTTGAACGGTTGAACGGTTGAAGCCCGAGCGAAGCGGAGGCGTTATGCTATCCAGAATCCAGCACGTTGCGATCGTCAGCGAAAATTTTGTGCGCGAAGCCAAATTCTACGAAGCCGTGCTCGGCATGAGACGATCCAAGCCGGGATCGGCCGAAGAGGAAAAGGCGATCCAGACCAATTATGCCGTCAGTGTCAGCGACGGCTACGTCGGCATGACGATTATCGGCCGGAAACCGGGCTACAATCCGGGGCTCCATCATTTTGGCATTGACGTTGATAACGTCGAGGAAGCTTGCGCGCGCGTTAAAAAGGAATACCCCGATGTAGCCGTGTTGAAGCGGCCTTCCAACCGGCCGTTCGCGACCTTTGGCGCTCATGATCCCGAGGGCAATTATTTCGATCTCACGCAGGAAGGCATGCAGAATCGGCGCGATGTTTACGTCGAGCAGGCTCGCGAGGACCCTAGGCGGATTCATCATATCAAGTTGCGCGTCATGAATGCCGAGGCGATCGCGGCCTTTTACCGCGACCTGTTCGAGCTAAAGGAAGAAGAAAAGGCGCTGGAGGATCCCAATTATTATCTCACCGATGGCAAGGTTACCTTGATCGTCGCGCCCTGGAAGATGACCGACTTTGAGGGCGCCGGCATTGACAGGCCTGGATTAGAACATTTGGGCTTCAAAGTCGAAAGCATCGATTTGGTCAAGAAACAACTCGCCGCCTTGCGCGAGTCCGATCCGAGCATGCGCGAAAGAATCGTCAGCGAGCCGAGCGAGGGAGAGCGCCGGCTGGCCTTAATCGCTTCGTGCCGGCACGGGCAGCATCAGTTCTCCGATCCCGACGGAGTATTTATCGATATAACGGAGAACTAGCCAAGAGATCGTGAGCTTCATTTAATAGCGAACGCACCTGGTGAGACGGCGCGGGAGGAACGTAGAATCAAAACCCGCCGCGCGCACACTGCGGACAGACCATCCTTCTTCGCGCGAATCCGCCGGCGTCCTATTCCTGGATGTGATCGCCCGATCTTGGCCATTCCTCGAAAAACGCTTTCCCGGTTGTGGGCTTCTTCTGCAAGGATAAAGCGTTCCGGCATGTCCGCCAATGTGTCGTCAATATTCAAGATAGCGATCTTTCTTTCATTTAGATTCCGCTCTCTCTGAAAATCTGCAGGCTTGCGTTGTTGTTGCGTCACCCGCTCGATCAAACGGCGAGACTCGACTGATTTTGGTATAGGCTTTGCTCTAGGTACTCAGCAGAGTTTTCAACATAGGAGGTTCATATGCAGTCACTGAAAAAACGTTTTTCTCTAATTACCATCGCGATTTCACTCGCTGGTATTTTGGCCTCTATCGGTTGCAACACCGTAAAAGGAATGGGACGCGATATTGAGCGTGGTGGCGAAAAGACGCAAGATGCCGCGGAATCGGTAAGGCGCAGGCTCTAAACGAAGTTTAAATAACGTTTCTGGCTAGTAGTAAGGCGGAGGGCTAAAACAGATAGCTCCTCCGCTTTGATTTTGACACCCTAAACTGATCCTGTTCTTGCCCCATCTGTCTCATTGATGCTACATTCCAGATCCAGCATTCGCACGAAAGGCCAAACGGCTCTACCTTCTACACTAACGCGTCCGGGGTAACTTGATGGTTCTCCCCGGTTGAATTTCGTCGTTCAACTGAACCTGGTTCATGATCGCCAGATCTTCGGGCTTAAGCGACGCGGGCAAATTCTTTGGAATCAGATCCTGAAAGCGCGCTTGTCGCGAAACACGCTCGAGCGCGAGGCGGACCGGTTCTTTATTGACGATCCGCGAGTCTTGAAGTTCGCCGAATCCCTGCATGGTCTGCATAAATTCTTTCTGAAACATGCTGAAGGCTTGGGGCGCGCTGTAGCCGAGAAAATGGTAAACCGAGCCGCGATATTCAATAAAGTAAACCATCAGCCGAACGACCTGACCTTTTTCCATCTGCCCATCGGCGATCACCAATAGTGCCGGCAAGCCATTGGAGCGCGTCGGGGTCCGTTGGATGACCCGCAGTCCTGGCTGATTAATGAATTTAGCAGCGGCAGATTCTATAGTTTTCTCGGGGCTCGAAGTAAATCCCAGGATTGCTCGGTTCTGGCCCTCGACCATCACCACCTGAGTCGGTTGGTTGACCACTTTGAAACCTCGCGGCACCGGAAAGCGGAAGCGCAAATCCGGATGGTAAAAGACATTACCTTCTACGAAACCCTGGCGCGGATCTTCACCGATCACCAAGCCTTCAATGGCATTTAAATAACGGTCGACGGTGGGCTGCGGCGGCCGTTCAACACGCTGGCGATCGGTTAATTCTTTGATACGTTGCACCCGGTCGCCGGGATTGGGATGCGTGGAAAGAAAGTTGGGCATTCCTTGTCCTTCCTTTTCTTGGATCCGGTTTAGCGTCTGAAAAAACGAGATCACTTCGGCCGGGTCATAGCCGGCAAGTGAGCTGTACTCGACACTCAATTGATCCGATTCCAACTCGTCCTCACGGCTGTAACGAAGAAACAGTAGCTGCGCCGCCATGCCGCCGACATTGAGAATTTCCTGGGCCGGAAGTCCAAGCCCCTGACCTAAGATCGCGCCGCCGAGCAACAGTCCTTGCCCCAATTGTTGTTGCCATGCCTGGCGCGCTGCGTGGCGCGCGGTTACATGGCCGATCTCGTGCCCCAACACCGAGGCTAGCTCATCCTCGTTATTAAGATGGCTGAGCATTCCTCGAGTGACATAGATATACCCACCAGGAAGAGCCATCGCATTGATGATCGGGCTATCGAGTACCGTGAACGTAACCGGTGTTTTTTGAAACTGCTCCTCTGCTCCCGGCCGGCGCAGGTGGCTGGTTGCGAGAACCCGATTACCGACATCGTTGACGTAGCGCTCCAGTTTAGGATCACGGTAAACACCGAACAAGGCGGCGACTTGTTTGCTGGCTTGCTTGCCGAGCTCGGTTTCCTGTTGCCAGGTATAACCCAGATAGCGCCTTTCGCCGGTGGCGGGAATAATGTCAGATGTGCAGCCGAAAAAGATAACGGCAACCAGCAGCAGCGATGCTGCTCTGAACATCATCCGAAAAATATCGAACACTCTGTACTGCATCCTCCTCCTCCTTTCGCACGCGGTTTTCTAGCTCAGGATCAGAATCGACGGTCTCTACTTCTTTACAATTAGACGCGCTCGATCGGATCCTAGAGCTGCGGGGTAGAGTAGATCGGCCTCTATTTCAATATACACCGTCGGTGCGGCACTGGAATACAAAGGCCATTGAGGAAAGAGCAGGGAGAACTGATCTTTGATGATGGCCGCGAGAGGTAATAAAAAATTGTAAGACAAGCATCGGAGTACCGAAGAGTTGACTATCCGGCCGCGCCGGGATTGAGTTGAGAATCTGCCGGTTCAATGCTGTAACTTCAGAGGACCGGATGCGGGCTTTTTGGCAGGAACAGGATACCGTTTGGCTCCTATTAGGGCGATCAAACACCTGTGGCGATATATTTCAAACGTCAATCCGAATCGACCGGCGCTGGGCCCAGTTATTCGCGCCGGACAATCCCCTGCCGAACTCAGTACACGATGGAACCTCTCTCTATCTGACTTCTGCGGCGTTCATATTCGCGGCGACTTATGCGCTCGCGGCGGTAATCATCATCGAGCCGATCCATCTGTCTCTTGGCATTGATTTCATATCCCGCTCCAGTGGCCAGCGCACCGGTAGCGGCTCCGGCGACGAACTCGCAGCCAACCAGAGCTAAATTTCCTAGAAGCAGAAGTAAGAGCAATGTTTTCATGACTTCCTCCTGATCTACTTAGACTCATTTTCTCGCCTTCTGTTAGCAAACCGGTCGACGAGCGATGCTATAGCAGGGATGAAAGCGCAAAAAGAAAGGATTGATCGGGTACGGCAGAGCTGCGCGTAAACGATCTCTCTGAAAAATATTACCTGGATGGCCAGAGGCGTGCTTGATAGTCAGTGATCGCCACTTTGACTATTTTCTACGACTTGACCTGGCGGGGTATTGCGTGTTTTTCATCAGCGAGGAGGTCAGAATGGACAATCCGATGTTCTGGCTTATTTCTCTAATCGCGGGAATCATCATCTATCGATTATTAACCCGGCGACAGCTCACCCCTAAGGCAAGAGTCACCGCTATGCTCAGGCGCTACCGGGCTCTGGAAAGAACCGGGCTTTCAGAACGAGATTGTCTTTTGCAAATTCTGGTCACTCGCAACGATTGGGAAAAACTACCTCATCGTTTTCTCGTGGCCATCGTCTCGCGGCTTAGTTCCAAGGAAGACGTGATGCGTTTCATCACCTTGTCCGAAGATCATGGTTACCCCAGAAATCGTTATCCGGAGCTTGCGACGAGAGTCGATATAGACAACGCGATCGCGGAGATTGCTTGTTTGTTTTCTCGTTTCGGTTTCCAACTGCACGCGCAAGGGCGATATAAAGAGGCTGAGTTTGTGCAGAAGCTGGCGTTCCGATTAGAACCGGATGAATACTTTACCAATCTGCCATTGGCGGCTAACTATTACCAAACCGGGCGCTATGCCGATGCGCTGCCACTTTTCGAGCAGGGCTTTACCCATCTTCAACGCTTTAACACCGGCATTAATTCGGTCAAACGGCAATTTTCTCCGGCAGACTGTCTGGCGCCTGATGCGGAGCCCGAAAAACTGTGGCAGGAATACCGCGAAATGTATGAGGCGTGCCTGAAGTCAGGCGGAGGAACATCCATGGCGCCGTTTGCCTTTATGATGGTCATCGAACTACTCAGCTAGAGTCCCGTACTTCCCAGAGGCTCAGTTGAATAAACTCTCTAAGAACGGTCACACACGCCTGCTACGCTTTCCGTCTGTATTTTTTACCGTCCAAGAAAGCAATAGCCCAAGCCATCGCCGCCGGAAGATCTGAGATCTTCTTGACCGCAGCCGCGGGAGGCATGCGCCGAATTCCAAGACACGCCTTCAGGCGAATTACCCTCGCGGTCATGATGGCCGACTTGAGCGGCTCCGGGGAGCTTGGTTGAATTGCCGGCTGTCCAGTTTTCGCATGTTAAGTTTAGACTTGCCGGGTAGGCGGTGCCGTCGCTCTTAGAGTCGGTCAAGATGTCGTGCTTGTTCGGCTTGTCGCCGCGAGCATTAACCCGATTACCTTTTTCGTCCGAGGCCGTTTCCTTGTTTAGATTGTTCTTATCCGAATGAAGGTTCTCGACGTCGTCGGCTATTTTAACTCCTTTGGCATTGTACCAGGGACCTTTGCCATCCGATCACGCGCGTTTACCGCAGCTTTTCCATCATTAGCGCTGACGCTCAGATAGACGCGCCAATTACCGCTGGCTGCTCCACCAGCCGCGGCCATCTTCTGGCAAAGCGCATCCGCTCCTTTCAGTCCGCCGAGGTCAGCGCCGTTGCCAGGACCAGCGCTGGTGACAAAAAAACTCATCGATGTGTCTCGGTCCTGAGCCATGACCCATGTGATAACCAGCACGGCTACAGTCACTGTTATGATCGAAAGGTAAAGGGTTTTCATCGCTTAGGGTCCTCGGCCCATTACAGCGATAGATCGATGGGCGGCACATGGTAAACGGAATACGCCGAATATAAATATGATAAATGTAATGGATCAATGGCATGAAAGCGGCGGCTTGCCAAGAAGTTATGCCTCGTTTTAATAATAAAACTCCCGCGATGCCGTGAGCGCTGGCTGTGGCTTCAACCGCTAACAATTCACTCATTCAGCGCTTGCCGCAGGATAAACTCTTTGCCAAGATCGGATGCCATCCAGAGTAGCAGGCGGATTCTAATCGTCCTATTTCAAACGGGAGCAGATTCATGAAAACTCGATCGGTTTATTTGCTCGTCTTGGTTTTTGTTCTTATTCCTTCCTTTCAACCGGTTGAAGGCGCTGCGCCGTTACACAAGATCATCATGACCTCGGGATCGGCCAGCGAGCGCGATGGCGCGGTTTATGTAGCTCAGGACCAGGGCTTATTCCGCAAGCACGGCGTCGATTTGAGTTTCGTCCAGGTTCGCAATGGGCCGGTGGCGATGTCGGCACTGAGCTCGGGCGAAACTCAATTTCACTGGGGCTCGGTTTCCGGCGCGAACCTGGGCGCGATTGCCGAAGGGGCCGACCTGGTGTTTGTTGCCGGATTTATTAACCGGCTGTCAGGTATGTTCGTGGCCAATCCAAAGATCAAAACGCCGGCGGAATTAAAGGGCAAGAGTCTCGGGGTCAACAGCTTAAGCGGCGGCGGATGGATTTTCTCGATGTTGATGCTGGATTACTGGGGGTTGGTCCCCGAGCGCGACAAAATTCAATTCAGAACGTTGGGCGAGCAGGCGGTGATGGCCCAGGGTGTGCTCAACGGCACTGTAGATGCGTCGTTCCTAGGTTATACCTTCGGCAAGATGCTCGAGGGCAAAGGCTTCACCGTCCTCGCTGACAGCGAGAAGTTGCCGATACCCTATCAGGGCTCAGGCTTGATGGCGCGCCGGAGCTTCGTCACGTCGTCTCCCGCCGCAGTGGACAGTGTGCTCAGAGCGTTACTGGATAGTGTCGCGTTCATCCGCAATCCTGATAACAAGAGCCAGGTTACCAAGAGTCTCGCCAAAGCGCTGCGCTTTAGACGGATCGAAGATGCCGAAGATGGCTATCGCACGATGGTCAATCTGTACGAACGTAAGATTTACCCTAGCGCCGATGGCATTCGTAATGTCATCCGTCTGCTGGGCGTCAACAACGAGAAGATTCGCCGCCTTAAAGCGGAAGAGTTAATCGAGGATAGTGCGGTGCGCAGGATGGAGAAAGAAGGGCGGTTCTAGCGGTTCGCATTATCGATATGGTGGTTAGCCAAAAATTCGACGCGATTTTTCCGGACTCGTTCCGTATCGCTGCCGAGCTACAACTCACGCTGTCTGTGACAAGTTTAGTCAACGTAACGGCGCGCGTCTAGCTCAGACTTTTTTCTAAGTTTGATATAACGTAAGAGTCTGAACTGGCGCTGTGACATCTTTGCCGATTTCGTTGCGTTGCGCCGATAATTTTAATTCATTTTACAAGAGGGAAACCATGACCCAATTCAATCCAATCCGCGTAGGACTCATTGGAGCAGGGGGCAGATGGGGACCGCGAGCGCATGCGCCGGCGTTGACGGGCGTGCCCGAAGCCGAGCTCTACGCCGTGTGCACGGCGCATGCGGATACCGCGCACGCAGCGGCCGATAAGCTTGGCGTGATGCGCGCGTACGGCAACGACAAAGAGCTAAATGCGGATATGCAGGTCGAAGTTGTGGCGGTCGCAGTGCGGGTGCCGGCGCACTACGAGCTCACGAAACACGCCATTGAAGCGGGCAAGCACGTTTTCTGCGAATGGCCGCTCGGCGCGAATACCAAAGAGGCCGAAGATCTGGCGGCGCTGGCGCGCCGGAAAAACGTTCGCACCATGGTCGGCTTGCAGCGCCGCGCATCGCCCGCTTATCTGTACATGCGCGAGTTGATTCAGCAAGATTACGTCGGGCAGGTGCTGGCTGTGAATATGACGCTGATGGGTAGCGGTGTTTTAACCCGCCCTTCGGACCGCACCTGGCAGCGCGATGTCACCTTGGGCGCGAACACGCTGACGATTACGTTCGGGCACGTGTTCGACGCCATGTGCATGGTGGTCGGCGAACTGGCCGAACTCTCGGCGATGGTCAGTACGCAGGTCCCCCAATGGTTCGAGACCGACACCAAAAGATACGTGGACGTCACGTCACCCGACAACATCGCGGTTCACGGCCGCTTCGAAAACGGCGCCATCGTTAATGCCTACTGCGGCGTGCATCCGTATCACGGTAGCGGGCATAGGCTGGAGATTTACGGCAGGGAGGGCACGCTGGCGATGATCGGCGGCGGCGAGGGTGGCGGGGAGCAGCAGCGTAAGATTATGGGCGGACGGAAAGACGACAAGGCGCTGCAGGAGTTGACCGTGCCGGAGCGATTCAAGTGGGTGCCCGAAGCCGTGCGCACGGACGGTCCCGCCTACGAAGTGGGCCAGATGTGGGTCAAGTTTGCCGAGGCAATACGCACCGGCGCGGCTATCGAGACCGACTTCGATCACGCAGTGCGCCGTCATCGTACGTTCGATATGATCGCGCGCGCTTCAGAAACCGGGCAACGGCAAAAGATTGCTTAGCCGCAGTTCCAAACGTTCCAAAGGTACCATTATTATAGTTCCAACCGTTCCCGATGTCTGCGTTCAGATCGTTGCAATCGTTCCAGAGGTGAGAGTCGATCCGATTTGCCAACTGACCGAAACAGAATCTTTTATTGAACGATCGGAACAATTTGAACGGAGCCCAGCGGTGAAACGGTTGGAACGCATCTTTGTTCCAGGCAATTGCGATTGACGACTTACTGGCTAGTCGCTAAAGAGAAAAGAGACTAGCGAGAGGAGAAGTGACGATGGAGAATCGCGCGGCAGAAATACACGATGCGCTCAAGCATCCGGTGATCGACGGTGACGGACATTGGATGGAGCCGATTCCGATCTTTCTCGAATACCTCCGCGAGGCGGGCGGCGCTGGATCTGTCGATCAGATTAGAGGGCTGTGGCAGCGCAATCAAAGTTGGTACGGAGCGACCTGGCCGGAACGGCAGCACAAACGTCTGCGTCGCACGATCTGGTGGGGTGTGACCAGCAATACGCTCGATAAAGCCACGGCGCTGCTGCCGGCTTTGTTGAATGAGCGTCTGCCCGAATTGGGTATCGATTTCGCGTTGATCTATCCGAGCTTCGGGCTCAGCATCAACGGCATTGCTCAGGACGACCTGCACAGGGCCGCCGTCCGTGCCTACAACATGATGACGGCTGACATGTTCGCGCCATTTGCCGCAAGGTTTGCGCCGGTAGCGATGATTCCCTCGCATACACCGGACGAAGCTCTTGAGGAGTTGGAATACGCGGTCAGAGAGCGAGGTTTCAAAGCGATTATGCTGCGTGGCAACGAGGAGCGACCGATCCCAAGCGCAGCGGAGGGAATCGACCGGCAGAATGCCGCCTGGTACATCGATACCATTGCTCTGGACAGCCCCTACGACTATGAGCCGCTCTGGCGGCGCTGCGTCGAGCTCGGCGTAGCCGTAACCCAACACGCCGGCAGCGGCCGTTGGCAGGATCGCGCCTCGATCAGCAATTTCACCTACAATCACGTCGGCCACTTCGCCGAATCAAATCACGCCTTCGCCCGCGGTGTCTTTCTGGGTGGCCTCGCGCGCCGCTACCCAACCCTCAATTTCGGCTTCATGGAAGGCGGCGTAAGCTGGGCCTGTCAGTTGTGTCTCGACTTAATCGAACACTGGGAGAAGCGCCGCCGTGATGGGCTGCAGTATCCGAGCGCAACCAGCACCGCCGAGATGCACCGGCTGATCGACCGATATGGCGATCAAAGACTGAAAGCCAACGCCGCCGCGATCATGAACAACTTGGACGCATTCCGCCCCGAGTGCAGCCTGGAAGAGCTGAGCCGGCCTGAGCATGTTGCGGATGATTTTGAAGCCGCAGGAATCAACTCAAAGGAGGATGTGCGCGTGGTGTTCTCTAACAACTTTTACTTCGGCTGCGAGGCGGACGATCGCGCAACGATGTGGGCCTTCGATCCGCGCATGGGCGTCCGGCTTCGGCCGGTGTTCAGCTCCGATTTCACGCATTTCGACGTGCCTGATTTCAGGCAGGTGATGCCTGAAGCGTTCGAGCTGATCGAAAAAGGCTTCGTGACCGAGCAGGATTTCCGGGAATTCACGTTTAGCAACGCGGCGCGTCTGCACACGCGCAACAATCTGGATTTCTTCAAGGGCACGGTCGTCGAGCACGCGGTGATCGATGAGCTGGGAGTGAAGGTTGGTTGTCGTTAATGAAGCTAACAGCTAAGTGACAATGGCTCAGGCAAGGACGTAGATGATGCAACGAAGAAGAGTGTTTAATTCCCGCAGGTATCTTGGTGTAACTCTCGGGCGAAGGCGCTTGTGATGCACTTATCGCGGAGAGAGGAACGAATGCGCGGCCTGTATTGTCTGCGCCGCTCGGTCCTGTTCGTAACGACGATATTCACGCTGTTCGGTGATGCCAATCCGGCAGTAGGCATACCGGGCGCGAGCGACGATGGCCAAAAATGCTACAGGGCCACTCATCCTGAGGCAGTCATACGGCATTGTAACCAAACGATTTCGTCGGCAAAGCTCCCGCCCAAAGCAATGGCGATGGCCTTCTACAGGCGCGCGAATGCCTATAACCAGAAGTCAGAATCTGACCGGGCGATTCAAGACTACAACGAAGCGATCCGGCTAAACCCCGGATATGCCGATGCCTTCGCGAATCGTGGCGCTGCCTATGCGCGCAAAAGAGATTACGAGCGCGCGATTCAAGACTACGATGAAGCGATCCGACTGAACCCCGGACATGCCGATGCCTTCTCGAACCGTGGCGTCGTCTATGCGCGCAAAAAAGATTATGAGCGCGCCATCCAAGACTATGATGAAGCGATCCGCCTGAACCCTGATCACATCGGTGCGTTGTATGCTCGCGGCAACGCGTATCGGCGTCGCGGCGATCACGACCAAGCTGTGCGGAACTACGACCAGGTAGTCCGCTTGAATCCGAGGCATGCTCAAGCCTACTCCAATCGGGGCCTTACGTACGCCGCCAAAGGACACGACAATCTGGCGATTCAAGACTACGATGAAGCGATCCGTATAAACCCCGAGCATGTGAATGCATACTACAACCGAGGAAATGCATACAGGCGCACGGGAGCTTACGGCAAGGCTGTGGAGAACTATAGCCAAGTAATTCGGCTGAACCCGAAACACGGCAACGGCTATTCCAGTCGAGGCATGGTGCGATTTTATCAGGGGGAGTTCGCCTCGGCAGCGGCCGATTTCTCTGAGGCTCGCCGATTCGCACCCGACAACTTGTATCTTGCGCTCTTACTGCATGTCGCCGAAGCCCGCGCTGGAATCCAGGGTCAGGCGGCGCAAACTGAAATGGCACGCAGAGGGGATCTCGAGAGTTGGCCCGGTCCCATCCTTGCCATGCTTGTCGGTAAGCTACCGGAGCATGTCATCCTCAACGCCGGTATCAGCTCGGATCAACCCGAGAAGCGATGTCAGGCTTACTTTTATCTTGGACAAAAGCGGCTCATGCAGCAGAAAAAAAGTGAAGCGGCCGAAATGTTTCGTCAAGCAGTTGCCTCACAAGCCTCGACTCTCTTTGAATTCGAGGCGGCGGGAGCCGAGCTCAGTCGTTTGCGCAATTAACGGCCGATTTAAATCGGCGTCCCCGAACTC
>Ga0247830_10000834_pt1 | contig 11829 bp, 13 predicted proteins | sample 12C_Control_Day5_FD_207766 | JGI IMG/M metagenome (GOLD analysis project Ga0247830, IMG submission 207766) | Soil microbial communities from agricultural site in Penn Yan, New York, United States - 12C_Control_Day5 | ecosystem: Environmental > Terrestrial > Soil > Agricultural land | place...
AGATTGTCGGGGGACTGGTCAAGTCCGATGGTCAGGAACTCGTGCACGTGTCCAACTTGAAAGCCCAGGCGCTTGAGGAACTCCTGGAGGATAGGACCGAGGACAAGACCGTGGTGTTCTTCTCATTCACACACGAGATCGAGATTGCGAAGGCCATATGCCGGAAACTCAAGATTGGCTTCCTGACTCTCCAGGGCTCCACTAAGCCCAAGGACAGAGAGGAGTTCGAGACCAGGTTCCAGGAAGACCCCACAGTCCAGGTCGCCTTGATCCAGATCGCCACCGGGGCCGAGGGCATGACCCTGACTGCTGCAGATGTGGCCGTCTTCTATAGCCCAACTTTTAGCTATATAGGATATTCCCAGGCTCGGGACCGCATCAACCGGAAGGGCCAGGAAAGGCCCATGACAATTATTTTCATAATCATGACCGAAACCGTGGACGAACGAGTAGTGGATGTTCTAGAATCCAATCGTCAACTCACTGACACCTTTATGGAATCCAAGAGGAATTACAAGATGGCCGCTAAGAAAACCGCTGCACCTGCAAAAGAAACCGCCAAGACCGAAGAAAAGGCTGGCATCACCATCGCCGATATCGCCGCTGAGCTGGATATCACCCCGGCCGAAGCCCGCAAGCATCTGCGCGCCCTGGACCTGGAAAAGCCAGAAGGTGGTTGGAACTGGGCGACCGAGAAGGCCGCTGCTCCGATCCGCAAAGCTCTGACCGAGCGCCTGGAGAAACTGGCTAGCCGCGGCGATGCCGAGAAAGCTCCGGCCAAGGCTCCTGCGAAGAAAGCCGCTCCGAAAGAGCCGGAAGCTGAAGCCCCAAAGACCGGCGCCAAGAAGACCGCAGCCCGGAAGACCGCCAAGTAAGATGGCGGACTAATCCTGGGGAGATCACTACCATCGTCAAGCTCGTAGTCGACGGAACGGTAGTGGCAACCTCCTCAGGAACGGACGTGGAAGGTATCAAGGAGAAGCTCCTGGATACCTACTTCCGGCGCATACCCCGCGCAGCACCAAAACCCCGGAGAAAACGGAAGGCCCGATAAGGGCCTTTTTCTTTGAGTGGACTATGGTAGGAACCTGCGGGGGTTGGTAGAATAGGACCATCAGCCACGGAGAACTACCATGCTCACTACCAAACAACGCATCGCAATCAGCAACGCTCGCAAATTCACCGTTCTGGCAACTGCGCAACGTGTGGCAGTGGAGCAGGAATACTGGGTAGAGGTTCTCATGGGCGACAACGGTCAATTCTGGGTACCTTCCAACAACCGTGAACAAAGCATCCTGGCAAAGCTGGGGTACAAGGTGGCCTGATGTTCGAAAGCAAACTCTTCACCCGGTTGAAGCGAGCAACGCCTGGCTTCGACTGGACGAGGCACGAGGATAAACTCACCTCCGGAATCCCTGACTGCTCCTACGGGGCTGAGGGTGTTGGCGGCTGGGTGGAACTTAAGACCTATGACAACTGGCCTCGCGACGAGTCGAAGCCTTTGCCGTTCACTGACCTCAAACCCACACAGGTCAACTGGGCAATCCGGCGCGGCCGCAAACAGCGCCGTGTGTGGTTCCTGGTCGCCGTGGGGGAGGAGTGGCTCCTGATCCGCTGGAAACATGCGCGCCGTCTGGGCAAGCTCACGCGCGCCGAGCTCCTGGAGGCTGCAGACGCTCACGGGACCTTCCCTATGAAGAAAGCAGTGATGGTTCAAGTCCTTACACAGCGGTCATAGTTTGATAGGATAGCTGCGTACCACAACTAGGAGAATATCATGTTGCCACAGAATCCCAATGGATACCGGATCGTGATGAACGGTGCCTACGTAACACCAGTCGCTTGCACGCGTGGCTTGTACCGGGCACGACGCAACAAGCACAGTGGCCGCTGGCTGTTCCATTTCATGAACCTCGTTGGCCCTGTCGTGTTCTACCCTCACGCCTACTGCCGCGGTGATACCTTCGAACAAGCCTGGATCGAGTATCTCGGAAGTGTAGGTGCAGTGTGAAGATCCATATCCGACTTCGGAAGTATCCATCAGGCCTGACATTCTGGCGAGTGGAGCGCACACCGGACCGATGGATCCGCCTGAGCGACGACGAGAAGTTGAGGCTGCACGCCTGCCACACATTTGTCACCAGACTGAATACGGAGAGAGCGCTGTGCGAAACCTCGTCCTCGGCATCCTGATTGGTGCCATCGTAATGCAATGCTCGCGCATGGACTACCAGGACGCGATCGACGAAGAACAACGATACTGTGACATGGTCCAGAAAGGACTGTGGGGAGATTACAATGGAAACTACGCCGAAGTCTGTTCAACTAAGTCTCATCGTGAAGTTCTATCGGAGGAAGGCTCGCCGTACCTCCAATCCTTCATCCCGGAAGAATCTATCCCTGGTCACCAAGTGTTTTGAAGAATGGGGTGACCTGGTCGTGTACCAGGATCAGGATCAGCGGTACATGGTAGCTGACTCTGTGGCTCATAGGCTGCAACTGTCTCCGACCTTCGTACGCGCCCGGATGGACGACTTACATCGGAGAGCCAACTATGACGACCAAGGCCGAGAAGGCGATAATTAATTCATGGAAAGGAAAGATCGCGCAGAACGATCAGTGGGCACTCCGGGCTGCGATCAGACTGGTACAGTTGCAGACGGCGGAGGAAGTTGCGTCGTCAGCCACACTGGACAGCAACGGCGTAGGCCTCGGCGCATTCGACGCGGACATAGTGACGTCGATAGTCCTGAAGTACACGGCGGGGATCAAGTTGAGCCGTGGCCAACTGGATGTGCTTCGCAGGAAGATGCCAAAGTATGCGGGCCAGCTGTACCGCCTTACAAATCCGAGACCTGGCAACTCTACGACAGGCTGCAAGAAGAAGGGCTCAAGTTCCGTAGGAGAGGCAGACACCTCTGGGTCTGTTTCCTCGGACGAGAAAAAGTGGCTTCCTCCAAGTTTCTCGGGGAGCTAGTTTGGGAAGTGGCAAAACTAACTGGAGAGGTAGTATGAAAGGTTTGATGATCGATGTTGAAGCGCTGCGTCTGAATAAGCCTTGGATGGCCCCGCTCATGGAAGTAGGCCTCGTCGGGTTTGATGAGACCGGATCCGTCACTAAGGAACACCAGGTCTGGGTCAAGCCAGGCACGCATCCGAAGTGGGCCACTCCTGAGGAGTCGACCGTTGAGTTCTGGAAGTCTCAGTCCTACTGGCCGAAGCTGCAGGAGCAAATGCGGAACAAGGGAACTCACTGCAAGCAGACCCTGGCCGTCGTCCACACCTGGGCACTGGACGCCGATGTCATCTGGTTCGCCGGACCCACTTACGACCAGGTCATGTTGGAGGCTTACTTCGACTACTACAAGATGAAGCGTCCTTGGGAGTTTAACGCCACTCGGGACCTGCGTACGATTCGCAAGCAACATCCGGAGCTGTACACTGCACTGATGGACAAACGCAAAGGCCATCACAACGCATTGGCCGACTGCCAGTTCCAGGTCAGCGTGCTACGTGAGATTAATCGGGCAACTGGGCACACCTGGAAATGAACTACGAACTGTGGGTCACCGACACTAACGGGAAGTTGAAACTTTACTTTCGGGAGGAGATACCGGTCGATCGACACTGGCAGATGCTGCAGGTGATCGGGAGACTGGGTGGCGTAGAGAGCCAACCATATGACGAGTACATATCCCAGAACATGGTGGAGCGGTTCCTGGGGAGGCTCGGGAGGACGGAGCTAGCACTGCTTATCGGGCGTAGTGAGCCAGAAAGGCTAATCAGGGTAGTGGTTCAGAGCTCCTGAGGAGCCGTACACGCAACAAAAGGGCCGGCGGGGATAATACCCTACCGGCCCATTCTTTTGAGTGGCCTTCCCTGGCCCTGAGGAAGCTCTTAGAAGCTGAAGCTAGGAGTGATTGTGCCAGCCATGCGCAGGTTGCCCAGGCCGTCGATATCCCCTACCACTGCATCGCTGGAGTTCCGGAACTGGATCTTCGACGTCCCATCAGCAGTGTGCATCCGCAAACGGATCTGCTTGTCGAAGCTGCCAGAGATCGCGATGCGATAAATTCCCTCCGGATCAGTCACGAAGGTGAAGCCCGATTCCGTGTAGATCAGGCCGCCGTCGTACACTGGCCGGATGTCAGTCAGCATGGCATTCGAGATGAATGTGTCGGTTGGCACAAACAGGATCTGGCAGATGGGCAGCTTTCCCCGCGGAATGGCAGGAGGTGTGGCTGCGGTAGTTGGGCTCGCCGATTCTGCGCCAGTGATACGGGTCAGGGTCCGCTGGTTGATGTCCAGGTAGATGATGTCGATTCGTTGTCCAGTGCTGGGCGCACCGATGCCAGTTACTTCGAGGGGCCCGATCAGAGACCCGTCGAATAAGTATCCCTGGTTGACAACTACCGACATCCCCACTGGGTCATTCTGGCTTGGGGCAAATGCGGTGACCACATCAGCCAGGCCGCGGATCGAAGAGTCGATCTTGACCTTATACTCGGCTGCAGTGTCGGTTGTGAGATCAGGCGGTTCTACGGGGAAGACCATTATGTTCTATCCTCAAGGCGGAGGTTTACTCCGGTGATAAATGCCATCTGCGTGTTGGGCAAGTAGGACAGTCCCACTTTCACGAAGACGTTGTCGTCAGTAAGCCATTGGATTGTGTAGCTGGCTTCTCCGTCGTTACCAGTTGGCAAGATGGAGAACAGTCCACTTGGAGTTGGTTGCATCGCCGTCCAACCTATTGCGCCCACAGGGGCAAAGGCTTTGGCTGTTGCCACGTAGCGTGGCGCGCTCCAGGCAGCACAGGCAGCAACTGGGTTGGGAACTGGCAAGTCGAATAGTTCCCAGCCGTAGGCTGATGCTAGCACAGTCGAGTTCGGGATCAACTTCGAGCCATCCCCCCAGCGAAGCATGTTGTCCAAGATCAGGTGATCCAGGCGAGTGACTTCGATGTATGTTGGGAAGGACGAGGAGTATCCAGGCGAGAAGGCTTCTGCCGGTATCAAGGATTCAACCCCGGCCGAGTTCACGGCATAAGCCAGCCAGACTCCATCTACACTCTGGCGACTCACCAGGGTAGTTTGATTAGGCGCGTCCAGGAATGCCACATTGAGCGGAACGGTAGTTCCATCCGGAACGAACTTGAGTGAGTACCACCGAGCCTGGGCAGATGCGCCCCATGACAGTGTGAGCAGACCGCCTGGCTGAATAGCCGCGTCCAGGAACGGAACGTCTTCGGGCGGATATCCACCTGCAGCACTAGCAGTCACTGGACCGCCGACAGTTGTGGCCGACCGAACATCGCGACTGTTCACTGCCCGGATGAGTACTTCGTACCGCTGATCAAGTTCCGCCCGTACCCAGTAACTCGTGATAGTGCGGGAGGGGATGGCCACCCACAGCATCTCCGAACTACCGACCAAACGAATGATCACCTCGTATCCCACACAGTAGGGAGATGTGTGCATGAGCCAGCTGGCCATAACACCTGGCGCTCCATCAGTCGTGTCGATGGTCGTCAAGTCAGACAGCATGGTCACGCCAGTCACTGGCCGGATGGTGTTAGTGTCCGGGACTTCGATAATCCCACCACCAGTCTCTGGCAATAGGTCCATATCATCGCTGTACAGGTCATCGCTGTATTCGCGCAGGCTCAGGCTTACTCCACCAGGATCAGAGGAGGAGGGTAGACGGAATGACCAGCGGGTGATTTGGAACTGCTTGTTCACGTACCCGATGATTGGCAGACTGAGTTCGATCACATCCCACACCTGGAAGTTGTAGGGCTGCCAGTCGCATTCGAGGGTGATCGATTCGTCCAACCGCTCACGCCGCAGGAAGATAGTGGCGAGTCGCTGCGCCAGGATGGGGGACGTCGTAAGCTGGAAGGTGATGTCCTTAGTTAGTTCCTCCCCATCCTCCTCTACGTACGCAGCACCAGACACTTGCGGGAAGTCGGTATAGACCCAGCCGGAACCAGAGTCCAGGAACTTCCCCCGGACAGTGTTGAAGGTTTGATCTGTGGCCGTTTGAGGCACGATCGTCGGAGGCTTCACCAACATGCTCTGATTGATCTGGCCCACTACCGGGGAACGAGTACCGGCGAACATCATGTAGATGCCTTCCGAGTGTACCAGTGCACCAGCCATCGCGGCGACGAATGTGTCCAGGACCGTAGACCGTTGAGCCGACAGTTCAACCACACCTTCGCAGCAGTATCGCCCGTCGCACACTGAGGAACTTGCCCCAGATGGAATCTCGTCACAGACGTTGGCTGCACGGATGACATGGTCCAGAGAGAACTCGCTGGCATCCGCGCCCAGGCCGAAGGGGCTTCGCATGTAGTCATACATGTTCAGGGCCACGTTCCGAGACCAGGATGTCACGCCAGTGCGTGGGTCATAGACTGGCTTGCCCTTGATATCGAACTGGATGTTCTTGGGCGCTCCGGTCTTCCAGACGGTCTTGTCGTAGATCATCTTGACCACTGCGTAGGCAATTCCCTGCAGACGGTGTTGAGCCGTCCACTGAGAGAATGTAGCCATCAGCGAAGCGTCGGCGGTTTGATCGTCAGTTCCAGCGTGCCACCACCACTGCAGCTTTGACCCGAAGGTATCACCGGATACTCCGTCAATCCAAATGGCATCGACACTGCTAATCTGGTGAGCGGCAATTGCCACGACCATGTAGAGATCCTCGTTGTCCCCCCCACCCACGTTAGCATAGACAACCACACCGGAGACGCGTGGCTTGCCGTACACGAGACGTCGTGGAGCTTCTGATGAGAAGGACAATGTCGTGGGGTCGGTTTGATATGCGGCCGGTGGAACCTGAGGACTGTCCACTCCGGATGAAGGTTTTGACATCAGGCTCATGCCTACTGCCACGAGAGAACCAACTAGCAACGCTGTACCGATGGCCACACCTGCTGCCACAGCACCAGCAGCCGCGATGGCCCCGATGATAAAAGGAATCGCTACAGGCATGTTGGCCTCCAACACTCAATGACTCGTTCCGGTTCGAGAGCCAGGACTCCGACCGGGGCGGTAGTGTAGAACCTCCCGGAGAAGTAGATCGCGATACCGGCATTCTCCTTGAAATAGCGCATGGCCCGGCAAGGAACACGCATGAGCGCCACATCGCCGTCCTGGAAGGCCCCTGAGGCGGGCGTAAATCCGTTTTCCCTGGCAATCCATTGCAGCGCTTCGCTAAGGAGCGTCACGCCAGCCTCACGGCGCAGAGCCAGGAATCCGCCAAGCTCCGTCGTGTACCCACGCAAACCAGCCAGGTAGTCGGGATGTCCACAGTGCACCAGGGCGTCTGCAGCGAACAGACAACAGTCGTGCCCGCCCCACTTGAACTGCCTGTGCAGTCGGGAGTTAATAAACTCCTCCAACATAATCATCCGCCAGTCCCCCATTGAAGTTTCATGTTGGCCAGGTTCAGAATGAACTCCAGCCCCTTGTCCAAAGGAAAGCGAATACGCTGATCGGCTGGTGAGTACCGAGACACGTTGGACTTCTTGACCGTCACCAGGTTACTTGCCCCGATGAGGTTAATCCCCATCTCAGGGCCAGCGACCATATTGTACTCAACTACCTTTCCAGTGAAGATGGTCTTCGGGGTGGTGATCAGTGTAGTACCGACCAGACCCATCAGGACCCGCATCTTCTTGTTCCGATACTTGATGCTGGCCACCTCCTGGAAGAGAGTGCCGGGGATGCCAGCCAGTGAGACACTGAGCCGACCTACCTCGACACCGAGCACTTCCTGAACGTTCCCGATCTTGCCCAGGTACGAGACCGGATGCCATTCCTTGCCACCGAATGTATATGGGTGGGTTGAAGAGTTGAAGTTCAGAGTCCCGAGCTCATACTCGACCTCTACGAAGAACACCGGCTTTTTAACTCCCGCCGTGGGGATCAGGATTGGCCTCATGTTATTGTCCCCAGTCGATCTTGAAGTTACGCATGGCCCCAACGAATTCCAGACCCACATCACCAGGATGCTGGATCAGTTGTTCGTTCATCGTGTATGTCCCGCCGTACGAATCACGCATTAGGCTCAGGGCATTCTTCATGCGGTAGGTGACGTTGAGCTGTCCGGCTTGTAGCTCCACTGACTGCTCGTAGATCACTCCACTAACCACTACCCGTGTGGTCGCGCCATTCACCGACATGAACAGAGTCACTGGCTGACCACGGCGAGGCTTAATAACCTCGGAGTAAGTTTGAAGCGGGATGCCAATGAGTTGCATGGTCCAGCCGGAGCCAGTTCCTTGCAGCGTCTCCTCGGTGTTCGAGATCTTGCCCAAGTATCCGACACCTTCCCACACCTGCCCGTCGACTGTACGCTGTCCCACACCAGACCAGAAGTGCGCTTCGTCGTTGATGTTTACCAGGAGCATGGGTTTGATTAGTTCGCTGTCAACGTTATCCTGGGCATGGATCCGCGGCAGCGGAGGATAGTCAGGAGGAGTTGGTCGTGGGCCAGGAATGTAGAACATCCCATCACGGATGACTTGAGGATACGCCCACACGGACACTTGGCCGATGCCTGCGTCCTGAGCGTCCCAAATCGCGATGTTCATGTTTGGCCAGACCCACTTCTCCCGAGCCGTGTTGACGAAGCCTACGAAGTAGTGCACCAGTTCAGCTGGATACCCGAGGATGTCCAGTGCTGCAGTGAACGTCAGCAAGTGAAGTTCCATCTGGCCATTGATCAGCCAGTCGTAATCCTCGATCTGCATGAAGTCGTAGTTTGGATAGACCCAGTCGTCCTTGGGGAAGTTGATGATGGTCAGCATCTCTGCAGCAGGGTTCATAATCTGCGGAGTGAAGAACAACAGCGTGGAGCGTGCGCCAGGGTACGCAGCTTTGACCGAGTCAGCGATATACTTCGTAGACCTGGCCAACTTAGTCCCGAGCCACTCCAGGTAGGGACGCTGTGCCTCAGTGACCGGTTCCATGAAGTCTCGGATCCACGGGGTTGGAACTGTGTTACCGGTTTCGCTGAAGTACAGGTTACGAGTGAAGGGGTCGTAGATGCAAGGCATTCGATTGGAGTAGGATCCATCCCACCACCAGGGCTCACCAACCTGGAAGTTAAGCTGCGGCATTCCTTTGGCCTGCATTATCCCCATACCCTGCTTAATCACGTTTGACAAGTAGTCAAGGCAGGGATCAAACGTGGGCACGATAAACGAGGAAGGTGGAGACCAGCCAGTCAATGCCGGATTCTGGTCAGCGTCCCGTTGTTTCCACGTCTCAGGAATAACCGAGTTAAGGATCTCGTATGCTGTCGACCACACGAAGTTGTATCCATACGCAGCCATCAGGGTGAAGAGGTCTTCCAGGTGTTTGACCGTAGGCTCATTGAGTGGTTCGGCGACTGGCTGTTCCAGCTCCACTTTGAACGCCCCGTTGACGAGAGTCCCATACGCTTTGAAGTAGTGGGACATCCCCATGTACGTAGTCCAGAATCCTCGGTATCCCAGCTGGTACGCTTGGTCAATTTGACGCCAGGGAGTGATGTTGTAAGTGTCGTCAAAGCCGGAGGTCATACCAACCTCGTGGGCCAGGTTTGGGTAGAGCCTCTTACCCAGGGTCAGTGCACCGCCCGAGATGTTAATGTTGCGGAACTGGACGTTGATAGTAACATCCCCCACAGGAGTATCCCTGCGGAGAGTCTGAGCAGTGGCCCTGATCCCGCGCCATGCTGCCTGGATAGGCTTGGCCAGTTTGATCTTGAAACCATAGGGCTCTTTGGAGGTATCGTTCATCACGAACTCCTGAGCCTGCAGGGTCAAAGTCTGGGGCGTCCAGCTGTACTTGATCTTGGGCTTACTCAGGAATCCGCCCCCACTGGATCTCGGCTGGGGAGTGTTGATCGTGAGAAGAAACACATCCCCCTTCGAGATGATCGTGCCAGGATTACAGTAGACCGTGATGTACTCGATCGTGCTAGGCCTGAACTTCGTGGCCTTGATCAGGCCCTCATCCTTAACTGTGGCCGATGTCCCCAACCCATATTGACTGGTCGTCAACGAGAAGAACAAACTGGTGATCCCATAGGGAGGCACCTTGTCCCCATCGATATTAAACCCGGCGTAGAGGTTGTTGAAGTCCACAATGAAGTATGGCAGCCCAGGAATCTGAGGCTTGCCCCCAGTCACTGTGTTGAAGTCGTAACTTGGGAGGTGCCTGTCTCCGGCTCCAGGCCAGGGAACATCATTCGTGAACCAAGGGTACAGCCGGCCATTGTACAGCCGATACGGAAAAAGCCGGCAGACATACGCCGCCCCCGCGTTGACCGTCACAGTCGCCTCGTATGGATTGGGTATGTCTGCCTGGAAACAAAGGATGTTGTCAACGTATCCCCAGTTGGTCTCGTAACTCAGTGAAGGATGGCCGTAACCATCCCCACTGCTCCAGAGTACACCGACAAGGTCCCGGTTAGAACGATGTCGGCTGTACACGAAGAAGTCCGAGTCCCCGGGGCTTGTAATGGTGGCCACTGCCGTCAACGGATAGTCAATGTGCCAGTACCTGGCATCAAATCGCTTGATCGTGTCGTTGTATGGAAGTGGATCATCACAGTACCGAGAATCAAAGGGCATAGATCGCCTCCTCCCACGACAGGCTTCCATCAACTGCCATGCCCGATCGTGAGACCTTGCCCTTCAAACCCAGAGTCGTGAAACCAGGGGCCAGGATGTTGATCGCTGTCCCCGCTGGTGGCAAGATCCTGAGTTCAGGGTAGAACTGAAGGGTGGCGTTACCTGATCCATCCGAGTTGGCCTGGACACTGATAACGTAGAGATGTTCCAGCCCGGAGACCGGATCAATGAAACTGAACCGATCACCGACTGCTAGTTGCTTTGTAACTCCGGCAGTCCAGCCCGATGTTGACAGGCTGTTGCCATCCACTGCCGCGCCCACAGTAACCACAGAGCCAGTACGTACTCCCTGTGGGTGTGTGTAGCTCAGGTCTCGCACTCGCTGCAATGCCGCCCCGCCCTGGGTAGACGCGATATACGCGTCCAGGAAGTTCCCCTCTGCTGGCTGCAACTTAGACCAGTTCGCAGTCAGCGTCCACTTCGCACCTGGCATTCTCGTAATACGAGATCCGCCAGTGAAGGGGTTTTTAGAGGAGGAAGTATTCTCATCCAGTAGCAGGGAGACGCTCGTGGGACCAATCCCCAAATCGTCGATATTCATCCCATCACCTTCGCCCAAATACCATTTTCACGAATGCTAGTGAGGATGTCAGACTGAGTCTTCTCACTAGCCTGGTTGAGCACTGCTGTCAACCGAGCTTCCATATTATCACCTCCAGAGCCTCCACCGCCACCATCGTTATCCGACATGGTGATGTAGTTGTTAGTGATGATAGTTAGGCCAGAACCCGCACCGGCAAGTTCTTTCGCTGTATCTCGGCGACTGGTGACGTTGGCTGGACCGTTTACAATCTCCGGACCATACTCACCCACAATACCAAACTGGCCCGCCGGGATCTTACCGCCTTCATCGAATGCACCGGCGTAGTTGACCGATTGGATGTTGGACAGTACAGAACTCGTGGCGGCCACAGTTGACGCAATGGCTGCCAGGTTTGCTGGGAACGGCATGGCAGCGGCGTTTGCGATACCTTGCTGGATCTTGATGATCGAATCCGCAATGGCAAATGCCTTCGAGGCTGCGAACATCACCTTGTACGCTTTGGACTGCTTGCCCCCGAATGCTTCGGCCAGTCCGGCAAGTCCGTCGAACAGTGCAGCGCCACCGGCAAGGATCTGCGATTGACGCTGTTGCTCCAGGA
>Ga0247830_10000836_pt1 | contig 11823 bp, 8 predicted proteins | sample 12C_Control_Day5_FD_207766 | JGI IMG/M metagenome (GOLD analysis project Ga0247830, IMG submission 207766) | Soil microbial communities from agricultural site in Penn Yan, New York, United States - 12C_Control_Day5 | ecosystem: Environmental > Terrestrial > Soil > Agricultural land | place: USA...
AGATCATCAGCCTTGACCTCAAGCACGCGGACGGTTTGCGGCTGTGCTCGCAGGTCCGTTCCATCGACCGGGCGAGGGCGCGCACGCAGGTCAAGCGGCAAGCGTTACGTCGATCATTTGCGCGTGCGGCTTGAGCACAGCGTCGAGATGGCCATTCTCGACCCGCTCACCGGGCTGCATAACCGTCGCTATTTGGCGAACCATCTCGCCACGCTGTTCGAGGATGCGTCACAGCGCGGCAAGCCGCTGTCGATCCTTCTTCATCGACATCGATCACTTCAAGACTGTCAACGACAACCACGGCCACGGCGCCGGGGATGTGGTGCTGCGAGGTTCGCAGACAGGATCAGGCGCACACGCGCGGCATCGATCTTGCCTGCCGGCTCAGCGGTGAGGAGTTCGTGGTGGTCATGCCGGATTGCGATCGCGACAAGGCCATTCAGGTCGGCGAGCGCCTACGCCAGTGCATCGCCGCCGCTCCCTTCGAGGTTGGCGGCAGGGCGGGCACGCTGCTGGTCACGGCGAGCGTCGGCGTCGCGGCGCTCGAGCGTGCCGGCGACACGCCCGAGCTTATTCGCGCCGAATCAGGCCGGATTCTGGGGGTTGGCACTCGGTTTTCGACTTGACGCGGCGCTTGAAGCCTTGGCGTTAAGGCTTTACATTAGTTGCGTTTTCGTCACATTAGGTACGCAATAGAGTTTGATTTTGTGGATTTGTCGGCTAGGTTATGACTTGACTTGACGCCGGTGCGAATTTCGGGGCCGGAGGTAAATATGGGGTGAGGGGATTGCACGCGTGGATTCATACGCGCGCAGACTCTACATCATCGAAGAGATAACCCTACGGAATGCTCAGGTCCGCCGCATCTCCTGGGTCCGTGGGGTTCGGTCGGCCGGACCGCGGTTTGAGTGGCCTCCTCGTTAGCGCCGCGTTTCGGCCGACCACCTATTGCCAAGGAAGACCTTGGCTGGTGGCCGAGCCATCACTTCCGCGACGCAGCGCTCCGCTGTCCATCAGCTGATGGACAAATCCGCTGGCGACAGGGCTCTTGCCCTTACTTGATCTTGCTTTCCTTGAACTCCACGTGTTTGCGCGCGACCGGATCGTACTTCTTGAAGACAAGCTTCTCGGTCTGGTTCCGCGGGTTCTTCTTCGTTACGTAGTAATAGCCGGTGCCCGCGCTGCTCACGAGCTTGATCTTTTGCGTGACGGGCTTTGCCATCTCATCCTCACTAATCGAAAGTTCGCGCGAACCCTACTCGCCGGGCCCAGGAAGTGCAAGACCGGGACGTCAGCGGATCGGATCGCTTTGTACGCCCGCGTCGAAGCTCTCGATTTTCTCATCTTCGGCATTGGGGTCGAAGCCGTGCATCAGGAGCGCCCATTGCAGGCCGACCAGCGCCCCCTTGATCGGAGGCAGAAGCACAAGCGCAAGCAGCACCGTGAGCGGCAGCCAGAGCGCGGCATGGAGCCAAAGCGGCGGCCGGTAGGCCATCTCAACGGCAAGCAGAAGGCTCACCACGACATGGCCGACGATGACGATGGTGAAATAGGGCGGCGCGTCGTCGGCGCGGTGATGGTGCAATTCCTCGCCGCAAGAGAGGCATTGATCCGCAACCTTGAGATAGCGGCGGAACATGGATCCCTTGCCGCAAGAGGGACACGCAAGCTTCGCACCTCTCAGCATTGACGTAAGGACAGACCGCTCGCCGGTTACGGCGCGGGCAGGACCTGGGTTCTGTTGCATGCTTCCTCCTTACCGGAGATAGGCATTACCGGAGATAGGCATTCCTGCCAATTCGGAACAGGTCACGCGACCTTTGGCCACGCTCCGTTTTGACCATGCTACCGGCGGCCGCGACCCCGCCTACCCCTTTGGGCTTGCGGCTTCCATCGGCCCTGGATGCGCCCGCGGCCGGGTTTGACGCCGATATTGCGTCCCTCGCTCAGGAGCTCGAAACGGAGCGCGCCGGCGGACGGGATGGCCTCGACCAGCCGCACCTCGACAGGATCGCCAAGCTGGAAGGCCGCGCCGGTCTCCTCGCCGAGCAAGGCCTGACGCTTTTCGTCATGATAGAAATATTCGTGGCCGATGGAGGAGGCGGGGACGAAGCCGTCGGCTCCTGTCTCGTTCAGCCGCACGAAGAGCCCGGTGCGGGTGAGGCCCGAGACGCGGGCGGCGAAGCGCGCACCGATGCGATCGGCGAGATAGGCGGCGATCAGCCGGTCGGCCGTCTCGCGTTCCGCCGACATGGCGCGGCGCTCGGTCAAGGAGATGGCCTGGGCGATTTTCTCCAGGAGCGCCATCTCGGTGTCGGTGAGCCCGTCCTTGCCCAAGTCCAGCGCGCGGATCAGTGAGCGGTGCACGATCAGATCGGCGTAGCGGCGGATCGGCGAGGTGAAATGCGCGTAGCGGCGCAGGTTCAGTCCGAAGTGACCGAAACTCCCCGCGTTGTACTCGGCCTGAGCCTGGCTCCGCAGGATCATCTCGCCGACGAGTTCCGCGGCGGGGCTCGCCCGCGTCTCGGCGAGGATACGGTTGAAATGCGCGGGCTTGATCTGCCCGGTCTTCGGCAGCTTGAGGCCGAGCGTAGCTAGAAACTCCGCAAGCGCAGCGAGCTTCTCCTTCGAGGGCTGATCGTGCACGCGATAGATCAGGGGCGTGCGCTTCGCCTCAAGCTCTTCCGCCGCGGCGACGTTGGCCGCGATCATGATTTCCTCGATCAGCCGATGCGCGTCGAGGCGGAGAGGAGTGGTGACGCCACGCACGCGCCCCTGCTCGTCAAGCTGGATCTTGCGCTCGGGCAAATCGAGGTCGAGGGGAGCGCGCTCGGCGCGGGCGCGCGTGAGGCTGCCGTAAGCGCCCCAGAGCGGCCGCAGGACGGAATCGAGCAACGGTCCGGTCACCTCGTCGGGATTGCCGTCGATCGCTGCCTGCGCCTGCTCATAGGCGAGCGCCGCCGCCGAGCGCATCAGGCCGCGCAAGAACCGATGGCTGCGCTTGCGGCCATCCTTGTCGAACACCATGCGCACGGCGAGGCACGGGCGCGGCTCGTCGGCTTGCAGCGAGCAGAGATGATTGGAGATGCGTTCGGGGAGCATCGGCACCACGCGGTCCGGGAAATAGACCGAGTTGCCGCGCGACCGCGCTTCCTTGTCGAGGGCGCTGCCCGGTTTCACATAGGATGCGACGTCGGCGATGGCGACCATGACCACCCAGCCGCCTTTGTTCGCCGGATCTGGGTCTGCTTCGGCCCATACCGCATCGTCGCGGTCGCGGGCATCAGCCGGGTCGATGGTGACGAAGAGCAGGTGCCGCAGGTCCTCGCGGCGCCTCAGGTCGGGCTCCTTCGCCGCCTCAGCCTCGCTCAACACGGCATCCGGGAAAGTGTCGGGAATGCCATGGGCATGGATGGCGATGAGGCTCGTCGCCCGCTGATCCTGTGAGTTGCTGAGCCGGTCGGTGACGCGAGCATTGGCGCCGCCGAAACGCGCCGGTCCGCCAAGCTCGAAGCGTACCAGCTCGCCATTCTCGGCGTCGTTGGTCGCGCCTCTCGCCACCCGCCATTCCTTCAGCTGCTTGCGATCGACGGGATCGATCACCCCACCGCCACCCGGGAGGGCGCGGAAGATGCCGAGTTGGCTGCGCGAGAGGCGTGGCAGACGCTTGATGGTCCGCGCCTGGTAGGGGGGATCGGCGTCCGGTCCGAGCGCGGTGATCCGCGCCAGCACGCGATCGCCTATGCCTGCGGCGGGCCCCTTGTCCTGCTTGCTCTCGATCATGAGGACGCGGGGAGGGGTCCCGTGCTCCTCCGGCCAAGTTGCCGGCCGGGCGATGAACTCACCATAGGAATCCCGCTCGCCGATCTCGAGCACCGTCACCGACGGCAGCACGCCTGGACGCTGAAGTTTCCGCCTGGAGCCCGCGATCAGCCCGTCATCGGCCATGTCGCGCAAGAGCTCTTTCAGGGCGATGCGGTCGCCGCCTTTGATGCCGAAGGCGCGCGCGATCTCGCGCTTGCCGGCCTCGACGCTCGAGCCTTGCAGAAAATCCAGAATCTCTTGCTTGGAAGGAAGCCTGCCCGCTTTCGCGGGTTTGGGAGCGTTCTTGGTTTTTGCCACGACTCGCTTTTTAGCACGCTTGAGCACACCTACTGCGCCGTCTCCTCGACGGCTTCTTTCTCTTTATTGCTCTTGCGCGGCTTGCTCGCCTTGCGGGAGGGTTTCTTCGCCGGTCCCTTGGCCGCTCTCGCCGCAATGAGCTCAACGGCATCCGCGATCGTTACCTCTTCAGGATTGCGGTCCTTGGGGAGGGTGGCGTTGATCTTGCCGTGCTTCACGTAGGGCCCGTAGCGACCGCTCAGCACCTGTACGGCGCCCTTGAGCTCGGGATGCTCGCCTAGATCCTTGATGACTGTGGCGCCGCGGCGAATGCGGTTCGCTGCCTTCTCGGCCAACACACTAACGGCGCGATTGATGCCGACGGTGAACACCTCGTCGGCGCCGCCTAGGCTCGCATATTTGCCATCATGCTGCACATAAGGTCCGAAGCGGCCGAAGCCGGCGGTGATCGGTTTGCCGCTCTCGGGATGGGCGCCAATTTCGCGCGGCAACGACAGCAATGAGAGCGCGCGCGTCAGATCGATACCCTCCGGATCGAAGCTCTTGGGGATCGAGGCACGCTTCGGCTTCTCTTCGCCGTTCTCGCCAAGCTGCACGTAAGGCCCGAAGCGGCCGGTGCGCAGTGTCACATCGAGCTCGGTCTCCGGATCGATGCCGAGCAGCTTGCCTTCGCTGCCGAGCGCGCCGGTCTTGTTGCCGCCATCGGCGAGCTGACGGGTGAGGCGGCAGTCCGGATAGTTGGAGCAGCCGATGAAGGCGCCGAACTTGCCGATCTTGAGGCTGAGGCGCCCGGTCTCGCAGGATGGGCAAGCGCGCGGATCGCCACCAGCTTCCGTGCCGGGGAAGATGTGTGGCCCGAGCATTTCGTTCAGCGCATCGAGCACTTCGGCGATGCGCAATTCGCCGATGTCCTGCACCGCGGCGATGAAGTCGCGCCAGAAATCGCGGAGCACATCCTTCCAGGCAAGCTGGCCAGCGGAGATCAGGTCGAGCTTCTCCTCGAGATCGGCGGTGAAATCGTATTCGACGTAGCGGCGGAAGAAGTTCTCGAGGAACGCGGTGACGAGGCGCCCCTTGTCCTCTGGGTGAAGTCGCTTCTTGTCGAGCCGGACATATTCGCGGTCGCGCAGGATGTTGAGCGTCGAGGCATAGGTCGACGGACGGCCGATGCCGAGCTCCTCCATCTTCTTGATGAGGCTCGCCTCGGTGTAGCGGGGCGGCGGCTCGGTGAAATGCTGCTTCGCCTCGATCTTGCGGTCTTTGAGCTGATCGCCTTGGGCCAGAATGGGGAGGGCGCCGTCCTCGCCGATCACATCGTCGGTGCCTTCCTCGTAGAGCTTGAGGAAGCCGTCGAAACGGATCACCGAGCCTGTGGCGCGCAAGCCGTAGGCCACGCCGTCCTTGCCGGTGACTCGGATCTCGGCGGTGGTGCGCTCGATCTCGGCGCTCGAAGCCTGGCTCGCGAGCGTGCGCTGCCACACGAGCTTATAGAGCTTGAGGGACTCGTCATCGAGATAGCGGGCGACCTTCTCAGGCGGCTTGCTGAAATCGGTCGGCCTGATGGCTTCGTGCGCTTCCTGCGCGTTCTTGGCCTTGGTCTCGTATTGACGTGGCGAGGCGGGCACGTAGTTCCGCCCATAGAGCTGCTCGACGGTACGCCTCGCCGCGGCGATCGCCTCAGGCGCAATCTGCACGCCGTCGGTTCGCATATAGGTGATCAGGCCTTCGCTCTCGCCGCCGAGGTCCACGCCCTCATAGAGCCGTTGAGCGAGCTGCATGGTGTATCGCGGGGAGAAGCCGAGCTTGCGCGAGGCCTCCTGCTGGAGGGTCGAGGTGGTGAAGGGCGGCGCCGGGTGGCGGCGCTGAGCCTTGCTCTCCACGCTTTGGACGACGAAGCGCCCGCCTTCCAGCGCAGCCTTGAGCCGCATGGCGGCGGCTTCATCGGTAATATCGAATTTCTCGAGCTTCTTGCCATCGACGGCGGTGAGGCGGGCAACGAAGGTCTCGTTCTTCAGTGTGGCAAGCTCGGCTGCCAGCGACCAATATTCCTGGGTCTTGAAGGCCTCGATCTCGGCCTCGCGGTCGCAGACGAGGCGGAGCGCCACGGACTGCACGCGGCCGGCAGAGCGGGCGCCAGGCAGTTTCCGCCACAGCACCGGCGATAGGGTGAAGCCGACGAGGTAGTCGAGCGCCCGGCGGGCGAGATAGGCATTGACCAGCGGCCCGTCGATCTCGCGCGGATGGCGCATGGCGTCGAGCACGGCTTCCTTGGTCACGGCATTGAAGACCACGCGTTCGACCGCAACCTTGTCCAAGGCCTTCTTGCGGTTTAGCACCTGATAGACATGCCAGGAGATGGCCTCGCCTTCGCGATCGGGGTCGGTGGCGAGGATCAGTTTATTCGCCCCCTTCACCGCCTTGGCGATCTCGTCAAGCCGCTTCGCAGCCTTTGGCTCCACGTCCCAATGCATCTCGAAGTCCTTGTCGGGCAGGACCGAGCCATTCTTGGACGGCAGGTCGCGGACGTGCCCGTAGGAGGCGAGCACGCGATAGCCCGACCCGAGATACTTGTTCACGGTCTTGGCCTTAGCCGGCGACTCAACGATGACGATGTTCATTAAGTGGTTCCATAGCCGGCGCTGCTGCCACCCGGCTCGAGGGGATGTTTGCCGCGTCTTGCCCTCGCATTGAGGCGAAAATGGTGTCTTGCACGCCGAGTGTCAATTTCGGCTGAACGAGGAATGCGGCGTTCTAAGAACTCGAAATTGACAACTCTAGGATGTATAGACTAATTAACCCAACCTGATTGTCCGTGTCTCTGCAACTTCCCCGCGAGATCGAGTTCGAGCAGTACGATATGGTCTTTGCGCACGGCGATCCCATTCGCCCTTGGCAACCTCGTCGATATCGACAGGGCTCGGGCCCAGAGCACCAACAACCCGCCTCGCGCTCGGTTTGGGCGATATCGGGCAAAGCCTCAGGGGCTGCGCCGTCCTCAGGCGCGGAAAGCTCAGACCCATACGGCTCGACCGGGCGTTCAAGCATCCCGCTGGAGCCTAAGGCCTGGGTCAGGTTTTCTTCGCGCCAATACGCCCCTCCTCGCCCCGCAGCAGGCGTCCGATATTGTCGGCGTGGCGCCAGAAGAGAAGCACGGTGAAGATCACGAACAGAAGTGCCATGCGCGTTTCCCCGATCCACCACAGCAGGCAGGGAACAACAGCACTCGCCACGAGTGCCGCGAGCGACGAGTAGCGGGCGACGGCGGCAACGACGAGCCAGGTCACGCAGAAGGCGATCGCTCCCGGCCAATAGAGTCCGAGCAGCACGCCGATATAGGTGGCAACACCCTTGCCGCCGCGAAAGCCGAGCCAGACCGGAAAGAGATGTCCGAGGAAAGCGCCGAGGCCGCCAAGGATCGCTGCATTCTGGCCGAAAGGCGCGCCGATCAACACGGCAGCGGTACCCTTCAGCGCATCGAGGATGAGGGTCAGCGCGGCGAGCTTCTTGTTGCCGGTGCGCAGCACATTGGTCGCGCCGATATTGCCCGAACCGATTTCGCGAACATCGCCGTGACCTGCGAGCCTGGTGAGGATGAGGCCGAAGGGAATGGAGCCGAGCAGATAGCCGAGGCCAAGCGCGAGGAGATCGTAGAGGCTCCAATCTGCCGCGAGCATTGTCGGTCAGACCCCGGAAAGAGAACAGCTAGCTGCTGCGCTGCTCAGCGTAGTTGTACACGGAGCGTCCGGCAACGAGGGTCATCAGCGCCCGGCCTTGCAGCCGCGCCTCGTCGAAGGGCGTGTTCTTGGACCGCGTGCGCAGAAGTTCGGGATTGACCACGAAGGGTGTGTCGAGATCGATGAGCACGAGGTCTGCCGGCGCTCCCTTGGCGAGGCGGCCGCTCGGCAACCCAAGCAGGCGCGCGGGGTTCGCGGTCAGCGCCCGAAGCAGCGTGCAGAGCTCGACGCTGCCGTCATGATAGAGGCGGAGCGCCGCAGACAGCAGCGTCTCGACGCCGATGGCGCCGTCGGCGGCCTCGGCGAAGGGGCGGCGCTTGCCGTCGGCGTCCTGCGGATCGTGCGCCGACACGATCACGTCGATGTCGCCGCTGGCGATGCCTTCCACCATGGCGGCCCGGTCGTCTTCGGAGCGGAGCGGGGGCCGCATCTTGAAGAAGGTTCGGTAGGAACCGATGTCGTTCTCATTCAAGGTGAGATGATTGATGGACACGCCGCAGGTAATCGGCAGCCCGCGTTCCTTGGCGGCGCGGATGATGTCGAGCGATGCGCGGCAAGAGATCTGACCCGCGTGATAGCGGCCGCGGGTCAGCTCGGCGAGGCGCAAATCGCGCTCGAGCATGATGGTCTCTGCCTCGCGCGGAATGCCGGGAAGGCCGAGCCTGGTCGCGACCTCGCCCTCATTCATCACACCGTTCTCTGCGAGTTTCGGTTCCTCCAGATGATGGATGATCAGCACACCGAAATCTTTGGCGTAGGCGAGCACGTTCCGCATCATCTTAGCGTCGGCGAGGCTCGTCTTGCCGTTGGTGAAGGCGATGGCGCCGGCGTCGCGGAGCAGCCCGATCTCGGCCATCTCCTCGCTCTTCAGGCCTTTGGTCATCGCCGCCATGGGATGCACGTTGATCTGCGCCGTGTCTCGCGCGCGGCGCATGATGAAATCGACCAGCGCAACGTCATCGATGACGGGCTCTGTGTTCGGCATGCAGATGATGGTGGTGACACCGCCGGCGGAGGCAGCCCGGCTCGTGGTGGACAGTGTTTCGCGGTGCTCATGGCCCGGCTCGCCGGAAAACACGAGCATGTCGATGAGGCCTGGCGCGAGAACGTGGCCGGCGCAGTCTATGAGCTCCGCGTCACCAACGGAGTCGGCAGTTATCTCCGGACCCAGGTCGACGATCTTGCGGTCCTCGATCAGCACGCCGCCCGTCTCATCGAGGCCGGTGCCGGGGTCGATCAGCCGCGCATAGAGGAGCGCCGTGCGTCGGCCGTTGCTATCATCGGAGGTTTGCATCGTCACTGGTTGGGCAGGTGCCGGGCGAGTGCCTGAAGCACCGCCATGCGCACCGCCACGCCCATCTCGACCTGCTCGCGGATGACGCTACGCTGGTCGTCGGCAACGCTCGAGTCGATCTCGACGCCCCGGTTCATCGGGCCTGGATGCATGATCAGGGCATCTGGCTTGGCGCGGGCGAGCTTGTCGTGGTCGAGCCCGAAGAAGTGGAAGTACTCACGCTGGCTCGGCACGAGGTTCGACGTCATGCGCTCGCGCTGGAGCCGCAGCATCATCACGATGTCGGCCTCCTTCAGCCCCTCATGCATCGAGGAATAGACCTCGACCCCGAGCCGCGCGATGCCCGGCGCAAGCAGCGTAGATGGCGCGATTACGCGGACGCGGGCGCCGAGCGTGTTGAGTAGGAGTATGTTGGAGCGGGCGACGCGGGAATGCAGGATGTCGCCGCAGATCGCCACGATCAGTCCTGCGATGCGTCCCTTATGGCGGCAGATGGTGAGGGCGTCGAGCAAGGCCTGGGTCGGGTGCTCGTGGCTGCCGTCGCCGGCATTGATCACCGAGCAGTCGACCTTCTGGGCGAGCAGCTCGACGGCGCCCGCAGCATGGTGGCGCACGACGAGGAGGTCGGGGCGCATCGCGTTCAGCGTCACCGCCGTATCGATCAGGGTCTCGCCCTTCGACATGGACGAGGTTCGCGTTGACATGTTCATCACGTCGGCGCCGAGCCGCTTGCCGGCGAGCTCGAAGGAACTCTGGGTCCTGGTCGAGGATTCGAAGAAGAGGTTGATCAGGGTACGACCGCGGAGATCGTCGCGCTTCTTGGCGACCTGGCGGCTAACCGTCGAGGCCTGTTCGGCGAGGTCGAGGAGGCCCACGATCTCCTCGCGCGAAAGGCCATCGATGCCAAGCAAATGGCGATGAGGGAAGGAGAATTCGGTCGCTTCGGCCGTAATGCTCATTAAACCGGCTCTATAGGCCGACTTTGCCCGGGCAGCAAGCATGGCAGGGAAATAAGCTTGAGAGGGTGCTAAGGCGACACGTCGAGTCGCCGGCGGCTGAGTCCGCGGGACGCACCGAGGTCGGTAAGAAAAAGACTGAATACCTCTGCGTTCCTTGCTAATTTGTGTGAGCGGGCGGCCTAGCGCCGCATAGTTCATTTCGGGGGCGCCTTTGCCGGGCGCCCTCGTTTCTATTTCTGGGGGCGCACCCGCGATAAGCTTGGAACATCATAGGAGGTGGGCCGTGGCCACGGCTCGTGAAGCGGAAGCGGATTTGAATCAGAGCCCGGCCTTTACCGACGTGAACCTGTTCACGTCCGATATGCCGTTGCGCGAGGCGGTCGCGCGTGAGGGTGCGGCCGACGCCGCCGAGAACCTTGGAGCTTTCGGCCGGATTGCCGGGAGTGCCGCCGCTGCCGAGCTTGGGCGGCAGGCCAATGAGCATGCCCCGCGGCTCCGCGCCTTCGATGCCCAAGGCCGTCGCCTCGACCGCGTCGAGTACCATCCAGCCTATCACCGGCTGATGGGGTTCAGCACGGCGCAGGGGCTGCATTGTTCGACCTGGGAGTATCTCGCGAGAGGCAGCTATCCGCAGCCAGGGGCCCACGTCGCTCGTTGCGCCGGGAGCTATATGGCGGCGCAGATGGAGGCAGGTCATTGCTGCCCCATCACGATGACGCACGCAGCGGTCGCCACGCTTCGCCATGAGCCAGTGCTGTTGCGCAGCGTGCTTCCGAAGCTCGTCGCGCGAAGTTACGACCCGCGCTTCGCTCCTTGGCAGAAGAAGCAAGCCATCACTGTCGGCATGGGCATGACCGAGCGCCAGGGTGGAACCGATGTCCGGACCAATATAACGACCGCAACGCCGATCAACGGCAATGGCGGCGGCAAAGCCTATGCCATCACCGGCCATAAATGGTTTCTGTCGGCGCCAATGTCCGACGCTTTCCTGGTGCTCGCCCAAACCAAGGCGGGGCTGTCGTGTTTTTTCATGCCGCGCTTCTCGCCTGACGGGTCAGTCAACCGGTTGAGGATCGAGCGGCTCAAGGACAAGCTCGGCAATCGCTCCAATGGTTCGGCCGAGGTGACCTTGGACAGGGTGGTCGGCTATCTCGTCAGCGAGGAGGGGAGAGGCGTTCCCACCATCATCGACATGGTGACGCTGACACGGCTCGATTGTGCCGTGTCCTCGGCGGGGCTGATGCGGCAAGCGCTCGCCCGCGCGCTCCACCACGCGCAGCATCGCACCGTGTTCCAGAAGAAACTGATCGATCAGCCGCTGATGCTCCAGGTGCTCGCCGACATGGCGCTCGATGTCGAAGCTGCCACCGCTCTTATCTTCAAGCTCGCCGCGGCCTTCGACGGCCATGACGATCCAGACGCAACCGCCTATCGCCGCCTAATGACTCCCGTCACAAAATATTGGGTGTGCAAGATCGCGCCGGCGCTGATCTTCGAGGCGATGGAGTGCCTCGGCGGCAACGCGTATGTGGAAGAGGGCGGATTTCCACTGCTCTATCGCGAGGCGCCGGTCAACGCCATCTGGGAGGGATCGGGCAATGTCATGTGTCTCGACGTGCTCCGCGCCGTCGAGCGCTCGCCTGAGACCCTGGAGCGGGTGCTTGCCAGCATCGAAGCGTTAGGCGGCGGCGAGCAACGATTGAAGTCCGCAGTC
>Ga0247830_10000837_pt1 | contig 11821 bp, 10 predicted proteins | sample 12C_Control_Day5_FD_207766 | JGI IMG/M metagenome (GOLD analysis project Ga0247830, IMG submission 207766) | Soil microbial communities from agricultural site in Penn Yan, New York, United States - 12C_Control_Day5 | ecosystem: Environmental > Terrestrial > Soil > Agricultural land | place...
GGACCTGCTGCGCGAGGCCCTGGTCATCTATACCCGCCTCGGCATGAAGCGAGGGGAGAAGGTCCAGGAGCAGCTGCAGAGCGTCTAGGCTTCCGCGCTGATCGATCGGGGGACGACGTCGCGGTGGATTTGTTCGTCGACGTCAACGTCAACGTCAACGTCAACGTCAACGACCAGAACGCGAGCGATGGCCACGCGACGCTCGCCTTCAGCGAGCTGCCGACCGTCAACGTTGACGTTGACGTTGTCGTTGACGGCGACGAGTAAAGGGGGCCATCCCCGCGGCTCGCCCGCCCCCGGCAGCGACTGCGGCTACTCGGTGCGGTAGGTGAACCGCAGCTCGTAGTCGCACAGGTGGAAGACGTCGCCCTCGTCGATGCGCTTGTTGTCGATGCGCATGCCCTTGTAGTCGATCCCGTTGGTCGACCCGAGGTCCTTGATATAGAAGGTCCCGTTGCGACGGATCACCGCGGCGTGCTTGCGCGAGATGTTGCCGTCCTTGATCGCCAGGTCGCTGGTCTTCGAGCCGCGCCCGATGATGAACTGGTCCTTGGTGACCGGATAGCGCTGGCCGTTGAACATCAGGTACAGCGTCGGACCGGCGCCCATCGCGGCCGCGGGCGCAACCGGCTGTGGCGCGGCATAGCCCGGGGTCGCACCGGGGCGCGGCGACGCGGCGCCGAGCCCGGACGCGCCGAGGCCGGGCCCCCCCATGGCGCCCATCGGGCCGGCGCCCAGCGGCGCAGCGCCGATGTGACCGGCGGGAGTCGGCGGCGCCGGGCGGCGCGGCGCCTGCGGTGCGGTCGGCGGCTGGCTCGACAGGTTGTTGCCGCCGTGACCGGGCGGCGACGTCGTCGGCGCCGGCCGGCGCGCCTGCATGCTCGGCGGCGGGCTGCCCGGCGATGCGCCCGGCTGCTGCGCCGGCATGCCCGCCGACGATGACAGCCCGGCCTGGCCGGCACCGGCGGCCGGGTAGTTCTTCGACCGCGCGTAGTACCGCATCGACTCGTTAATCAGGTAGTCGATGGAACAGTCGAAGTCGTTCGCCATCTGCTCGAACGTCTCCCAGAGGACGTCTCGGCAGTAGAAGTGGCGCATCGTCTTCTTGCTCTGGTCCATTGGCTCCTGGTCCTGCTCGGTCGGCGCCGACCGCGGCGGCGCGGTTCCCTCGCGGGGCAGCATACTACTTGTCGCGGTCTGGTGCTGCCTTGCGCCGGGGAAATGCCCGGCCCGGTAAAACGGGTGGGCTACTTCAGGCCCTGGGCGATCTCCTGGGCACGCTGGCCGAGGGTCGGCTCGACCTTGCGCTCGGCCTTGGGCAGCTCGCTCTGGTCGCCCCAGTATCCGGTCAGGCGGGCCTTGTCCTTGGCCAGCGCCGCGATCCGGGCGGCGTCGGACTTCGATTGCAGCGCGCCCAGGGCTTCGGCCCCGATCCAGCGGGCGACCCAGCTCTTCGACTCGAGCAGCCCGCGCGACGCCGTCACCAGGGCGTCGCGCTGGCCGATGGCGCCGAGGCTCTTCCACAGCGAGCCGCCCAGGACCTCGGCGTCGTAGCTGGCCGTCGCGCCCGACGACGGCAGCAGCTCGGCGATCTTGACCAGCGCGTCGGCGCCGCCGCAGCGAAGCGCGTTGTTGACCCCGACCCAGCGGAAGCGCGGATCGCGGTGCGGGTGGCTGACCATCGAGAGCAGCGGCTCGAGGCAGTGGGGCAGCCCGGCCGCGCGGACCAGCTGGACGGCGTCGTTGGTGGTCTGCGCGCTCTGGCGGTCGTTCTTGGCGATCTCGGCCAGCCGGCCGACGCTCGGCACCAGGGCGCTGGCGTCGGCCAGCGGGAACAGCCCCTGCGGATCGAGGTAGGCACGATACAGCGCGCCCATGGCTCGATCGGCCAGGGTGGTGTCGCCGCGATCCATGCCGAAGATGTCGAGGATGTGCTTCACCGCCTCGGGCGATCCGGACGCGGCCAGGCCGAGCAGGAGCTGATCGCCGATCCGGCGGCGGCGGCCGTCCTGATCGGGCGTCGCGATCACCCGGTTGGCCTCGGCGATCAGCCGCTCGCCGGCGCGCGGGCCGAGGGCGCGGATGATCTGGACGCCCTGGTGGCGGCCGGCGAGCGCGCGGCCCTCGAAGTAGCCACCGGTCAACCAGTCGGTGAGGTAGCCGTCGATGACCTCCTTGGTGGCCGGATCGGCCCACGCGCGCAGGTCGAACAGGGTGTCCTTGGCCACCTGCTGGCCCTGGGTCGGCGCCGCCATCTCGCCCTCGACCCGGGCCATGTTCCACAGCCGAGGCGCGAGCTTGACGATGATCTTCTCGCGCCGCGCCGGGTTCATGGCGTCGAGCGTCCTGCGGACGGTCTCGTCCTCACCGCGGCGGAGCAGGTTCTCGGCGGCGTGGGCCGACAGGTCGGGGTCGAGCTTGCCGTCGGACAGCGCCGCCTTGAGCTTGCCGAGCCCCTTCTTCGACGTCATCCACTTGTCGATGTTCTCGTGGCTCGGCTTGTCGCAGCCCGACGCGAGCATCAGAAGACCGAGCAGGGCGACGACGGCGACGAGTGAGCGCGGCACGGGCGTGCGATGATGTCAGTCGCGCCGTGACGCGTCAAACCCGCGAGTGATCGGGTCTTCCGGGGCGAGCCGCGCGCGGGCGAGTGGTGTTACCGTGGCCGCGTGCTCGCACGATGCCTCGCGCTGACGGCGCTGCTCGCGTCGATCACGAGCGCGACGAGCGCCGCGTCGCCGGGCGAGGAGCCGTTCGACGGCGCCGTGTTCGCCGGCCCGACCGGGACCCACCCCGGGAGCATCACCGCCAATCCGGCCAGCCTGCTGCGCATCACCCCCGGCGTGCACCTGTTCGCCACCGGCGTCGCCCACGTCGAGCGGATCGCGATCGACCGCGAGCTGGTCGACGTCGACGGCACCCGGCGGGCCGGGCCGCGGGTCGAGGGCGACACCATGGGCGCCGGCGGCCAGCTCGGCGGCATCTACGCCTGGCCGGGCGGCATGATCGCCGCGGCGGCGTCGCTGCTCCCCCCCGACGAGACCCTGAGCGGCGAGGACGCCCTCGCCTACCACTCGAACGGCACCCGCACCCGGCGCATCGACTGGTTCGCGCTCGGCGGCGGCTACCGCTACGGCCGGTCCATCCACCTCGCGTTCGGGGCCACGGTGTCCGAGCGGCGGACGATCCTGCGGTTCAAGCGCGACACCGCGCTCGAGGCCGGGCGCGATCCGGTCCGCGGCGTCACCAGCGACTGCGGCGGCACGCCGTGCGGGCTCGAGCACCCGGCCGCGGCCGAGACGTGGAGCATCGACGGCGATCCCGACTTCCTCAACCTCGGCAACCTGGTGCTGTCGGGCGGGGTCCTGGTCCGGCTGCCGGGCGAGACGCTGCTCGGGTTGTCGTACCAGCGGCCGTGGCGCAAGGGCGCCTACGAGCTGACCGGCACCGCGACGGTGACGGCGGCGCCGCGCGACGGCGGCCTGGTCCACCAGGGCGAGGCGACCGTGTTCGTCGGCCTGCCCGAGGTGTGGCGGCTCGGCACCCGCACCGCGGTCGGCGCCGGCTGGGAGGTGGTCACCGAGCTGCGCTGGCGCCGGCTCGGCCAGGTCGGGCCGTACGACGTCCGCACCCACGGCGGCGATCTCGCCGACGCCGGCGTCCCCGAGTACTACGCGCGCGCCCGCGGCCTCGACGACGCGCTGGCGGTCGAGCTCGGCGTCGAGCAGGCCGACGTCGGCCAGCCGGTCCTGGTCGGGCTCCGCATCGGCGGCGACACCGGCGCGGCCCGCGGCGGTCGACTGTCGCCGACCTCGCCGTGGGGCCCCGAGCTCACCGCGTCGGCCGGCGTGCAGCTCCGGCTGGCGTCGCGGTGGGTGATCCAGGCCGGCTACGAGCTCGGCTACCAGCCGCCGGTCACCACCGACGCCAGCGTGTTCGATCCGATCGATCGCCTCGACTGCGTCGACAGCGGCTACGACTTCGACCTGCCGGCGTGCGCGACCGTGCGCGCCGGCGCCGGCCTGCCCACCGCCGGCGGCACCTACGCGCGCTGGGATCACCAGGCGTGGCTGGCGCTGCGGATCGAGGTCCGGTGAGGATCGTCGTCTACGGCGCCAGCGGGACGACCGGCGCCCTGGTCGCCGCCGAGCTGGCCGCGCGCGGCGCCGAGGTCGTGCTGGCCGGCCGCGATCGGGCCCGACTGAGCGCGGTGGCCACGCGGAGCGGCGGCTGGCCGGCGATCGCGGTGGCGCCGGCTCACGATCGCGCCGCGCTGGTGCGCGCGTTCACCGGGGCGAAGGTGGTGATCGACTGCGCCGGTCCGTTCACCCGCATCGGCGGCGCGGTGCTGAGCGCCGCCCTGGCCGCCGGCGCGCACTGGATCGACGTGGCGCGCGAGCAGAGCTTCCTGCGCGCGACCTTCGAGGAGCACGAGTCGGCGGCGCGTCACGCCGGCCTGGCCGTGATCGGCGGCCTCGGCGTCGAGGTCGGGCTGGGCGACTGGGCGGCGCGCTGCGCCGCCGCCGCGGTGATCGCCGCGCCCGAGCTGGGCGCGACCACCGAGCGGATCGCCGGCGATCCCGCGGTCCACGAGATCACGATCGGCTACGCGGTCGACGACCTGGCGGCGACGCCGGGCACCCAGCGCTCGGTGCTGGCGTCGATGACGTCGCCCGGGCTGGCCTGGCGCAACCGCCGGTGGGACCGCGCGCGCCCCGGCGGGCGGCGGCGCGACGTCGACTTCGGTCCGTTCGGCCACCGCATGGCCCGCTGGTTCCCGGCCGGCGAGGTGGTGACCGTCCCCCGCCACGTCGAGGTCGGCACCGTCGACACCTACCTCGCGTTCGGCGGCGCGTGGTCGATCTACGAGCGCGCGGCGTCGCTGTTCGCGCTGGCCGCCGGGGCGGCGGCGCCGATGCTCGACGCGCTGCTGGCGCCGCTGGTCGATCCGACCCACGTCCCCGACGCCGAGGCGCGCGCCCGCACTCGCTTCGCGGTGGTGGCGCACGCCCGCCATGGCCTCGAGCGATCGCAGGTGACCCTGGTCGGCACCGACGTCTATGCCACCACCGCGCGCATCGTCGCCGACGCCGCGGTGGCGCTGGCCGGCCGCGACGGCGGTCCCAGCGGCGTGCTCACGCCGGCCCAGGCGTTCGCGGCGGCGCCGGCGCTGCACGCGCTCGCCGACGCCGGCGTCCTGTCGATCGGCTGATCGGCGCGCGCGATCGGCGCGCCGACCTCGGACGTGCGCTGATCCTCGGCCGAGCACCTCGTGCTACACCAACGAGATGTTCGAGGCGCCTCCTGGCGTGATTCTCGAGGCCGAGGGACGACTCGGCCGCGCGCTCGTCGCCCGCCGCTGGCGGCTGGCCAACGGCCTCGGCGTGATCGCCGTGGTCGACCGGACGGCGCCGATCATCTCGTACCAGACCTGGTACCGGGTCGGGTCGCGCCACGAGGAGGTCGGCCGCACCGGCCTGGCCCACCTGTTCGAGCACCTGATGTTCAACCAGACCGAGACCCTCCTGCCCGGCGAGTTCGACCGCGTGGTCGAGCGCACCGGCGGCGAGAGCAACGCCGCGACCTGGGTCGACTGGACCCACTACCGGCTGAGCCTGCCCGCCGCCGAGCTGCCGCTGGCCGTCCGCCTCGAGAGCGAGCGCATGAGCCGGCTGGTGCTGTCGCCCGAGACCGTCGAGCCCGAGCGCGACGTGGTGACCAACGAGCGGCGCGAGCGGGTCGAGGACGACGTCGACGGCTGGCTCGACGAGCAGCTGATGGCGACCGCGTTCGACGTCCACCCCTACCGGTGGCCGACGATCGGGTGGATGGCCGACATCCGCGGCGTCGGCCTCGACGACATCCGCGCGTTCTACCGGCGGTGGTACGCGCCCGACAACGCGACCGTGGTCGTGGTCGGGGACGTCGACGAGCGCCGCCTGCTCGAGCTGGTCGCGGCCGCCTACGGCGCGCTGCCGGCCGGGACGCGGGCGCCGGCGCCCGAGCTGACCGAGCCGCCCCAGACCGCCGAGCGGGTGCGCCGGGCGCGCCGGCCGATCGCCAGCGACCGGGTCCTGCTCGGCTGGAAGGCGGTCGGTCAGGGTCACCCCGACTGGGCGCCGCTCGAGCTCCTGACCACGCTGCTCGCCGGCAGCCCGTCGTCGCGCCTGCACCGGCGGCTGGTGATCGAGCGCGAGCTGGCGTCGTCGGTCGATGTCCAGCTGACCCCGTTCCGCGATCCGTCGCTGCTGCGGGTGGCGATCACCTGCGCGCGCGGCCACCGCGCCGAGGAGTCGCTCGGCGAGCTCGATCAGGTCGTCGCCGATCTGATCGCCCGCGGCCCCGACGAGGCCGAGGTGCAGAAGGCCAAGAACCTGGCCGAGACCGACTTCTGGGCCGCGCTGGTCGACGCCGACGGCAAGGCCGAGGCGCTCGGTCATCACGAGACCGCGCTCGGCGACTTCCGCACCCTCACCGAGCTCGGCGACCGGCTGGCGGCGGTGACCGCGGCCGATCTGCAGCGGGTCGCCGCCACCTACCTGGTGCCGCGGGCGCGCACGGTGATCATCGCCGAGCCCGACGGCAGCACGCCCGCCGACGAGGGCGTCGACGAGGTGCCGCTGGCGGCGCCGGTCGAGCGCCGCGCCGGTCGCTGGAGGCGCCGGTGAGCCGCCCCGGTCCGGCCGTCCACGTCGCGCCGTCGGCCGACGCGCCGCTGGTGTGGATCGAGGTCGCGATCCGCGGCGGCGCCGCCGCCGATCCGGTCGGGGTCGAGGGCCTGCACCGCCACGCCGGGCTGCTCGCCCGCCGCGGCGCCGGCGCGCGCGATCGCGCCGCGTTCGACGACGCGCTCGATCGGCTGGGCGCGTCGATCGACGTCGGGGTCGGCCGCGACTCGGTCACGCTGTCGGCGGTCACGCTGACCCGCAACCTCGATCCGGTCGTGGCCATGCTGGCCGACGTGCTGGCGGCGCCGCGCTTCGACCTCGACGAGCACGAGCGGCTGCGCCGCGAGACGCCCCAGGTGCTCGACGAGATCCGCGACGACGACGGCGCGCTGGCCACCCGCTGGTTCGATCGCGAGTGCGTGCCCGGTCACCCCTACGCGCGGACCTCGCTCGGCACCGAGGCGTCGCTCGAGCGCATCGACCTCGACCGCGCGCGCGAGCTGTGGCGGCGCGAGGTGACCACCGACAACCTGGTGATCGGCATCGCCGGCGACGTCGACGAGGCGGCCGCCCACGCCATCGCCGGCCGGCTCACCGAGCGGCTGCCGGTCCGCTCGGCGATCACCCTCCCCGATCTCGAGCTGACCACGCCGGCCCACGGCCGGCGCATCGTGCTGGTCGACAAGGCCGAGCGGACCCAGGCCCAGCTCCGCCTCGGCCACCTCGGCCCGCGCTACGGCATCGCCGACACCGCGGCGCTGCTGCTGCTCGAGACCGGCTTCGGCGGGATGTTCTCGTCGCGCCTCATGCAGGAGATCCGGGTCAAGCGCGGCTGGAGCTACGGCGCCGGCTGCACGCTGCGCCGCTCGCGCGGCCGGCACTGGATCGAGATGTGGATGGCGACCGCGATCGACGTCGCCGGCGAGGCGGTCCGCACCACCCTCGGCCTCTACGCCGACCTCGCCGAGCGCGGCCTCACCGCCGACGAGCTGGCCCTGGCCCGCGCCTACGTGGTCGGCTCGATGCCGTTCCACCAGGCCACCGCCCGCCAGCGCATGCAGCTCGCGGTGCGCGACACCCTGTTCGGCCTGCCCGCCGGCTACACCACCGGCCTGCCCGCCCAGGTCGCCGACCTCGGCGTCGACGACGTCACCGCCGCGGCGCGCCGCTGGCTGCGCCCCGACGAGCTGGTGACCGTCGCCGTCGCCACCGCCGAGCTCGCCGAGGCGGGCCTGGCCGCGGCGGGCGCGGGCCCGGTGACCGTCGTCGAGCACGACGCGTACTAGCGCCCTCCCCTTGCCGGTCGCCCCGACCGGCCGGGAATCCGTTCGCTCCCCCGGCGGCCGGGGAATCAGTCCTTTCCCGTTCACCAGCCAGCGGCCAGGAATCCGCCTTTCCCGTTCGCCCCTGCGCGGCAAGAGATCCGTCCTTTCCCGTTCGCCCTGCGCGGCAAGAGATCCGTCCTTTCCCGTTCGCCCTGCGCGGCAAGAGATCCGTCCTTTCCCGTTCGCCCTGCGCGGCAAGAGATCCGTCCTTTCCCGTTCGCCCTGAGCGAGGCCCGAACGAAGTGAGGGCCGACGTCGAAGGGCGGGCCAGCGGGCCGGCGGGCCGCTTCGCGCCACCGTCCGAGCACCGGTGCACGCCCTTCGACGTCGGGCTCGCGTGCGCTCGCCCTCGCTCAGGGCGAACGGGAGAGATCAGGCGCCCGGGTGATGCGCCCCTCGCGAGCTGGTGCTGGAGCCGGAGCTGGTGCTGGAGCCGGAGCTGGTGCTGGTGCCGGAGCTGGTGCTGGAGCCGGAGCTGGTGCCGGAGCTGGTGCTGGAGCCGGAGCTGGTGCCGGAGCTGGTGCTGGAGCCGGAGCTGGTGCCGGAGCTGGTGCTGGTGCCGGAGCTGGTGCTGGTGCCGGAGCTGGTGCTGGAGCTGGAACGCGCGTGCGTTACGGGCAGCGGACGAGGCTGTTGAAGCCGCCGAGGCCGTTGGGGACCTGGTCGGGGTTGTTGGGGTCGGCGATCCAGGTGCCGTCGACGATGAAGCGGTACTGGTGCTCGCCGGCGGCGAGGTCGTGCGCGACGGTCCAGGCCTGATCGGCGCCGAGGGTCATGGCCAGAGCGCCGTCGGCGGCGGTGCCGGCCCAGTCGACGAACGTGCCGGTCACCAGCGCCGCGGTCGCGCCGGCGTGGCCCTCGAGGCGGAACGTTCGTGCGCAGGTGAGCGTCGCGTCGGGCTCACCGGCGTCGGGGTCGGCGGCGGCGTCCGAGCCCGCGGTGTCGAGGGTGGCGGCCGCGTCGACCGCGGGGTCCTTGTCCCAGCCGGGCGGATGACAGGCCGCGAGCAGGGAGAGCAAGACCAGGGCGCGCATCGGGCGCGGTGGTGATCAAGCGACGTGCCAGCGGATAACGCTGCGGACGAACATCGTTCGGTTTCCGGCTGGTGACATCCGCAGCACGATCCGGATCGGCGCGCGTTGCGTTTCGCAACCCGAGCGCGCGCGTCGAGCGTGGATCTGGTGGCTTCGCCCGGGGGCCGGCGATGGCACGAGGAGTGCTCACCGGCGACGCGTGCGGCGCCTCGCTCTCCCGATCGCAGCCACGTTGACGGCCCTGCTCCCGGCTCGGTCCGCCCATGCGATCGACCCGGTGCCGTCGTTCAAGTACCTGGTCACCGGCAACGGCTTCGGGTTCCAGGTCTACGACGTCGACGCCAACGCGGTCACCCAGTACCTCGAGCGACCGTACCGCTACCTGCGCGCCAACCCGTCGAGCCCCGACGGCGAGGGCATCGTGCGCCGCAACCTCGCCTTCGACACGTACTTCGGCGTGCGGGTCGGGACCACCAGCGCGTGGCTCGGCACGCGCGATCCGAGCGAGGTCGGCTACGTCCAGGAGACCAACATCATCCGGTCGGCGGTGACGATCGGCGGGGTCGCGACCGAGACCTTCTTCTACGCGCCGTTCGGCTACGACGGCAACGCGATGATCATGCTGCTGCGCGTCGAGAACACCTCGGGCGCGGCCCAGCAGGTCACCGCGCACGCGGTGCACAACTTCAAGCTCGGCTCGGCGCCCAACCCCGACGCGCCGGGCGCGAACGGCGAGGCGATCGCCTACGACGCGAGCAGCCAGACCGCGACCGAGACCGGCCCGGGCGGCGGCGTGATGATCTACGCGCCGATCGGCGGGGTCGACGGCTCGAGCTGCGCCGCCGACGCCTACACCGCGGTCGCCGGCGGTGGCGATCCGGCGCCGCAGGCGAGCTGCAGCGGCACCGATCGGGTCAACGTCTTCACCCGGTCGCTCGGCGCGCTGGCGCCCGGGGCGGTCGCGTGGTGGGGCGTCGCGGTGCTGTTCGACGCCGACGGCGACGCCGCGGCCGCGCGCACCGCGTGGTCGACGTTCCTCGCCGGTCGGTCGCCCGAGCAGCTCTTCGCCGATGCGCTCGCCGAGTGGGAGGCGTGGCGGACGCCGCCGCCGGCCGGGCTGGCGGCCGACGAGCTGGCGGTGTGGCGCCAGTCGGAGGCGGTGCTGCGCATGGGCCAGATCCGCGAGCCGTACCGCGAGTCGCCCCGCCGCAAGAACCACGGGATGATCCTGGCCAGCCTGCCGCCCGGCGGCTGGCACACCGGCTGGGTGCGCGACATGGTCTACGCGCTGGTGCCGCTGGCCCGCACCGGCCACTGGGACGAGGCGCGGTGGGGGCTCGACTTCTTCCTGAACGCCGACGCCGGCCGCTACGGCTCGTACCTCGGCAACGTCGACTACCGGATCAGCACGGTCCGCTACTTCGGTGACGGCCAGGAGGAGGCCGACTACTCGGGCGCGCCGACCCGCAACATCGAGATCGACGGCTGGGGCCTGTTCCTGTGGGCGGCGCGCGCCTACGTCGACGCCAGCGAGGACGTGGCGTGGCTGGCGTCGACCACGCGCAAGGGCGACACCGTCTACGACGCCATCAAGCTGGGCGTCGCCGAGCCGCTGGCCGCCAACCTCGAGGACAACGGCATGGCGATCGCCGACGCGTCGATCTGGGAGGTGCACTGGGGCAACCGCCAGCACTTCCTGTACACGACCGCGGCCACCGCGCGCGGGTTCTGCGACATGGCGACCCTGGCCCGCCGCGCCGGCCGCACCGACGACGTCGCGCGCTATCGCGACCTGGCCGCGAAGGCGGTCGAGGCGATGCGCACCGCGTTCATCGACTCGAACCGGGTCCTGGCCGGCTCGCTGCAGAAGCTCGCCCAGGGCTCGAGCTACCGCGACGGCTCGACGGTCGAGGCGTTCACGTGGAACCTGATCCCGGCCGCCGACCCGATCGCGACCGCGACCCTGCGCGCGATGTCGTACCTGCAGACGCCGGCCGGCGGCTACAAGCGGCTCGAGGGCTCGAACGACCAGTACGACACCGACGAGTGGATCCTGATCGACCTGCGCGCGTCGGATGCGTTCCGCCGGTCGGGCGACACCGCCCAGGCCGACCAGCTGCTCGGCTGGGTCACCGGCCAGGCGACCGCCAACTTCGACCTCCTGCCCGAGCTGTACAACACGCGCAGCTCGAGCGGTCAGATCGGCGCCTACTCGGGCTCGATCCCGATGGTCGGCTACGGCGCCGGCGCGTATCAGATGACGCTGCTCGACCGGGCCGGGCTGTTCGAGACCACCGACTGCGGCGAGGCCGACCTCGGCGAGTACCCCGACGGCGGTCCCGGCGGCCCCGGCGGCGGGCCGGGCGCCGCCGGCGATGATCTGCGCACCGGCCTGGCGTGCCTGTGCAGCGCGCGCGGCGACGACCGGCCGGCGCCGTGGGCCGAGCTGGCGCTGGTGGTCGGCGTGGTCGCCCTGGTGCGCCGGAAGCGTCGGGCATGATCGCGCTCGCCGACATCGGCAAGGACTTCCCCGGCGTGCGCGCGCTGACCGGGGTGTCGCTGACCATCGCGCCCGGCGAGGTGCTCGGCCTCGTCGGCGAGAACGGCGCCGGCAAGTCGACGCTGATCAAGATCCTCGGCGGGGCGTACCCGGCGGGCAGCTTCCGTGGCGAGGTGCGGGTCGGCGGCGCCGCGCGGGCGTTCCGGTCGCCGCGCGACGCGCGCCGGGCCGGCATCGCGGTGGTGCACCAGGAGCTGAGCCTGGTCCCGGCCATGTCGGTCGCCGACAACCTGC
>Ga0247830_10000838_pt1 | contig 11820 bp, 10 predicted proteins | sample 12C_Control_Day5_FD_207766 | JGI IMG/M metagenome (GOLD analysis project Ga0247830, IMG submission 207766) | Soil microbial communities from agricultural site in Penn Yan, New York, United States - 12C_Control_Day5 | ecosystem: Environmental > Terrestrial > Soil > Agricultural land | place...
GGCGCGAAGGAGGCGGCCAGGTGGGCGCACGACATCGCGAACCCGAAGACGCTGGCCGACAAGCTGGGCGTGAAGCCCGGCCAGCGGGTGAGGCTGGTCGGCGACGCCGACCCCGAGCTGGTCGGGGCGGGGGTCGCCGCTGACGGCGGCGAGGCTGACGTCGTCTTCCTGCAGGTCGACGAGGAGTCCGACCTGGCGCGGATCGCCGAGCTGCGCTCGCAGATCGTCCCCGACGGCGCGATCTGGGTGATCCGCCCGAAGGGCCGCGCCGACCTGACCGAGGCGATGGTGCTGGGCGCCGGCCGCGACGCCGGCATGTACGACGTGAAGACGGCGCGGGTCTCCGAGACGCACACCGGGCTGAAGTTCGTGATCCCGGTCGCCGACCGGGCGTGACGGTTCAGTGGAGGAAGTGGCGGCGGCCGGTGAACACCATCGCCACGCCCAGCTCGTTGGCGGCGGCGATCACCTCGTCGTCGCGCTTCGAGCCGCCGGGCTGGATGATCGCCTTGACGCCTGCGGCCACGGCGGCCCGCGGGCCGTCGTCGAACGGGAAGAACGCGTCCGACGCCAGCGCGGCGCCGGACGCCCGGTCGCCCGCCTTCTCGACCGCCAGCCGCACCGCGTCGACACGGCTGGTCTGGCCGGAACCGATGCCGACCGACGCCAGGTCGCGGGCGATCACGATCGCATTCGACCGCGCGTACCTGCACAGCCGCCACGCGAACAGCAGGTCGCCCCAGCCGCGCTCGTCGGGCGCGGCCTCGCTGACCACCGTCATCGCGTCGCGGTCGTCGAGATCCGTATCGCGGTCCTGGACGAGCACGCCGCCCAGCACGCGGCGGAAGTCGCGCTCGCCCGGGCTCGCCTTGCGCCGCTCCCGGTCCTCGAGGATCCGCAGCTCGCCCTTCCCGCGCAGCACCTCGAGCCCGGCGTCGTCGTACCCCGGCGCGAACAGCACCTCGACGAACTGCTCGTGCAGCGCTCGGGCCAGCTCCTCCGAGACCGGGCGGTTGACAGCGATCACGCCTCCGTAGGCGGACCGCGGGTCGGCCGCCAGCGCCTTCGCGTACGCCTCCTCGACCGTCGCCCCGACCGCGGCGCCGCACGGGTTGCCGTGCTTGACGATCACGCAGGCCGGCACCTGGAATGCGGCGACGGCGGAGCGCGCGGCGTTCAGGTCGCCGAGGTTGTTGAACGACAGCGCCCTGCCGCCCAGCTGCTCGATCCGCGAGAGCAGATGCCGCCGCGCCCCCGCCTCGACGTAGAAGGCGGCGCGCTGGTGCGGGTTCTCGCCGTACGTCAGATCGCCGGCCTTCACCAGGTCGAGCACGAGGTGCTCGGGGAAGGGATCGGTGTCCGTGAACCATGCCGAGATGGCGGCGTCGTACCCGGCGGTGTGGGCGAACGCCTCACCCGCGAGGTCGCGCCGCGTCTCGTTGGACAACGACCCGGCGCCGGCGCGCAGCTCGTCGAGCAGGAAGCCGTAGCGCTCGGGTTCGGTAACCACGGCGACCGCCTGGTGGTTCTTGGCCGCCGCGCGCACCATGGTCGGGCCGCCGACATCGATGTTCTCGATCACCTCGGGCTCGGACACCTCGCGGCGGTTCGCGACGGCCCGGAACGGATAGAGGTTGCAGACGACCATGTCGATCGGCTTGATGCCCTGCTCCTCGAGCGTCCGCATGTCCTCGGCCCGGTCGCGGCGGGCCAGGATGCCGGCGTGGATCGACGGGTGCAGCGTCTTCACGCGGCCGCCCAGCATCTCGGCGGCGCCGGTCAGATCCTCGACGCTCGTGAACGGGATGCCGGCCTCGGCCAGCGCCGCGGCCGTGCCCGAGGTCGAGACCAGCTCGACCCCCAGCTCATGCAGCCCGCGGGCGAACGGCTCCAGCCCGGACTTGTCGCTGACCGACACAAGCGCTCGCTCGATCCTCACACTGGCTCCTTCACACGCACTCGCCGCCCCTCCACCTGGAGGCGGCCCGCCGCAAACAGCCGCACCGCCGCGGGAAGCAACCGGTGCTCGATCTCGTGCATCCGGCCCAGAACCTCCTCGGGCGGCTCATCATACGAAACGGTCATGGCCTCCTGCAGCACGATCGGCCCCGAGTCGGCGGTCACGTGATCGTTGTCGACCAGGTGAACGGTGACACCGGTGACGCGGACGCCATGCGCAAGGGCGTCCGCCACGGCCGTCGCGCCGGGGAAGGCCGGCAACAGCGACGGGTGCACGTTGAGGATCCGCCCGGAGTACCGGCGCACGAAGTCCGGCGACAGGATGCGCATGTACCCGGCGAGCACGACGACGCCGACGGTGTGGCGTTCGAGGAACTCGAGCGTCTCCGACTCGTCCGCCGAGGCCAGCGCCGGCAGGCCGGCCGCCTCCGCCCGGGCCAGACCGCCCGCGTCGGCACGGCTCGACACCACGCACGCGACCTCGATGTCGGGCGCGTCGATCAGCGCCTGCAGGTTCGTGCCGGATCCCGAGATCAGCACGCCGGCCTTCAGTGCAGCACCACCCCGTCGCCCTCGACCAGCTCGCCGGCGACCCACGCGGTCTCACCGGCCCCGGTCAGCACCCGCACGGCCAGCTCGGCCACATCGGCGGGCACCACGGCGATGTAGCCGACGCCGAGGTTGAACACCCGCCGCATCTCCTCCTCCTCGACGCCGAGCGAGGCGAGCCAGCCGAACACCGCGGGCCGCTCCCAGCTCGAGAGGTCGATCCGCATGCCGACGCCGGCGGGCAGCGAGCGGCCCGCGTTGCCGGGGATGCCGCCGCCGGTGATGTGCGCCATCGCGTGGACGTCGAGCGTTGCCACCAGCATCCGCACCGGCTCGGCGTAGATCCGCGTCGGCTCGAGCAGCACGTCGGCGACCGATCGGCCGCCGAGCTCGGGCGGGGTGTCGTCCAGCGAGTTCCCGGACCGCTCCAGGAGCTTGCGGATCAGCGAGAACCCGTTCGAGTGCGGGCCGCTGGAGGCCAGCGCGATCACCACGTCGCCGGCCTGACAGCGGGAGCCCGAGATCATCTCCCGCCGTTCACAGCCGCCGACGCAGAAGCCGGCCATGTCGAAATCGTCGGCCGGCATCATGTCCGGGTGCTCCGCCGTCTCGCCGCCGAGCAGCGCACAGCCCGCCTGCCTGCAGCCGTCTGCGACGCCCTCGACCAGTTCGGCCACCCGCTCCGGGACGACCTTGCCGCAGGTGATCACATCCATGAAGAACGCCGGCCGCGCGCCGCTGGTCAGCACGTCGTTGGCGCACATCGCGACCAGGTCGACGCCCAGGCCGTGGAACCTGCCGGCCTGCTTGCCCAGCAGGATCTTGGTGCCGACGCCGTCGCAGCCGGCTGCCAGCAGCGGGTCGCCGAGGCTCGGAGTGAACAGGCCCGCGAACCCGCCGACCCCGCCCACGACGCCCTTGACGTGCGTCGAGGCCACCGCACCCTTGATCCGCTCGACCACCTCGTCCCCCGCCTCCAGGCTGACGCCGGCGGAGGCGTAGGTCAACGGCTCGTCGCTCACCCGGCGGCCGCCGGCGCAGGCAGCGGCTCGAAGCGGAGCTTCGACAGCCGCATCTCGTCCGGGATGTGGGTCGGGTAGTCGCCGGTCAGGCAGGCGCGGCAGAAGTGGTCGGAGGTCTGGCCGGTCGCCTCCTGCAGCCCCTCCAGCGACAGGTAGGCGAGCGAGGTCGCACCCAGCGCGTCGCGCACCTGGCCGACGTTGCGGCCGGCGGCGATCAGCTGATCCTGGTCGGCCATGTCGATGCCGTAGAAGCAGGGCGAGATGATCGGCGGCGACGAGATGCGCAGGTGCACCTCCTGGGCGCCCGCCTCGAACAGCATGGTGACCAGCTTGCGGGTGGTCGAGCCACGGACGATCGAGTCGTCGACGACCACCACCCGCTTGCCCTGGAGCACTGAGCGCAGCACGTTGAACTTGAGCTTGACGCCGCGCTCGCGCAGCGCCTGGTCGGGCTGGATGAACGTGCGGCCGACGTAGCGGTTCTTGACCAGCCCCTCGCCGAACGGGATGCCGCTGGCCTGGGCGAAGCCGACCGCGGCGGGCGTCCCGGAATCGGGGACCGGGATGACGACGTCGGCCTCGACGGTGGACTCGGCGGCCAGCCTCCGGCCCATCTCGACCCGGGCCTCGTACAGCCCGTGGCCGTTGAGGGTGGTGTCCGGCCGGGCGAAGTAGATGTACTCGAAGATGCACAGCGACTCGCTGCGCGGCGGCACGGCCTGGCTGAAGTGGGCGCCGTGCTCGTCGAGCACGACCAGCTCGCCCGGGGCGAGCTCGCGCTCGACGGTCGCGCCGATGATGTCCAGCGCGCAGGTCTCGGATGCGAGCACCCAGGAGTCGTCGACGCGGCCGACCACCAGCGGGCGGATGCCGTCGGGATCACGGAACCCCGCGACCGCGTTCTCGGAGAGGACGACGGCGGCGAACGCGCCCTCGATCTGCTGCATGGTGTCGGTGACGGCGGTGCCCAGGTCGCCCGACGGATGGTTCGCGATCAGCGCCGCGATCACCTCGGTGTCCGAGGTCGAGTGCAGCCGCACCCGCTGCTCGCGCAGCTCGTCACGAAGGGTGGTCGTGTTGGTCAGGTTGCCGTTGTGGGCGAGCGCGATCGTCCGGCCGCCGGCATGCTGCACGATCGGCTGGGCGTTGCGCCACACGGTCGAGCCGGTGGTCGAGTAGCGCGCGTGGCCGATCGCCATCCGCCCGGGCAGCGCCGACAGCTTGGGCTCGTCGAACACCTGGTTGACGAGGCCCATGTCCTTCATCGCCATCACCCGGCTGCCGTCGGAGACGGCGATGCCCGCGCTCTCCTGGCCGCGGTGCTGCAGCGCGTAGAGGCCGAAGTAGGTGAGCCGCGCGACGTCGCGGTCGGGGGCGCCGACCGGATCGTAGATGCCGAAGATGCCGCACATCAGGCGCCCACCGCATTGGGGATGCCGGCGTCGTGCAGCGCAGCCGCCTCGGCCAGCGACAGCTCCGCGGCGCCGACCCGGATGGCCGACCCGCCGACCGTGCCGATCTCGCGCAGCGGCAGGTCGCCGGCGAGCTCGCGCAGCGCGGCGACGTCGGCCTGCGCGGCGGCGATCACGACGCGGCCGTCGCCCTCGCCGAACAGGTCATCGGCCTCGACCGCCGCACCGACCGCCCCGGCGATCGCCGCCTCGGCCACGCACAACGCGATGCCGCCGGAGGCGACATCATGGGCGCTGCGCAGCAGCCCGCGCTCCGCCGCCTGCGCCAGGAACTCGTGCAGTCGCCGCTCGGAGTCCAGGTCGGGCTCGGGGATCCGGCCGCCGTGCTCGCCGAGCACCACCTTCTGGTAGGCCGAGCCGTCGAGCGCCGCCTCGCCGTCGCCGGCCAGCAGCACGACGTCGCCGGCCTCGCGGAACGCGGCGCGCACGGCCAGGGACGCGTCGTCCAGCACTCCCACGACGCCGACCACCGGCGTCGGGTGGATCGCCCGGCCGAAATGCTCGTTGTAGAGCGAGACATTGCCCGATACGACGGGCAGGTCGAGCGCCTCGCAGGCCAGCGACATACCCTCGATCGACTCGGCCAGCTCGTAGCCGACCTCGCCGGTCTCGGGGTTGCCGAAGTTCAGGCAGTTCGTCATCGCGGCCGGCCGCGCTCCCGTGCAGGCGACGTTGCGGGCCGCCTCGCAGACGATGCTCATCCCGCCGCGCCGCGGATCGAGCGACGTCCGCCGGCCATTGCCGTCGAGAGAGACGGCGATCGCGCGAGCCGAGGGCGTCAGCCGCACGACCGACGCGTCGCCGCCCGGCCGTACCACCGTGCCCGAGCCGACCAGCTGGTCGTACTGGCGGGTCACCCACCGCCGGCTGCCGCAGTCGGTCGAGCTGAGCATCGCGCGCAGCGCGGCCGACGGGTCGACCGGGTCGGCGAACAGCCGGGGCCGGTCCTCCAGCCGGGCGGGCCGCTCCTGCGCGACCTTGTAGCGGGGCGCGCCGTCGACCAGCGTGTCGACCGGCATCGACCCCACCTCGACGCCGCCGGCGAACGCCCGCAGCAGGCCCGAGGCGGTGACCGACCCGATCACCGTCGCGTCCAGATCCCAGCGAGCGCAGACGCTCAGCACGTCGTCCAGCCGTCCCGGCTCGACGACCGCGGCCATCCGCTCCTGCGACTCGGAGATCATGATCTCGAACGGCTCCATGTCCGCCTCGCGCAGCGGCACCGCCGAGAGGTCGACGTCGATCCCGACTCCGCCGCTCGCCGCCATCTCGCTGAGCGACGACGCGAGCCCCGCCGCGCCCAGGTCCTGCAGCGAAGCGAGTAGCCCGCGGTCGAGCAGGTCGAGCGTGCACTCGATCAGCTTCTTGCCGGTGAAGGGGTCGCCGATCTGCACGCTCGGCCGCTTGTCCGCCGAGCTCTCGTCGAAGCCCTGCGAGGCCAGCACGGATGCGCCGCCGATACCGTCGCGGCCGGTCTTCGACCCGTACAGCACCACCAAGTTGCCCGGGCCGGTGGCCTTGGCACTCGTCAGCTTCTCGGCGGGCAGCAGGCCGACGCACATCGCGTTGACCAGCGTGTTGTGCTCGTAGGAGTCGTCAAACTCGACCTCGCCGCCCACGTTGGCGACGCCGACGCAGTTGCCGTAGGAGCCAACCCCGGCCACCACGCCGGAGAACAGGTGCCGCTGGCGGTCGTCGTCCAGCTCGCCGAAGCGCAGCGAGTCGAGGATCGCGATCGGCCGTGCGCCCATCGCGAAGATGTCGCGGAGGATGCCGCCGACACCGGTTGCAGCGCCCTGGAACGGCTCGACCGCAGATGGGTGGTTGTGGCTCTCGACCTTGAGGGCAACGGCGAGCCCGTCGCCCACGTCGATCACGCCGGCGTTCTCACCCGGGCCCTGGAGCACGCGCTCGCCGGACGTCGGAAACCGGCGGAGCAGCAGCCGCGAGTGCTTGTAGCCGCAGTGCTCGCTCCAGAGCAGCGAGTACACGGCCAGCTCGAAGTCGTTCGGATCGCGGCCCAGCAGCTCCTGGATACGCCCAAGCTCCCCGTCGGTCAGCCCGAGGGTGCGATGCAGCGGCTCTGGCGAGACGGCATTCAAGGCCTGAGGAATGCTACCCCACGGGGCAGATCGACCGGTTACACGGCCACCGGCTGGCGGGCCAGGTCGAGCATGCCCTGCAGCAGCACGCGGCCGTCGGTCGAGCCCAGCAGGGGGTCGACGGCATGCTCCGGGTGCGGCATCAGCGCGGCGACATTGCCTCGCTCGTTGGTCACACAGGCGATCGAGCCGACCGAGCCGTTGGGGTTCTCGCGGTAGCGCAGCAGCACCTGGCCGCGCGCCTCCAGCTCGGCGACGGCCTCGGGCTCGGCGAACCAGCAGCCGTCGTGGTGCTTGATCGGAATCGACAGCACGTCGCCGGCGGTCCGCCCCGGCAGCCACGGCGACTCGCGCTCGACGACGAGGTTGGCATCCTCGAACCTGAACTGCATCGAGGCGTTGGTGCGGAGCACGCCGGGCACCAGCCGGGTCTCGGTCAGCACCTGGAAGCCGTTGCAGACGCCCAGCACCGGCCGCCCCGCATCGGCGTGCGTCCGCACGGCCGTCATCACTGGAGACAACGATGCCAGGGCCCCCGGGCGCAGATAGTCGCCGTAGGAGAAGCCGCCCGGCACGAGCACGGCGTCGGTTCCCCGCAGATCGGCGTCGCCGTGCCACAGAGCGACCGGCTCCGCGCCCATCGCCTCGACGGCGCGCGTCGCGTCGCGGTCGTCACACGACCCCGGGAACACGACCACGCCGACCCGGGTCACGCGCCCACCAGCTCGACCTCGTACTGCTCGATCAGCGGGTTCGAGAGCACCTTCTCGGCGATCTCTCCGGCGATCCGCCGCACCTGCTCCTCGTCGCCGCCCTCGACGTCGAGGTCGAACACCTTGCCCGCGCGGACATCCGCCGCCGGGTAGCCGAGCCCGGCCAATGAGCGGCGGACAGCCTCCCCCTGCGGGTCGAGGATGCCGTCGCGCGGCCTGACCAGTACGGTCACCTTCATGTCACTCCCATCCGTTGCAGGTAGTCACCGAACGGCTCCCCGACGAGCCGCTCGTACGCCTCGAAGTAGCGGCGCTGCGTGCCCTCGACGACCTCGGGCGGCAGCTCTGGCCCGGGCGGCGTCTTGTCCCAGTCGAGCGTCTCCAGGTGGTCGCGCACATACTGCTTGTCGAATGACGGCTGAGGCCCGCCGGGCGCATAGCCGTCGACCGGCCAGAACCGCGACGAGTCCGGCGTCAGCAGCTCGTCGCCGAGCACCAGCTCGCCGATCCGGTCGATGCCGAACTCCATCTTGGTGTCCGCCAGGATCAGGCCGCGCTGCTGGGCGAAGGCCGCGCCGGCCTCGTACACCGCCAGCGACAGCTCCTCGATCTTGGCCACCCGCTCTTCGCCGATCAGCAGCTGCGCGGTCGCGCGGTCGATGTTGATGTCGTGGCCCTCGGTGTTCTTCGTGGCCGGCGTGAAGATCGGGTTCGGCAGCCGGTCGGACTCGCGCAGGCCGGACGGCAGCGAGTGCCCGCACACGGCGCCGGTGGCCTGGTAGTCCTTCCAGCCCGAGCCGGCCAGGTAACCGCGGACGACGCACTCGACCGGCAGCATCGTCAGCCGCTGAACGAGCATCGATCGGCCGATCAGGTCTGGATCCTCCATGGCCTGCGCGGCGAACGCCTCGGGCAGGATCGAGATCATGTGGTTGGGGACGATGTGGACCGTCTGGTCGAACCAGAACCGCGACAGCGCCGTCAGCACCCGGCCCTTGTGCGGGATCGGCGTCGGCATGATCACGTCGAACGCCGAGATGCGGTCGGAGGCGACCATCAGGATCGTGTCGCCGTAGCGGTACAGCTCGCGCACCTTGCCGGATGCCTCGTGGGCGCGCGCGAGATCGTCAGGCACGGGTCAGCCCCAGCCGCTCAGTGGTGCGGTCGAACACGTCGTCGACGTGGCGCAGGAAGCCGTCGAGGTCGAAGACCCGGTCGAGCTCGGCCTCGTCCAGAACGCGGGCGGCCTCGGGGTCGACCTCCAGCAGGCCGCGCAGCGGCAGTCCCTCGTCCCAGGCCCGCAGCGCGTTTCGCTGGATCACCTCATACGCGTCCTCGCGGGACATCCCGGACTCCACCAGCGCCAGCAGCGCCCGGCCGGAGAACACCAGCCCGTGGGACGCTTCCAGGTTGCGCATCATCCGCTCGCCGTCCACGACCAGGCCTTCGATCAGCCAGGTGAACCGGTCGAGCATGTAGTCCAGCCCGATCGTCGAGTCCGGCAGGACGACCCGCTCGGCGGAGGAGTGGGAGATGTCGCGCTCATGCCACAGCGGCATGTTCTCGAACCCGACCTGGGCGTTGGCGCGGAGCACCCGGGCGAGTCCGCTGATCCGCTCGCTGATGATCGGGTTCTGCTTGTGCGGCATCGCCGACGAGCCCTTCTGGCCCGCGGCGAACGGCTCCAGCGCCTCGCGCACCTCGGTGCGCTGCAGGTGGCGGATCTCGATGGCGAACCGGTCGAGAGACGAGCCGGTGATGGCGATCGCCGCGAGCAGCGTCGCGTGCCGGTCGCGGGGGATCACCTGCGTCGCGACGTCCTCGCGCTCCAGCCCGAGCGCCGACAGGGCGAAGTCCTCGACCCGGGGATCGCAGTTGGCGTAGGTGCCAACGGCGCCGGAGAGCTTGCCGACGCGCACGCCCTCGAGGGCGGCGGCCAGCCGGTCGCGGTCGCGGCGGAGCTCGGTCACCCAGCCCAGCAGCTTGAGGCCGAAGGTCGTCGGCTCGGCGTGAACGCCGTGTGTCCGGCCGATGGTCGGGGTGTGGCGGTGCTCCTCGGCGCGCACCAGCACCGCGCGCTCGGCGCGGTCGACGGCCGCCAGCAGCAGCTCGCCGGCATCGCGCAGCTGCAGCGCCAGCGCGCTATCGACGACGTCCGACGAGGTCAGGCCGTAGTGGAACCACCGGGCCTCGGGCCCGACCTGCTCGGACACCGATTCGGTGAACGCGAGCACGTCGTGGTGCGTGCGGGACTCGATCTCGAGGATACGCGCGACGTCGATCGACGCCCGGCTGCGCACCGCGGCGACGGCGTCAGCCGGGACGACACCCAGGTCGGCCCACCCCGCCATCGCCGCAATCTCGACGTCGAGCCACCGCTGGAACCGGCGCTCGTCCGACCAGACGGCGCCCATCTCAGGGCGGGTGTAACGGGAGATCACGGCTGGAACGAGTCTACCAACCGGCCCCGACCGCCCCCGCCGGTGAACCGCTGGTGGGAGTCAGAGCTGGGCCGGCGGGCCCGGGCCCTGGGCCAGGATCTTGGCGGCGTAGATCGCCGCGTTCTTCGCGCCGTTCACGGCCATGCAGGCGACCGGCACGCCCTCGGGCATCTGCACGACGGACAACAGCGCGTCGAAGCCGCCCAGCCCCATCTCCTGTCGGCGGATCGGGATGCCGATCACCGGCAGCTCGGTGTAGCTGGCCAGCACCCCCGGCAGTGCGGCCGCGCCGCCCGCCGCGGCGATGATCACGCGCAGGCCGCGCAGGGCCGCAGTCGAGCCGTACTCGGCCACCTCGCGCGGGTCGCCGTGCGCCGACAACACCTTCAACTCGAACGTGATCGCCCGCTCCAGGAGCTCGTCACAGGCGGCCGAGATGATCTCGCGGTCGGCCTCGGTCGCGATCACGATGCCGACCTGCGGGCCCGCGGCCTCGAGCTCCTCCCAGACCGGATGCACCTGCGGCAGCGGCTGCGGCTCAGGCATGCTGCTCGACCGCCGCCGCGGCGCCGATGTCCATTCGGTGCTGTTCGCCGGGGAACTCGATCGCATCGACGGCCGCATACGCGCGACGCCGGGCATCCGCCAGGTCGTCGCCCAGCGCGGTGACGTTCAGCACCCTGCCGCCGGCGGAGACGAGGCGGCCGTCCCGCATCGCGGTGCCGGCGTGGAAGACCATCACGTCCTCGAGCTCGCCGGCCGCCCCGACGCCGCCGATCGGGATGCCGTCCTCGGGCGCATCCGGATAGCCGGGCGCGGCCATCACCACGGTCACGCACGATCGTCGCGAGACGCCCAGCGCCGACCCGAGCAGCGCGCCGCTCGCGCAGCGCTGCAGGGCGTCCAGCAGGTCGCCCTCCAGCCGGGGGATCAGCACCTGCGCCTCGGGATCGCCGAACCGGACGTTGAACTCCAGCACCTTCGGCCCGTCGGCGGTCAGCATCAGCCCCGCGTACAGGCAGCCGCGGAACGGCATGTCGCGGCGGGCCAGCTCGTTGACTACCGGCCGGTGGACGGTGGCGACGATCTGCTCGACCAGCTCCGGCGGGACGTCCGGCGTCGGCGAGTAGCAGCCCATACCGCCAGTGTTCGGCCCGACGTCGCCGTCGCCCAGCCGCTTGTGGTCGCGGGCGGGCGCCAGCGGCACCACCGTCTCGCCGTCGCACAGGGCGAGCAGCGAGACCTCGGGCCCCTCCAGCCGCTCCTCGACCAGCACCCGCGCGCCGGCCGAGCCGAACCGCCGGTCGATCAGGCACGACTGCACCGCCGCCTCGGCCTCGGCCACCGACGAGCAGACGAACACACCTTTGCCGGCGGCCAGGCCGTCGGCCTTGATCACCACGTTGCCGTTGGCGTCGGCGATCGCCATCTGCGCCGCCGCCGGCGTGTCGCACACCGCGAAGGCCGCCGTCGGCACCATCGCGGCGTCCATCACCGACTTGGCGAAGGTCTTCGACCCCTCCAGCTGCGCCGCCGCCCCGCGCGGCCCGAACGCCGCGATG
>Ga0247830_10000842_pt1 | contig 11806 bp, 10 predicted proteins | sample 12C_Control_Day5_FD_207766 | JGI IMG/M metagenome (GOLD analysis project Ga0247830, IMG submission 207766) | Soil microbial communities from agricultural site in Penn Yan, New York, United States - 12C_Control_Day5 | ecosystem: Environmental > Terrestrial > Soil > Agricultural land | place...
TGTTCCAGCAGCTGAACGGGAGGGCCGCGCAGACGATCTGGCAGCGGCTCCTCGACGCCGCCGGGGGCGGGCCCCTGACCCCTGACGCTCTTCGCCGGCTGAGGCTGCCCACCCTGCGCCGCGTCGGGCTATCGCGACAGAAGGCGACCTACGTGCGCGAGCTCGCCCGGCACACGGTCGATGGCAGGCTCGATTTCGCCGCGCTCCCGGCGATGCCGGACGACGAAATCATCGCCACGCTCACGCAGGTCAAGGGCATCGGCGTCTGGAGCGCGCACATGTTCCTCATCTTTGCGCTGCGGCGTCACGACGTGCTTCCCGTCGGCGACTACGGGGTACGGGCCGCGATCAAGAAGCTCTACCGGAAGCGCAAGCTCCCGACCCCGCGCGAGATGGAGAGGCTCGCCCGCAGCTGGCGTCCCTATGCCTCGGTCGCCTGCTGGTATCTGTGGCGCAGCCAGGACGTGAAGCTCTAGCAGGCTAGGGAAAAGGCCCATCTGGACCTTTTTGCAGCCTGCAAGTCAGCGATAGGCGCAGGGGGGAACGGGGGTCCGGAACGGCGCCTGGGTGAGGTGCTCGCCGGGGGCAAAGAGCCGGAGCTGGTGCGGCGCCGGTGCTCCGGCCAGGCGCCGGCCGCGCAGGGTGAGATAGAAGCCCGCGCGCACGGTATCCACGCCGAGGCGACGCAGATCCCGCGAGTCGCGCGGCGTCGTGTGGCGGCGCGCCTGCGCGATGGTGCGCGCGGCCTTCGGCCCGACGCCGGGGACACGCAGCAGGAGCTCGAGCGGCGCGCGCGTGAGCTCCAGCGGGAAGCGCTCGGGATGGGCGAGCGCCCACGCGGTCTTGGGATCATGCTCGAGCGGCAGGTTGCCGCCGGCCTCGAAGGCCAGCTCCTCGACGCCGAAGCCATACTCGCGCAGCAGGTGCTCGGCCTGGTACAGGCGCGACTCGCGGGCCGCCGGCGTGGCCGCGAGGCCCTCGAACGGCGTCCCGGCCACGGGCTGGAAGGCGCTGAAGTGCGCGTGGTGGAGGAGACGCTGGCCCTCGAGCCGGGCGACGAGCCCGAGGACCTCACGATCCTGCTCGCCCACGGCGCCGACGACGAACTGGGTGGTCGTGCTGCCGCGCGGTCCCGGCCCGCCTTCCTCGCGGGCCTCCCGGTAGAGACGTCCGGCCAGCTCGAGCTTCGGCAACAGGTCGCCCGAGAGGTCTTTCTCCCTTGCGAGCGTGCGGACGTGAGCGTCGGTCGGCCCTTCCAGGTTGACCGAGATGCGCGTGGCCAGGCGGGCGGCCGCCTCGACCTGGGCGGTTTCAGCGCCGGGCAGCAGCTTCACGTGAATGTAGCCGGTGAACCCCTCGCGCCGGCGGAGGACCTCGAGCGTCGCCAGCATGCGGTCGGTGGCGCGGGTGGGCCGGCCCGGCACGCCGGAGGTGAGAAACAGGCCCTGGGCCAGACCCTTGCGATTCACGTCCATGAAGGTGGTCGCGACCTCCTCGGGGCTGACCGTCGCCCGTGGCACCTTGCCGCCGCAGTTGGTGGGGCAGTAGCCGCACGAAAGCGAGCAGGCGTTGGTCTGCATGACCCGCATGAGGTTGATGGATCCGCCGCCCGGCAATCGCGTCTGGGCGATGCCCATGGAGGTGAGCGGGCGGCCCCCGACAGCCACTGCGCGCCGATACTTCGGCATGCCCTGCTCGCGGTCGGGCAGCGCAGCCTCGGTGAGAAGCTCCATCCGCCGGCGAAGGTCCACGGCGGATGTATACCAAACATCAGGCGAGTAGTCTAGCCAGAACCTGCGACTGCACCCAGCCCGGCCAACCGATCGATCTCACTGGCCGAAATCCCGAGCTCTCCGAGCACTTCGCGGGTGTGCTCGCCGAGGCGAGGAGCCGGACGGCGGACCGGGGGACGCGAGCCGCCCACGGCGAAGGGAAATCCGAGCATCCGGACGGCGCCGAGCCCCGGCTGGTCGACCTCGCGCACCATGCCCATGTGGCGGACCTGCGCATCCTCGAAGACCTGATCGAACTCGTAGATCGGCCCGGCCGCGATGCCGACACCGATGAGCCGCTCCACCCACTCGCCCACGGTGCGCCGGGCCAGCGCGGCCTCGACACGCGCCTTGAAGTCGGCATGGTTGGCGATGCGCGCGTCGTTCGTCGCGAAGCGCGGCTTGCCGATGAGCCCCTCGTCGCCGAGCGCGCGGCAGAACTTCTCGTACTGGTCGGGGTTGAGGATGACGACGTTGATGAAGCCGTCGCCCGCCTTGAACGCCTCGGCCGGGGTGACGTTGGGGTTCCGGTTGCCCACCCGCTTGGGGGCGACGCCGGAGGAGAAGTAGTGCGCGGACGGATCGGGCAGCAGGGCCACGCTGGAGGCGAGCAGGCTGACGTCGACGTGCTGGCCGCGGCCCGTGCGGAAGCGCTGCACGAGCGCCGCGCAGACGGCGCCGAAGGCGATGTAGGAGGCGGCGACGTCGGAGATCGACCCGCCGGGTCGCGTGGGCGGATCGCCGGGCTGGCCGGTCAGCGCCATCAGGCCGCTCATCCCCATGGCGATCGTGTTGTAGCCGGGGCGGCGCGCGTAGGGGCCGTCCTGGCCGTAGCCGCTCACCGAGGCGTAGACGACGGCCGGATTGTCGGCGCTCAGCGCCGCGTAGCCGAGGCCGAGACGCTCGGCGACGCCGGGCACGAAGTTCTCCAGCACGACGTCGGCCCGGCGGGCCAGGGCGTGGATGATCTTCAGGCCTTCCGGATGCTGCAGGTCCACCGCGATCGCGCGCTTGTTGCGGTTGATGGTGGCGAAGCCCAGGCTCATGCCGTCCTTGCTGGTGCCGAGATAACGCATGTCGTCGCCGCGGCCGGGCCGCTCGACCTTGACCACGTCGGCGCCGAGGTCGGCCAGCATCATGGCGCAGTAGGGGCCGGCGATGACCCGCGAGAGATCGAGGACGCGGATACCGTCGAGCATCAGGCGCGCTCCAGAAAGCCCTCGGTCATCGCGTTGACCTCGGGCATGCCGGCGCGGGCGATGGCGTTGATGCGCGCCTTCATCTCGGCCAGCGCCTTGAACGGCTTCTTCGCCATGAACTCCGCGTACTCGCGCGCGGCCTTGGCGAGGTCGGCGCCGGGCACGACCGTGTTCACCAGGCCCCACTGCCGCGCCTCCTCGGCCGTGTAGCGGCGGCAGTCCATGATGATCTCCTTGGCCCGGGCGGGGCCGACCAGCCGGACGAAGCGGGTGGTGGACGCCACGCCCAGCGGCACGCCCAGGTCGACCTCGGGGATCCACAGCTGGGCCTCGGCGGCCGCGATGCGGAAGTCGCAGGCCAGGGTGAGGCCCCAGCCGCCACCGACCGCGTGGCCGTTGATGGCGGCGATCGTGGTCTGCTCGAGCCCCTCCAGCACCGTGTTGGCGCGCTCGAAGAGCCGGCGGAACTGGCTCTTGCGCGAGGCCATCGCAGTGCGCCGCTCCTCGGCCGACATGCTGCTCTTGAGGCCGGCGTCGGCCCCGGCGGAGAAGACCGGCGGCGCCCCGGTCACGATGACGACCCGGGTCGTGGGGTCGTCGCGCAGCTCGGAGAACGCCGCGCCCAGCTCGGTGAGCATGGGGTCGCTGAGCGAGTTGCGCCGCTCGGGGCGATTGAGGGTCACGGTGGCGATGAGGCCGTCGCGCGTGAGGAGGACGTTTTCACCCATGGCGGAAGCATTATCATAGGGTCCGGCCCATGACTACCGAGACCGACGGCATCGTCTGGCGTCCCACCCCCGAGGTTGTCGAGCGCGCCCGGATCGCTCGCTTCATGCGTGCCCAGGGCATCGCCTCCCTGGCCGAGCTGCAGCGCCGCTCCGTCGCCGACCCCGAGTGGTACTGGGACGCGGTCGTGCGCGACCTGGGCGTGCGCTGGATGACCCCGTACACGCGCGTCCTCGACGGCTCGCGGGGGGTGGCCTGGCCGACCTGGTTCCCCGGCGGGCGCCTGAACTTCACCGACAACTGCGTGGACCGGCACGTGGACGGCGGCCGCGGCGGCAAGCCTGCCATCGTCTGGGAGGGCGACGACGGTCAGTCGCGCACGCTCACGTACGGCGAGCTGGCCGCCGAGGTCAACCGCCTGGCCAATGCGCTCGGGACGCTGGGGGTGGGTGAGGGCGACCGCGTCGGGGTCTTCCTGCCGATGTCGCCGGAGGCGGCGATCGCCACCCTGGCCGTGGCGAAGATCGGGGCGATCTACACGCCGTGCTTCTCCGGCTTCGGCGCCGGCGCCGTCGCCTCGCGGCTGTCCGACTGCGAGGCGAAGCTGCTCATCACGGCCGACGGCTTTCACCGCCGCGGCCAGGTCGTGAAGATGAAGGAGACCGCCGACGAGGCGGTGGCCCAGTGCCCGTCGGTGGAGCGCGTGGTCGTCTACCGCCGACTCGGGCGGGAGATCCCGTGGACCGCGGGGCGCGATCACTGGTGGCACGAGGCGGTCGCCGGGCAGAGCGACCGAGCCGAGGCGCTGCCGGTCGAGGCCGATCGCCCGTGCCTGATCATCTACACGTCGGGGACGACCGGACGGCCGAAGGGCGCGGTGCTCACCCACGGCGGGTTTCTCATCAAGACGGCGCACGACTTCGGCTACTGCATGGACGTCGGCCAGGGCGATCGCCTGTTCTGGCTGACCGACCTCGGCTGGCTGATGGGGCCGATGGCGTTCACCGCTGCGCTCTTCCACGGCGCCACCGCGGTGGTGTTCGAGGGTGTGCCGGACTATCCCAAGCCCGATCGCCTGTGGAGCCTGGTCGAGCGCCATCGCATCAGCGTCATGGGCCTGTCGCCGACTGCGGTACGGGCGCTGATGCCCCACGGGCCCGAGCACGTGCACGCCCACGATCTCTCGTCGCTGCGCATCATCGGCTCGACCGGCGAGCCGTGGAACCCCGAGCCGTACCGCTGGCTGTTCGAGAACGCCGGCAAGGCCCGGCTGCCGATCATCAACTACACCGGCGGGACGGAGATCTCCGGCGGAATCCTGGGCTGCTTCCCCATCGCGCCGATCAAGCCCTGTTCCTTCGCCGGTCCGATTCCCGGCATGGCCGCCGAGTGCTTCGGCGACGACGGCACGCCGGTGCGGGGGGAGGTGGGCGAGCTCGTCATCACGCGGTCCTGGCCCGGGATGACGGCCGGCTTCTGGCGCGACGCCGAGCGCTACGAGGAGACCTACTGGTCGCGCTGGCCCGACGTCTGGGTGCACGGCGACTGGGCGTACGTCGACCCCGACGGCTTCTGGTACATCCAGGGGCGCTCGGACGACACGCTCAAGATCGCCGGCAAGCGGCTGGGTCCCGCGGAGGTCGAGTCGGTGCTGGTCGGCCATCCGGACGTGGCGGAGGCCGGCGTCATCGGCGTCCCCCACGAGATCAAGGGCGAGGCCGTCGTCTGCTTCGTGGTGCTGCGGCCCGGCCGCACTGCGTCCGAGCCGCTGCGCGCCGAGCTGTCCGACCGCGTCGCGCAGCAGATGGGCCGGGCGCTCAAGCCGGAGAAGGTCCTGTTCACGCGCGATCTCCCCAAGACGCGCAGCGCCAAGATCATGCGCCGCGTGATCCGCGCGACCTACCTCGGCAAGCCGGCGGGCGACGTGTCGTCGCTGGAGAACCCGGACGCGGTGAGGGCGATCGGCGAGGCGCGGTAGCGACTGCGCGCGCGGCATCACGCAGGCACCTGACGGGTGTATACTCCACCCCGTCGCCGTGGGGGGAGGATTCCTGAGAACCGGGTGCGGCCCGGGACCCCTCGAACCTGCTCTGGGTAATTCCAGCGAAGGGAACACGGTGACGGTGTAGACCACGGCCGCACCCTCAGGAAGGGGCGCGGCCGTTCGTGTCTGTGAAGATCACCGTCAACGGCAAGCCGATGGAGGTCGAGCCCGGCCTCACCATCGAGGGACTGCTCACCCTGCTGAACGTCAAGCGCGAGTACACGGCCGTCGCGGTCAATCGGGAAGTCACCCGCAAGACCGACTACGGCACCGTCAGACTTTCCGAAGGCGACAAGGTGGAGATCGTTCGTCCGATGGGGGGAGGCTAGCCTATGTACGACACCAGCCTGGTCCTGGGCGGCAAGGAGTTCACCTCGCGCCTGATCGTCGGCACCGGGAAGTACGCCTCGATGGAGACCATGCGCGAGGCGCACGAGGCGGCGGGGGCCGAGATCATCACGGTGGCCGTGCGGCGGGTGGGCCTGCCGAGCGGCGAGTCGATCCTCGACTACATCGACACCAAGCGCTACACGCTGCTGCCGAACACCGCCGGCTGCTACACCGCCGACGAGGCGATCCGCACCTGCTACCTGGCCCGCGAGGCCGGGCTCGGCGACCTGGTCAAGCTCGAGGTGATCGGCGACCAGCGCACGCTGTTCCCCGACGTGATGGGGCTGCTGGAGGCGACGTCGACCCTGGCGCGCGAGGGCTTCATCGTGATGCCGTACACCAACGACGACCCGGTGATGGCCAGGAAGCTGCAGGACGCCGGGGCGGCGTGCGTGATGCCACTGGGCGCGCCGATCGGCTCCGGACTCGGCATCCGCAACCCGTACAACATCAAGATCATCCTCGAATCGGTGACGGTGCCGGTCATCGTGGACGCCGGGGTGGGGACGGCCTCCGACGCCGCCATCGCCATGGAGCTGGGCTGCGACGGCGTGCTCATGAACACGGCCATCGCCGGCGCCCAGGACGCGGTGTCGATGGCCCGCGCGATGAAGCTCGCCGTGGAAGCCGGCCGGCTGGCCTACAAGGCCGGGCGCATCGGCAAGAAGCTGTACGCGACAGCGTCCTCGCCGCTCGAGGGCCTGCCCGATTGGACGAGCTAGGCCTTTGCCTCGTCACTGACCGTACGCAGACACGCGGCCGGGACCTCGCCGCGGTCGTCGGTGAGTGCCTGGCCGCCGGCCTTCCGGCCGTCCAGGTCCGCGAGAAGGACCTCGGCGCGTCCGACCTCGCCTTCCTCTGCCGTCGCCTGGTGGGGCCCGTGCGCGACGCCCAGGCGATGCTCGTCGTCAACGACCGCGTCGACGTCGCGCTCGCCGTCGGTGCCGACGCGGTGCAGCGCACGCACACCTCGCTGCCGGTCGACGACATCCGCGCGATCGCCGGCGGCCGCCTGCGGATCGGCGTGTCGGTCCACTCGCTGGAGGGCGCCGTGGACGCCGAGCTCAAGGGCGCCGATTGGGTGACCTACGGGCCGATCTACGACACGCCGAGCAAGCGGCCCTACGGCGCGCCGCAGGGGCTCGAGCGGCTGGCCACGGTGGCGCGCGGCCTGCGCATCCCCGTCATCGCGATCGGCGGCATCACCCCCGAGCGGGTGAAGGAGGTGCGGGCGGCCGGCGCCCGCGGCGTGGCCGTGATCTCCGCCATCCTGACCGCCGATTCGCCGGCGACCGCGACCCGGCGCTTCCTGGCCGAGCTCGCGTGACCGGCCCGACGCTGTGCCCGGCCGCGTCGGTCAGGAGGACGTGCTCGATTTCGTGATGTCGAGCATCGGCGGCAGCGCCCCCTCACGTGGGACTTCCTCCACCGTGGTGATCTGGTTCATGCGCTTGACGATGTCCCGGATCTGATCGGAGCCCGCCTTGGCCGTGGTCAGCCACCGCGCCTGATCGCTGTCCGGTCTCACGTCGCGGGCGACGAGGGCCAGGCCGCCCACGATCGCCATGAGCGGGTTGTTGATCTCGTGGGCGGCGGCGTGGGCGAGCGCGTTCACGGCCCGGAGCTGGGCGGCGTCGCGGCGGGCGGCCTCGGCGGCCTGGGCGAGGACGACCTGGGTGAAGAGGCGGGCGACGAGCCCGATGCCGACCAGGTTCAGGACGAGCAGCGGCAGCCAGACCGGGGCCAGCATCGCCGGCCCGTGGCGCCCCAGCAGCAGGAACGAGATGGCCGTGAGCAGCCACACCGCGACGCTCAGCACCAGGGAGTGACGCAGCCCGATGCCGCCGTCGCGTCGGGCCCACGCGCGCACGGCCACCGCAGCGGCGGTGGTGGCGGCGATGCCGAGCACGCCGGCGACGGTGCCGCTGCCCCCGAGCCAGATGCGGTAGGCGGCGGCCACCGCGGCCGCCAGCACGCCGGCGGGGACGCTCTCCACCAGCGCGACGAGCGCGGTGGGAATGGCGCGCGCGTCCACGAAGCGGTCGTCGCCGACGTGGATCCGCGAGATCATCAGCACGACCGCGACCACGCCGAAGGTGAGGCCGATGGCGACCGGGCGCCAGCGCTGCCAGGCCGGCGAGCCGGTCTCGAACCAGCGGACGAGATAGGAATAGGCGATCAGCCCCAGGCTCACGACGCCCGCGGCCTCGATGACGTGGTGGTAGTCCATGTCCACATCCTACTCACGGTGCCGGCCCGAGCGGATATGATTGGGCGGCCGTGGACGCCACCGATCGCACGACCGCGCTCCGCCGCTGCTGGCATCCCGTCGCCTACGCCGCAGATCTCGGCCGTGCCCCGCGCGGGGCCGACCTGCTCGGCCGGCCGCTGGTGCTGTGGCGCGACGCCGGCGGCGCCGCGCACGCCTTCGACGACCTGTGCGTGCACCGCGGCACCGCGCTCTCGCTCGGCAGCGTGCAGGGCGACGAGCTCGTGTGCGCCTATCACGGCTGGCGGTACGGCGCCGGCGGCGCCTGCACCTTCATTCCGCAGCTGCCGGACCCCACGCGCGTGCCGGCGCGGGCCCGCGCCACCGCCCACCGCTGCGGCGAGCGTTACGGCCTGGTGTGGGTCGCGCTGCAGGAGCCGCGCTGGCCGCTGCCCGAGGTCCCCGAGCTGGAGGACCCGGCCTGGCGGGTGGTGCCCACGGGGCCGTTCGCGTGGCGCTGCGAAGCGTCGCGCCAGGTCGAGAACTTCACCGACTTCGGCCACTTCGCCTTCGTACACCCGGGCCTGCTGGGCGATCCCGACCGCCCGGTGGTGGCGCCCTACGACGTGCGCGTGGACGGACACGTGCTGCGCTACGACTACGCTCGTCCCGACAGCAAGAACACCGACGACTTCCCCGTGTACGCCGAGGGCGGCCGCGAGGCCGAGCAGCGCAGCACGCGGTACGCGCTCCACTTGCCCTACACCATCGTGGAGCACATCGGCTGGAGCACCAGCGAGCGGATGGTCTACTTCTTCGCCTCGCAGCCGGTGGCGCCCGATCGGTGCATCGGGTACTGTCTGGTGGCGCGCAACTACAACCTGGACCAGCCCGAGCGCGTCATGCAGGACTTCGAGCGCGTGATCTTTGCCCAGGACCAGCGGGTCGTGGAGTCGCAGCGGCCGGAGGCGGTGCCGTTCGACCTCGCCGCCGAGCTGCACCTGCGCTTCGACGCGCTGGCCGTGGCGTATCGGCGCGCGATGCAGGCCAACGGGCTGGCCTGACGGAGAGCCAGGACATGACCAGAGCCGAGCTGAAGCAGCGCATCGACGCGGCGATCGACCGGCGGGCCGAGGAGATCATCGGTCTCGGCGAGCAGATCCGGAAGAATCCGGAGCTCGGCTTCAAGGAAGTCAAGACCGCGCGCCTCGTGGAGGAGACGTTCGGGAAGCTCGGCCTCGCGCCCCGGGGCGGGCTGGCCATGACGGGCGTGCGGGCCGACGTCGCCGGCCGCGCCGGCGACGGGCCGACCTTCGCGCTGCTCGGCGAGCTGGACGCGCTCGTGGTGACCGGGCATCCGGTCGCCGATCCCCAGACCGGCGCGGCCCACGCCTGCGGCCACAACGCCCAGGTGGCGGGGCTGCTCGGCGCGGCGATGGGGCTGCTCGACAGCCAGGCGTTCGACCATCTGGCCGGGCGGGTCGTCTTCTTCGCGGTGCCGGCGGAGGAGTACGGCGACGTCGAGTGGCGGGTGGCGCAGGCCCGGGCGGGGAAGCTCGAGTTCCTGGGCGGCAAGCCCGAACTGCTGCGGCTGGGCCACTTCGACGACGTCGATCTCTCGATGATGATCCACATGACCTCCCGGGCCGAGGACGGCAAGACCGGCGTGCCGGACTCCAACAACGGATGCATCGTGAAGACCGTGCGCTACATCGGAAAGGCTTCGCACGCCGGCGGCGCGCCGCACCTGGGCGTGAACGCGCTCTACGCGGCGCAGATCGGCCTGGCGGCCGTCAACGCCGTCCGCGAGACCTTTCGCGACGAGGACACGATCCGCGTGCATCCGATCATCACGCACGGCGGCTCGCAGGTGAACGTGATCCCGGGCGAGGTACGGCTGGAGACCTACGTCCGCGGCCGCACGGTGGAGGCGATCCTGGACGCCAACCGCAAGGTCGATCGCGCGTTCCGGGCGGGCGCGCTGGCGCTGGGGGCCAAGGTCGAGATCGAGACGCTGCCCGGCTACATGCCGATGACCTGCGACCCGACCATGGCGAAGATGTATCGCGAGATCATGGTGCCGGTCGTCGGCGAGGAGCACTACCGGCAGATCGGCCACCGCACGGGCTCGACCGACATGGGCGACCTCAGCATGGTCATGCCGGTGCTGCACCCTTACATGGGCGGCGCGGCCGGTTCCGGCCACGGGGCCGACTACCAGATCGTCGACCACACGCTCGCCTACCTCGGCACCGCCAAGGCGCTGGCCGCGATGGTCGTGGACCTGCTGGCCGACGGCGCCGCCGGCGGCCGCCAGGTTCTGAAGACCGCCAGGCCGCCGATGACGCGCGAGCAGTACCTCACGTTCCAGCGCGGCATCGCCAGGCGCGAGGTGTACGAGGGCTGACCGCTCGCCCGCCACGGGGACGGGCGAGCACCGGCCCGCCCGTCCCCCGCCGCCGACGTCAGCGAGTGGCCTTGGGGATCCGCTTCGCGGCGGCCTCGCCGATCTTTGTTCCCATCGCGGTACCGACCTCCGTCGAGTTGCGGTAGTGCACGCCGTCGTAGATGCGCGCCAGGGCGACCTCCTGCACGAAGTCGGCGACGCTGTTCCAGGTGCGCGTCGCTCCTGCCGCCATCGGGCTGGTCGAGCTCAGCTTCGGCGCCGGTCCCGAGCCGATCTCGGCAGCGAGCACGGCTCCCAGCGACCCCGACACGATGCAGTGGGCGCAGGGATACTCGGGGTGCATCGGCGTGTCGATGAACGGCACCCAGCCCGGATCGCGCGCATCGCCCTCGGCGTTGCGGATGGCCGTGACCGGGCGCCAGAAGTTGTAGGTGTACTTGGCGTCGAAGACGGCGATCAGCGCGTCGTCCATGGCCATTGCCGCCACCGCCAGCAGCCGCGCGTTGTCGGTCACCTCCCGGCCGGGCGCCGCCGAGACCGACCGCGCCACCGGCCAGTAGACGCTCGGAGCCGTCGCCTCCCAGAACTGGGCGATGGCGGTCTGCTCCGGCGTGCGCCGGCTGCTGGCCTTCGCGCCCAGCGCCTTGATCTCCTCGAGGTCCCGCTTCCAGACGTCGCTGGTCAGGCTGGGCGGGGGACCGGGGCGGAACTGGTCCCCGCTGGCCAGCACCCAGGGCTTGCGCTGGCCCCAGTGCGGCACGGCGGGAAAGACGGTCGGCACGTAGACGCCGGCGGTGGTGTGAGGCCGATACGTGTTGGGAGCCACCGACCCATCGTTGGCGCACGAGGCCAGGACGGCGGCCGCCGCCTGCTCGCCGACGGCGATGCCGCCGGTCTTGGCGGTGCCGTCGGGGATCGGTTTGAGCGCGGCCTGGTAGTCCGCGTCGATCAGCGCTTGCTGCGTCGGCATGAGCTTCAGCAGCGCCGTCCGGGTGGCGGCGGCCACCGCGGCGTCGACCGAGGCGCCCGCGGGCGCCGTGACCTTCACGCGATACGGGG
>Ga0247830_10000844_pt1 | contig 11801 bp, 9 predicted proteins | sample 12C_Control_Day5_FD_207766 | JGI IMG/M metagenome (GOLD analysis project Ga0247830, IMG submission 207766) | Soil microbial communities from agricultural site in Penn Yan, New York, United States - 12C_Control_Day5 | ecosystem: Environmental > Terrestrial > Soil > Agricultural land | place: USA...
ATTCTCGACTTTGCCAAGAGAAATGAGTCTAGGACTGACCGAGCACAGGAAAGAGGACCGCGAGCGGCGGTTGGCGGAGATCCGCGACGCCCTTGACTCGCGCAGCATCGTGCTGATCGGGCTCATGGGGGCTGGCAAGACCGCGGTAGGCCGCCGGCTCGCGGCACGGCTCGACCTGCCTTTCATCGATGCCGACGCAGAGATTGAGGCGGCTGCCGGATCCACCATCAGCGAGATTTTCGCCGAGCACGGCGAGGCCTATTTCCGTCAGGGCGAGGGCAAGGTGATCGCGCGGCTGCTCAATGGCGGTCCGCAAGTGCTTGCAACCGGCGGCGGCGCCTATATGAACGCCGACACCAGGGAAAACATTAGGGCGCACGGCATCTCGGTCTGGCTCAAGGCCGAGCTTAAGGTCTTGCTCAAGCGCGTGCACCGGCGCGACAACCGGCCTTTGCTTGCGGGTGACGACCACGAGGCGGTGATGAAGAAGTTCATGGCTGAGCGCTACCCCATCTATGCCGAGGCCGACGTGATCGTCGAGAGCCGCGACGTGCCGCATGACGTGATCGTGGGGGCGGTCGTTGACGCGCTCGCTGACAAGCTCGGTTGCGCGAAGAAGCCGGCCAAAGAGCAGAGCCGGAAGAAGGTGTGACGATGCGCGACGGCGCAACCGCCTTGGCCTCCGGCCAAAGCGAGACAACGATCGAAGTAGCGCTTCCCGAGCGAAGCTATCCTGTCATCATCGGCGAGGATCTTATCGCCTCGGCCGGGCGCCGTATCACAGCTGCGGTGCCGGGCGCGCGCTGCGCGGTGGTGAGCGATCGCAACGTCGCCGCCCTCTATCTTGTACCTCTCAAGGCAAGTCTCGATCAGCACGGGCTTTTTCTCGGTGAGGCGGTGGTGAGCCCGGGCGAGGCGAGCAAGAGCTTTTCGGTGCTTGCACCGCTTTGCGAGAGCCTGCTCGCACTCGGCGTGGAGCGCGGCGACTGCATCATCGCCCTTGGTGGCGGCGTGGTCGGCGACCTCGCCGGTTTTGCTGCAAGCATCTTGCGGCGCGGCGTGCGCGTGGTGCAGATGCCGACCAGCCTGCTCGCGCAGGTCGACTCGGCGATCGGCGGCAAGACCGGCATCGACACGCGACAAGGGAAGAACCTGATCGGTACGTTCCACCAGCCGAGTCTCGTGCTTGCCGACATTTCGGTGCTTTCGACGTTAAGCCCCCGCGAGTTCCGCGCCGGCTATGCCGAGGTGGTGAAATACGGGCTGCTCGGCGATGCAGCGTTCTTCGCCTGGCTTGAGCAGAACTGGGCCGAGGTCTTCTCAGAGCAAGGCGGCAAGCGACGTCATGCCGTCGAAACGAGCGCCCGCGCCAAGGCCAAGATCGTCGAGGAGGACGAGCGCGAGACGAGCGGCACGCGGGCGCTGCTCAATCTCGGTCATACTTTCGGCCACGCGCTCGAGGCCTATGCAGGCTACTCGGATCGTCTCCTGCATGGAGAGGCGATCGCCATCGGCATGCGGCTTGCCCTCACCTTCTCGGTCGAGCTCGACCTTTGCCCTAAAGACGACGCGGAACGGGTCGAGCGGCATCTCGCAGCCGTCGGGCTCCCCACCAAGATTGCTGCCCTCCCTGGTGCGAAACCGACGCCAGAGGAGTTGTTGCGGCTGATGGCTCAGGACAAGAAGGTGAAAGGCGGTAAGCTCGCTCTCGTGCTGGTGCACGGCATCGGCGCGGCGTTCGTCGAACGCGAGGTACCGCTGCCCCGCCTCACCGAGTTCCTTGCTGAGGAGTGCGGTGGACGATGACTTTAGGCTTGGGAATTACGCTTGGCGCAATCCTGGGTCTGCTCCTCGCCTCGGCCTTCTTCTCCGGCTCAGAGACGGCGCTGACCGCGGCCTCGCCCGCCAAGATGCACGCGCTCGAGCAGGACGGAAGCCGCCGCGCGCGCGTGGTGAATTACCTGCTCAGCGTCCGCGAGCGGTTCATCGGGGCGATTCTTCTCGGCAATACCCTCGCCAATGTCGCGGCCTCGGCGCTCGCCACGAGCCTGTTCCTGACCTTGTTCGGGGAGCAGGGCGTCGCCTATGCCACCATCGTGATGACGATAATCGTGGTGCTGTTCGCCGAGGTGCTGCCCAAGACTTACGCGATCCTTAATGCTGACCGTATGGCACTCACGGTGGCACCGGCCGTCCGTTTCGTGGTGGCACTGCTTGCGCCAATCACCAACACCATTCAATTCCTGGTCCGCCACACTCTGCGCCTGTTCGGCGCCTCCATCAGCGACGAGGCGGAGGTGCTCTCGGCGCATGAGGAGCTCAGAGGCACAATCGACCTCATCCACAAGGAGGGCGGAGTGGTGAAGCTCGACCGCGACATGCTTGGCGGCGTGCTTGACCTTCGCGAGCTCACGGTCTCCGACATCATGGTGCATCGGACCAAGATGGACGCGATCGACGCCGAGCTTCCCACCGAGAAAATCATCGATCTTGCTTTGAAAAGCTCCCATACGCGCCTGCCGCTCTGGCGCGGGGAGCGCGAGGAGATCGTGGGCATCCTGCACGCCAAGACGCTGCTCAGGGCTTTGCGCGACGCGAAGGGCGACGTGAGCAAGATCGATATCATGGCGCTCGCCACGCCGCCGTGGTTTGTGCCCGACACCACCACGCTTAAGGACCAGCTCAACGCCTTCCTCAAACGCAAGGCTCATTTCGCCATTGTGGTTGATGAATATGGGGAAGTGATGGGCCTCGTGACGCTCGAGGATATTATCGAAGAGATTGTCGGCGACATCACCGATGAGACTGACATCGCCTCGATCGCCGCACGGCCGCAAGCTGACGGCTCCGTCATCGTCGAAGGCTCGGTCCCCTTGCGCGACCTCAACCGGCTGATGGATTGGGATCTGCCCGACGAGGAGGCGACGACGGTCGCGGGCCTCGTGCTGCACGAGGCGCAGACCATCCCCGACGCGGGGCAATCCTTCACCTTCCATGGCTATCGCTTCGAGGTGCTGAGGCGCCAGCGGAACCGCCTCACCAGCATTCGCGTGACCCCGCCGCCGGACGCGCGCCGGGCAAAGGCGCCCGAAAGCAAGGCCTCATAGCGGCCGCGAGCGCTCCTCAGGTGCAAGCGCCGTGATGGCAAGCGCATGGACGTTTCCAGCAAGCTCCTCGGCGAGCACCTCGTTCACCATGCGGTGACGTTCGAGCCGCGTCTTGCCTGCGAAGCTTCGAGACACCACTTTGATGCTGAAATGACTCTCGCCGGTTCCGGGCGAGCTCGCGTGGCCCGCATGGCGATGGGAGTCGTTGACGACTTCGAGGGTTTCCGGCGCGAAGGCTTGTTGCAGCTTCCTGGTGATCCGCTCTTCGACGCGCATTACCGCCGTTTCCTCGATTCTTAACCGACCATCATATCCTAGGCAGAGGCTCGAGGGCCATTCTTGTTGTGTCAGCCACCGCTACTCATAATGCTTCGTCCATGAAGCTCGACTCGAAATTCTTCGACCGCCTGCGCGTCAAGCCCGACGAGAACCGCCTGTTGCGCGACACTTGTCCGGTTTGCGAGTGGGAGGGCTGCACCGAGCCCGGCCTTTACCCGGCGCCTAAGGGTCGCGGCCAGGAGGGCCAGTACCACCGCTACTGCCTCGACCATGTGCGCGCCTACAACAAGTCCTACAACTATTTCGCCGGGCTCCCCGACGAGGAGGTGATCAAGCACCAGAAGGATGACACCATCGGCCATCGCCCGACCTGGTTCATCGGTGTCAACCCGTGGGCGGCGCGCGGGCGGGGCGCGAGAAACGGGGCGCGGGCCGGCGGCTTCCCGCATCGCTTCACCACCTATGATCCGTTCGGATTATTCGCCGAGCGCGCAGGTCCGGAGACCGCGCCGGACGGCAAGCCGGTACGACAACTAAGGCGCGCAGAGCGGAAATGCCTGCGCCAGCTCAACCTCGAGGACAGCGCCACCAAGGCCGACATCAAAGCGAGATTCAAGGAACTGGTTAAGCGGCTGCACCCCGATCACAACAAGGGCGACCGCCGCTCAGAGGACAAGTTGCGCGAAGTCATTCAAGCCTATAACTATCTGAGGCAGGCAGGGCTTGCATAGGTCGCAGGGCAGCCCTCCCCGAGAGCATGGCTCCAGCATCTTGCGAGCCCATTTGAAACGCGACGAAACAGGCTTCCACCGCCCATGACACTTGAAACTGCCCGTAACGGCGCCGGCCTGCCGGACATGCAGGTTTCCGTCCGCCAAGTCTTCGGCATCGACACCGACCTCGAAGTGCCGGCCTATTCCCGTCCCGACGAGCATGTGCCGGACGTCGATCCGGATTATTTGTTCAACCGGGAGGTGACGCTCGCGATCCTCGCCGGCTTCAAGCACAACCGCCGCGTGATGATCCAAGGCTATCACGGCACCGGCAAATCGACGCACATCGAGCAGGCGGCGGCGCGGCTGAACTGGCCGTGCATGCGCATCAATCTCGACAGCCATGTGAGCCGCATCGACCTCGTAGGCAAGGACGCCATCGTGCTGCGCGACGGCCAGCAGGTGACGGAGTTCCGCGAGGGCATCCTGCCCTACGCGCTGCAGTCGAACACCGCGCTCTGCTTCGACGAGTACGACGCCGGCCGCCCCGACGTGATGTTCGTGATCCAGCGGGTGCTGGAAGTCTCGGGCAAGCTCACGCTGCTCGACCAGTCCAAGGTGATCAGGCCGCATCCTGCCTTCCGCCTGTTCTCCACCACCAACACCATCGGGCTTGGCGATACGAGCGGCCTCTATCACGGCACCCAGCAGATCAACCAGGGCCAGATGGACCGCTGGTCGATCGTTGTCACGCTGAATTATCTGCCGCACGACGACGAGGTGAATATCGTCCTCGCCAAGGCCAAGTCGTGGAACACCGAAGCCGGGCGTAAGACGGTCGGAGCCATGGTGCGCGTCGCCGAGCTCACGCGGAACGCCTTCATGAATGGCGATCTCTCCACGGTGATGAGCCCCCGCACCGTGATCACCTGGGCAGAGAATGCCGAAATCTTCGGCGATATCGGCACGGCCTTTGCCCTCTCCTTCCTCAACAAATGCGATGAGCTCGAGCGCGGGCTGATCGCCGAGTTCTATCAGCGCTGCTTCGGCGAGGATCTGCCGCAGTCGACCGCCAATGTGGCATTGAGCTAGCGATGTCGCTCACCAGGCGCAAAGAGGCGCCGCTCGATCCCTTCAAACGCGCTCTCACGCTCACCACCCGCTCGATCGCCGCCGACAGCGCGGTGGAGGTCGTGTTCTCGAGCGAGCCCCCCGGCCTGTCCGGCAAGACTGCGCGGCTGCCTGAGCCCTCGCGCATCCCGAGCAAGGCCGAGATCGCGGTGATCCGCGGCCATGCCGATGCGGCCGCTCTTTCGGTCGCATGCCACGATCGCAAACTGCATGACCGATTGGCGCCGTCCGGCGGAGAAGCGCGCGCCGTGTTCGAGGCAATCGAGCAAGCGCGCGTCGAGGCGATCGGCGCTCAGCGCATGCAAGGCGTTGCCGCCAATCTCGCCGCCCGCATCGAGCAGCGCTATGAGCGAAGCCGCTTCGCCGAGGTAGCCGAGCGCTCTGAAGCCCCGCTGCCGGATGCGCTTGGGCTCCTCGTGCGCGAGATGCTGACCGGGCAGATGCCGCCCGCCAAGGCCCGCGCCATCGTCAATCTGTGGCGCCCCTGGATCGAGGGTCGTGCGCGGTCTGTGCTCGAACGCATGCCGGAGATGCTGTCCGACCAGGAGGCTTTCGGCCGGCTCACCAGAGATCTCCTCGCCGCGCTCAACCTCGGCGATCAGCTCGATCAGCAGCATAACGATGATCAGCAATCGAGCGAGAGCGAGAGCGACCCCAACGCCGCCGACGCCGAGGACGAGAATGCCGAAGGTGAGCAGCGGGCCGATCTGTCCGATGCTCGCTCGGAACGCGATGCCGACAGTGAGCAGGCGCTCGACGACAGGGAAGACGGCTCGACTGACCGGCTGGATCGCGAGGCCGATGCCTCGGAGCTTCCGCGCCGCTCCGAGCCGTGGCGTCCCAACCTGTCGGTCCTCGAGGACCCGGAGGCCTTCGGCTATAAGGTTTTCACCCGCGCCTATGACGAGATCGTCAACGCCGAGGAGCTGTGCGATCCCGACGAGCTCGAGCGCTTGCGTGCCTTCCTCGACAAGCAGCTCCAGGCGCTGCACGGCGCCGTGGCGCGGCTCGCCAACCGGCTGCAGCGGAGACTCCTCGCGCAGCAAAATCGCGGCTGGGACTTCGACCTCGACGAGGGCATGATCGACGCAGCGCGGCTCGCCCGCGTTATCGTCGATCCCATGCATCCTCTGACCTTCAAACAGGAGCGCGACACCGAGTTCCGCGACACGGTGGTCACGCTGCTCCTCGACAATTCGGGCTCAATGCGCGGGCGCCCGATCATGGTCGCGGCCTGTTGCGCCGATATTCTCGCCCGCACGCTCGAGCGCTGCGGCGTGAAGGTCGAGATCCTCGGCTTCACCACGCGCGCCTGGAAGGGCGGGCATTCGCGCGAAGAGTGGCTGAATGCGCTCAAGCCGCCTCTCCCTGGGCGGCTCAACGACCTCCGTCACATAATCTACAAGGCGGCCGATGCACCTTGGCGGCGTTCTCGCCGCAATCTCGGGCTGATGATGCGCGAAGGCCTGCTTAAGGAGAATATTGACGGCGAGGCGCTCACCTGGGCGCACAACCGCCTGCTCGCCCGGCCAGAGCAGCGGCGCATCCTGATGGTGATTTCCGACGGGGCGCCGGTCGACGATTCCACGCTCTCGGTCAACTCCGGGTCATATTTGGAGCGTCATCTTCGTCAGGTGATCGAAGAGATCGAGACCCGCTCCTCAGTGGAGCTGCTCGCCATCGGCATTGGCCATGATGTCACCCGCTATTACCGGCGCGCCGTCACGGTCACCGACGCAGAGGAGCTTGCCGGCGTCATGACCGAGAAGCTTGCCGAGCTGTTCGACGAGGACCTCGCCTGGCGGCAGCTTCATCGCGCCGTGCCTTCGGCGGCGCGGGCTAAGCGGCGGAAGCTCCATTAGCGTGAGGAGCATCGCCCGCACAGCCCGGCGCTGCTCTGCGGCCCTTGTCGTTGCGATCACATGCGCTGCCGTTCCGGCGCATGCCGACAAGCCGGCTACGGTGCTCGAAGGGCCGGTAACGACAAAGATTACCGCGATTCCCATCGACTTCGATCGTGACCACCCGGAGCGCAAGGAGTTCGGCAAGCTCGTATTCAGGGGCGGTCTCAATCTTTTTGCCAACTCAAGCTATTTCGGCGGTTATTCGGCGCTCGCCATCGATCCCTCGGGAGCGAGCATCCTTGCCATCTCCGACGCCGGCAGCTGGCTGAAGGCGAATCTTGATTATGACGGGCGCCGGCTCAAAGGCTTGAGCAATGTCGTGCTAGGGCCGCTGCTCGGCACGGACGGCAAGCCGCTCCTCAAAGACGAGGACCGCGACTCCGAAGGCATGACCTTGGTCGAGGGCGACACCAGGCAGGGCACGGCCTATGTCTCCTTCGAACGCAAGCACCGCATCGCCCGCTATCCCTTCACCGCGGAGCGCTTCGGCCCTCCGAGCGGCACGATCCCACTTCCGCCCGGCGCCAAGGCCATGAGCGCAAATCGCGGCATCGAAGCCATCACCATCATCCGCGCAGGCAGGCTCAAAGGCACGCTCGTCGCCTTCTCGGAGCGGCTCCCCGACAGAAGTGGCAATCTGACCGGCTGGCTGATCGGCGGTCCAACGCCGGGAAAGATCGCACTGAGGCCGATCGGCGGCTTCGACATCACCGACGCGGCTGCCCTTCCCGATGGCGGCCTCGTGATCCTCGAACGAAGGTTCCGTTATAGTGAGGGCATCCAGATGCGCGTCCGCCGCGTCGCGGCGAGCGAGCTCAAGCCTGGCGCCGTCATCGAAGGCGAGGTGTTGCTCGAGGCAAATGACACGCTCAACATCGACAACATGGAAGCGATCGTGGCCTATCGCAGGGCTTCCGGCGAGACCATCATCACGCTGATGTCGGATGACAATTTCAGCGGGTTGCAACGCACGTTGATCATGCAGTTTGCGCTCCCGGGCGGGGAGCCAATCGCCGCCGGCGCGCCTGCGAACTAGGAGGCGGCCTCGGGTTGGGCGGCGCTCGCCTTGGCGATATCGCGCTTGAGACGCCTTGCCTTGAGCGACAGCTCGTCGTCGCCGGCCTTCAACAGATAGGCGTCAAGGCCGCCGCGGTGCTCGACCGAACGCAAGGCATGCGCGCTGACAGTGAGCCGCACGCGCTTCTTCAACGCGTCGCTCTGCAGCGTCACATTGCACAAATTCGGCAGAAACCGGCGCTTGGTGCGGCGCTTGGCATGGCTCACATTGTTGCCGGTGAGCACGGCTTTGCCGGTGAGCTCGCAACGACGGGCCATGGTCGAAATCCTTCTTTCGAGACAATACGAAAACTGGTCGCCGCCTGCCCTAAGTGTCATACAGGCGTCGCGACCAGCGGGGCGAGATATACGGGCATGATAATTTGGGGTCAAGCGCCCCTTGCCAAACCTCACAATTGACGAAATCTACGAATAACCCGAAATTTGCGGGCGGAGTGTTTCGGCCACTCCCGCGAGGGATATAGAACCCCATGTGGGCAGCACGACACGCTTTGAGCCTTGTGGCCGTCGCCGCGCTGACTTCGGGACTTGGCGGCAATTTTCCCTCGAGCCGCGCCTTAGCCGAGAACGCGATTTCGAGCGCAAGCCGCATCGAGGCAGTGTATCGCGTCGATCTTGGCAGCTTCAACCTCGGCAATTTCCGCCTCACCACGGTCTTCCACGGCGACGGCTACGAGATGCGCGGCGAGGGCCGCTTCACCATTCTCAAGGGTCTGCTCTATGAGTGGCAGGGCGTGACGGCGAGTGCCGGGCGCGTGACCAGCGCGGGCCCCGAGCCTGCCATGTATGCGCTGAGCTACTCCGACGGCGGCAAGAAGACCGAGCAGCTCCGCATGACATTTGGCAGTCATGCTGTGACCGACATCACCATCGTCCCCAACAAGGTTCCGAACGAGCGCACCATTCCCGTCACGAGGGAGCAGCTCGAGGGCGTGCTCGATCCGATGAGCGGCGCCTTCCTGACCGCGCATTCGGCAAACCCGAACGGCGATCTCAATGTCTGCAATCAGACCTTGCCGGTATTCGACGGCAAGCAGCGTTTCGACCTCGTGCTCACGCCGAAGCGCGCTGTCTCCGTGAGGTCAACCACGGCCAGCGGCTATAGCGGGCCTGCAGTGATCTGTCAGGTGAAGTTCATCCCCATTGCCGGCTACCAGCCTGACAATCCTGGCATCCAGCTCATGTCGCAGACGAACGAGATCGAGGTTTGGCTCATTCCCGTGCGGGGGACCGTCATGTATGTGCCCTACCGGATTGTGTTGCCGACGCCGGTAGGATATGGCACGGCCCTGGTGACCTCGATCCAGGTTGCAGGCTCATCCCGCGCCAGCGCGGAACCCTAGCCGTTACCCCTTTTCAGCGACCGAAAAGCCTCAAGGGTTAACGGACAAGCCCCGAATCCCAATATGTTGTAGGGAACAGATGCTGAAAATTAACGCTCCCCTGATTCGTCCGTCCTTCGTTCCCTTGGTTTTCCGAGGCGCTTAAGGGAGCAGGAGAAGCGAAAGCCCAGATTTAGTGGCATGGCTGCGCCGGGGCGCGGCCGAATGTCGACTGAAATAACGAGCCCGGAGCCCCTGATTCCGTTCGGAACGAAATCCGAATGTGCAGAGTCAGCGATTCGGACGAGATTCGTTCCACCCGTGTTCCGAGTTTTTCGCGGATCGGACGATGAGGAAGTCAAGAGATGAGCCGGCCCTTCTCCTCTAATTCCACAAATGGCCAGCGCGGGCGCGGCGTCACTGCCGTGCTCGGACCAACCAACACCGGCAAGACCCATCTCGCCATCGAGCGCATGCTCGCGCATGACGTCGGCATCATTGGTTTGCCGCTCAGGCTTCTCGCGCGCGAGGTCTACGACAAGATCGTTGCCCGCGTCGGTGCGGCGAAGGTGGCGCTGATCACCGGCGAGGAGAAGATCAAGCCGCCCTCGCCGCGCTTCTATGTCTGCACGGTGGAGGCGATGCCGCTCGAGCTCGAGGCGGATTTCGTCGCGGTCGATGAGGTCCAGCTTGCCGCCGACGGCGAGCGCGGGCATGTCTTCACCGACCGCCTGTTCCACGCGCGAGGCTTGGGCGAGACCCTGCTGCTTGGCGCCGCCACCATGCGCGACGCGATCCGCGAGTTGCTACCCGGCGCCAATCTCGTGTCGCGCCCGCGCCTGTCTGAGCTCACCTATGCCGGCGACAAGAAGATCACGCGGCTTTCTCGCCGCTCGGCCATTGTCGGTTTCTCGGCGAACGACGTCTACGCCATTGCCGAGTTGGTGCGGCGTCAGCGTGGCGGCGCCGCCGTGGTGCTCGGCGCGCTCAGCCCCCGCACCCGCAACGCGCAGGTCGCGCTCTATCAGAACGGCGACGTCGACTTCCTGGTGGCGACTGACGCCATCGGCATGGGACTCAATCTCGACCTCGACCACGTCGCGTTTGCCGGTATCCGCAAATTCGACGGCCAGTCGCATCGCAATCTGACACCTGCCGAGATTGGGCAAATTGCGGGCCGTGCCGGCCGGCACATAAATGACGGAACTTTCGGGGTGACCGGACAGGTTGCACCGTTCGACTCCGACCTCGTCGATCGGCTCGAGAATCATTCCTTCGACCAGGTGGGCTTCCTACAGTGGCGTAATCGAAAGCTCGATTTCTCGTCGATCGAGCGCTTGCGGGAGAGCTTGCGCGAGGCGCCGGATCATCCGCGGCTCGTCCGCGCCCGCATGGTCGATGACGTGATCGCGCTGGAAAATGTGAGCCGCGACCCTGCCGTGCGTGAGAGGGCGAAAGGGCCGGCAACGGTCAGGCTGCTGTGGGAGATGTGCCAGATCCCCGACTACCGGAAGATTTCTGCCGCGAGTCACGCCGAGTTGGTCGCCACGCTCTACGGCTATGTGACCAGCGACGAGGGCAAGATCCCGGCCGACTGGTTCGCCCATCAAGTGGCGCTCGCCGACCGCACCGACGGGGATCTCGATACGTTGTCGAGCCGGCTTGCCCAGATCCGCACCTGGACATTCGTATCGCATCACGCGCAATGGCTCGATGACCCGGAGCATTGGCAGGGCCGCACGCGGGCCATCGAGGACACTCTGTCTGACGCACTGCATGAGCGGCTCACCCAGCGCTTCGTCGACCGGCGCACCAGCGTGTTGATGCGCCGGCTGCGCGACAAGGAGGAGATGGCGGCGGAGATCGGGGCTGACGGCGGGATCCTGGTGGAGAACCACTATGTCGGGCGCCTCGATGGCTTCCGTTTCACGCCTGACGCCTCTGGCGACGGCATCCACGGCAGGGCGGCGCGCCACGCCGCAGCCAAGGTGCTGGCGCGCGAGCTTGCCGCCCGCGCCGAAGCGCTTTCCGGAGCGCCAGACGAAGCAATTACGCTCAAGCCGAATGGCCGGATCGTTTGGGAAAGCTCGGAGATTGCGCGCCTAGAGAAGGGGGCGACGGCGCTCAAGGCCCGCATTCAACTGATGGCCGACGAGCACCTGCCAGCCGCGGAGCGCGAACGCGTCCTCAAGCGCCTCGAAGCAAGGCTCGCGGCGGAGCTCGACACTAAGATCGAGCCTCTGATTGCTCTCAGCGAGGCCTCCGACC
>Ga0247830_10000845_pt1 | contig 11799 bp, 4 predicted proteins | sample 12C_Control_Day5_FD_207766 | JGI IMG/M metagenome (GOLD analysis project Ga0247830, IMG submission 207766) | Soil microbial communities from agricultural site in Penn Yan, New York, United States - 12C_Control_Day5 | ecosystem: Environmental > Terrestrial > Soil > Agricultural land | place: USA...
CCAGGAGCCAGGTCGAGTGCGAGGTGCGTCGGGCTGACCGTGCCGGCCAGCGGGGTGCTCCCCGTGGGAATGCTGAAATGGGTCGTCGGATCGCTGATGATGACCGGGGGCCGATTGCCCGACTCCTGACGTACGGCGAGTTGGTAGATCTGGTCGGCGCGACCCCCGCGGCCGTCATCGACCCGCAAATGCACGGTCGCGGGTCCGGCTTGAGAGGCGGTGGGAATCCAGGCCACTCTCCCGGTGACTGGATCGATTTCCATCCCTTGCGGACCGGTGACGAGGGAGAACGAGATCGCGTCATCATCGGCATCCGCGGCAGTGGACTGGTACGCGTAGGGGGTACCGGCGACGGCGTCGACAACGGGTACGGACGTGAACACTGGCGGGCGGTTCGGCGGCGGGGTGATCGCCGCGAGTGTGTACCGCTGCTCGGCCGACCCGCCCCGCCCGTCGGCCACCAGGACGGTGACCGAGTGCGTCCCGATGTCCGCGGCCGTTGGCGACCAGGTGATCAGCCCGCTGGCCGGGTCGATCGACATGCTGCCAGGAGAAGCGGTCAGCGCGTAGGTGAGCGTGTCCCCATCTGGATCAGTGGCGTCCACGTCATACCGGTACGCCCGCCCGGCCAGGGCCTCGACGTCCGGGACGGACGTGCTCGCCGGGACCCGGTTCAGCGCGCCCAGGAACACCAGCTCGTAGGTGAACCGCTCCCGGGACGGGTTGAAGAACGAGATCGACCGCGACCCCGTCGCCCCGCCGGGCTCCAACACCCCGCCCGCGACCAGGGCCGAGAAGTCGTAGTACGGGACGCCGTCCGGGGTCACCCCGTCCGCGCCTCGCACCCGGACCGCCGGGTCGCTGACGTTCTTGACCCCGACCAGCAGCGGGGCGCCGGCGGCGTACCGCCCGTCGTTCCGGACCGCCACGTCGGCGTACAACACCTTCGAATCGACGTGGTAGCTCGTCCGCCCGTACTCGGCCCCAACGCCCCCCGACAGGTCGGCCACGGCAGAGAAGTCGAGCGGGCCGGCGGGGGGTTGGGTCCCGGTGATGGTCACGGCCGTGGTCGCGGTCCCGCCGCCGGCATCGGCCGCGGCCAGGGCGAACGTGTTGCGGCCCGGCGCCGCCTGGACCCGGGTGAAGAAGTTCCCGGCCGGGTCGACCGCGTCCACCGGCCGGCCGTTGACCGTGACGGCCAGCAGGGGCGGGACGGCCCCCGACGGGCCGGGCTCCGCGGCGGCCCGTCCGGTGATCAGGACAGGCGTACCGGCGGGAGCCTGATCGACCGGCGCCGATGCCTCGAGCGACAGCGCCTCGCCGGCGAGCACCGCCCCGTCCGCGGCCGCCGCACGGACGACGACATGGCCGTCCGCCTCCGGCAGGGCGGCGTGCGCCTCGTGCTGCCGGGGAAGTTGGCGGACGCCCGGCCGCAGTGAGCCGGCCATCAACTCGCCGAGGTGTTCGTCAGGATCGAGGTCGGGCAGGCCCAGGACGTGTCCCAACTCATGTCCGACTACCGTCAATAGGTCCAGTCCGACGTCTGCTCCGGTCCCGCCAACCGCCCCGAGCCCGTGCCCATCGGCGGCGGGCGTGAATTCCTCATCGGTGTGCGGCGTCGGGTCGGCATACCACCCCTGCCCGGCCGCGTCGCGGTCGAGCCAGACCACCCGGTCGCCGGCCAGCCCCAACATTCCATCCGGCAAGTCGGCAAGTCGGACCTCGACACCCCGCAGGGTCGCCACGGCGTCCGGCCCAACGCCCGCCGCCACCCACCGTGAGACCGCCGCGTCGGCGACCGGGGCCAGTGCGGCGGCCGTCAGTGGCGCGACCTCCCCGCCGACCGCCGGCGCGGCCCCGCCCAGGTGGAGCGGCTTGCCGCCGGAGTGGACCACCACGTTGCCGCCGGCCAGCACCTGCTCGGCCGTCTTCGCGCCGGTCCACCGGCTGGAGAAGAGCAGCTCGGACTGCCGCCACAACGTCAGCCCGACCGCGTCCGCCGTCCCCGGCTCTCCGCGGTCGGTGACCGTCAGCTCCAGCGTCAGGTTGCCGGCCACCATCACCGGGTTGGCCGGGTCGGTCACGTCCTTCAGGTTCGCCTTGCCCACCAGGGTGGCGACCCCCGCCCCGGCCGGGGCGGCCAGGGAGCTGAGCGCGTTGGTCTTGACCTGGTACACCTGCCCGCCGCGGCGCAGGATCAGGGTCACCTGCCCCTGCAGGTTGGTGAGCTGCTTGTTGAACTTGACGTTGAACCCGAGGTTGGTTCGCCCCCCGGCGTCCCCGGCGTAGGTCCCGGCGGATCGTTCGTTGACCAGGTACCCGCCGCCGGTGACGAACAGGTCCAGCGGCCGGGACACGGTCACCACCGCGTCGTCGGCGGAGTTGTTGCGAGCGTACCGCCCATCGACCACGACCCCGACGGTGACCGACCGCGAGTTCGCCGACCCGAGGTCCACGGTCCAGTCGTAGGAGACCACGCCCGACTTCGGGTCGGCCGGGTCGAGCAGCGTCACCGGCAGCCCGGACGCGATGACGGCGCCGGTGTCCCGGTTGACGAACGACACGGTGGCGTGCCGGACGTCCCCGGCGTTCGGATCGGCGGACGGGTCGACGGCCGTGAGGTCCCGGACCGTGGCCCGGAGGGTGACCACGGCGTCGGGGTCGCTGGACGAGGAGGTGGAGGCGAACAGCACCCCGGAGTAGGTGGCCCGGGCGTCCTCGCGGGTGACGGTGACCGGGACATCGACCGTCCCGGCCTCCCCCTCGGCGTCCCGGACGGCGACCCGCACGGCGTACGCCCCGGGTGCCAGGTCGGCGGTCCCGGCCAGCGTCCAGGCACCCAAACCGTCCGTCCCAGACCCGGTCAGGGTCATCCCGGCCGGCAGCCCCGGGGTAAACGGCCCGCCGCCGACGCTGTGGGACAACTCCGTGGTGAGCGGCCCCTCGGAGTCGTCGCTGGCGGTCACGGCGACCGGGCCGACCGGGTCGCTGTACTGCGCGGCGGCCGCGGCCGGGGCGGCGGAGACCGAAGGGGCCTCATTGGTACCGGGGACGATGACGTCGAGGATACGGACCGAGGTCTCCGTGTCCTTGTCATTGTTGACCAGCCGGAAGTGAACGGCGGCGGCCGTCCCGGGGGCCACACCGGTCAGGTCGAGGGTCACTGTCTTGATCGCGTCCCCGGTCTCACCCGCCCCTGGGCCCAGCACCAACCCGGCTCCCTCGGTGGCGTTGAAGAAGGCGTCCCGGCCGGCGGCGAACGGGTGGACCAGCGGCCGACCCTCGGCATCGACGACGGACGCCTCGAACGCGTCGTTGACCGGCTTCTGGTCGGGCGGGGCGGCGTCCTGGCTGGAGGTGTCGAAGTCCAGCTCGGTGTACCGGAAGACCAGGGGGACAGGGCCCTCGGGGACGACGAACTCGCGGTGCAGCCCGACCAGGAACGAGTCGCCCTCCGTGAGGATGGCCGAGCCATGGCGGACGTTGCCCTTGCCGTGCGGGGACCCGCCGGCGATGTCGATGGTCCAGCCGTCCAGCCCGTCGCGGAACCCGATCTCTCGGGACCCCGACCGCCCGCGGCCCGGCGCCCCATCCGGTTGTCCGTCCCCGCGGCGGGCGGGGCCGGCGTCGGGTGCGGCACGAGCCCCGTCCCCCGGCTTCCCGCCACCGGGCGGGGTCGAGGGGCTGTCGGCGGTCGTTGGGCCGTGAGACGCTGACCCGACCGGAGAGGGGTCGAGCGCCGGCGGGGCCGACCGATCCACCCCCGCGCGACCCGGCGCCACCCCGGTCCCCGCCGGGCCGCCGATGCCCGAGGCCGACCCGACCCCGACCCCATCCGTGCCGAACGACACACCTGATTCCGCCACGGGTCGGTCGGCGCTCGATGGGGCGTCGGTCCCGAAGCCCGGCGGGGTGAACCCGCCCGGGTCGCCGGCGGATCGGGAGGCGAAGCCGTCCGGGGTCGGGGTCGGCGTGGAACCCGCCCGCGGTCCCCAGGCCGCCTCAAGGAGGTCGTCCGATCCCCCCCTTCCCGTGTCGATCGGGCGTGCGCCGTCTACCCCACTGGATTCCCGCCGTCCGGTCGGGCCGGTGCGCTCGGTCGGCGAGCCGAGCCAGGACGTCAGTTCGACGGCGCCGGTCCGGTCGTCACCTGAAAGCGGGACGGGCCCGCGACCGTACACGTCGGGGTGGTGGTACGCCGGCGCCGGAACCCGGTCGAGGCCCCCGACGCCCCCGAACAGGGCGTCGAGCAGGGAGCCAGCGGGGTTCCGCTCCTCAAGGATCTCCATTGTTGGGCGGTAGGTCCGCCACTTGAGCCGCCGCTGCTCGCCCCGTCCGTCTCCGTGTTCACGGTCCGCCACGGCGCACCCCGCTTTGCAATAAGGGACCTGCCGGACCGGGGTCGCGCGACCCCACCGGGAATACGTCACCGCAACACCCGCCGACCCGACTTCGGACAAGCGGCGCACAGACGGGACGCCGGGTTGGCCACCGGGTCCGTGACGATTGTCTGTCCGATCGCAATACTTCGCTCTGGTCATCAGCGGACGGCGGCCGCAGGTTAGGCGCGGATTTCCTCGACACGTCCGTCCGCCCGTCCGAAACCGTTCGCACGACATGCGTTGACGCGTTAAGCTGGGAAACTCTCCCACCGGCGCGCCTAACGGGCCGGCCGGTTCCGCTTACAGAGTTGACTCGCCCATGACGACGACCGGATCGGATCCCCGGCCCGGTATCCCGGAGGAGTACCGGCAGTACCTCCAGACCCTGGCCCGCCTCCAGGTAGACGACCGCTTCAACGGCAAGGTCGACCTGTCCGGGGTCGTCCAGCAGACCCTGCTCGAAGCCCAGACCGTCGCCGACCAGTGGCGGGTGTGGCCGGTCGATCAGCGGGTCGCCTGGCTCCGCCGCGCCCTGGCGAACAACCTGACCGACGAGGTCCGGAAGTTCAGCGCCGACGTCCGGGACGTGGACCGCGAGCGATCGATCGAGCGGGAGCTGACCGACTCGTCCGCCCGTCTCCGGGAGTGGCTGGCCGCCGAGCAGTCCTCCCCGAGTGAGCGGGCCGTCCGGCACGAGGATCTGCTCCGGCTCGCCGCCGCCCTGGCCGCCCTCCCGGACGACCAGCGGCGGGCGGTCGAGTTGCACCACCTCCAGGGGCTGCCGCTCGCCGAGACGGCCGCCGCGCTGGGGAAGACCACCCAGGCGGTGGTCGGGCTCCTGTTCCGGGGGCTGCGCCGGCTCCGCGAGCTGATGGCGTGAGTGAGACCGGTATGGACCGCGACGCGGAACTCGAGCGACTGCTGGCCGAGTACCTGGAAGCGGCCGAGGCCGGGGCGGCCCCGCCGCCAGCCGTGTGGGTCGAGCGTCACCCGGGCTACCGGGCCGAGCTGGCCGAGTTCTTCGCGCTGCGGCGGGACTTCGAGGCGCTCGCCGCCCCGATCCGCGACGCCGCCCCCCGCCGACCATGGCCCACGACCGATTCCCGCTATCATTCGGCCGCTACACGCTCCTGGCAGAGCTGGGGTGCGGCGGGATGGGAGTGGTGTACCGCGCCCGGCTGGACGACCCGGCTCGGGTGGTCGCCCTGAAGATGATCCGGGCCGGGCGGTTCGCGTCGGCGGCTGACCGGCTGCGGTTCCGGACCGAGGCCGAGGCGGCCACCCTCCCGGACCACCCGGGGATCGTCCCGGTGTACGACGTCGGGGAGGCCGAGGGGCACCCGTACTACACGATGAGGCTCCTCGCCGGTGGCGACCTGGCCGACCGCCAGCCGCGGCTGGCAGCGTCGCCGGCGGCGGCCGCCGGTGTGGTCCGGGACCTTGCGAGCGCGATCCACCACGCGCACCGGAGCGGGGTGCTCCACCGAGACCTCAAGCCGTCCAACGTCCTGTTCGACGACGAAGGCCGGGCCCACGTGTCGGACTTCGGCCTGGCCAAGCTGGCCGACCGGCTGGCCGACCTGACCCGGACCTGGCAGCTCCTCGGCACGCCGGCGTACATGTCCCCGGAGCAGGCGGCCGGGAAGCCGACGACAGTGGCCACCGACGTGTACGGGCTGGGGTGCCTGTTGTACTTCGCCCTGACCGGGCGGCCGCCGGTCGGCGGAACGGACACACTGCCCGTGACCGACCGGGTGCGGGATGAGGTCCCGGCCCCGCCCCGACGGGCGAACCCGCTGGTCCCGCGGGACCTGGAGGCGATCTGCTTGACGTGCCTGGAGAAGGACTCCCGACGGCGATATCCGTCGGCCGCCGCCGTGGCCGCCGACCTGGACCGATTCCTGAACGGTACTCCCGTCCAGGCCCGGCGGGCCGGCCCGGTGGAGCGTGCGGCGCGGTGGGCCCGTAGACGGCCGGAGCTGGCCGGGCTGATCGTATCGATCGCCGGGTTCGTTGCGTTCGCCGCAGTAACCGCCGCACGAGACTACCGGCAGGTCCGCGCCCACAACGCCGAACTGGGGTCGGCCCTGACGCGGGAGCTGGCTGCCCTCGAGGGCGAACGGGAACAGGCTCGGACGGCGCGGCAGGCGCTCGAGCAGGTACGGGAGCAGGAGCGTCGAGCTCAGGCCGCCCGCGAAGTGGAGCGGGCCCTGCACGAGCGGGTCCGCCTCCAGCGGTACGGCCCGGTGCTGGCCCAGGCGTGTGACCACTGGGCGGCCGGCCGCACGGACGCCGTCCGAGAGATGTTGACCGGGCTGGAGCCCGGGCCGGGGGAGGCCGACCTGCGGGAGTTCGCCTGGCACTACCTGTCCCGCCTGGCGCCCGACTGGCTGGTCCTCCGCGGCCACCGGGACCGGGTGCGGACCGTGGCGGCCTCGCCGGACGGTCGGTGGATCGCTTCCGGCGGCGCAGACGGGGCGGTCGTCCTCTGGGATCTCGCGGCCGGTGGGAGGCGGAACGAGCTGATCCGGTTTCCGACCGAAGTCGTAACCGTGACGTTCAGTCCGGACAACCGGAAGCTGGCCGCGCAGGCGAAGGCCAGACCGACCGGCGGGACAGTCATCCAGGTCTGGGACGTGCCGACCGGCCGACCTCTGGCGAGGTGGACCGAACGCACGCTCCCGAACATCCGTATGGAATTCTCGTCTGACGGCCGCAGCCTGTCCTTCGGCGGTCTTGACAGCAAACTGGCATATGTACTGTCGATCTGGGACCTGGAGAAAGGAGCATCCCGCATCGCTCTACGGGTCAGTCCACATCCGGGGTACGAGATAAGGGGGTATTGCGCCCGGCCCGACCTGTCGTCGATCGCAGTGGCCTACGAGTTCCCCGGCCGGGCCGTGGGCCGGCAGCGCGCCGTCGTCCAGCGGGCCGACGACCGCCAGCCGGGGGTGGTGTTCGACCCGGCGGCGCTGCTCACCAACGTCTGGGGCATGAGGTACTCGCCGGACGGTGCGGTCCTGGCGGCCGCCTCCGCGGACGGGTCGGTCCACGTGTGGGATGCGGACACCGGCCGCGAGCGGTTCCACGACCGGCACGTGCGTGGGCAGGCCAAAGACATTACCTTCTCACCGGACGGCCGCCGGCTGGCCGTCGTGTACTACGGCCCGCCGCGGGTGGTGCGCTGGTGGGACGTGGCCAGCGGCCGGGGCGGGAACGACATCTCGCTCGCCGCCGGAGGTCACGCCTTGGCCTTCGTGGACGACCAGTCCGTGGCGGTCGGACTGGAGGACGCCACGGTCCGGGTCCAGCCCCTCCGCCGGCCGCCGGCGCACCACGAACTGACCGGGCACCAGGCCGAGGTCTGGTCGGTGGCGTTCGACCCCGCCGGCCGGCTCCTGGCCTCGGGCGGTGACGACCACACGGTTCGGCTGTGGGACGCGGCCGCCAGGACCCAGCGAGCCGAGTTGACCGGCCACACCTCGCTGGTCATGTCGGTGGCCTGGGTTCCGGGCGGCCGGGAACTGGTCAGCGGGGGGCACGACGGGACGGTCCGGGTGTGGGACGCGGCCGCCGGCGCCGGCCGGGAGTTGCGGCCGGCCCACGCCGGGCCGGTCACCTCGGTGGCGGTATCACCGGACGGGCGGCGGGCGGCCTCCCGCGGCCGCGACGGCGTGACCCGGGTCTGGGACCTCCCCGCCCGCCGGCTCCACCGCGAGCTCCCGATGACGCGGGGCATGACCGGGGTGGTCGCCTTCTCGCCCGACAGCCGAACCCTGGCGGTGGCGGCCGGCGGGGACGGGCTGCTCCTCTGGGACGCGGAGTCCGGGGCCGACGCCGGGGCGGTCCGGGATCCCGACTACACGTGGGCGGTGGCGTACGGCCCGGACGGGACGCTGGCGACCGGCCACGCGGACGGGTCAGTCTGGGTGCGGGACGCGCGGACGCTCGCGGTTCGGGCGACCCGCTTCGGGCACGACGGCGGGGTGCGGTCGGTGGCATACAGCCCGGACGGGCGAACACTGGCGACCGGGGGAGACGACGGGACCGTCCGTCTGTGGCACGTGCCAACCGGGGTCCACCTGCTGACGCTCAAGGGCCACTCCGGCAAGGTGTACGCCGTGCAGTTCAGCCCGGACGGGAAGACCCTGGCCTCCGGCAGCCACGACGGGACCGTGCGGCTGTGGCCGTCCACCGACCCCGGCCAGTGATTACAGTGGAGGTGTGGCACCCGCCGGGCTGCGACCCGGGCCAGCCCACCCAACAGCCATCCCATCGCATCACCTCCTCACCTGCGGGACGGGATCCGTTTCACGAGCCTGCCGCGTAGCCGAACGCGCGGCGGTGAGCGCGGGCCAGAGGCGCTTGACCTCGGGACGTAGCCCCCGCCCCGCGGCGCGACCAGGGGACGTCGGGGATACCGGAGTTGTCGAAACCCGAGCGCCTGGTCGTGGCAGGCGGCGCCGCCCGAGCTGGTAGGCCGCTACCGGTCACCGGGGTACGGCCGGTCCCCCCGCACGGCGAACCACAGGATGCGGTTGAACGTCTCCTCGTCCGCCCGATCCTCCACGTCCAGGTCCAGCTCCAACGACCGCAGGGCGAACTCCCGGGCCTTCCCCTTCAACTCGCTGACCGACTTGTTCATCTCGTCCAGCGGGATACGGTTCTTCGCCGCCGTGTACGGCGTGAGGTCCGGCTTGTCGGTGAAGCATCCGAGCATCGGGGTGGCGGTCAGGTCGAGTTGGGTCATCGGCGGCAGCCCGAGCATCAACTCGATCGTCTTGACCAGCCCGGTCTGGTTGTAGTTGGTGGAGTCCACCACCTTGCGCTTCGTGTACGGGGAGATCGCCAGCCCGACGGTGCGGTGGCCGTCCACGTGGTCGAACCCGTTCTGCGGGTCGTCTTCTGTCACCAGGATGCACGTCCTCGGCCAGAACTTGCTCCGTGAGACGGCCTCGACCACCATCCCCAGGGCCAGGTCGTTGTCGGCCACCATCGCCCGCGGGGTGGGCGAGCCGGGCCGCGTCCCGTTCGTGTGGTCGGCCGGCAGGAACAGGTACACCAGGTTCGGAAACGTCCCCTTCTGCTCGTACTGTTTCAACTCGTCGATGAAGAGCTTCGCCCGGTAGACGTCTGGCGTGACCAGCGGGAAGCCGGGGTAGTTTGGGTGGGTGTGCCCGTCCAGCGACCGCAGGTTCGGCGTTGCCGTGACCGTCACCTTGTTCGTGCCGTTGGCGTAGTCGGCGTACAGGTCGGACCAGCCCGCCCCCCTCGGCTGGTAACTGCTCTTCACGAATTCGCCGTAGTTGCGGAATGTCTTCTTCCGGGCGAGGGCGTTGTCCCACAGGAACCCGGTGACCGGAAACGCCAGCGGGTCGCTCCCCTCGTACGGGTAGCTGCGGGTGAACTGGCCGAACTGCTTCTCCAGGTAGTCGGTGACATAGGCGGCGTTCGTCCACGAGTGGCCGTCGGCCGAGAGCACCCCGGAGCAGTAGAAGTTGTCCAGCAGGACGAACTCCCGGGCCAGCTTGTGGTGGTTGGGCGTGACCTCCTCGCCGAAGATGCACAGGTTCGGGTCGCCGTTGCCCTCCTTCATGTCCCCGAACACCTGGTCGTAGGTGCGGTTCTCCTTGATGACGTAGATCACGTGCTCGAAGACCGACGGCTCGCCGTGCCGCAGCGGGACCGGGACCGGCTTCGCGTCCGGCCGCGGCTCCTCCAGCCCAGCCAGGGCGTACCCGAGCCGGTTGTTCGCGTTCACGGTCTCGGTGTACGCCTTCAGCCCGGCTGCGTCCGGCAGGTCAATGAGTGACACCGAGCCGAGGTGGTCGTGGGAGTTCTTCCCGCGCTGCTGGGGGGCGGCCGGGTCGTCGCCGTCGCCCGCCGTCTTTTTCGCGTCGGCTGCCTTCGCGGGCCGGACCGCCTTGCGGGCCAGGAGCGAGCCGTGCCCCTTCACGTTGGCGACAAACAATTGCTTGCCGTCACCGGATACCCGCACCGCCCCCGGATACCAGCCGGTCGGGATCAGCCCGAAAACCGTGCTCTGTTCCGGGGCGTTGGGGGCCAGGGTCGCCCTCCGGCCCAGCCGCACCACTGCCACGCAGTTGCCCGTGCCATTCGCCACGTACAACGTGGAACCGACCGGGTTGAGCGAGACCGCGTTCGACCCGGTGCCGAACGGCAGTTTCGCCGTTGGCTTGCAGTCGATGGTTTCGACAACGGAATCGGTCTTCGTGTCGATCACACTCACGGTGTCGCTGTTCGCGTTGGCGACGAACAGGAAGGTGCCGTCGGTCGTCATCCCGGATGGGTGACCGCCGGCCGGGATCGACTTCACCTGCTTCCACCCCGCGACGGTCTTCGTCACGACCGAGACGCTGCCGTGGTTCGCCACACTCGTGCGAGGGTCAGTCTTCACCGGGGTGCCGGAGGTCTTGTGCGTCGCGCCTTCGCCCGGCGGGTCGCCGCCCCAGTTGGAGACGTACACCTTGTTCCCGACGACGACCGGCTGGTAGGGGGCGACGCCGACCGGGACGCGGGCCTCGACCTCGCCGGTGGCCAGGCTCAATAGCTGCAACTCGTTGCCGCGCGACGAGCAGACCCAGAGGTGGCCGTCGCCCTGGAGGGCCAGCCCGGTCGGGTAAGCCGCCCCGCCGACGGCCGGGGGCTTCAGAGCCCAGTCCGCCTCCCAGGTGTACGACCCGTTCGCCCGTCGATGGGCGACCCGCACCGCGCCTTGCGAGTCGGAGGCGTAGACCCGGTCGCCCGCGGCGAGCAACCCGACCGCGCTGAACGCCCCGGCCCGGCCCGCCTTTGCGGCCGGCAGGGCGAGCGTCTGCCGGACGGCACCGGTGGCCGGGTCGATGAACACGAGGTCGCGCATGTTCTTGGCGACCAGCGCGCCGCCGTCGGTTAGCGCCAGATCCACCGGCCGGCCGGGGAAGGTGACCTGCGTGCCCGCGGGCCGGAGGATCTGGTTGGTCGGGACGACGATCCGGCCGTCGGGCTGGACGCCGACCTTGAGCCGGTCGCGCTCGTCGGCGGCCGCCCCGGACGCCAGGGCGAGCAGCAGGGCCAGTGAGGCGGGGCGGATCATGGCGGCGACTTCCTTCACGTCAGGTCATGTTCGACGTGCCACCGCGTCACGTCCGGACGCCCGGCGGCCACCATCCTCCCCGACGCGCGGCATCGCGGCGAGGGGAATCGCAGGACGCGGAGTTGATTCTCGACCTTCCGGGCCGGCCGGGGCGCAGGAGACCTCCCGCCGGGGGTAACGTGGTGATACCCGGGTATCACCCGGCTTACAGCGTCTGGCGTGATCGGGCAGCCTGTGACCCGGCCACATCCCGAGTCGCCGTTCCGTCCTCCGACACACGCTGGCCGGTGGCCGACCGGGGGACGCCCGCGATGCCGACCC
>Ga0247830_10000848_pt1 | contig 11792 bp, 12 predicted proteins | sample 12C_Control_Day5_FD_207766 | JGI IMG/M metagenome (GOLD analysis project Ga0247830, IMG submission 207766) | Soil microbial communities from agricultural site in Penn Yan, New York, United States - 12C_Control_Day5 | ecosystem: Environmental > Terrestrial > Soil > Agricultural land | place...
TCTATGGCCCCCGCGGGGCGCAGCGGATCCTGGGCGCGGCCATCGCGCTCGGCATCGAGCGCAACAAGTTCCCGGTCGAGATCAACGAGGTGAAGCCTGGTGACCGGCTCCGTCGGGAGCAGTACGAGATCGTGGTCTTCGAGACCGAGCACCGCCCCGACACTATCGGCTTCGCCCTGGCGGAGCACACCCGGCTGGGCCGATTCAATCCGGAGCGCGCGCGCGAGCTGGGCGTTCCCGAGGGACCGCTCTGGGGCCGGCTGCACAAAGGCGAGACGATCGTACTGGAGGACGGACGCAGCGTCGCTCCGGCGGACCTGGTCGGCGCGCCTCGCCGGGGACGCACGCTGGTCTACAGCGGAGACACGCGACCGAGCCTCGGGGTGGTCGAGGCCGCGCGCGGCGCCGATCTCCTGATCCACGAGGCCACCTTCGGCAGTGACGAGCTGGAGCGAGCGAAGGAGACCGGCCACTCGACGGCCGCGGAGGCGGCGCGGGTCGCCGTGGAAGCTGGGGTGCGGCGGCTGGTGCTCACCCACATCAGCCCGCGGTACACTCGCGACGCGCCGGAGCTGCTCGCCGAAGCACGGGCGATCTTCCCGGAGACGGTCGTCGCCCGGGACGGCCTGACCGTGGACGTGCCGTTTGCGGAGTAGCCGCTACGAGATCGCGCTGCTGATCTCGGCGGGGCTCGTCCTCGTCTGGTCCGGTATCGCGCCGCGCGACCGGTTCACGTGGCTGCTGGAGGTCGCACCGGTACTGATCGGCGCGCCGATTCTGGTGGCGACCGGCAAGCGGTTTCCTCTCACCCGGCTGGTGTACACCCTCCTCTGGATCCACGCGATCATCCTGATGGTGGGCGGGAAGTACACCTACGCCGAGGTGCCTCTCGGCTTCTGGCTCCAGGACGCGTTCGGCTTTTCCCGGAATAACTACGATCGGATCGGCCATTTCGCGCAGGGCTTCATCCCGGCGATGCTGGCCCGTGAAGTGCTCATCCGTCGCTCGCCCTTGGCCGGCAGCCGCTGGCTGCCGTTTCTGGTGGTGTGCTTCTGCCTCGCCTTCAGCGCGCTTTACGAGCTGATCGAGTTCTGGACCGCGCTGGCGACGGGTGGGGCGGCGGAAGCCTTCCTGGGGACCCAGGGCGACGTGTGGGATACGCAGTGGGACATGCAGATGGCGCTCCTGGGTGCGGTGACGGCTCTGGTCACGCTCTCCGGCGTCCACGACCGCGAGCTGAGGCGAGTCGCCGGTCAGGCATAGCCCCTCGGGCGGGCTTGGCGGCCGGCCGGGCCGCGACTACGATGCAGGCCGAATGCGACCGTTACCCGCCTCCGGCGCTCTCCACGTGATCATGATCGGCGCGGCCATCGGGTGCGGCGACGCTTCGCGCGCGAGGGCCGGCGTCCGCGACTCGGCGCCTGCCGAGTCCACTCCTCCTTCCAAGAAGGTATGGGAGCCGAAGCCGGTGGTGGCTCCCCCTCGCGACACCGCCGCCGATACGCTCTTGGTTTCCACCGACACCGCGCCATCGAGGCCCCATCCCCGCGGACCGCGGCCGTTCGTGCTCAGTCCCGCCGATTCGGCAAAGTGGCCGGTGCCAGGGCCGAAGCCACTGCCGGGCGCCTTGCTGCCCGAGCACCGGATCGTCGCCTACTACGGAAACCCTCGCTCAACCCGGATGGGCATCCTGGGCCAGGTCCCGCCCGACTCGATGCTCCCCCGGCTGGAGCAGGTGGCGATGCGCTGGGCGCTCGCGGACCCCGGCCGCAAGGTCATGCCGGCGCTGCACCTGATCGCGACCGTGGCGCAGGGCGACCCAGGTCAAGGCAAGAAATATCGTCTGCGAATGGGCGACAGCGTGATCAACACCGTGGCCTCCTGGGCGGAGGAGCGCGGCTGGATCGTCTTCCTCGACATCCAGACCGGCCAGAGCACCATCGAGGCCGAGCTGTCGCCGCTGCTGCCGTTTCTCCAGCGGCCGTACGTGCATCTCGCGCTCGACCCCGAGTTCGCGATGAAGGGCGGAGGCATTCCCGGGAAACGGATCGGCACGATGGACGCCGCCGAGGTGAACCACGCGATCGAGGTGTTGGGGAAGCTGGTCACCGAGCACAAGCTGCCGCCGAAGGTGCTGATCGTGCACCGGTTCTCGCGCAAGATGTTGACCAACACGGACAGCATACGGCTGGACCCGAGGGTGCAGGTGGTGATCCAGATGGACGGCTATGGCGCGCCGTACCTCAAGCAGGACGGCTACCGCTTCTGGATCTCGCCCTACCCGGTGCAGTTCACCGGCCTCAAGCTGTTCTACAAGAACGATCGCGAGCCGAAGGCGCGGGCCCCCGGCTACATGGCAAGCTGTGATCGGGTGACGTTCGAGCTGGTGGGATGTGGAGACGACGGGCTGATGACGCCGGAGCAAGTGCTGCGGAGCGTGTATCCGGTACCACTGTACATTCAGTATCAGTAGCGATGTCACCCTGAGCGCAGCGAAGGGGACCATCTTGAGCATGGCCCCCTTCACTTCGTTCAGGGTGACAACAGCTACTTGGCCAGCGCCAGCGGCTTGACGTCCGCCTTATCCCACCACTTCCGGTACTCCGCGTCCACCTTCGCCGCCTCGGCGCTCTTGTTCTGGGCCTGGAGGCTCCGGGCCAGTCCGTAGAGCGACCAGCCGTTGTTGGGATAGTGCACCAGATCCTCTCGGTACAGCTTCTCCGCCACCGCCGCATGCCCCTTGGCGAGGTGCACCGCGCCGAGCTCCTGCCGCATCGGGTGGTACCAGGCGGGCGGCTCGTCGTAGAGCAACTCGTCCTCGTGCTTCATGGCCTGCTCCAGCGTGGCGATGCCACCCGCGGTATCGCCCTTGGCGAGCGCGAGCTTGCCGGCCAGGTGTCGCTCGGCCAGGGAGAGCAGCGACTTCTGCGAGTTGATCCCCGCCGCCGCTTCCTTCGGCGTCGCCTCCACGGCGGCGGCCACACTGTCGAGCTCCGCCTTGGCCTCGTCCAGCCGGCCCTTCGCGGTGAACGCGAGGCCGCGACCGTAGCGCCACATCGCGGTCGCGTACTTGAGCGGCTCCGCCGGCGCAGGCTCGGCCAGCATCTCGTCGTACTTCCCGAACCGCACCAGCGACCAGTAGGGAGCCGGGAAGAAGTACTCCAGCGGCGGCGCCGCCTTCACCACGTCAACCGGGACGACTTTCACCAGCTCGCGCGACGCGTGGATCGCCTCGGCTCCACGGCCCAGCTGGATCAGGCCGTACCACATCATGTGCCAGTTGTGCGGGTAGTACATGTACTGGTAGAACCCGGTCGGCTTCCGGTCCTGCACGTAGGCCTGGTCCGCTTCCACCGCGTCGTGGTTGTGGTTCACGACCCGGTCGTAGTAGCCCACCCGCATGTAGATGTGCGACGGCATGTGGACCAGGTGCCCGGCACCGGGGATCCGCTGCGCCATCTTGTCGGCGCAGGGCAGGGCGCGACCCGGCGTGGTCGAGGCCTCCACGATGTGGATGTAGAAGTGACAGGCCCCGAGGTGCTCGGGATACTTCTTCAGCGTGCGCTCGAGCGTGGTGATGACGTCCTGGGTGCCCGGCCGCGCCTTGGTCCCCCGGCCCTCCCAGTAGTTCCACGGGGAGAGATCCATCTGGGACTCGGCGAACAGGGTCTGCGCCTCGGGGTCATCGGAGTACTTCTCCGCCACGTTCTTCATGGCCTTGTTGTAGGCGGAGTCCAGGGGCGCCCGGTTCGCGACGGGCTCCGGGCCGTATCGCTTGGCCATCGCCTGGATCATGTCCCGCTCATAGGGCGTGCCCTTGGACGAGAGCTTGACGGCCCGTTGGATCGCGGCGAAGGCCGGCCGGTACGCCCCCGTGTCCATCGGCGCGTTGATGTTGGGGCCCAGGGCGTAGGCGATCCCCCACCAGCACATCGCGCAGGTCGAGTCCTCGCCGGTCGCCCGGGTGTAGGAGGCGATCGCCTCCTCGTGGTTGAAGGCGTAGGTGAGGCGGAGCCCCTGGTCGAAGAACTGCTGCGCGACGGCGGAGCCGGTGCTGACCTTGTGGTTCAAGGTCCCCAGGTTCGCGTACAGCGGGACGGACCCGGCGTCCGTGGTGGGCATGCCGGCCTTGAAGTGATGCTGGTGGTCGGGCTCCTGGGCCTGGGCCGGACGAGGGGCGAGGGCAGTCGCCGCGAGGCATGCGGCCACCCCCCGGGCGAGCATCCCGCGGAACATCGATTCCCGCATACCGTCTCCTTGGCAAAGTAGTGCGTCCGCAACGACTTCCCGGTAGGCGGGCGGCGGTGCCGCAGTCGGGACGCTCCGTGACGCACCGGGGATTGCGTGGGTGGGCGAGGCAACCGGACAATCTACAGCCCCGTCGGTTGATGGAGAGGGGGTAAGGTGCTAGTTTTCCGGACCTTTGGGGGCTGTAGCTCAGCTGGGAGAGCGCTGCAATCGCACTGCAGAGGTCAGGGGTTCGATCCCCCTCAGCTCCATGCGTCATCCAGAGACGTGACGATTTTCTGCCCCTTGGTGTAACTGGCAACACGCCTGACTCTGGATCAGGAGAGTCCTGGTTCGAGCCCAGGAGGGGCAATGAAGCCCGGTCAGCAGTTCTCGTGCTGACCGGGCCCTTGTTTTGCGTTCTACAAGCGCGCTGGGAAGCGGATGGGAAGCAATCGGGGGCCAATCGGCGTGGTCCGGCGTTGGTGGTCTCGCCGCATTCGTGCGGCGAGGCCGACTAATGTCTTGGCTTTGCCTCGGGAAGAACAAATGGCCGCAGTGCCGATCTGGAAGCACGCTTGACGAGTGAAGCGTGATGATCTTGAGAGAAAATCGGTATATACGCTCCGGGGTCAACCTCATCATCGCCCGGCTCTTCGAATTGCAGGTTTTGAAATTGACGGCGGAGCTGGGATACAGCAGACAGCACCCGGTTTGCACGCTCGCTAGCGTGCTCCCCGCCGGGCGCGGGTCTCGCGCTCGCCCTCGTCGCGCTCGAGGTGGAGCGCGTACTGGATGCCCTGCTCGGCGAAGGCGTCGTGGAGGTCGGCCGCGGACTCCAAGATGAAGGTGTGCAGGCGGTCGCCGGCCCAGGGGTAGTCGTGCCGCAGGCCATGGTAGACCAGGACCGGCAGCCGGAGCAGGTTCGCCTGCTCGATCGCGAACGTCAGGGCGTGGCTGTCGTTTGCCCTGAGGGTGCTCTGCATCCAGTAGAGGACGTGGTCCCCGCCGGCACGGGGGCCTCGCTCAACGTGCGCGTGAATCCTGAGATCGTCGATCATCGCGCCCGGGTCGCGACCGAAGGGGTGGACGCTGCCGAGCGGGGCGCCTCGCCACCGGTGGCGGCGCGGGCGATGTTGCGCAGCATCCCGTCGAACACCAGTCGATGGATGCCCCACAGCGCGTACCAGTAGAGCAGGCCGCCCACTCCGACCGGGTCGAAGAGGGCCGTCTGCCGGATCAGACTTCCGCCGCGCTCCGGGGTCACCTCGAACTGGAGCCACGCCCGGCCGGGAAGCCGCATCTCCGCGGCCAAACGAAGCAGCCGGCCGGGCTCGACCGCTTCCACCCGCCAGAAGTCCAGCGTGTCGCCGGGAGCCAGGGTATCCGCGTGCCGGCGTCCGCGACGCAGACCCGGCCCACCGACCGCGAGATCGAGCAGACCCCGCAACCGCCAGAGCCGGTCGCCATAATACCAGCCGACCTGGCCGCCGATCCGCGAGATCGGACGAAACGCCCGCTCCGGCGGACAGGCGACCCACGCTACGCGGGAGTCCACCCGGCGCGAGCCGAACCGCGCCCCTCCCCACTCGCGACCGGCGCGGCGGGAGGAGAGCGCATCCGACCATCGGGTCGCGGCGAAGCCGAGGTCCTCGTTGATCAGAGCGCGAGCCAGCACCTCGCGGATCCCACTCGGCCGAATGCCGAGGTCGCGCAAGCCGCGGCGATCCCGAACCACGGTCGGGTTGCGGACCCCCTCGATCAGCTCCCGGCCCACTTGCGCGTACACCGGCGTCACTACGCCCAGCCACAGGCTGGAGAGGCGAGGGGTCAGGGCGGGCACGCGGATCATCACGCGGCGGAGCCCGCGAAGGCGGGCATACTCGCGCATGAGGTCGCCGTAGGAGACCCGATCCGGACCGCCGATCTCATAGACGACGCCGGCGGTGGGCAGGTCCAGCGCCGCCAGGAGGTAGGCCACCAGGTCTTCGATGCCGATGGGCTGAGTCGGCGACTCGACCCACCGTGGCGTGATCATGACGGGCAGCTTCTCGACCAGGGAGCGCACCAGCTCGAAGGACAGGCTGCCCGAGCCGATCACGATCGACGCGCGGAACTCGATCGTCGGCACGCCCGAGTTCCGGAGAATGCGACCGACCTGCTGGCGGCTGGCCAGATGCGGGGATAGCCGGTCTCCCTCTCCGAGGGCGCCGAGATAGACGATCCGCCGCACGCCGGCGGTCCTGGCCGCGCGGGCGAACGCCTCCGCTCCTAGCCGGTCGGTCTCCGCGTAGTCCCGCGACGTGGCCATGGAGTGGATGAGATAGTAGGCCGTGTGCACGCCCGCGAGCGCGGGAAGTAGCGTGTCCGGCTTCGACACATCTCCCGCCACCACCTCCGTGCCCGTACCGACCCGGGGGCGCAAGTACTCGGGCCGCCGCGCCATGCAGCGCAGTCGGCGCCCGTCGGCCTCCAGCGCCCGGCGCAGGCGGCCTCCCACGTAGCCGCTCGCCCCGGTGAGCAGGATGAGGTCGTCGCGGCCGGTCACCGGACGGGCTCCTCCGCGAGCCGTGGCAAGACGGACCGAAACTCCGCCAGCGACCCCACCACGCGCGCGCCCACGGCCTCCGCTTCAGCGCGGATCTGCAACGCGCCAGAGCCTCCCACCACGAGGGCGACGCTCCGGGGGAGCCGCGCGCGCGTCTCGCGGAGCGCCTCGAGGAGGTCGCCGCCCTCCGGCTGGTATACCGCGCTGAGCGCGACCGCCCGAGCCCCTGACATGGCCACCGCACTCACCAGATCGGTCACCGGCAGGTCGGGACCGAGGTAGGTCACGTTCCAGCCTTCTGCCGCCGCGCAGGCCGCCGCCATGAGGGCGCCAAACTCGTGCGCGTGCAGCGGCGGCGTCGTGACCACGACTCTCGGCGCGCCGTTTCTCACCTCATAGAGCCGCAGCAGCCAACCCAGCACCCGGCGAATCACCCCGGAGGCCATGTGCTCCTGCGCCACCGAGACCGAGCGCTCGCTCCAGCGCTGGCCGATCTGCATGAGCAGGGGAGAGACGACGTGATCGAGGAAGACGGGCACGCCGAGGGTCATGGCCGCGCGCTCGAGGACGGCCTGCAGCTCGACGGCATCGAGCCGCCGCGTGGCCTCGAGAGCAGCCGAGGCCGCCGTGGTGACGCTTTCGGTCTCCCCCGGGGCCGCTAGGGTGGGGGTTTCCTCCTCCAGCCGCGCCAGCTCGGACAAGGCGAGCCCGGCGAGCCGACCGATCGCATGGCCCCGCTCAGTCAGCCGACGCAGGCGCAGCAGGCGCTCGATGTCGAGCTCGGAGTAGAGGCGCTGGCCGCCTTCGCTCCGGGTGGGACTGACGACGCCGTAGCGCCGTTCCCAGGCCCGGAGCACATGGGGGGTGAGGCCGGTCCGGAGGGCGACCAGGCGGACGGCATAGCGAGGGGTAGGGGACGGCGTCGATTCAGGCACACGCTCAGTGTACTGCATTGTCTACATATCGTCAAGGTATAATCTTAGACAAAAGCTTGACAAGACGGCATCATCCGCATAGTTTGCTCGACACTTGTTAGACGCTTGTTGACTCTTTCGGAGGTCGAACCATGAAATCGTTGGACGTTACCGCCGCCGTGCTCCTGGTCATCGGCGGACTGAACTGGGGGATCGTGGGCATCACCGGCTCGGACCTCGTGGGCACCCTCTTCGGCGAGCTCAGTCCGGTGAGCCGAGTGGTGTACATCCTGGTCGGGCTCGCCGCCCTCTACCAGGCGATGCAGTGGAAGGCGATCCAGCACCGCTGGCAGCCGGCGACTGCCCGCTAGTCCAGCAACCGTGATCTCACTGACTGATGCGACACACTCGCGCACCGGAGAACCAGCACCGATGAAGCCATTCCGCCTGCTCGCCCTCGCGGCCCTGATGGGGATTCCCCTCACGGCCAACGCCCAGGAGGCACAGGGCTACGCCCCCGCCGCCGCTGCCGAAGGCGACATCCTCGAGACCGCCGGCGCCGCCGGCTCGTTCACCACGCTCGCCCGGGCCATCGACATCGCCGGGCTCACCGAGACCCTGAAGGGGGAGGGGCCGTTCACCGTCTTTGCCCCCACCGACGAGGCCTTCGCCAAGATCCCGAAGCAGACGCTGGACGCGCTGCTGAAGGACCGCGACAAGCTGGCCGCCGTGCTGACCTATCACGTGCTGCCCCAGAAGACGACTTCGGCCGAGGTCGCGCGGCTCAGCAGCGTCGAGACCGTGAACGGCAAGCAGCTCCCCATCACCGCTGCCGACGGCAAGGTGATGGTGGGCAACGCCACCGTCACGCAGGTCGACATCCCCGCCACCAACGGGGTCATCCACGTCATCGATACCGTGCTCCTGCCGGAGTAATCGCACCCGGCGCATTTCACCTGAACGACAGGACGGAAACCCATGAAGCTCAAGCTGCTCACCCTGCTGCTGGCCGCTACGGCGCTGACCGCCGCGTGTGACGATGACGACGACAACACCGGGCCGGAGGGAGAGGCCCGAATCCGGGTTGTCCACGCCTCCCCGGATGCGCCCGAGGTGGACGTCCTGCTGGACGACACCGAAGTGCTCAGCGACGTGCCCTATCTCGTGGCCTCGGGGTACCTGGAGACTTCCGCGGGCGACCACAACCTGAAGGTGAACGCGGCGGGAACTACGACCACGGTGATCGATGCCGACGCGACGCTGGTGGACGGCACGGACTATACGGTGATCGCGTCCGGTCTCGTGGCCGAGATCGAGCCGATCGTCCTGGAGGACGACAACTCCGCGCCGGCGGCCGGCAATGTCAGGGTCCGCGCGATTCACGGCGCGCCCAGCGCCCCTGCGGTCGATGTATACGTGACCGCTCCCGAGGCGGACCTGGACGCGGCCACGCCGGTGCTCACCAACGTGGCGTTCGGCGCCGTGGCCCCGTACCTCGAGGTGCCGGCGGGGGACTACCAGGTCCGGGTGACGCCGGCCGGGACCAAGATCGTGGTGATCGACAGCGGCGCACTCACGCTGGCGAGCGGACAGGTCCGTACTGCGATTGCGGTGGATGCTCCGGGCGGTGGCGCGCCGTTCGACCTGCTGGTCCTCGCGGACCTCAACTGACACGACGAACGTGAACGGGAGATTTCCGATGCACAGCGCTTATCGACTCGCGGCCCTGCTGGTGCTGGCCGCGACCACGGCTGCCGAGGCTCAGGAGGCGCCTCGGCGCTTCACGATCGAGGGCCGTGGCGGGTTCAACGTCCCGACCTTCGACATCTCGGACGCGGTGGACGGCGGTCCCAGCGTCGGGGTCGGGCTCGGGTACCGGCTCTCGCCCAGCCTGTGGGCCCTGGGTGACGTGGATCTGGGCTTCCACTCCGGAGCCGAGATCAACGGGGCCGATGGCCCCGACGTGAAGGTCTATCACTACATCGCGAAGCTCGGCTACGCGGTGGTACCCGAGGGCGCCTCCGACTGGTCGGTGATCCTCAACGCCGGGGCCGGAGCCATGACGTTCGACGTGGACGGCGGCAGCTCGAACACCTACCCGGCCATCAACGTCGGGGCGAAGATCGCCTATAAGCTCAGCCCACAAGTCAGCCTGCTCCTCAGTCCCCAGGGCGACATCGCCTTTACCGACGAGGACGAGGTGGGCACCAGCAACTCGTGGGTGTGGCCCTTCACGGCCGGCTTTCGTATCGGGCTGTAGCACGAGGGCGGGCTTGGCAGCCGCGCGGCCTGCGACTACGATGGAGGCCGTGCGGCCGTCACCCGCCTCCCGCGCTTTCCTCAGCAGCCGGCGGCGAACCCCAGAGCGAAAGTCGCGCTGACCGGCGTAAGAGCGTGGTCCAAGGTTCTTCGGAGCTGAGTCCTAAGGTTACAAACGGCGTCGTGGTCGCCTGGCCACCCTGTAGCTGCCGTAGTTTTGCCGTAGTTTCTCCGGGCAGATCCGGGCAAACTATGAGAGGGAAGCGGGCACCGATGCTCGGAAAGTGGCCGATTCCCAACAAGTTGTCCGGAAAGGTTGCCCCGGCCGGAGGACTCTGGATCAGGAGAGTCCTGGTTCGAGCCCAGGAGGGGCAACTGAAAGCGCCGCATCGGATTTCCCGGTGGCGGCGCTTTCCCTATTTGCAGCCCTGTGTGAGTTCCCGACCCGCCCTGATCTGAGAGATCCTTCACTGCGATCAGGATGACAACTCTACAGACGGGCTCACCGCTCATGGCTCCCCGGTTACGCTTGTCCTCGTCCCGCTTAGGAGTCCCGCAGCATTCGCGCGAACTCATCCAGCTCCGCCAGTCCCAAGTCCGAGGCGACCCAGTAGGCAAACTCCGGCGTGCTCCAGTGCAGCAGGTGATACCCCTGCCGGGTTGTCGCATCGGGACGACCAGCCGACCCTCGGCTCACGGGCCAGAGGAACACGTTGATGAAATGCTGACGCCGCCCGTACACCAGCGCAGCAACTGGCCTGTCACCGATATAATCGAGCCTGCCACCGATCAGCGGGTAGCCCTTTCCCGCGAAATCGTAAACCGGCGGCGAGAAGTCCAGCTTGCCGTTGAACCACGGCTTGACAGTGTGCTGGTCCGACGAGACCACATCGGTGAGATGACCCGGCATGAGCGAGCGGACGTGACTGGCGAGCACCTGTTCGCCGAGCGCCGCTCCCGCCGAGCGAGCGGAGGCGAGCTGCCAGGTCCCGAGCGCAACGAGCGTCAGTGACGCGGCCAGCGCGAGCGGCAGCCACCCGCGCGGCATCAGGCGACCAGAGGTGGGTACCTGCGCGGATGACTTGAGTGCCGTGCGTACCCGGTTCCGGAGCTCGTCCGGTGCCCGAAACGCCGGGACCTCGGCCCGGATCGCGGTGCCCAGGGCCAGGCGAGAGTCGCGAAGGTGACTACAATCGCGGCACTCTTTGAGATGCGCTTCCAGCTCGCGCGCGTCCTGCGCGGCCAGCTCTCCGTCCAGATAAGCATCCACCTGAAGCTCCAGCTCGCTATGTGTCATCGTCCCTCCTGATCGGTGACCAGCGCCCGCTGAAGCCGAGAGCGGGCGCGGGAGAGCCGTGACATCACGGTTCCCACGGGCACGCCGGTTACCTCCCCGATCTCCTTGTAGGACAGTCCCTGGAGCTCGCGCAACACGATCACCTCGCGGAATTCGGCAGGCAGCCGGTCGATCGCCTGGTGCAACGATTCCCGCGCCGATGCATCGGAAAGCGTCGTGTCCGGATGAGCATCCTCCACCGACTCGCTGTGGAGCTGCTCGTCGAACTCGGCGGCGTTCGCCTCCTGGCGATACCGGCGCCGCCAGCTGAAGGCGGTATTACGCACGATTGTGAGAAGCCAGGCCCTGCCATCAGTGGCCTCGGCTCCGCGGAAGCCATCGAAGTACTTGAGCGCCCGCAGATAGGCGTCCTGCACCACGTCCTGCGCATCGTGCTCGTGGCGCGTCAGATAGCGCGCCAACGTATACGCGGCGTCCAGGTGCGGCAGCACGATCGCTTCGAATCGGCCGAGGTCGCGTGGCTTCATTGCTCTCTAGACTCTGGCAG
>Ga0247830_10000850_pt1 | contig 11782 bp, 11 predicted proteins | sample 12C_Control_Day5_FD_207766 | JGI IMG/M metagenome (GOLD analysis project Ga0247830, IMG submission 207766) | Soil microbial communities from agricultural site in Penn Yan, New York, United States - 12C_Control_Day5 | ecosystem: Environmental > Terrestrial > Soil > Agricultural land | place...
CTTATCTCTTCGCCGGCGAGATCATGCATCGCGACAGCGTCGGTTCCGAGCAGCCGATCCAGCCGGGCGAGGTGAACTGGATGATCGCCGGGCGCGGCATCACGCATTCGGAGCGCTTCGAGCGCGCGCGCCGCGAAGGCGGCCACATGAACGGCATCCAGGCCTGGGTCGCGCTGCCAAAGGAACACGAGGAAACCGACCCCGCCTTCGACCACCACGCGGCGGCCGAGCTGCCGGTTTTCAAGCAGGAAGGCGTCCGCGCGCGCCTGATCGCCGGCGAAGCGATGGGCGCCCGCGCACCGGTGCGCACGCACTCCCCCCTGTTCTATATCCATTGCGAGCTGGCCGCCGGCGCACGTGCCGAGCTGCCCGCGCAGTATCCCGAGCGGGCCGCCTATGTCGCTGCCGGCGAGGTGGAAGTGAACGGGCAGCGATTTGCCGAGGGACGCATGCTCGTATTCCAGCCCGGGCGTCCGGTTCTGTTTACGGCTTCGGAGAAGGCGATCCTGATGCTCCTGGGCGGCGAGCCCATCGGCGAGCGCTTCATCGAGTGGAATTTCGTCTCCTCGTCGAAGGAGCGGATCGCGCAGGCCAAGGCCGACTGGCGCGCCGGCCGGATGAAGCTGCCGGATCTCGATAACGGCGAATTCATTCCCCTGCCGCCCGAGCCGGGGGCGCCGGCCAATCCGATGTCGTGAGTGCCCGGCTCTTCACCTGTCCCCAGGCGGCTGCCTGCGCGGGATGACGCTGATGGCGCCGCTTCGCTCCATGTACGCCGCCTGCACCTTCGAAGGGTCGTCGTCGTGCACCAGCGCGATGCGCGTGCCCTTCAGGGAGACGCTCAGCCAATGCATGCGAACGGCGAGCATCGCGAACGCCCAGTGCATGAGAAGGAGCACGGCGCCGGCGACGAGCGTGGGCACGAGCGGCGCCGAGCCGTTGATGGCGCGGCTCATGATGGAGCCGAGCATGATGGCGACGATGACGTCGAACGCGCTCGGCTTGGCGAGGAGGCGCCGGCTGCCCAGGCGCACGAGAACCAGCGTGACCGCGTAGACCACGACGGAGCGCAGCGCCATCGCGCCGGCGCCCGGCTCCGGGTCGGCGCCCACGCCGAGGAGCGCCTGCAGCTCCGTCCAGATCGTATCCATATGGCGCCTCCCGGGCCCTATGCAAATACTGAGCCGGACCCAAGATGAGACCAATCATGACATGCAACAGGAGAAAGCGATGCTCGAATACCTTCCGGCCCCGGAGGATGGGGTCGCCGTCCGCCGATGTCCTCGCCCGGCTTGAGACTCATGAGGATCTGGCTGTGCTCGTTGGACCGGCCTGACGCCGGCGCATCAGGCCGGCGATGGGAAAGAGGATCGCGAATGCCGCGAGCGACGTAACGACCACCATGGAGACCGTGGCCGGCGTGCGAAAGATGGCCAAGGCCTCGGGCAGATTCGCAAGCAGGGTCGCCGCGACGAGGACCACGAGAGCGAGCGTCGAGAGCTTGCCCATGAGCGGCTGCAGGCGCTTCGCCGCATCGGCGAAGTACTCCCGCGTCGCCAGGCCCGAGGATCTCGCGCCAGTCGTGGCCGAACCCCACGCCAAGCATGCTGCTCACCGCGAAGACGAGCACCGCGATATTCAGCACGCCGGCAAGTGCTTCGCGCATCGCGCTACTCCTTGACGAGCGCCGCCTTCAGCCGATCCTCGCTCGTGAGCTCGTGGTCGCTGTCCGGAGCGCCCCGGGGGATCTCGATCTCGACCCAGGCCACTTCCCCGGTGAACTGCGACTTCCCGTAGTCGGGCGTCACCGGCGAGCCGCCGTCGCGTCCGATCTCGAGCGGCTCGTCGCTTGCGAAGGGCAGCGGTTGCGTGCGCTCGATGCGGCCCTCGCCTACCTCGCGGTCGTCGATGAAGAGGCGCACCTTTCCGCCCTTCGCCACGCCGCCGCCGTCGTAGTCGAAGTTCATGCGAACCTGGTGCGTGCCCTGCGGCAGTACTTCCGTGGCCTCCACGTGGAAGTGGTCGATGCCGTAGAAGTTGTAGCAGTACTTCGGCCGCCCGTCCTTCACGTAGAGTGACCAGCCGCCCGGGAAACCACCCTGGGCGACGATCACGCCCTCGCAGCCACCGGCCGGCACGGATAGTTCCGCCGTCACCCGGTGCGACTTGTTCTTGATGCTGATTACCGAGAAGGCGTTGAGGCGTCCAACGGCGGAATAGAGGCGCTGGCGCGGCCCGCGGGCGAGCACGGGCCGTCCGGCAGTGTCCGGATTCGCGCGCTCGGCGCTGCGATCGTCGAGCGGCAGCACGTTGTGGCGAGCCGCCTCGATGAGGAAGAGCCGCTTCAGCTCCTCGAGCTTGTCGGGCCGCTGTTCGGCGAGGTCGTGCGCCTGGGTCCAGTCGGTGTTGGTGTCGTAAAGCTCCCAGACGTCGTCCTCGAAGCGCCCCTGTCCCGTGGCGCCCGGCGGGTTGTGCGCCGTCACCGCGGTCCAGCCCTTGTGGTAGATGCCGCGGTTGCCGAGTATCTCGAAGTACTGCGTCTCGTGCCGGTCGGGCGCGCCGGCGTCGTCGAAGCTGTAGGCCATGCTCACGCCTTCGATCGGCTGCTGCCCGACGCCGTTCACCATGCGCGGTTGTGGCAGATGCGCGAGCTCCAGGAAGGTCGGTGCTACGTCGATGACGTGATGGAACTGGTGGCGCAGCTCGCCGCGCGCCTCGATGCCGCGCGGCCAGTGCACGATGAGGCCGTTGCGCGTTCCGCCCCAATGCGAGGCGACGCGCTTCGTCCACTGGTAGGGCGTATCCATGGCATGCGCCCAGCCGAGCGAATACTGCGGATACGACTGCGGCGTGCCGAACGAGTCGAGCCGCTCGCGCAGGAACTGCGGCGTCTCGATGTCCACCATGCCGGTCATGGTGAGCGACTCGTTCCAGGTGCCGTTCAGCGTGCCTTCGCCCGAGGCGCCGTTGTCGCCGGTGATGACGAGAATCAGCGTCTCGTCGAGCACGCCGTGGTCCTCAATGGCGGCGACCACCTGGCCAATGCACCAGTCGGTGTGCTCCAGGAACGCGGCGTAGAGCTCCATCTCGCGCGCGAGCACCGGCTTGAGATCATCCGGCATGTCGTTCCACGCCGGGATGGCGTCCGGCCGTGCCGTGAGCTCGGCGTTCTGCGGGATGACGCCGAGCTGCTTCTGCCGCTCGAAGGTCTGCGTGCGCAGCACATCCCAGCCCTCGTCGAAGGCGCCTCGGTAGCGCTCGAGCCAGTCCTCGGGAAGGTGGATCGGCGCGTGCGTGGCGCTCGGCGCGAAGTAAAGGAAGAACGGCTGGTCCGGCACGAGCGCGTGATGCTGCGAAAGCCAGCGGCGCGCCCTGCCGGCCATGTCCTCGGTGAGGTGATAGCCCTGCTCGGGCGTCTTCTCCGGACGCACTGAGCTCGTGCCCTCGGTGAGCGTGGGATAGAACTGGCTCGTCTCGCCGCCGATGAAGCCGTAGAAGTATTCGAAGCCGCTGCCGGTGGGCCAGCGGTCGAACGGACCCGCGGGGCTCCATTCCCACGTCGGTGCTTCGTGGGCCTTGCCGAGCTGTGCAGTGGAGTAACCGTTCAGGCGCAGCATCTCGGCGATGGTGGCCGCCGTGTTCGGCCGCTTCGAGGTGTAGCCGGGCGCTGCCGTCGCCATGTCGGACACCGTCCCCATGCCGACCGAATGGTGGTTGCGCCCGGTGAGCAGCGCCTGCCGCGTCGAGGAGCAGATCGCCGTGGTATGGAAGCGCGTATAGCGCAGGCCGTGCTGCGCGAGAAACTCCATGTGCGGCGTGCGGCACGGGCCGCCGAAAGCGCTGTTCGAGCCGAAGCCCGCGTCGTCGAGCAGCACGAGGAAGATGTTCGGCGCGCCTTGCGGCGGGCGCAGCGGCTCGATCGGCCGGTACTTCGCGTCCGGGTTGCGCGCGTCGTACATGGTCGGGCCGGCGTACGGCACGTCCGGGATGGGCAGGATCTCGCGCGGGAGCGGGTGGGTCATCGTCGGTCTTTCGCGTCGGGAATGTCCCCACGCGTGAGCAAGTCTCGTACCGTCAGGAATCGCGTGGGCGGAGTGCCCACGCACTCTGCGTCGGGAGGTCGGGCGGCTTACGGCGAAGACCAGCATGACGAGCACGGCGTTTCGCCGCGCCGATGCTTCCTACTTGCAGGTTGTGCAGCTTCTACTTTGTATTATCGGTGACGCGGCGCCCCGGGATCGCCTCGGTTACCCATGTACCAATACCGGCACGGTGGCGTGCGCGAGGACCTTCAGCGTGACGCTGCCGATCATCAGCCGCGCAACTCCCCGCCGGCCATGCGAGGCGATCCAGATGAGATCGCACTTCCTCTTGCGCGCGGCCTCGACGATGCCCTCATAGGGCGTACGGGCCGTCGATACGAGCGACGCGAACGGCACGCGGGCCGCTCTGGCGAGCTTGCCCACGGCCTCAACCTGCGCTTCGCCGGCTTCCCGCGCCAGCTTCTCGAAGTCCACGAATGTGCGCGCGTCAGCCGCATAGGCACTGCTGTAGACCGGTTGCCGCGCGTCGATGGCATGGAAAGCGGTCACCCGCGCACCGCACCCCGCGGCAAAGCGGATACCGGCCTTTGCAGCCTTGAGCGCGATCGCGGAGCCGTCGGTAGGAATCAGAATGTGCTTGAACACAGGAACCACCTCCATCGAGGTTGTTGCGGGACCAGGCGGGCCGCCGCCGGGCGAGCCATGCGTTGGCGGATTCTAGTGCCTGCTGGTGGAAGCGCCGGGGCGAGTCCGTCGGGAACGCTTACCACGGCGTTGACCAGGCCTGCGACCGCGTCTCGTCTCAGGCTTGCTTTTCCTGGCGCTTGCTCACCAGCCATTGATTCGCGTCCGCGACCGCTTCGCCCGTGGACTGACCGACGAAACGCTGTTGCTCGTAGGCCCGCACCGGCCCGGCGAGATCGAGCTTTCCGCTGCGCGCGATCTCGTCGCGCACCGAAGGTGCGAGACCGGTCAGGTAGAGCCGCCCGTTCGCCTCCTGCAGCGCTTCCACGTAGCGCGCGAGGACCTCGATCAGCGTCGCTCCGGCGTTCGGTTGACCGCGCAGGCGAAGGACCACGGCCGCATTGCGCGCGCCGCGCGGCGAGGGCAGCTTGCGCTCGAGCGTGCGGGCGCCGGCGTAGAAGAGATTGCCGTAGACGTGCAGCACCGTCACCGCGTCGGAAGGAAGCTCTGCGGGCGCCGGACCCTCCTCGATGCGACCGTCGGAACGCACGCTGCGCGCGACCAGCGAAACGTCCGTCGATGACCTGGTGAGATAGAGGAGCGCCGAGAGCACCACGCCGATGCCGACCGCCGCCTGGATCGGCACGAAGAGCATGGCGAGGAACGTCGTCACGATGGCGAGGCGCGAGGGCCAGCCGGTGTACCAGATGGACACCACTTCCCCGAGCCGCAACGTGCGCGCTCCGGCGAGGATCAGCAGTGCGGCGAGGGCCGGCATGGCGATCGGCATCACCGCCTGCGGAAAGGCGATGACGATCAGCGCCATCCACAGCCCGGCGAAGATCGCCGCCCAGCGCGAGCCGGCGCCGGCGAGGAGGCTGAGCGCCGTGCCGCTGAGCGAGGCGCCGACCGGAAGCCCGCGCAGGAACCCCGAGGCCACGTTGGCGGCGCCGATCGCGACCAGGTCGCGCGACAGCCTGCGGCGCGCGCCGTCGGGATTCGGCACGCTCTGATTCACGCCGGCGGCCTGCACGATGATCACCGCCGCGACGGCGAGCGCGCCGGTGAGCACCCGGAAGCTCTCCGAGAACGAAGGCATGTGCACCTCCGGCAAGCCGCGCGCGATCGTGCCGACGTCGCTCACCGTGCGCACGCTCTCCATGCCGGGGAGCGCGGCGAGGATCGAAGGCATGGCGATGGCGACCAGGATGCCGAAGTTGCCGATGCGGGTGCGGGGCAGCGTGAGCGCGAGCACGATGGTGAGCGCCGCCACGCCGAGCGAGGCGAAGTCCGCCTCGTTCAGGTGAGCCATCAGATCCACGAAGCGCAAGGTGGCGTTCGCGCCCTCGGCCGCGTAGCCTGCCGCGGTGGGGAGCTGGCTCAGGATGATGAGCACGCCCACGCCCATCAGGAAGCCGGTCATCACCGAATAGGAAACGAAGCGCGTGAGCTGCCCAAGGCGCAGCACCCCGAAGAGGATCTGGAACGCGCCGATCAGCACCACCATCAGGAAAAGCGCGCTTTCCCGCGTGCTGCCCTCGAGGTTGCCGAGCGACTGGCCGGCGGTGAGCGAGGCCGCCGCCATGGTGGTGACCACCACGAGCTGCGTGCTCGCCAGCGCTCCGCCGACTATGGGCCCGACCATCGCCGCGTAGAGGCCATAGAGCGGATTCACCCCGACGAGGACGGCGTTCGCCATGCCGTCGGGCACGTTTGCTGCGGCGAGGCTCAGGCCCGCTACGCCGTCGCGCTTGATCGTCTGGCCTCCCGGCAGGAGCCGGCGCCAGCCCTCCACCACTTCGCGTAACCGCGACAGCCCCGGCTGGTCGATTTCCGGCCCCGGATCAGCGGCCATGTGGAGCCTCTTCGAAGAACAACGCATCCGCGAGCAAGCGGCATGCCGCGGTGCGGCGCGTACCTTGCGGGCGATTTTGCATTCAAGGCAACTCCCCAAGGAGAATCCGATGGCCGATCCCCGCAAGCAACCCGCAGGTTCCACGATGAGCACCGGCGCACCGGCGCCGAGCGATCGGAACTCGCTCACGATCGGCCCCAACGGCCCCATCCTGCTTCACGACGTGCACTTCCTGGAGCAGATGGCGCATTTCAACCGGGAAAAGGTCCCCGAGCGCCAGCCGCACGCCAAGGGCGCAGGCGCGTTCGGCGTCCTGAAGGTCACGGAAGACGTCTCGCGCTTCACCCGGGCAGCGCTTTTCCGCAAAGGCGCGGGTTCTCGCTGAAGTTTTATACCGAAGAGGGCAACTACGACCTCGTCGGCAACAACACTCCGATCTTCTTCGTCCGCGATCCGATGAAGTTTCCGCACTTCATCCGCAGCCAGAAGCGGCTGCCGGACTCGGGCCTGCGCGACAACCACATGCAATGGGATTTCTGGACCGGCAATCCCGAGTCGGCGCACCAGGTCACCTACCTGATGGGCGAGCGCGGCCTGCCTCGCTCATGGCGGCACATGAACGGCTATGGCTCGCACACCTTCATGTGGGTCAATGCGGCCGGGGCGAAGTTCTGGGTGAAGTATCACTTTCATACCAACCAGGGGATGGCGTTCTTCACCAATGCCGAAGCCGCCAGGATGGCGGGGTCCGACGCGGATTTCCACCGCCGCGATCTCTTCGAGGCGATCGCGCGCGGCGAGCATCCGAGCTGGACCTTGTCGGTGCAGGTCATGCCCTATGCGGAGGCGAAAGGCTATTGCATCAATCCGTTCGACCTGACCAAGACATGGCCGCACAAGGACTATCCCCTGATCAAGGTCGGCACGATGACGCTCGATCGCAATCCGGAAAACTTTTTCGCGCAGATCGAGCAGGCCGCCTTCTCGCCGGGCAACACGGTTCCCGGTATCGGCCTGTCGCCCGACAAGATGCTGCTCGGCCGCGCCTTCGCGTACAACGATGCGCAGCGCAATCGAATCGGCACCAACTTCCATCAACTGCCGGTCAACCGCCCGAAGGTGTCCGTGAACACCTACATGATGGACGGCCAGATGGCGTACGAGCACAGCGGCAATGCCCCCATGTACGTCCCGAACAGTGGTGGCCGGCCGTGGTCCGACGAGGCAGGCAGCGTGGCCGACGGATGGGAAGCCGACGGCGAGATGGTGCGCAGCGCCTACACGCTGCGGCCCGATGACGATGACTTCACCCAGCCGGGGATCCTGGTGCGCGAAGTTTTCAACGATGCCCAGAGGAGCCAGCTCGTCGATACGGTCGCCGGCAGCCTGCTCGGCGGCGTGCGCCAGCCGGTGCTCGGCCGCGCCTTCGAATACTGGCAGGGCATCGACCGCGGGACCGGCCGGCGCATCGAGGATAAAGTGCGCTCCGGAACAGCCCCCAAACCGGCCGAAGGCATGGGCGAACGCTGAACGGGTCAGCGCGCCGGCATCTCGAGCGCGCTGCGATTCCAGCGGCCGAGGTTCGCCGCCGCCGCGTAGGTCGACTGCAGGAATTCGAGCAGCGTGTCGTCCGGAGAGGAAGCGCTGCGCACCGCGTCGTAGGGCAGGACGTATTCGCCGAGCGCCGGCTCGTAGCCAGGAAGCGCCTCCTTGTATCCGGGCGGCTCGGGGTAGATGTAGGAGTAGAACATCGGCTGCGGGTAGTGCTCACCGCCGGGCCAGAAGCCGCAGCTCGAGCACTCGTGCGAGTACGCCTCGCGCACCACCCGGTCGGGCATGTTCGGGATGCCGCCGGGATGCTCGGGCGCGCTGCGCCCCGAGAAGCGCGACACCGCGAGGTCGGCCGCGCCCCAGAAGAAGTGCACCGGGCTGCACTTGCCGCGAAAGCGCGCGCGGAAAACCTTGAACACCCGATCGGCCTGCACCAGCGCGCGCCAGAAGCGCTGCGCGTACTGCGGGTCGTAGGCGCGGTGCACCTCGTCCGTGTCGAAGGCAATCGGATCGGGCACTTCGTTCGGCTTCTTCGAGATGCTGACCGGCACGCCGAGCTCTTCCATCGCCGCCATCAGCCTGCGGTAAAAGGCGGCCACCGGCTGCGGCTCGAGGGGCAGGCTGCGTACCGTGCCGTCGCTCGTCGACAGCCCCACCCGGTGGTCGATGAAGTCGAAGTCGATCTGGAACACGCGCGCGCCATGCGGGATGGCCGACGTGGTGAGGCCGCGCGCCGTGACATAGAGGGCGACGTGCCACTGGTGGTTTACCCAAGGCGACTGCGCGAGCCGGATCTTGCCCGCGATCTGAAGCCACATGTGCAGCGTCGCGTACGTATCTTTCCACGCTTCGTAAGGCAGGGCGGGCCAGAGATTCATGCTCGTCGAGCACCCGCTCAGGTGTTGGTCTGGTCTGCGGGCACGCCGTCGGGCAGCGCCGCGGCCGGGTCGCCCTCTTCGACGGCGAAGCTGGCGCCGACCCCATAGGCGCTCATCGAGATCGAGCCGAGCGAGTAGCCGCGCAAGAACGGCCTGGCGGGCTCTTCCTTGCTCGCCAGGCCGGCGATGTAAAGCAGCGGAATGAAGTGATCGGGCGTGGGCACCGCCAGGCCGTAGTCGCCATGACCGGTCAGCGAAAGCACGCCGGACGGATCCGAAGCGAGGATCTCGCATGCCGCGTCGTCGAAGCGCTGCGCCCAGTCGAACCCGAAGTCCGGCCGCCCCCAGTCGATGCGCCGCAGGTTGTGCACCACGTTGCCGCTGCCGAGGATCAGGACCCCGCGGCTGCGCAGCGGCGCGAGCCTGCGCCCCAGCTCGACGTGATACTCGAGCGGCTGGAGCCCGTTGATCGAGAGCTGCAGCACCGGCACGTCGGCCTCCGGATAAACGTGCGCGAGCACGCTCCAGGTGCCGTGGTCGAGGCCCCATTGCTGGTGGTCGAACCCAACCCACATGGGCTTCAGCGTCTCGGCCACCTCCTCGGCGATTTCCGGCGCGCCCGGGGCGGGATACTGGAACGCGAAAAGCTCGGGCGGAAAGCCGTAGAAATCGTGGATGGTGCGCGGCCTGGGCATGGCGGTGAGCGCCGTGGCGCCGGTGTACCAGTGCGCCGAGATGGCGAGAACCGCACGCGGCCGTGGCAACGCCTTTCCGATCGCGCGCCACGCAGCCGTATAGCGGTTGCGCTCAAGCGTGTTCATGGGGCTGCCGTGGCCGATGAACACCGCCGGCATGCGCTGCGCGGTCATGCGGCCACTGTACCCGAGTTCAGTGCGCCGTCTGGCCGGCGTCCACGATGAACGTCTGCCCGGTAGCGTAAGAAGCGAGCGGCGAGCACAGGAAACGCGTGCCGGTGCTCATAGTGCCCTAAGGCGCGCGCAGCCCGGCCCCGGCCACCAGCCGGCTCGCGAGGTAAAGGCACGCGGCGAGGTACGCCACGCCCATCGGCACCCACATGATCAGGCCGGCGAGCTGCTGCTCCTCGAGCGAGGCTCCACGGTAGAGCGGATAAGGCGCGAGCGTGATCAGCGCGCCGAGCAGGCCGCTGTGCACCAGCGTGGCGAAAGCCGCAGCGAGCGCTGCAGCCGATCTGTGCACGCCGCGCATACGCATCACCGCGGTCCAGAAGAGAAGCGCCGTGCCGAAAAAGCTCGCATGCTCGACAAGGTGCAGCGGGGCGCTTTCGAGCGCCGCATCGAAGGCCGCGGGCGCGTGCCAGAACCACAGGGTAAAGCCGTGAAGGGCCGCCGCCGGGAGGGGTCGTGACAGCATCGAGAAGACGCGCGCGGCGCCCGCCCACGCCGGCCTCCAGCGCAAGGGCAATCCCCGGACGAAGAGCGCCGCAGGATGGCCGAGAAGCAGAAGCGGAGGCGCCACGGCAACGAGAAGCGCGTGCTGCACCATGTGCGCCGAAAGCAGCGTCTCGCCGAGCGCGCCGAGCGGCGAAATGAGCGCAACGAAAAGCGCCCCCATGCCAAGGCCTAAGCCGACGCGCTGCAACGAACGCAGGTGGACAAAGCTCCGCACGTAGAGCCATAGCGCGAAAAGGAGCGGCGCCACGACCAGCGGCTCGAAGCTCCCGGCGAACGAGCCATGCGCGTGCGCGCGGCCGGCGCAGAGAAAGATGAGCGCGGCGAAAACAAGGCACGGGCGACGCGAAGGATCGCGGGATGTCACGGAAGGAAAGTGATCATGGCGCGCGGCTGCGCCTTCGCTATCGTCGAAACGCCGAAAGCTCGGTCACCGCCTCCGGCCGAACGCTGTAATGCTCGCAACCACGCCCCGGACTGACGGAACGTGGATTGCTTGCGCAGTGAAGCGCATGATCGGGTTTGTTGCGTTCCTCGCAGTTGCAGCCGCCGCGGTGCTGCCGGCGCAGGCGCAGGACCGCGAGCCCCGCATCTGGTCTGGCCAGGACGTGCCGCGCGACCACGCGCTGCCGAGCGCGCCGAAGCGGTGATGGCTCAAGACCCGAAAGGTGACGACGCCCGACGCGCAGCGTAGTCTCGGCCGCACCGGCATCGAGATCGCGCCGCTCGTCTTCGGCGGCAACGTCTTCGGCTGGACGGTGGACGAGCGCACCTCCGGCGCGTTGCTCGACCGGTTCTTCGACGCCGGCCTGAACGCCATCGACACCGCCGACGCGTACTCGAAGTGGGCGCCGGGAAACCGCGGCGGCGAATCGGAGACGCTGATCGGCCGCTGGCTCAAGGCCCGCCCGGGCCGCCGCAAGGACGCCGTCGTCATCACCAAGGTCGGCTCGGAGATGGGGCCGAGCCGCAAGGGCCTGTCTGCCCGGCACATCCTGGCGGCTGCCGAGGACTCGCTACGCCGCCTGCAGACCGATTACATCGACGTCTACCTTTCGCATTTTCCCGATCCGGATGCGCTACCAGCCTTCGGCAGGTGGAATCGCTCGTCCGTGCCACGCAGCTTGCCTTGTCGCGCCGGGATATCGCGCAGCTCGACAAAGCAAGCGCGGTTACATGATTGGGGCAACGCCGCCTGACTCTGCTATCGCCTTACGTACTACTTGCGCCGTCCGTGCATGGAACTTGCATGCGCGGGGCCGGCAAGCTTCTCATCGTCACGGAGCATGACATGCCACAGTTCAATCAGAATATTCGCGAGCTGGCCAAGGACAACACCGA
>Ga0247830_10000851_pt1 | contig 11781 bp, 11 predicted proteins | sample 12C_Control_Day5_FD_207766 | JGI IMG/M metagenome (GOLD analysis project Ga0247830, IMG submission 207766) | Soil microbial communities from agricultural site in Penn Yan, New York, United States - 12C_Control_Day5 | ecosystem: Environmental > Terrestrial > Soil > Agricultural land | place...
GCCCGCGCCTCGAATGTGACACCGCCGAGCACCGGCAGGGTCGCGCCGCCGCGCAGGTGCATGACGAATGTCTTGGCCACCCCTTCGAGCCTTACCATCGCCTCGCCGGTGCCGTGCATGAGGGTCATCCGCGCAGGTCGGAGGATACGAGGAGCTGCGTGTAGGGCTCGCGCGGATCGTCGAGCACCTGGTCGGTGATGCCGGTCTCGATCACCCGGCCGCGCCGCATCACCATCATGCGGTGCGACAGCAGCCGCGCCACCGCCAGGTCGTGCGTGACGATGACGGCCGCCAGCCCATAGTCGGCCACGAGGCTGCGCAACAGGTCGAGCAGCCGCGCCTGCACCGACACGTCGAGGCCGCCGGTCGGCTCGTCCATGAACACGAGTCGCGGCGACGTCACCATGTTCCTGGCGATCTGCAGGCGCTGGCGCATGCCGCCCGAGAACGTCGCGGGCGTATCGTCGATGCGGTCAGCCTCGATCTCGACACGGGCCAGCCAATCGCGCGCCTCGCTGCGGATGCGGTCGTAGTTGCGCCAGCCGACCGCCATCAGCCGCTCGCCGACGTTGCCGCCCGCCGTCACGCCCATGCGCAGGCCCATGCGCGCGTCCTGGTGCACGAAGCCCCAGTCGGTGCGCAGCAGCAGCCGGCGCTCGGCCTCGCCGAGGGCGAGCAGGTCGCGCACGACCCCGTCGCGCATTCGGTAGCGCACGCTTCCCCTCGTCGATGCGAGCTGGCTCGAGAGAAGCGCGAGCAGGGTCGACTTGCCCGAGCCCGACTCGCCGACCACGGCCAGCACCTCGCCCTCGTGCACCTCGAGCGCCACGTCGATGCAGCCGACGCGCGGCCCATAGAGCTTGGTGAGGCCCTCGGCGGCGAGCAGCGGTGTCTCGGCTGCGATCACCGACGGGCCTCCTGCGCTGGCGGCCCGGCAGCCGTCTCCCGCCGCGCCTCGCAATGGTCGGTATCGGAGCAGACGAACATCCGGCCCCCGGCGTCGTCGGTGACGATCTCGTCGAGGTAGACGTCGGCGGCGCCGCACAGGGCGCAGGGACGTTCGAAGCGCGTGCGCTCGAAGGGATGGTCCTCGAAATCGAGGCTTACCACCCCCGTAAATGGAGGGAGCGCATAGATGCGCTGCTCGCGACCCGCGCCGAAAAGCTGCAGCGCCGGCGACATGTCCATCTTCGGGTTGTCGAACTTCGGCGTCGGCGAGGGGTCCATCAGGTAGCGCCCCTCGACCTTGACGGGATAGGCGTAGGTCGTGGCGATGTGGCCGTGGCGCGCGATGTCCTCGTAGAGCTTGACGTGCATCAGCCCGTACTCCTCGAGCGCGTGCATCTGGCGCGTCTCGGTCTCGCGCGGCTCGAGGAAGCGCAGCGGCTCGGGGATCGGCACCTGGTAGACGAGGACTTGGCCCTCTTTCAGCGGCGTCTCGGGGATGCGATGGCGGGTCTGGATGATGGTCGCTTCGCTCGTGCGCGTGGTCGTGGCGACGCCCGCGGTCCTCGCGAAGAAGCGGCGGATGGAAACAGCGTTTGTAGTGTCGTCGGCGCCCTGGTCGATGACCTTGAGGACATCGTCGGGTCCGAGGATCGAGGCGGTCACCTGCACCCCGCCCGTGCCCCACCCGTAGGGCATCGGCATCTCGCGGCTGGCGAACGGCACCTGGTAGCCCGGAATGGCGATCGCCTTCAGGATCGCGCGCCGGATCATGCGCTTGGTCTGCTCGTCGAGGTAGGCGAAGTTGTAGGCCGGCAGCGTCGCAGTCATTCCGCTGCCTCCCTGCCGGCTTGAGGCTCGGCGCAAGTATCCTCGACCGGGCGATCCGCGCGCGCCGCCTGCCATTCCGCGCGCAACTGGCGCAGGAGGGCGAGCTCGGCCTGGAAGTCGACGTAGTGCGGCAGCTTCAGGTGCTCGACGAAGCCCGTCGCCTGCACGTTGTCGGCGTGGGCCAGCAGGAACTCCTGGTCCTGCGCCGGCGTCGTGGCCTCCTGACCCAGCTCCTCCGTGCGCAGCGCGCGATCGACGAGCGCCATGGCCATGGCCTTGCGCTCGCTGTGGCCGAACACCAGCCCGTAGCCGCGCGTGAACTGCGGCGGGGCGTCCGCCGAGCCCTTGAACTGGTTGACCATCTCGCATTCGGTGAGGGTCAAGCGCCCGAGCGGCACGGCAAAGCCCAGCTCTTCCGGCACCAGCTCGATCTCGACCTCGCCCATGCGAATCTCTCCGGCGAAGGGATGCGTGCGCCCGTAGCCGCGCTGCGTGGAGTAGCCGAGCGCCAGCAGAAACCCCTCGTCGCCGCGCGCCAGCGCCTGCAGGCGGATGTCGCGGCCGGCGGGAAACGTCACGGGATCGCGCGTGATGTCGCCGACCGGTGCGCCATCGATCGTCGCCGCATTGGACTCGATCAGGCCCTCGCGATCGAGCAGGGCCGTCACGTGCGGCACCGGTTCCTCCGCCGAGGCCGGGGCAACGGGCTCGGACGCCTCGCGCGCCGAGACCGGAGCCGCGTCGAGCAGCCGATGCGTGTAGTCGAACGTCGGGCCCAGGAGTTGGCCGCCCGGCAGGTCCTTGTAGGTCGCGGAGATCCGCCGCCGGATGCGCATGGCCGCGGTATCGACGGGCTCGGCATTACCGAGACGCGGCAGCGTCGTGCGGTAGGCGCGGAGCAGGAAGATCGCCTCGATAAGATCGCCTCGCGCCTGCTTCACGGCGAGCGCTGCAAGCTCCGGATCGTAGAGGGAGCCCTCGCACATGGTGCGATTGACCGCGAGGGTGAGCTGATCGCGGATCTGCTCGGGCGTGATCTCGGGCACGCCCAGATCACCGCGCCGCTCCCTGGCGAGCAGCTCGTGCGCCGCCGAGATTGCCGCCTCGCCACCTTTGACCGCGACGTACATGTCAGGCCGCCTCGCTCACGCGCACGCTGCGAGGCAGGGCGGCGATGGTCCTGTCCGAGGCAAAGAAAATGTCGACGCCGCAGGGAAACGCGGCACGGTTGACGCGCAGTCGGTCGACGAAATCGGCCGGCAGCGGCGCCGCCCGCAGGCGAGCGGAGCCGCGGATGCCCGGACCCTCGAGCCTCCACCCGTCGTTGGCCAGTGTCTCGACCTGCACGATCAGGGTCGTGGACCGGTCGGGATAGGCGGGCGTGCCCTGGGCAAAGAACGACAGCGGCGGCATGGCGGCGGCGGCGGCAATTGCCGCGAAGGCCGCATCGGACGGCGAGCGCGCGAGAGTGGCGCCGGTATGAAAGCGCAGGAACGTCGCCACGTCCGTGGTCTCGTCGAGCGCCTCATCCAGCCACACCGGAGTCTCGTAGTCGCAGAGCGTGAGCAGCAGCGCGGCGGCAGGCCCTTTCAACGGCGCCGGGGGCGCAAGTCCCGACGGCACTGCGACGATCCGGCCGGGAGACGCCATCGCCTCCATCACCAGTCGGAAGACCGTTTGCGATTGGCGCACGGGATCGCGAAAGGCGGGCTCCGGTGCAGGCAGCGCGGGCATCGCCTCAGTCCTCGCCGCGCACAAGTGTAAAGAAGTCGACCCTGGTCGCGGCAGTGTCCGCACGCACGCGCGCGTCCGTGGCGGCTTGCCGCTCCTCGACCGGAGCGACGAGGTTCCTCTCCAATCCCTCCCGCCATGCCGGATCCTGCCCCAGCGCGTCGACGAGGGCCGCGAGCCTGGCGCGCCGGTGCGAGCGCCCGAGCAGGTAGGAGAAGCCGACCGTGCCGGTATCGAGCCGCACGGTTGCGCGCGTGACGGTCGCCTCGCCGATGTTGAAGGCCGGCCCGCTGCCGCCCATGCGGCCTCGCAGCATGACGAGCCCGGTCTCGACCGGTCGCAGCTCCGCCGAGGCCGGCAGATCGCCGAGCGCAGCCAGGGCCAGCTCGAGCTCCGCCTCGGTCGCCTGCGCACACGTCCGCATCAGGGCCTGACGCGCCCCGACGTCGACGCTGGCGCCGCCGCTGGTCCCCCTCGCAATGCTCATCGCGCGGGTCTTAGTGGAGCTGCTTAAAGCTTTTGTGACGGGCTCCACCGTCCGCCGATCCGCTTGGGGCTTGTTACACGCCTGTCATGAACCCGTGGCTTGCTTGTCACGACTTGCCGCTAGGTGTCCGCGGCGACAAGCGACACAAGCCAGGGGGCGCCGCGTTTGAGCACCGCAGCAATCGAGGTCGTCGGAGTTGCCAAGTCCTTCCATGCCGGGGCTCCGGTGCTGAAGGACATCAACATCACCGTGACTGCCGGCGAGATGGTGGCGCTGATCGGCGCCTCGGGATCGGGCAAGTCCACGCTCATCCGCGCCATTGCCGGCCTCATCAACGTCGACCGGCCGGATCGCCGCGGTGGCAAGCCCGGAGGCGGTCGCATCGCCATCCTGAACGAGCCGATGCAGGAGGACGGGCGCATCGCGGCGTCCGCTGCGCGGCTGCGAGCGCGCATCGGTGTCATCTTCCAGCAGTTCAACCTGGTTCCGCGCCTCTCCGTGCTCACCAACGTGTGCCTCGGTCTGCTCGGGCAGATCCCCGGCAGGCGCGGCACGTTTGCCCGCTTCAGCCTGGAGGAGCAGCGCCGCGCCATGCATGCGCTAGCGCGTGTCGGCATCGCCGAGCACGCCCTCAAGCGCGGCTCCGAGCTTTCCGGGGGTCAGCAGCAGCGCGCCGCCATCGCCCGCACGCTCGTGCAGGGCGCCAGCGTGCTCATCGCCGACGAGCCCATCGCCTCGCTCGATCCCAAGGCGGCGCGCCGCGTCATGGACATCCTCGCGGAGCTCAACCGGCAGGACAAGATCACCGTGCTCGTCTCGCTGCACCAGGTTGAGTACGCGCTGTCCTATTGTCCCCGCACCATTGCTCTGCGCGACGGCCGCATCGTCTATGACGGGCCTTCCAGCGCCCTCAACCGGGCCTTCCTGAGCGAGCTCTACGGCGCGGAAAGCGAGGAGCTGGTGCTGCCCGCCGCCGTCGAGTCTGCGGCTGCCATCGCCAACGGCGGCGCCACCCACGGCGATCCTCGACCCGTCTGGCACCCCACGCAGATTGCGGCGGCGCAAGCCTGACCCCGCCCCCACCCCTTCCACACTGTCCGGGCCAATCCCGGTAGGCACTGAGCGAAACCGAGCAAGAGGCAAGGAGTCCAAGCATGCTTCGCGCATTGATGGCGGCGTCGGTCGCCGTAACGATGACTGTCGCCCCGGCACGCGCCGCCGAGGAGATCAACTTCGGGATCATCTCGACCGAAGCGTCCTCCAACCTCAAGAAGATCTGGGATCCCTTCCTGGCCGACATGGAGAAGGGGACCGGCCTGAAGGTCAACGCCTTCTTCGCCTCCGACTACGCCGGCGTGATCGAAGGCATGCGCTTCAAGAAGGTGCAGCTCGCCTGGTTTGGCAACAAGTCGGCCATGGAGGCGGTCGATCGCGCCGAGGGCGAGGTGTTCGCCCAAACCGTCGCCGCCAACGGCCAGGACGGCTACTACTCCCACGTCATCGTGCACAAGGACAGCCCGTTCCAGAAGCTCGAGGACGTGCTCAAGTGCGACAAGTCGCTAGATTTCGGCATCGGCGATCCCAATTCGACCTCTGGCTTCCTGGTGCCGACGACGTTCGTGTTCTCGGCTCGCAACATAGACCCCAAGCAGTGCTTCAGGACGGTCCGCGCCGCCAATCACGAGGCCAACGCCCTGGCGGTCGCCAACAAGCTGGTGCACGCGGCTGCCAACAACAACGAGAACCTCGAGCGCCTGGCAAAGACCTCGCCTGAGAAGGCCAAGGAAATTCGCGTCATCTGGACCTCCCCGCTGATCCCGTCCGATCCGCTGGTGTGGCGCAAGGACCTCGATGCCGGCCTCAAGAAGAAGATCGGCGACTGGCTGTTCGCCTACGGCAAGACCGATGCCGAGAAGAACGTCCTGGCCGGCCTGCAGTGGGCGCCCTTCAAGAAGTCCGACAACAACCAGCTGCTGCCGATCCGGCAGATGGAGCTCAACAAGGAGATCATGAAGCTCAAGGGCGACGAGAAGACCGCTGCCGCCGACAAGACGGCGAAGCTCGCCGAGCTCGAGAAGCAGTTCGCCGAGGTCGGTCGCCAGATTGACGCGCGCAAGAAGTAGCCGGCAGCACACTCGTGATTTAGACCCGCTGTCAGGGAACCAGGCCCGGTTCCCTGACAGTGGCCGTCCGGAGACGCGCCTTTGACCATCACCAGCCCCGCCGACCGCTCCGGCAAGGGACCGGGCCCCATCGTTGTGCCGCAGCGGCCTCTCCCGGCACGCGCGCGCACATGGCTGCTGTGGCTCACGATCGCCGCCCTGCTCGCCTGGAGCTGGGGGCCGACCGAGATGCGCAAGATCACCTCTCTCGTCACCGACTGGCGCAACATGGCGGAGTTCGGTGCCGGCTTCCTGCGCCCCAACTTCCACGACTGGGACGCCTACGCGTGGGAGATGGTGGAGACGGTCCAGATCGCCGTGTGGGGCACCGCGCTCGCCGTGTTCTTCGGCATTCCCTTTGCCATCCTCGCCTCGGCCAACGTCTGCCCGCAGTGGGTCGTGCAGCCCGTGCGTCGCCTGATGGACGCCTGCCGGGCCATCAACGAGATCGTGTTCGCGCTGTTGTTCGTGGTCGCCGTCGGGCTCGGGCCGCTGGCGGGCGTACTGGCGCTTGCCGTGCACAACATCGGCATCATTGCCAAGCTGTTCTCGGAAGCCGTCGAGGCCGTCGATCCGCGGCCCGTCGAAGGCATCCGCGCCACGGGAGCGACGCGCCTGCAGGAGGTCATCTTTGGCGTCGTGCCGCAGGTGATGCCGCTGTGGAGTTCCTACACGCTCTACCGCTTCGAGACCAACGTGCGCTCGGCCACCGTGCTCGGTATCGTCGGTGCCGGCGGCATCGGCCACTCGCTCTACGAGAACATCCGCAGTTTCCACTATTCGGAGACCGCGGCGATCGTGATCATCGTGGTCGTCACGGTCATGCTGATCGATCTCGTCAGCGCCCGCATCCGCAAGGCCCTGGTCTGAGGCGCGGCCACACGTGGCCAAGATGCTCGCACCCGCGCCGCTGATCGACCCGACCGCCAGGGTCGAGCGCTGCGCTCTCGGCCGCTACACGGAGGTTGGCGCGCGCACCTCGCTGATCGAGACCGCCCTCGGCGACTACAGCTACGTCGTCAACGATGCCGATATCATCTACACCCGCATCGGCAAGTTCTGCTCGATCGCGGCGCACACGCGCATCAACCCCGGCGACCATCCCATGGGCCGCGTCTCGCAGAGCCATTTCACCTACCGCGCCAGCGCCTACTTCGCGGGTGAGGACGACGAGGCCGCCTTCTTCGACTGGCGCCGGTCGCGCCCCGTTACCATCGGCCACGACGTGTGGATCGGCCATGGGGCCATCGTGCTCGCCGGCCGTACCGTCGGCACCGGCGCCGTGATCGCGGCAGGAGCGGTCGTGACCAAGGACGTGCCGGCCTACGCCATCGTGGCGGGCGTGCCGGCCAGGCCCGTGCGGATGCGCTTCGAGCCGGCGGTCGCGCGGCGCATCGAGGCGCTCGCGTGGTGGGACTGGGACCACGACAAGCTGCGTGCCGCCCTGCCCGACTTCCGCACCCTGTCGCCCGAAGCCTTTCTGGACAAGCACGGCGCATAGTGGCCGGCAATGGCGGTTGCGGGTCAGAGAACCAACCCGCTCACGCGGGAGGGCGCTTGCGAGCAAGATGGAACTTGTGGCTGGCGCTGCGATAGTCGGCTTGCCGATATGAGATCAAGGGGTGGGCGCTCCGTCTTGAGGATCGAGGGGTTCGCAACCCCAACCTCGAAACAGGAGCCCACCGATGAGCGAGATGCTCATCGGTAAATCTTTGCCGGCGGAGCGCGCTCGTCAGGAAGAAATTGCGCGTGCAAGATCGGATGGCTGCAATCGCGTTCGGCGCTACGCTTATGACGGCCTGCTGCGGGGGTGGACCGGATCGGAGGCAGGGGGCAGACTGGCGAATGGGGAGAGCTTCGAGGAGCGCGCGATGGACAAGCCGGTGACGATGGTGACGGGGGTGAGCAAGGGCATCGGCAAGGCGATCGCCGAGGACTTGGGCGCACGCGGGCATCATGTGGTCGGCCTGTCGCGCACGCGCCCGGGCAGCTGGTTCACGGGGGCGTTCTACGCCGCCGACCTCGCCGATGCGGCGAGCCTAGCCCGAGTGCTGGCCAGGATCGCCGCCGAGCATCGCGTGTTGCGCCTCGTCAACAACGCCGGTATCTCGATCGCGGCCCCGACCGAGAAGCTTTCCGTCAAGGACGTCGATGACGTCATGGGCATAAATTTCCGTGCCGTGCTGCAATGCACGCAGGCCGTGCTGCCGGCCATGCGCACCGCCAGGTTCGGCCGCATCGTCAACCTGGGCTCGCGCGCTCTGCTCGGGCGCGAGGGCCGCGTCGTCTACGGCGGCAGCAAAGCCGCGGTCCTCTCCATGACGCGGACCCTGGCGCTCGAGACGGCCAAGGACGGATTCACCGCCAACTGCGTGGCACCGGGCCCGGTCGAGACCGAGATGTTCGTCCAGAACCACCCGCACGGCTCGGCCGAGCGTGCCCGCATCACCGGCGCGGTGCCGATGGCTCGCGTGGGAACGACGAGCGAGATCGCCGCCGCCTGCGCCTATTTTCTCTCTGACGAGGCCGGCTTCACCACCGGCCAGGTGCTCTACGTCGACGGCGGACTGTCGGTCGGCCAGGCGCCGATGTGAGAAGGGGAGCGTTGCACCCTTGGATGCGTGCGCTTATTGCCGCTCGCCGGCGGCTGCGACCCTCGTGAACACGGGATTGCGGCGCATCAGCTCGTCGATGCGCGAGCGCTCCTTCTGGAAGTCGGCGAGCTGCTTGCCCTCGAGCTGGCGTTCGCGCGGCACCTGGATCGACATCGGGTCGACGAAGCTGTTGTTGACGAGCACCTCGAAGTGTACGTGCGGACCCGAGGACAAGCCGGTGGTGCCGACGAAGCCGATGATCTGGCCCTGGCGCACCTTGATGCCTTCGCCCACGCCCTGGGCGAAGCGGGACATGTGGCCGTAGGCGGTCTTGTAGCCGTTGGCGTGACGGATGCGGATGTAGTTGCCGTATTCGCCTTTGCGGCCCGATTCCTCGATGACGCCGCTGCCCGCCGCCATGATGGGCGTGCCGGTCGCGCAGGCCCAGTCGACGCCGGTGTGCATCTTGGGGATCTGCAGGATCGGATGTCGGCGCACGCCGAAGCCCGAGGTGATGCGCACGTCCTCTCCGCGCACCGGGCGCCGCATCAGGAACTTGCGCGAGGTGTTGCCCTCGTTGTCGTAGTAGTCGATGGCGCCGTCGGGTGTGCGGAAGCGGTAGAATTTGCGGTTCTCGCCGGCCGAGGTGACGGAGGTGGCGAGCAACTCGCCGAGACTTCCGTCGGCGCCCTTGTCCTCCTCCTTGACGTCGAAGAAGAACTCGAAGCCGTCGCCGGCGCGCACACGCTGGCGGAAGTCCGTCTCGTAGGCGTGGATCTTCATGATCTGGAGGATGACGTCGGGCGCGATGCCCTGGCGCTCGGCGGCAAAGTGCAGGCTGGCGTAGAGGCTCGAGGCTTGCGGCTGGTCGTCGTCGAGAAGCTCCGTGGAGATGATGCGCTTGTCGATGGGTGAGGCGCTGGCGACGAACTCGCCCGCAGCATTGCGCGTCACTGTCACCTTGTGGTCCTGGGCGTCGCCGAAGACACTAAAGCGGATCGGCTCCATGCGGCTGGCGCGCACCACGGAGGGCACCAGCGTGACGTGCACCTCCTGGCCGGGCTGCGGCGCTCCATCGGGCAAGGAGCTACGCGCCGCATCGCTCATGGCGCGGGCAGCCCAGGTCTCGGCGCCCATGCGTTGCAGGATGCGCACCAGCGTATCGCCGCGTTGCGCCCTGACGACGCGCACCTCGCGGCCTTCCAGGTCCTCGACCGTCTCCTCGGCCTCGAATTTCGATTTGGCAAGGGTCGAGGTGTTGGGCTGGGAGGCGTCGGTGGCGGTCTTCCCCGACCTCTCGGCCAGGACGTCGCCGGCGGAAGGGCCCTGGGTCTCGGGGGCGAAGCCGGGCCGGAGCACGGCTGGATCGGTGGCCGCTGTCAGCGACCGGCCGATCAGGCCCGCGACTTCCTCGGCGGAGAGCTCCTGGCCATCGTCGCTCGGTATCGTGCCGCCCAGCAGCTCGACGATCTTGGCGCTGGCATCCTGCTGGCCGTCCTCCGGCCGCTCGGCGGTGCCTACCGGAGCGGTATTGGCGTAGAGCTTGAACGGATTGAATGGCGGCACGCGCTGGGCCTCCGCCTTGGAGATCGGACCGAGCCTGGCTACCAGCCGCGCGTAGGGCTTGTTCTTGATGTAGTCGCGACTGCCGCGCCGCTGGCGCACGGCATCCAGAATGACGAATTTGGTCGCCATGGCACCGCTCGAAATGAGCAGCCGGTCGGTCTTGGGGATCGCCCAGCGCAATCCGTCGACGTTCGCCGAGGGCAGCCGTAACGAGGCCAGCGGAGCCTCGCGCACCCGCTGCAGGCTCGGCAGAAGCCCACCGTCGGTCTCGGACGTATCGGTGGACCCGGCGATGACGACGAGAATGGCTAGTACGCCGACCGCCGCGGCAAGGCACGTGCTCAGCACCCAGCGGTAGCGGCCGCCCTGACGCGCATCGGCATGGTCGCTGACGTAGATGTCGCCGAGCGGGCGATGGCTGCGGCCGAGATAGACGTGGGTGCGGGCACTCGGCTGGCTGTGGCCGACATGGACGCGGCGACGACCCAACGGTGCGTGGCGCCTGGTGTGCATCCCCCGAACGCTTCCCCCGTTGTCCCCCTCGACCGGGCTAGTGCCGAGCCGACAGGATCACTACCTTCCGTGCCGCACCGGCCGATGTCAAACTGGCTGCCTTCGAGCCGGCAGACGCTCGAACCGACCTGGGATGCAGACAGTTGCAAAGCAGATTGGCCGGAGACCCCCTGGGAGTGTGTGCGAAGCAATGGGGGCCGTTTTGCGGCAAGCCAAATCCCACGGCTCGCGTGCGCACGTGCAAAAATTCTTCATCAACCCGTTGACACGGATCGGCTGTGAGACTAATTAAGGGCGTCTGCGAGCCATGTACTGGCGCGCGGCAGTGGGCAGGCAATCTCCGGATTGAACACGAGGCTTCCCTGGGATGACCGGGTGATCGGCTTCGTTTTCGCAGCGGCGGGACGGCATCGAGCCGGACCGTTGAGGCTGCTTCGCCCCAGCGCTCTTTGACAAGTAGATCGAAGAAAGGGAAACGCAGGCGGCGGAGTCCTGGCGGATCTGTCGGCGCGCAAGCGCTGGTGGGTCGAACAGACTCTGGCGATTTCTGCGTTTCAGCCATCACCATGGCGCGTCAGGTTCGGGGTGACCCGGACAGGATGCGTTTTGTGTGAAGGTGCCCGTTACGCAGAGATTCCTTGGATAACCTCCAAGCCAAAACCAGAATCGAAACTTTCAACTTGAGAGTTTGATCCTGGCTCAGAACGAACGCTGGCGGCAGGCCTAACACATGCAAGTCGAACGCTCCAGCAATGGAGAGTGGCAGACGGGTGAGTAACACGTGGGAACCTTCCCTTTGGTTCGGAATAGCCCAGGGAAACTTGGGGTAATACCGGATAAGCCCTTACGGGGAAAGATTTATCGCCGAAGGATGGGCCCGCGTCGGATTAGCTAGTTGGTGGGGTAACGGCCTACCAAGGCGACGATCCGTAGCTGGTCTGAGAGGATGATC
>Ga0247830_10000853_pt1 | contig 11770 bp, 12 predicted proteins | sample 12C_Control_Day5_FD_207766 | JGI IMG/M metagenome (GOLD analysis project Ga0247830, IMG submission 207766) | Soil microbial communities from agricultural site in Penn Yan, New York, United States - 12C_Control_Day5 | ecosystem: Environmental > Terrestrial > Soil > Agricultural land | place...
CGGCCTGGCCGCGGGGATCCTGTTCGTGCTGCCGGGCGCTCTGGTGATGCTCGGCGTGAGCCTGCTCTACGTCCTCGGGCAGGGCATCCCGGCGGTGGAAGGCGCGCTCTACGGCATCAAGGCGGCGGTGCTGGTGATCGTAGTGGAGGCGCTACTGCGCATCGGGCGGCGCGCGTTGAAAACGCGCCTGCTGCTCGGCGTGGCAGCCGCCGCCTTCATCGGCATCTTCTTCCTCGACCTGCCCTTTCCGCTCATCGTGGCGGCGGCGGGCGTGATCGGTTTTTTCTCCAGTCGAAAGAAACACGCCGGGAAGACGCCGAAAAACCCTGAAGCCTGGCGCCAATCACTCAGAGCGTTCTCGCTCGGCACGCTGCTGTGGCTCGCGCCCGTGGTGCTGGTCGTCGCTGCGCTCGGCACGGGACACGTGCTGTTCCAAATCACCGCGTTCTTCTCGAAGCTTGCCGTGGTGAGCTTCGGCGGCGCCTACGCCCTGCTCGCCTACATGGCGCAGCAGGCGGTCGAGACTTACGGCTGGATGAGCGCGCCCGAGATGGTCGATGGCCTCGGACTGGCGGAAACGCTGCCGGGGCCGCTCATCAAGGTGACGCAGTTCGTGGGTTTCCTCGCCGCCTGGCGCGACCCGGCGCCGTTTTCGCCGGCCGGCGCGGCGGTTCTCGGGTCGGCGCTGGCCACCTGGGTCACCTTCGCGCTGCCGATGATGCTGATCTTCGCGGGCGCGCCATTCATCGAGCAGCTGCGCTCGAACCAGCGCCTGTCGGGGGCCCTTGCCGCCGTCACCGCCGCCGTCGTCGGCGTCATCCTCAACCTGACGCTCTGGTTCGCGCTGCACGTTCTTTTCCCCAGGGTCGAGGAAGTGAGGGCGGGGCCGCTGCGCTGGTACGAGTTCGATCTCCTGGCGCTCGACTGGAAAGCCGCCGTGCTTGCCGTGCTGGCGGGAATCCTGATGCTCCGGCTCCATCGCGGCCTGGCGGAAACCGTTGCGGTGATGGCGCTGCTCGGTATCCTTGCCCGGTTCCTTCTTTGATGGAGATCCAATGGCTGCTTATGTGATGGGCGAGGTAGAGGTGACCGATCCCGCCGTCTACGAGGAGTACCGCAGGCAGGTGCTTGCGGTCGTCACGAAGTATGGAGGCCGCTTCGTCGTGCGCGGCGGAAAGGTGGAGGCGCTGGAAGGCGGCTGGGCGCCAAAGCGCTTCGTCGCGCTGGAGTTCCCGTCGATGGAGCAGGCGCGCAAGTGGTATGCGTCGCCCGAGTACGCCCCGCTCATTGCCCTGCGCCAGAAAGCCTCGCGCGGCAAGTTGATCCTGGTGGAGGGAGCGTAGATAAAAGAAGGGCGCCGATGAAGGCGCCCTTCCCGCCCCTCTCCTCCAACGTTCGTCAGCCGGGCCGGATCACTCCGCAGGCGAGGCGGGCGCCTGAATTGCCGGTGGGTTGCGTCTTGAAGTCGTCCGGGTCGGCGTGAATGATGAGGCCGCGGCCCACGATGCTCGTCGGGCCGGGCGCGAGGGTCACGCCCTCGAGGACGGTGTCCAGCTTGGCGCGGCCGCTCTTTTCGGCCTTGAGCATCGGCAGGTCGCCAGCGTGGCTTTGCGTGCCCGGCATGCCGTGCGGCTTGCCGGTGGGATTGAAATGCCCTTTGGCGCTCATGCCGTCGGCCGAGCTGCAGTCGCCAGCCTCGTGGATATGGAAGCCGTGCTCGCCGCCCGCCTTGAGGTTCTGGGCGTATACCACGACGCGCACCCGGTTGTCGCCCACCTGCTCGAAGGTGGCTTCGCCGAAGGTTTTGCTGCCCTTGGTGGGCTGCAAGCTGGCGGTGGCTCGCGGCGCTTCGGCCTCCGTGGTCTGGCATCCTGCCAGCACTGCCACGGCGAGCGCGGCGAGCCCGAGTCTCATTTCTTCGCTGCGCCCATCGAGGCCGCCTTGGTCTTCTTGTGGTTCGCCACGGCCTTGTCCATTGCGCGGTTGAGGAGCTCGGCTTCCTTCGCCTTGGTGGCGGCGGCCTTCTCGGCCTCGGCCTTTTTCTGTTCTTCGCTCTTCGGCGGGGCGGGGGGCAGCTTGGCGTGCGAGGCGGCGAACACGCCGATGCAGGCACCGGCCACGACAACCGAAAGGATCTTCTTCATGCCTTCTCCTTCATATGCGGAGCGCCGGCCGGGACCGCACCGCCGGGCGCCGTGCGGGCGGAGGACTTGACCTCATCGTACCAGATGGAGTGGTGCTCCTTTGCCCAGGTCTCGTCGGTGTAGCCGTTGCGCATGTTGCCGTACGCGCCCTGCACGCCGATCGTACCCATGTAGATGTGACCGAGCGACATGGCGATGTAGACCAGCGCCGCAATGACGTGAATCACCCAGGCGTCCTGCATCGCCGCGCGCGTCTGGTCGAAGTTCGGGAATAGCAGGATGAGGCCGCTCCAGATCACCGCGATCGACAGGCCGATCACGCCGAGCCAGAACCAGGCCTTCTCGCCACCGTTGAAGCGCCCCGACGGGATATGCTCGCCGCGCGCGAAGAACGCCCAGGCCTTGCGGAACCACTGCCAGTCGTAGGCGCGCGGCAGGTTGTCGCGCAGCCACATCGGGACCATGAAGACCACCGACACGATGAAGACCGGGGCAATGAAGTTGTGCAGGTTCTTCGACAGCGCCGCCAGCCAGGCGAACAGCGTGTAGCCGAACACCGGCAGCAGGACGTACTTGCCGAACAGCATGGCGAGGCCCGACAGGCCCAGGACGCAGAAGCTGATCGCGGCCGACCAGTGCACCACCTGCTCGAAGGTGCTGAAGCGCCGGATCAGGCGCCCGGTCGGGCGATCATGCAGCTTCACCGGCCCCTTGGCGAAGTAGAAAGCAAGGATGGCGAGCACCACCAGCACTACCAGCCAGCCGCCATAGAAGGTGACCGGGCCGTTGCGGAACTGGCGCCACGCTTCGCCGGCCGTACTGCGCACGTCCTGGCCGAGGAAGCGCGCAGGCGGCTGGATCAGCACGTCCATCTCCCGGCCCTGGATGCCGGTGTAATTCGGTGTACCCCGCTGCACCTCGCGCCACACCGGCGCGTTGTTTCCCGGCTGCGTCAAGCGGCGTTGCTGCTGCGCCTGCTCTGGGGTGGACGGCGCCGGATCGTCTTGCGGCGACTGCTGCGCGAACGCCGTCCCGGCCAAGGTCATGGCCAGCGCAAGGAAAAGCATCTTCATTGGTAAATCCGCTTGTCTTCGTGCTGCGCGAGCTGGCGCTTCTTGATCTGCTCGTCCCAGCTCTTCTGGTCGCCCTTGGTCCAGGTGCCGCCCCGGAACTCCTGCGCGAGCGGCTCGTTGTCCCAGGGCTTGGTGTCGGCCTTGCCCTGGTAGCGCTTCTCGGATTGCGGCTCCATCACCTGCTCGCGCTCGCCGCAGGCGGCAAGTCCGACGGCCGCGATAATCAGAACGAGCAGAACGCGGCTCATGACTTGCCCTTCGCCGGCTGCTGCGCGGGCGGCTGCGCGCCCGGCCTGCCGGGGCCGTAGGCCGTGCCCCAGCCCCAGACTTCCGAGCCCTTGCCCCGGCGCGTGACGCGCTCGCGGTAGATGTCGGCGATTACGTCGCCGTCGCCGCCGAGCAGCGCCTTGGTGGAGCACATCTCCGCGCACGCCGGCAGCTTGCCTTCCGCCAGGCGGTTGCGGCCGTATTTCTTGAACTCGGCCTCCGAACGGTCGGCTTCCGGGCCGCCCGCGCAGAAGGTGCACTTGTCCATCTTGCCGCGCAGGCCGAAAGCGCCCGCCTGCGGGAACTGCGGCGCCCCGAACGGGCAGGCGTAGAAGCAGTAGCCGCAGCCGATGCACAGGTCCTTGTCGTGCAGCACCACGCCGTCCTCGGTGCGGTAGAAGCAGTCCACCGGGCACACCGCCATGCAGGGGGCGTCCGAGCAGTGCATGCAGGCCACCGAGATCGACTTCTCGGCCCCTACCACCCCGTCGTTGACGGTGACCACGCGGCGGCGGTTGACGCCCCAGGGCACCTCGTTCTCCTGCTTGCAGGCGGTGACGCAGCCGTTGCACTCGATGCAGCGCTCGGCGTCGCACAGGAATTTCATTCTTGCCATGGCGGCCTCCTTAAGCCTTAGCGACCTGACAGAGGGTCGTCTTGGTTTCTTGCATCATGGTGACGATGTCGTAGCCGTATGTCGTGGCGGTGTTGACTGCCTCGCCGCGCACGATCGGCGCCGCGCCCTCCGGGTAGTAGGGCAGCATGTCCTGCCCCTGCCACCAGCCGGCAAAGTGGAACGGGATGAACACGGTATCCGGCCCGACTCCCTCGGTGACCTTGGCCTTTACCTTGAGCTTCGCGCCCGAGGGCGTGCTCACCCAGACGAACTCGCCGTTGCGGACGCCACGGTCGGCCGCCGTCTTGGGATTGATCTCGACGAAGCAATCCTGCATCAGCTCCGCGAGCCAGGGGTTCGAGCGGGTCTCGTCGCCGCCGCCCTCGAACTCGACCAGCCGTCCGCTGGTGAGGATCAGCGGGAAGCGCTCGTAAGCCTTCTCGGCCACCGCCTTCTGCTGCACCGACTTGAACAGCACCGGCATGCGCCAGCGGTTCTTCTGGTCGTCGTGGGTCGGCCACTTGGCGACCTGGTCGGGCTTGGGCGAGTAGATCGGCTCGCGGTGCAGCGGCACGCCGTCGGGGAAGTTCCAGACCACGGCGCGCGCCTTCGCATTTCCAAACGGCGAGCAGCCGTGCTTCATGGATACGCGCTGGATGCCGCCGGAGAGGTCGGTCTTCCAGTTCTTGCCCTCGGCTTCCTTCTTCTCCTCGTCGGTGAGCTCGTCCCACCAGCCCAGCTTTTTCAACAGCACGTGGTCGAACTCCGGGTAGCCGGTAGTGATGTCCGAGCCCTTGGAGTGCACCCCATCCTCGGCCAGCAGGTTGACGCCGTCGCGCTCGATGCCGAAGTTGGCGCGGAAGCAGTTGCCGCCATCCATCATGTGGCGCGTGGTGTCGTACAGGTTAGGCGAGCCCGGGTGCTTGATCGCCGCGGTCCCGTAGCAGGGCCACGGCATGCCGAAGTAGTCCCCGGTCAGGTCGTAGCCGGTCTTAGCGTCCTTGCCGCCGCGCGCGCGCAGCGTCTTCACGTCGAAGACGTGCATGTTCCTCATGTGCGCCTGCATGCGCTCGGGCGACTGGCCGGTGTAGCCGATGGTCCACGAGCCGCGGTTGAATTCCCGCGTCGTGTCTTCCATGTCGGGCTCGTCCATGCCGCCCTTGCCCTTCACCAGCTTGATCGACTGCTTGCCGTCCTTCTTGCCGATGAACTGGTCGCCGAAGCCAAGCTTCTGCGCGAGCTGGTACATGATCATGTGGTCGGTGCGCGACTCGAACAGCGGCTCGATCACCTTCTCGCGCCACTGCAGCGAGCGGTTGGAGGCCGTCACGCTTCCCGGACACTCGAGCTGGGTGGCCGCCGGCAGCAGGTAGGCGCCGTCCTTGCGCACCATGGCGAACATCGCCGCGCTCGCCGAGGGGTAGGGGTCGATCACCACCATGAGGTCGAGCTTCTTCATCGCCTCGACCATGTCCAGGCCGCGGCTCTGTGAGTTGGGCGCATGGCCCCAATAAATCACCGCGCGGACGTTCGGGTCCTGGTCGAGGTTCTCGTTCTTCTCGAGCACCGCGTCGGCCCAGCGCGAAACCGTGATGCCGGGCTTGGCCATCATCGCCTCGGAGGCGTACTGCTTCTTCAGCCAGTCGAGGTCGATGTTCCACACGCGCGCCCAGTGCGCGAACGACCCGGGCGCGAGGCCGTAGTAGGCCGGCAGCGAGTCCGGATTGGGGCCGAGATCGGTGGCGCCCTGCACGTTGTCGTGGCCGCGGTAGATATTGCAGCCGCCGCCGGAGCGCCCGACGTTGCCTAGCGCCAGCATGAGGACGGCGCTCGCGCGCACGATGGCGTTGCCGTTGGAATGCTGCGTCTGGCCCATCGCCCAGATGATGAAGCCCGGCCGGTTCTCGGCCAGCATCTTGGCGACCTCGTACATCTCGCGCTCGGGCACGCCGGTCACGGCTTCCACCGCGGCGGGCGTGTACTTCTCCATCACGTCCTTGCGCACCTGGTCCATGCCGTAGACCCGGTCATGGATGTATTGCTTGTCTTCCCAGCCGTTCTTGAAGATGTGGTGCAGCAGGCCGAAGAGGAACGCCACGTCGGTTCCCGAGCGCACCCGCACGTACTTGTCGGCCTTGGCGGCGGTGCGCGTAAAGCGCGGGTCGGCGACGATCACCTTGGCGCCGTTCTCCTTGGCGTGCAGGGTGTGCAGCATCGACACCGGGTGCGCCTCGGCCGCGTTCGAGCCGAAGAACAGCATGCACTTGGAGTTCTGCTCGTCGTTGTACGAGTTGGTCATCGCCCCGTAGCCCCAGGTGTTGGCGATGCCCGAGACCGTGGTCGAGTGGCAGATGCGCGCCTGGTGGTCGGTGTTGTTGGTGCCGAACAGGCGCACCCACTTGCACAGCAGGTAGGACTGCTCGTTGTTGTGCTTGGAGGAGCCGATCCAGAAGGTGGCGTCGGGGCCGCTCTCCTTCTTGATGGCGAGGAGCTTCTGCGCGATCTCGTCGTAGGCCTGGTCCCAGGAGATGCGCTGCCACTTGCCGCCCACCAGCTTCACCGGGTACTTGAGGCGGTGCGAGTCGTGCGTCATGCCGTGCTCGCGGATCGAGGCGCCCTTCGCGCAATGCGCGCCGAGGTTGATCGGCGAGTCGAACACCGGCTCCTGGCGCACCCACACGCCGTTCTCTACCACCGCGTCGATGGCGCAGCCCACCGAGCAGTGCGTGCACACGGTGCGCTTCACCTCGACCTTCTTCGACGCGTCCTGCGCTTCGGCGGTGCCGATCATGTTGAACGGCAGCTGCGAGGCGACGGCGCCGGCGCCCACCGTGAGGCCCGAGCGCTTGAGGAAGCCGCGCCGGTCGAGGGTCTTCGCGAGCGGCAAGCCGCGGGCAAGCCGGGGTTGGGGAACAGCGCTCGAAGTCGCTTTCCGGGTAAGCAGCATGAGTTGCCTCCTCAGACCTTCGTGGTGCGGTAGTAGTTGTTCACGTGCTCGCTGGCGTGGTAGCCGCGCGTGGCACGCTTGCTTTTATCGGTAGTGGTAGTTGCAGAAGAAGGCGCGTTCTTCGCCACGATTGCCGCAGCGGTTGCGGCGCCGCCGGCACCGACAGTCAGAAGGAAATTGCGGCGCGATAAGCGCCTGGTGCGCTCGGTCATGACGGCTGCCTCCTCGAATAGTTTTCGTACGACCCCGTCCGATTCTAGAGCATTTCGAATGAAGATTGCTCAAGGTCAAAGAATGCTTTGGCAAAGCGTCCGACATGCCGATAGAAGTCGGAGCCTTGATGCTTCTCTATTGCGTTGCACAACGGCTCGACAGCAGGCGCGATCCACCGCCTGAAAAACCGCGCCTGCTCGTGCAAGTCGCGCTTCTGCTCTGCAACAAGATGCCGCATGGTCTCGCACAGCGCTGCGATGTGATCCTCGGGCTCGTGCACGCCTTCGCGGCGGGCGAGCCCGAGCTCGGAGAGCGCTCCGCGCAGCCCGACGAGCGGCACCTCGTTCGAATATCGGATGGTGTAGGCGCTTGTGTACAGGGTAACGGGCGCCTTGCCCGTGCCGACGAAGGTATTTTCGTATTCCTCGCGGATGGCTTCCGCGTCCGCGCCGGCGGCAGCCCGCGCCAGGTCCTGCCAGGCCTCGGCGATGCCCCCGTCTTCCGCATCCATGTCGCCGGCCCCGGCGATCGCCTCCAGCAGGGCCGCATCCGGCGGCGCATAGAACAGGCGCGCGAGCAGCCCGTAGAAGTTCGCGCGTGCGGCTTCTTCCGGGGGCAGGCTGGCTACGAACGTCAGGGGCTGCGCTCCGCTCACTGCTTGGGGTAATCGAAAATCGTCGCTTCGCTCTTGTTCTCGACCATGTCGACGACGCGGCAATCGGCGCACATCTGCAGCCGCCGCACGCCGCCGGCGAACATCGAGTGGCCGGAGAGCTTGGCGAGCATGTTGTCGACCATCTGCTTGGTGCCGAAGGGCTTTGCACAGCGAACGCAGTGAAAGGGCTGCGCCTCGTTCAGCACCACCGACTCCTTCGCCTGGGCACCGAACAGCAGCCGCGGCACGAGCTCGATCGCCTTTTCCGGACAGGTCGCCGCGCACAGGCCGCACTGCACGCAGTTCCTCTCGATGAAACGCAGCGCCGGCACCTCGGTGGCATCGATGAGCGCCGACTCGGGGCAGGCCCCGACGCAGGCCTTGCACAGGGTGCAGGTCTGCTTGTTGATCGCCAGCGTACCGAAGGGCGCGCCGCGTGTAAGCTCGATCCGGTCCTTCTTCGCCTTCGCTTCCCTGTGGAGATGGTCCAGCTCGAAATCGAGCGAGGTCCGCTTCTCCGGCGAAAGGTTGAAGCCCGCGGGCGATGCCGCGGTTTGCGCCGGCCTCATTTCCCAGAGGCGCTTTTCCAGCTCGCCGGCCTGGATGAGCTCGAAGTGCACGCCCTCGTAGCCGAGCGCATGCAGGATGGTCTCGCCGAGCGCCATCTGCTCGCGCAGCGCGGCCACATAGGGTTCGGATTCCTCAGTACAAACAACCCCTACCTGGCTGGCGCCATAGCACAGCGCCCCCAGCAGGGTGTCCAGGCCGAGCGAGGCGATGTGATGCACCTCGAGCGGAATGGCGCGCGCCGGCAAGCCCTTGCCGCCGCGCACCGCGCGCCGCCCAAGGGCCTCCAGCGCCCCGCGGCCGGCCTCCGCGTTGTGGAAAACGATGCAGGCGTCCGTTCCCCCGGCCTCGCGATACGTCGAGAGGATGGTCTTGAGGCGCAGCCCCAGGTCGGGGACCGAGGGGTACGCATAGGTCATGGCCCCCGAAGGACAGACGGTGGCGCAGCCGCCGCAACCCGCGCATAGGTGCGGCTCGACGCGTACGTGATCGCCTTCGGGAGTAATGGCGCCGGTCGAGCACACCTCGATGCAACGGTTGCAGCCGGTGATGCCCGAGCGGCTGTGCGCGCAGATGCGCTCCTTGTACTGAAAGAACTTCGGCTTCTCGAACTCCCCGGCAAGTCGCGCGAGCTTGGCCGCGGCGAGCGCCTGCTCGAGCGGATCGCCGCCCGGCGCGAGGTAGCCCTGCGGCAGGTCGGGCATGCGCAGCAGCGGCTCGGGTGAAAGGTCGAGCACCAGATCGAACGATTCTTTTCTCAAGACATCAGCTCTTGAAAAATCGATTGCGCCAACCGCGCCGCATGCCTTGACGCACGCGCGGTGTGAGCGGCACTTGGCGAGGTCGATCTGGTAAGTGAAGTCGATGGCGCCCTCGGGGCAGGCTTCGACGCACGCGTTGCAGCGCGTGCACAGCTCCAGGTCTATGGGGTTGTCCTGCTCCCACTCGACCTCGAAGGCACCGAGCCAGCCGCTCAGCTTGCGCGCTCGCCCGGACCAGACCGGATAGCCCCGCTGCGAGGGCAGCTCGCCGCCCTCGCGACGCGTGATGAGCACGCTCGGCTGCAGGGCGTCGGCCAGCCGCTGCGCCCAGTCGAGCGCGGCCGCGGAAGGGCCGATCACCAGCAGCTCGCCGCCGGACTTGTATTCGACGCTGGGCACCGGGGCGGGCTCGGGCAGCGCCGCGGCGGCAATCAGCGCCGCGATCTTGGGGGTGGCCTGGCTGCCTTGCGCCGACCAGCCGGCGGTCTCGCGGATGTTGACGAAGCGCAGCTCGGCCTTCGAGCCCGCAGCGGCGGCGAGCTCGGAGAAAAGCGGCGCTTCCTGCGTGCACGCGACCAGCACCTCGGGGTCGCCGAGCGCGGCCTCGAAGCTGCCCGCCTGCTTGCGGCACAACTCGGTGTGGAGCGCAATCGTCCCGCCGGATTTCAGCGCGGCCGCCAGCCCCTGGGCGTCCAGCTTCATCGTGTGGTTGCAGCTGCAGAGCTTAAGCGTCTTGTCTTCGATCGGCATCCGGTTCGGCTTCTCGGTTTTCCTCCGCGGGATTCTTCGCCACCTGCGTCGGCTCCTCCTTCTGTTGATCGGGGGGGAAGAGCGTGCTGCGCGCGTGCTCCAGCGTATTCAGCATCTCCTCGGAAATGCCTTCGTTCTTGGTGTAATCGTCGATGTAGGTGTCGAGCCCGTCCATCACGTTGAAGCGCGGGTCGTGCAGCAGCTTCTTCAGCGCCGCGCGCTTGACGCTCTCCTCGACGTCGGCTTTCAGGAACGCGGCGAAGTCGGATTCGAAAGTCAGGCTGTCCACCGGGGGCAGCTCGGCCGGCTGCTGGTCCGGCGCTTTCGCGGGTTCAGTCTTTTTTTCTTCAACGGCCTTGTGCTTCAGGCGCGACCAGCGCGTGAGGAAGCTCATGCCACCCGGTCCTTCGGATTGCGGAACGATTGCGGCCGCCGCTTCTTCTTCGGCTCGGGCTTGTAGTTGCGCTCCACGTAGCCGCTCACCCATTCGCGCATCTCGCGCGGCATCGGCACGCGGTCGACGGTTTCGCCGGCGTCCATCCAGCGCCCGGCCTCGGCGTAGCTCACGGTGGTGAACTGCGGCACCGCATTGCCCTCGTGCATGCGCCAGAGGATGAACACGCTCGGCTGATCGGTGCTCATGTTCATGTAGTAGCCGTCGGCCTCGTCGCGGCGCAGCTCGACCTCGAAGCCCGGATGGAGCCATTGCGTGGTTCCGCCCTCCTCGACGATGACGCGCGCGCCGGCCTCGCCCTCGTAATCGGCGAGCACGCCGACCGGCTCCCACGCCTCGCTTTGCCAGCGGCTTTGCAGCGCACGGCGCTGCATGATCACGGCCACGCGCTTGCTCGACCTCTCCATAGGGCCCGACTATACCCCGGTCTGGTATGCTTTTTGGTTTATACACCCATGACGCAGAAGGTCTTTTCCCTCAAGCAGCACCGTACGCCTGCAGCGCCGTTCACCGGCGGGCCGCTCGCCGACACGCGCGCGCGGCCGATGCGTGATCTGCGCGTCTCGGTGACCGACCGCTGCAATTTCCGCTGCGTCTACTGCATGCCGCGCGAGGTGTTCGACGCGGGCCACGAGTTCCTGCCGCACAGCGCCATCCTGAGCTTCGAGGAAATCGCGCGCCTGGCGCGCATCTTCGTCGGCCTCGGAGTGAAGAAGATCCGCCTTACCGGGGGCGAGCCGCTCGTGCGCAAGCAGCTCGCCCGGCTGGTGGCGATGCTGGCCGAGCTGCCGGTGGAAATCACGCTGACGACGAACGGCTCGCTGCTCGCACGCCAGGCAAAGGCGCTGAAGCAGGCCGGCCTGCACCGGGTGACCGTGAGCCTCGACTCGCTCGACGAAGCCACCTTCCAGGCGATGAACGACGCCGATTTCCCGGTGGCCAAGGTGCTCGAAGGAATCGAGAGCGCCGCCGCCGAGGGCCTGGCGCCGATCAAGATCAACATGGTGGTGAAGCGCGGCACGAACGACGGCCACATCCTCGCCATGGCCGAGCGCTGGCGCGCCACCGGCCACATCGTGCGCTTCATAGAGTACATGGACGTCGGCAGCTCCAATGGCTGGCGCATGGACGACGTGGTCCCTTCCGCCGAGGTAGTGCGGCGCATCTCGCAGCGCTGGCCGCTCGAGCCGATCGATCCCAACTATGCCGGCGAAGTGGCCGAGCGCTGGCGCTACGTGGACGGCGCGGGCGAGATCGGCGTCATCTCGTCGGTGACGCAGGCGTTCTGCGCGAGCTGCAACCGCATGCGCCTGTCCACCGAGG
>Ga0247830_10000854_pt1 | contig 11767 bp, 10 predicted proteins | sample 12C_Control_Day5_FD_207766 | JGI IMG/M metagenome (GOLD analysis project Ga0247830, IMG submission 207766) | Soil microbial communities from agricultural site in Penn Yan, New York, United States - 12C_Control_Day5 | ecosystem: Environmental > Terrestrial > Soil > Agricultural land | place...
CGCGCAGATCTTCGACTGGATCCGGACCGGGTTCATCCTCCGGCACCTGTTCGTGACGATGCAGGAGACCATCCTCGGCTTTCTGCTGGGGACCCTGCTCGGCGTGGCCGTCGGCTTCACCTTTGCCCACTGGCAGAAGCTGGCCTACATCTTCGACCCGCTCATGGTAGCGCTCAACGCCATGCCCCGCGTCGTGCTCGCGCCGCTCTTCATCCTCTGGTTCGGCCTCGGGCTGCTGTCCAAGGTGGTGATGGTCATCTCGCTGGTCTTCTTCGTCGTCTTCTTCAGCACCTACACCGGGATCCGCGAAGTGGATCGCGACCTCGTCAACAACGCGCGCATCCTGGGGGCGAATCCGCGCCACATGATCCGCCACGTGCTGCTACCTTCGGCCCTCACCTGGATCTTCTCGAGCCTGCGCACCAGCGTCGGCTTCGCCCTCATCGGCGCGGTGGTCGGTGAATACCTGGGCTCACACGAGGGCATGGGCTACGTCATCTCCTACGCGGAGTCGATGTTCAACGCGACCGGCGTGCTGGCCGGGCTGCTCGTCCTGATGGCGGCCGTCATCGCCATCGACGTCGCCCTCAAGCGCCTGGACGCGCGGTTCTCGTACTGGAAGGCGGTTCCGAGATGAGGCCAGGGGCTCGCGACCTCAGGGAGGAAGTCATGCACATGGTTCCGCGTCGCATCGTGACGGTGGTGGTCCTGCTCGCAGTGCTCGTCTCCGCCGCCCCGCCCGCGGTCTGGGCGGCCGAGAAGGTCACCGTCGGCGTCGGCGGCGTCGCCCTCATGGTGTATCTGCCGACCGCGCTCGCCAAGTCGAAGGGCTACTTCGCAGAGGAGGGGCTCGACGTCGAGATCCTGGACATCAAGGGCGGCGGCTCGCAGGCGGCCTCGGCCCTCATCGGGGGCTCGGTCGACTTCAGCGCCAACGCCATCGATCATGCCATCAAGGCCAAGGTGCAGAGGAAGGACCTGGTGGCCATCCATTCGCACGTCCGGCTGCCGGTGATGGGCCTGGTCGTGGCCAACAAGTACAAGGGTGAGATCAAGTCGCTCGCCGACCTCAGGGGACGGCCGGTGGGGGTCACGTCGCCGGGATCGCAGACCCACATGGTGCTGGGCTTTCTGCTGGCCAAGAGCGGCGTGAAGGCCGACGAGGTGAAGATCATCGGCGCCGGCGGCAGCACCATGCCGCTGGCCATCGAGAAGGACTCGGTCCATGCCGGCATGATGGTCGACCCGTTCTTCACGGTGTTCCTGAAGCAGGGGAAGGGCTACGCCCTCGTCGACATGTTCACGGCCAAGGGCACGCTCGACGCCATGGGCGGCGAGGTGCAGGGGACGACCCTGCTGACCCGCCCCGACGTGATCGCCAAGAGACCCGCCACGGTTCAGAAGATGGTGAATGCCCTGGTCAAGGCCAACAAGTTCATCACGTCGTCGTCCGGCGAGGAGCTTGCCAAGTCGCTTCCCAGGGAGCTGGCCGGTGACCCGAAGCTCTACGCCGAGTCGTTCGAGCACGCCCGCGAGGCGTTTCCGCCAGACTCGCTCGTCAGCCGGGAGGGCGTTGCCCGCGTCATCGAGACGATGCGGGCATTCGAGGCCGTCCCGCCCGGCATGAAGATCGAGCCCGACAGCGTCTTCGACAACCGGTACGTGCTCAAGGCCCTGGGGCGCTAGTGAGTCCACTCTTTCCCACCACGCTCGTCGGCAGCTACCCGCAGCCCGACTGGCTCATCGACCGCCCGCGGCTGGCCGGACGCTTCCCGCCCCGTGTGCGGGCGCGCGAGCTGTGGCGGGTGGCCGAGCCCTGGCTGGCCGAGGCCCAGGACGATGCCACGCTCCTGGCCATCCGGGCCCAGGAGCAGGCCGGGCTCGACATCGTCACGGACGGCGAGGTCCGGCGCGAGAGTTACTCCAACCGCTTTGCCACCGCGCTCGAAGGCGTGGACATCGATCACCCCGGCACCGCGCTGGACCGCTCGGGTCACCCCAACCCGGTTCCCCGCATCGTGGGGCCGGTGCGCCGCCGACAGCCGGTCGAGGTGGACGACGTGCGGTTCCTGCGGGCCCACACCAGCCGGCCCGTCAAGATGACGGTGCCGGGGCCGTTCACCATGTCCCAGCAGGCCCAGAACGACTACTACCCGAGCGAGGCGGCGGCGGCGCTGGACTACGCCGTCGCGGTGAACGCGGAAATCCGCGAGCTCTTCGCGGCCGGCGCCGACATCGTGCAGATCGACGAGCCCTACATGCAGGCGCGGCCGGACAAGGCCCGGCAGTTCGGACTGCGCGCGCTGAACCGGGCGCTGGAGGGCGTGACCGGCACGACGGCGGTCCACATCTGCTTCGGCTACGCCGCCATCATCCACCAGCGGCCCTCGGGCTATTCCTTCCTCCCCGAGCTCGCCGGCTGCCCGGTCCAGCAGGTGTCCATCGAGACGGCACAGTCGGGCCTCGACTGCTCGGTCCTGGCCGCCCTGCCGGGGAAGACGATCATGGTGGGGTGCCTGGACCTGAACGACATGACGGTCGAGACGCCGGAGACGGTCGTCGCCCGGGTCATGCGCGCGCTGGCTCACGTACCGCCGGAGCGGGTGGTCCTGGCCCCGGACTGCGGAATGAAGTATCTCCCGCGCGATGTTGCCTTCCGGAAGCTGGCGGCGATGGTCACCGCCGCCCGGCTCCTGCGCAAGGAATACGGCGGCGGTTGAACCACGCCGTGGACGTGCTCAAAGCCCCATGATGCGGGCGATCAGGTTGCGCTGGATCTGGCTCGAGCCGTCGCCGATCACGAACAGGCGCGCGTCGCGCATGTGGCGCTGGATGTCGAACTCCAGGGTGAACCCGTACCCGCCATAGACGCGCATCGCGTCCGAGGTGACCCGCAGCAGTGTCTCGGTGGCGTGCAGGTTGGCCATGGACGCCTCCTTCACGCAGCGCACGCCCTGGTCCACCAGCCAGGCCGCCCGGTACAGCAGCCAGCGCGCCGAGTCGGCCTGCACGTGCAGGTCGGCCAGCAGGTGACTGATTGCCTGGAACTTGCCGATGGGCTGGCCGAACTGCTCGCGCTGCTGGGCGTAGCGCACGGCGTCCTCGATCACCTGCTGGGCGCACCCCACGCAGTAGGCAGCCTGCGACAGCCGCACGCGCTCCAGCGTGGCTTTCACCACGTCCCAGCCGCCGTGCAGCGGCCCCAGCAGCGCCGAGCGCGGCACCCGGACGCCCTCGTACTGGACCTCGTACAGGCCGCCGGCGCCGCGCATGCCCAGCTTCTCGATCGGTCGGTAGCGGATCCCCGGGGTCTTGGAGTCCACCAGGAAGAGGCTGATGCCCTTGTGCTTGGGACCGGAGGCGTCGGTGCGGGTGGCTACCAGCAGGCACTTGGCCTCGGCGGCGCCCGTCGTGAAGATCTTGGTGCCGTCGATCACGAAATGGTCGCCGTCGGCCACCGCCCGCGTCCGGATCGACGCGGCGTCGGAGCCAGCGTTGGGCTCGGTGAGCGAGAAGGCGAAGATCATCTCGCCGGCGCAGACCCGGGGCAGGTAGTAGCGCTTCTGCTCCTCGGTGCCGAAGGTGATGATCGTCTGGGTACCGAAGCCGATGGCGAAGTTCAGCAGCGAGGCGATGGACAGCGACGCCCGGCCCATGGTTTCCAGCAGGACCGTCGCATCGACGCAGCCGCCGCCCAGGCCGCCGTACTCCTTGGGGACGACGAGGCTGGTGAAGCCGAGCGCGGCCATCTTGGGCAGGATTTCGTCGTGCGGGGCGCGCGCGGTGCGGTCCAGCTCGCGCAGCCACTCCGGCGTCAGCTCCTTGGCGGTGAACGCCGCCACCACCTGGCGGAGCATCTCCTGCTCCTCGGTGAACGCGAATCCCAGGGCGCTCATCGCCGGTCCACCAGCCGCTCGGCCTTGGCCTGGCGGGCGGGGTCGTAGATGTCGTCGGCGGTCGTGAACTCCACCCGCGGCCGCACGCGCACCGCGTCCTGGGCGGCCGCCACCAGCTGGCCGTTCAGCGCGTCGCGGTCGCTGCGGGCCGTGGCCACGCGCACGATCATGTCGTCCATGGAGAACGGGTCGTTCGGATCCTGCCTGGTGAGCACCACCTGGAACTCGTCCACGCCGGGCACGGTCCGCAGTGCCTCCAGGAGCACGGCCGGGTTGATCAGCATGCCTTTCACCTTCATCAGGTCCTTGGTGCGGGTGATGGGCGCCACGATGCGCTCACCGTGGCGGCCGCAGTGGGGACAGCGGTCGTGCACGATGCGTGCGAGGTCGCCGACCAGGTACCGGATCAGCGTCGTGCCGCGCCGGTTGATGTGGGTCAGGGCCAGCGCACCGGTTTCGCCGTCCGGGAGCCGGCGCCCGGTCCGGGGATCGACCACCTCGTGCAGCACGACCTCGGGTGCCGGGTTGTGCCAGTCGAACTCCTCGGTGCACTGGGCAAAGCCGCCGGACTCCGTCGAGCCATAGCGGTCGAAGATGGTCGTGCCGCGAGCGCCGAGGGCGCGCAGCCGCTGGCGGATGTCCTCGCGCATGGCCGGGGTGGACGCCTCGCCCGTCACGGCGCACATCCGCACGCTGGTGAAATTGGCGCCGAGCTCGGCCGCCCGCATGATGGTGCGCCGGACGAAGCTGGTGACGCCCCACAGCACCGTGGCCCGGTGACGCTCCACCATGCGGACGGCGTCGTCGAGCGAGCGGTGCACGCCGAACTCGCCGTGGGGCGCGCCGGTGAGTGCGCCCACCACGGCGGCGCCCGCCGCGTAGGCGTTGGGCTCCGAGCGCACGAAGGCGCCCATCGCAGCCTGGGTGAGGGGGAACAGGTTGGCCAGCACGTCGCGGTCCGTGATGCCGGAGATCTCGGCCACGCGCCGAGCCTGGAACAGGTAGGCCTGATAGTCGTGCGTCGTCACGTAGAGCGGCGTGGGCTCGCCGGTGCTGCCGGTCGTGTAGTTCACGTCCCACAGCGCGCGCTCGTGCAGCGGCAGGTCGGGACAGCGGAGGCGGAAGGCCTCGGGGTCGTCCATCAGGTCCTTCTTGGCCGTCAGGGGCAGCCGCTCCAGATCCTCGACCCGGCGGACCGCGGCCACGTCCACGCCGGCCTCGGCCCAGCGCCGCTGGTAGTAGGCGTGGCCGCGCGCGCACAGGGCGAGCTGGCGCACCAGCCGCTCGCCCTGGACCCGGCGGATCTCCTCGAGGGGACGGTACAGCAGATCGGTCATCGCGGAGCGAACCCGGCGCCGCGAGTGAGGGCGTCCTGGGTCTCCTCGACCATCTGTTCGAAGACCTCGGCGGCGTGAGGAATGTCGGTGATCGCGCCGGCGCCCTGCCCGGTGGGAAAGTTGGCGATCTCGACCATGCCGGCCGCCTTGGCCGGAGCCACCAGCGGCTCCACCCAGATCCGCTGCCAGGGCATGGGCAAGATCTCGGCGTCGCGGCCCTTCCAGCGGTCGGTGAAGCGGTTGCGCAGGACGCGGCTGGTCTTGCCCGTGTAGGAGCGGGACACGACGGTGCCCTCCTCGTCGATGTCGAGGATGCGCTTCTTGTGGTTCTCGTGCGCGGTGGCCTCCACCGTGGCGATGAAGCGGGTACCGATCCACGCGCCCTGGGCGCCCAGCATCAGCCCAGCGGCGACGCCGCGGCCATCGACGATGCCGCCGGCGGCCAGCACGGGCACGTCTACCGCGTCCACGACGGCGGGCACGAGGACCATCGTCGTCACGGTGCCCACGTGACCGCCCGCTTCCATGCCCTGGGCAACGATCACGTCCACACCGAGTGCGGCCAGGCGCCGCGCCTGGCGGACGTTGCCGACCATCGACATCACCTTGGTCCCGGCGGCGTGGCATTCGCGCACCAGCCACTCCGGCGTCCCCAGCGCGGACACCATGAGGGGCACCCGCTCCGAGAGCGTCACCTCCACCTGAGCCCGGGCCAGCTCCAGCGTCAGCGGCGGCGGCGGGGTGCCGCGCAAGCCGTCCACCTCCGGCAGCAGGTCCCGGAGGAATGCCGGAAACGCCGGGATCTCGCGCGACGCCAGGTCGGGCGGGATGTCGGTGGGGATCAGGAGATCGACGCCGAACGGCCGGTCGGTGATGCGGCGGACCGCGCGGATTTCCTCGCGCAGCTGCTCGGGCGTGTGGAACGTGGCGCCCAGCACACCGAGGCCGCCGGCCCGGGAGACGGCGCCGGCCAGCGGGGCCAGGGTCACGCCGCCCATGCCGGCGGCGAAGATGGGCACGTCGATGCCGAAGAGATCGCAGATGGGCGTGCGCAGGCCGGGCATCAGCGCCCCCGGCCGAGGAGCTGCTGGCGGGCGATCTTGCCGTTGGTGGTGCGCGGCAGCTCGGCCACGAACTCCACCAGCCGCGGCTTCTTGTAGCTGGCCATGTGGGCGCGGCAGTGCTCGACGATGTCGGCCTCGCTGGCGCGCTGCCCGGCCCGGAGCTGTACGAAGGCCTTGACGACCTCGCCCCACTCGGCATCCGGCTGTCCGACCACGGCGGCGTCCTGCACGGCCGGGTGCAGGTAGAGCACGCGCTCCACCTCGGCCGGGTACACGTTGAGCCCGCCGGAGATGATCATGTCCTTCTTCCTCCCCACGATGTAGAGCAGGCCCTCGTCGTCCAGGCGGCCGAGGTCGCCGGTGCGGAACCAGTCGCCGTCGAAGGCGGCCGCCGTGGCCTGGGGGTTGCCGGCGTACTCCGCCATCACGGCCGGCCCGCGCGACAGCACCTCGCCGTCGTCCTCCAGCCGCAGCTCCTTGCCGAAGACGCCGGTGCCCACCGAATCACCACGATCGCGCTGCCGCCACGGCGGCAGCACGGTGATGCCGCCCGACTCCGTGGACGAGTAGAACTGATAGAAGCTGGGCGTCAAGCGGTCGAGCACGTCCAGGCGCACCGAAGGCGGCAGCGGCGCGCCGGTCGAGATCACGCAGCGCAGGCTCGACCGGTCGTGACGCTCGAGGTCGGGCACGGCCAGCAGGCGCGTGAGCATGGTCGGCACGGTCATGCAGGCGGTCACCCGCTCGCGGGCCACGGTGGCCAGCGTGCGCTCGGCGTCGAAGTCGCTGTCGATCAGGACGGTGCCGCCGCGGATCCAGATCGCCATGGCGAATGCGCGACCGCCGCCGTGGGCGATCGGCGTGTTCGACAGCCACACGTCGTCCGGTCCGAAGCCGAAATCGAACGCGTAGATGGGCATGCGCCAGCGCATCGAGCGGTGCGACAGGCGGATGCCCTTGGGCAGCCCCGAGGTCCCCGACGTGGAGCCGATGCAGAAGGGCGCCTCCGATGCCACGGGCTGCAGCGCCTCCGACGCATCGGCCTTAGCCAGGAGCGCCTCGTAGTCGGCCTCGAGGCAGATCCGCGGGCCGTCCAGCCCCTCCGGCGCCAGCGCGCGCGTGCTTTCCTCGAAGAGCGCCCCGCGCGGCTGGTAGAGCGCCACCGCATGGCGGACCTCGTCCGGCCGCCAGCGATGGTCGACCGGGGCAACCTCCACGCCGACCTTGGCGCAGGCGAACAGCGCCTCCAGGTGCTCCAGCCGGTCACCCAGCAGGACCAGCAGGCGATCGCCCGGCGCCAGGCCGAGCGCACCGAGCGCGTGGGCCAGGCGATTCACGCGCGCGTTCAGCTCGCGGTAGGTGAAGGCGCGCGCGCCCTCACGCACGGCGACCTTGTCCGGAGTGCGGGCGGCCGCCCACGGCAAGCCGTGGGCGACGTTCCAGGCGACGTGGCGCTCCACGCCTACTTGATCCCCTTCTCGTCGTAGTACCGCTTGGCGCCGGGATGCACGGGCACGGCGTTGTCGAGCAGGGCCGCTTTGACGTTGATCTCGGCGGCGCCGGCGAAGAGGGTCTTCATGTCCGGTATGTGCTTGGCCATCGCCCCCACCAGTCGGTACACGAAGTCGTCGCTGAGATCGGCGCTGGCCACCATGTGCGACATGTAGGCGACGGTGTGGATGTCGTCGTCCTGGTTCTTGTACGTACCCTTGGGGATCACGGCGCGCCCGATGCCGGGCAGCGCCTTTATGACCTTGTTGATGGCGTCCTCGGAGGGCTGCAGCATGCGGAAGCCGGGGCTCTGCGCCAGCTCCATGGCCAGCCCGTACGGCACCGGGCCGGTCAGCATGGCCACGTCGAGCTGACCGTCCTGTAGCATGCGGACGACGTCGGAGTAGGCGACGGGGTTGGGGATGCCGCCCGCGTTCCGGATGTCGTCGGGCGTGATGCCGTGGGCCTTGAGCATCTCGGTCATCAGCACGTGGTGGAGCGTCCCGACCTTGCCGACGTAGACCTTGTTGGACCGCTTGGCGATATCGGCGAACGAGCGGATGTCGCTGCGGGCCGACGCGACGTAGTGGACGTAGCCGCGATAGAGCGACATCACGTGCCGGACCTTGTCGAGCTTCTGCGGGAAGTGGGCGATCCCGTTGAAGCCCTGGTACGTCGTCATGGAGATCGACAGCCCCACTTGGGACGCGCCCGACTGGATGTTCTTGAGATTGAGATCGGAGCCGCCTGGAATCGACGACGCCTTCACACCCGGGAACTCCTTGTTGATGACGTCGGAGATCTTGGCCGCCATGATGGGGAACGTCCCGACCCCGCCGCCGACAGTGATGAACTGCGGATCGGCGGCCTGGACGGCGGTGGCCAGGGTCAGGCTGACGGCCAGCGCCAGCGGAGTGACACGTCGCATGCGGTGGTCCTTTCTCGGGGCTCGATCTCTACGCCGTGGCCCGCGGCGGGAAGCAGGCCGCCGTCCCGAACGCGAGTGCCAGCGTCAGAGCGAGGAACGCGTTGAAGGTGAGGATGTGCAGGTGCGAGAAGCCGGTCCAGGTGAAGACGACACCGACGACGGCCAGCGCGGCCCAGCCCCAGAGCCACTGCTGCCCGGCCGCGCCCGGGGTCGGGCGCGGTGGAGCCTGCGCGGCCATCTCCGCCGACACCTCGGATTCGGCCAGGCGGGCCAGCCGGCGAGCCGGGAACATTCTGTCGAGCCACGACGGACCCGCCTCACCGACCGCGGCCGCCTCCGGGAGCGGGCGGCGCGCCTGGAGGACCAGGACGCCGGCCAGCAGCAGAAGCGCCATCGCGTCCGCCCGGAGATCGGGCCAGACGAACAACACGGCGGCCGTGAGCAGCGCCAGCCGCTCCATCACGGAGGCCGGCCGCACGAGCCAGCCCTGCACCGCCGCCGCCAAACACACGGTGGCCACGATGGCCCGCGCCGCCCCGATCGCGATGGCCAGGGCGCTGCCCTTCAGCAGCAGCGCCGGGTCGTAGATGAAGAGGTACGGGATCAGAAAGGCCGCGATGCCGATGCGCATGGCCGTGAAGCCGGTCTCCCAGAGCCCCGCCCGGGCGATGGCGGCGGCGGCGAACGACGCCAGCGCGACGGGCGGCGTGATGCCGGAGATCGAGGAGAAGTAGAAGGCGAAGAGGTGGGCGCCCAGCGTGTCGGCACCCATCTTCACCAGCGCCGGCAGCACGAACGTGGCCAGCACGATGTAGTCGGCCGTGGTGGTGAGCCCCATGCCCAGGATGAACGAGGCCACCATCGTCAGGATCAGGGCCAGCCAGAGCTGACCCTGGGCGAAGGTGAGCACCAGCTCCGAGAAACGGTGGCCCACGCCGGACAGGAAGATGGCCCCGATGATCAGCCCCGCCGACGCGCAGGCGATGGCGACCGGCACCACGCCGCGCGCGCTCTCCTCGAGCGCGTCCACCAGGTCGCGCGGGCCCAGCCGCGTCCGCTTCGACACGAACGACAGCGCGAAGACGACCGCAATCCCCCACGTCGCCGCGTAGCCCACCGAGTAGCCCTCGGAAAGGAACCAGAAGACGAGCGCCAGCGGCAGCAGCAGGTGACCACCCTCGCGTAGCACCAGCAGCAGCCGCGGCCGTTCTTCGCGCGGGATGGCGCGCAGACCTAGCCGCCGCGCCTCGAAGTGGACCATGAAGTAGATCGACAGGAAGTAGAGGACGGCCGGGATCACCGCCGCCATCGCCACCTGCCAGTAGGGCACGCCGACGATCTCGGCCAACACGAAGGCGGTGACGCCCATGACCGGCGGCATGATCTGCCCGCCCGAGGACGCCACCGCCTCCACCGCCCCGGCGAAGTGCGGCCGGTAGCCCAGCCGCTTCATGAGCGGGATGGTGAAGGTGCCCGAGCCCACCACGTTGGCGACGGCGCTGCCGGTGTAGGTGCCCTCCAGCGCGCTGGCCACCACCGCCGCCTTGGCGGGCCCGCCCACCTGGCGGCCGGCCACGATGAGGGCCAGGTTCATGAAGAAGTCGAGCGCGCGCGACTTCTGCAGGAGCTGGCCGAAGATGATGAACAGCACGATGTAGCTGGCGGAGGCCGCCACCGGGATGCCGAAGATCCCGTCGTCGCCCAGGAAGAGCGCGTTGGCCACCACCACCCAGCCGTGCGGCGGCCCGTGGAAGATGCCGGGGAAGACGTCGGCGTAGAGGGCGTTGAGGGTGAAGAAGACCGCCACGACCAGCATGGCAAAGCCCACGGCGCGTCGCGTGGCCTCGAGCAGGACCAGCAGGTACAGCGTGGCCACCACGAGGTCGGCGCTGGTGAGCTGCCCCGTGCGGAGCCAGAGCCCCTGCGGGTCGCGGAGGATGTAGAGGTGCAGCGCGACCACGACCGCCACCAGCGCCAAGTCGGCCGCCGCGCTCGCGGCGGGCGCCCGCGCCTGCAGTCGCCGGGCCGCCGGCATCAGCAGGAACGTGAGCGCCATGGCGAAGGCGACGTGGGTGGACCGGAACACCTGAGCCTCGGGCTGGCCGAAGTAGCCGGCGTAGAGATGGAAGGCCGCCATGGCCACGGCCAGCCCGTAGATCATCCAGGCCTTGACGGTCAGGATCATGCCGCTCCGCGGCGCCTGATCAGCGTGGTCTTGTCGATCTGGAAGACGACCTCGTCCCGCTGGTTCAGCACGTGGTCCCGGAACACCACCACGCCGTGCGCCGGATTGGACGTCTCGCGCTTGGAGAGCACCTCCACCTCGGTGCGGATGGTGTCGCCCGCCCGCACCGGGGCCAGGAACCGCCCCCGCTCCACACCCAGCAGCGCGACCACGGTGTGGCGGAACAGGCTCTCGGTCATGGCCGTGGAGACCGACATCGTGAAGGCGCTGGGCGCGATGCGGCCGCCGTAGGGCGTCGTCTTCGCGTACTCCTCGTCGATGAAGAGCGGGACGTGGTAGCCCACGAACGCGCAGAAGAGTGACAGGTCGCCCTCCGTCACCGTGCGGCCGTAGGTCGGATAGCGCGCGCCGACCTCGAACTCCTCCCAGTGGCGCGACACGGTCACCCGCGCAGCACGGCGACGGCCGAGATCTCGATGAGCGCTCCCTCCCGGAGGAGCCCGGCCACGATCACGCCGGTGGAGGCGGGCCGCGCGCTCTTGAGGAACTCGCGGCGCACCTCCGCCGTGCGCTTGTAGTTGTCGGTCGTCGTGATGTAGTCCGTCGTCTCGACCAGGTCCTCGCAGGAGCCCCCGGCCGCGTTCAGCAGGCGCTCGAACTTCCGGAAGATCTGGCGCGTCTGTTCCACGATGTCGCCGGGGCCCACGATCGCGCCATCGTCGCCGCTGGCCGTGGTCCCCGAGAGGAAGACGGTGTCGCCGACCCGGAGGGCCGGGGCGTAGGTGTAGCGGCCGGGCCAGGGCCGGTCGCCGGTGACGATCTCGCGTGTGGTCCCCTCGGGCATGCGTTCGCCTCCTCTCAGCCGC
>Ga0247830_10000855_pt1 | contig 11755 bp, 5 predicted proteins | sample 12C_Control_Day5_FD_207766 | JGI IMG/M metagenome (GOLD analysis project Ga0247830, IMG submission 207766) | Soil microbial communities from agricultural site in Penn Yan, New York, United States - 12C_Control_Day5 | ecosystem: Environmental > Terrestrial > Soil > Agricultural land | place: USA...
GGATGGGCCCCGCCCGCTCGGCCTGCGCCTCGACCTCCGGGCGGGGCCCATCCAGCTCGATCAGCAGCACGGCGCCGGCGCCCTCCGGGTAGCCGGCGCCGGTGCCGGCGTTGATCGCGGAGATGATCGCCTCGTCGAGCATCTCGAGCGCGGCCGGCACCATCCCCGAGGCGATGATCGCCGACACCGTCTCCGAGGCCTCGACGACCGTGCGGAACGCAGCCAGCACCGTCTTCACGGCCTCCGGCAGGTGCGTGAGGCGCACCGTCACCGCGGTCACCAGCCCGAATGTTCCCTCGGAGCCGACGGCAGCGCCCGTGAGGTCGTAGCCGGGTCGGTCGACCGTCTTGCCACCCAGCCGCACGAGGTCGCCGTGGCCGGTGACCATCTCGAGGCCGAGCACGTGGTTGGTGGTGATGCCGTACTTCAGGCAGTGCGGTCCGCCGGCGTTCGTGGAGACGTTGCCGCCGATCGAGGACACCATCTGGCTGGAGGGATCCGGCGCGAAGAACCAGCCTCGCTCGCGCACGGCGTCGCTGAGCCACAGGTTGATGAGCCCCGGCTGGACAGTGGCGGTGCGATGGGGCAGGTCGACCTCGAGAATCGCGGCCATGCGGTTCATCGCCACCATGACGCCGCCCTGCGGCGCCATGGCCCCTCCGATCAGCCCCGTGCCCGAGCCCCGCGGCACGATCGGGACCCGGGCCGTGCGACACACCCTCACGATCGCCTGCACCTGCTCGGCCCGCACCGGCAACGTCACCGCATCCGGCGCGCCCTTGTAGAAGGTGTGCATGTCGCACTCGTACGTCATGCGCCCCTCGGCCGTGAGCACGAGCCCCCCCGCCCCCACGATCCGCTCCAGCTCCGCGACGACCTCCGGACTCAGCGACATGGCGCCCGCAGTGTACCCCGTTGCGGCCGCGATGAAGCTCCCGGAGTGTCGACCAGGCCGGGACGGCGTCAACGCCTTCGCGGGAAGGACCCGGCCAGAGAGCGGCAACGTTCGAGCGGTGGCTGTGCCGCCGCAATCCTGCCGGGGGAGGCAGGGAAGAGCGCGCGCCCTCAGGCGCGCGACGACCGCCGGAAGGGGGGCGTCAGCCCCCCTCCGCGGTGATCCGCCAGGTATCGCCAGAGGTCAGCAGATTCGCGATGTCGCCCGGCCCGCGATCGGCGAGCGCCCGACGTTCCTGCTCGAGAATCACGTCCTCGTAGATCGGCGCCGTGACATCGATCAGGACGCCCAGGGGCACCGGGAAATCCGGCGCGAACAGGTCGGCGAGCAGCTTGGCCGCGTTCACGTTGTGCTCGTCGTGGATCCAGAGCGCGCTCTCCGGCACGGTCGCGGCGTCGACCACCCTGGGCGTCACCCCGTCCATGACCAGGGCCTTGCGCGCGTCGGGGGGGCCGAACAGCAAGGGCTTGCCGTGCTGCAGCCGGAGCTCGTACAGCGCCTTCGATTCCTTGTCGTACAGCACCTTCCACGCGAGATCGTTGTACACGTTGCAGTTCTGCAGGATTTCCAGGAAGGCTGTCCCCCGGTGGGCCGCCGCCCGCTTCAGCATCTCGTCCAGGTGAGGGATGTTCCGGTCCACGGTGCGGCCGACGAACGTCGCGCCGCAGCCCAGCGCGAACGACAGCGGGTTGATGGGCCGGTCGGCCGAGCCCACCGGCGTGGACTTGGTCACCTTCCCGAGCTCGCTGGTGGGCGAGTACTGGCCCTTGGTGAGGCCGTAGATGCGGTTGTTGAACAGCAGCACGGTGAGGTCCACGTTGCGGCGCAGCACGTGCAGCATGTGGTTGCCGCCGATCGACAGGCCATCACCGTCGCCGGTGACCACGAATACCTTGAGCTCGGGACGCGCCACCTTCAGGCCCGTGGCGATCGCCGGGGCCCGGCCGTGGATCGTGTGGAAGCCATACGTGTTCATGTAGTACGGGAATCGGCTCGAGCAGCCGATGCCCGAGATGAACACGATGTTCTCCTTCGGGATGCCCAGATCGGGCATGGACTTCTGCACCGCGCTCAGGATCGCGTAGTCCCCGCAGCCCGGGCACCAGCGCACGTCCTGGTCGGACTCGAAGTCCTTCTTCGTGTACCTGGGGGCTGCCGCACCCGCCCCGGTCGTGCTCATGACTGGCTCCCACTGAGTTGATTGATGGCGTCCTGGATGTCCTCGCTGGCCAGCGGCAAGCCGCGCACGCGGTTGAAGCCGACGGCGTCCACGAGGTACTCGGCCCGGAGGACGCGCACGAGCTGGCCGCTGTTGATCTCCGGCACGAGCACCTTGCGGTACTCGCGCAGGATGTGGCCGAGGTCCGGCGGCAGCGGATTGAGATGCCGCAGGTGGATCGAGGCCACCGAGACGCCGGCGGCTTGCGCCCGCTCGACGGCGGCCGTGATGGACCCGTAGGTGCCGCCCCAGCCGACGACCAGCAGGTCCCCGGTTGCCGGGCCGTTGATCGACGTCGGCGGGATCTCCTGGCCGACACGCCGGACCTTCTCCGCCCGCGTGCGGACCATGTGGTCGTGGTTCTCCGGATCGTAGGAGATGTTGCCGGTGACGTCCTGCTTCTCGATGCCGCCGATGCGATGCTCGAGCCCCGGCGTGCCCGGCTGCACCCACGGACGCGCCAGGGTGGCCGGGTCGCGCAGGTACGGGAAGAACCCCTCGGTCTCCGTCCGGAAGTGGACGTCGAGGGGCGGCAGCGTGGACGGGTCGGGGATCAGCCAGGGCTCCGACCCGTTGGCCAGGAAGCCGTCGGAGAGCACCATGACCGGCACCATGTACTTCACGGCGATGCGCACCGCCTCGTAGGCGACGTAGAAGCAATCGCCCGGCGTGGCCGGCGCCAGCACGACGATCGGCGACTCGCTGTTGCGGCCGTACAGCGCCTGCATGAGATCGGCTTGCTCGGTCTTGGTCGGCATGCCGGTCGAGGGGCCGGCCCGCTGGATGTTGAGGATCACCAGCGGCAGCTCGGCGGTGACCGCCAGGCCGATGGCCTCGCCCTTGAGCGCGATCCCGGGACCGCTCGAGCACGTCACCCCGATCGCCCCGCCGAACGCGGCGCCGATGGCCGCCGTCGCCGCCGCGATCTCGTCCTCGGCCTGGATCGTACGGATGCGGAAGCGCTTGTGCATCGCCAGCTCCTCGAGGACGCTCGAGGCCGGCGTGATGGGGTAGGCGCCGTAGACGATCGGCAGCGTGGAGCGCTGGGCGGCGGCCAGCAGGCCCCAGGCCAGCGCGCGGTTGCCGGTCATCGCCCGGTAGAGGCCCGGCGTCATCTCGGCCGGCTCGACCCGGTAGGACTCCTCGAAGAACTCCGCGGTCTCGCCGAAGGCGTGACCGGCCTTCAGCACGCGCGTGTTCGCCTCGGCGATCGCCGCACTCTTGGTGAACTTCTTGTTGATCCAGTCGAGCGTCGGCTCCAGCGGGCGCGTGTAGATCCAGGACACGAGCCCGAGCGCGAAGAAGTTCTTGGTGCGGTCCTTCTCCTTCGTGTCGAGCTTGAGGTCGGCGATGGCCTTGTGGGTGAGCCCGCTCATGTCGACCTTGTGCAGCCGGTAGCGCTCGGCCAGTGCGGGGTCGTCCAGGGGGTTCGCTGCGTACCCGGCCTTGTCGAGGTTGCGCTTCTCGAAGGCGGCGGTGTTGACGATGAGCAGACCGCCCGGCTTCAGGTCGCTCAGGTGCACCTTGAGCGCGGCCGGATTCATCGCCACCAGGCAGTCCAGCCGATCGCCCGGCGTGTAGACACGCTGGCTGCCGAACTGCAGCTGGAAGCTGGATACCCCGAAGAGCGTGCCGGCCGGAGCCCGGATCTCCGCCGGGAAGTTGGGCAGCGTGGCGAGGTCGTTGCCGGCCCAGGCCGATTCGGTCGTGAACTGTTCGCCCGTCAGCTGCATCCCGTCACCGGAGTCGCCGGCGAACCGGATCACCGCCCGATCCAGCTCCTTGCGCGCCTTCCCGGCCTTGACGGGCGTGGCCGTCTCGCTCATCGCCTCTCCCTCTCTCGCAGTTGTGAGCCGCTCATCCGCTCCGGTCCGTCCGGCCTGCTCCCCATCGACACACACCGCCTTCCGGCACCGATCGGGTTCGGGAAAACCACTGAGTCGGCCGGCCGACGGAGTACCGGCGCGGCGTCGGCAGGGCGTAACTGATCTTATCGGACGGTAAGGCCCGGGGCAAGGTATATCGCCGGCTTAGCCAACGTCGTCCGGGTTTCGACTAGGCGGGCGCCGCCGCGCCGTTGCGGGCCCGCGGACGGGCGGCCGGCGGCGGGGCGTCACCCGGCTCTTGCAGCATTTGCACGAACCGGGCCGCCGTCGGCGTGAGCGGCTTGTGGCGGCGATGCACGATGCCCACCGGCCGCACGAGATCCGGCATGGCCACGTCCATGGCGGCCAGCGTCCTGATCGACGCTTCCTTCTGCACCGTATGACGCGGCAGGATGCTGATCCCGGCGGCGATGATGATCGCCTGTTTGATCGTCTCGATGTTGTCGAACTCCATCACGATGCTGACCCGCACGTTGTGCTGGCGCAGGGCGCGGTCGATCGCCTTGCGGATCGTCAGCCCGGGGTCGAAGGCCACGAACGGCTCGCCGGCCAGCTCGGCCGGCATGACGACACGACGACGCGCGAGCCGGTGATTGGGGTGGCAGACGACCGCCATGGGCTCCTCGCGCAGCGGGACCACGCTCAGGGCCCGCTCGGCCGGGGGGTAGGACATGATGCCGATGTCGGCCTCGCCGGTGAGCACCGCCTCCACGACCTTGTGCGGGTGCAGGCACTCGAGCTGCACGCGCGCCTGCGGGTAGAGTGACATGAACTGCTGCATCGGCCGGCTCATGTCGTGCAGTCCGACCGAGTAGATGGCCGCCACGCGCACCGTGCCGTCCACGCGCGCCTTCACCGCCGCGACCTCGGTCTTGGCCTTCTCCCAGGACTCGAGGATGCCGCGGGCCGCCGTGTAGAACGCCTCGCCCTCCCGGGTCACGACGAACGGGCGCTTGGTGCGGTCGATCAGGACGACCCCGAGCTGCGTCTCGAGCTGCTGGACCGCCTGGCTGGCCGCCGACTGGGAGACGAAGCTCTGCTCGGCCCCGCGCGAGAACGACCGGAGCCGGACGACGTCGCAGTACAGGCGCAGCGTTTCCAGGTGCACGGGCCCAGTCTACATCATTAGCTGCACTGATACCCGGAATATGAATTTCACGTAATGACTAATGATGGGACCGCGAGTACTATCGTGCAACTCTTCACAAGAACGGAACGGAACGGAGCGACCACATCAAAGGGGACGCAGCGATGGAGCAGCAGGGCCTCTACGATCCGGCCCACGAGCACGATTCCTGCGGCGTCGGCTTCGTCGTGGACGTCCAGGGTCGAAAGTCGCACACCATCGTGCGCAAGGCGCTCCAGGTCCTGATCAACCTCCTGCACCGCGGCGCCTGCGGCTGCGAGCCCAACACGGGCGACGGCGCCGGCATCCTCGTGCAGATGCCCGACAAGCTCCTGCGCCGCGAGTGCGCGCGCCTCGGCCTGACGCTGCCCCCGGCCGGCCAGTACGGCGCCGGGCTGGTCTTCCTGCCCCGTGAGCCCCGGCAGGCCGAGAAGGTGCGTGCCCTGCTGCACTCGATCGTCGAGGAGGAGGGCCAGCGGCTGCTCGGCTGGCGCGACGTGCCGACCGACGACGGGCGGCTCGGGGCCAGCGCGCGCTCGGTGGAGCCCACGATCAAGCAGGTCTTCGTCGGTCGCGGCCCCGGCATCCACGACCGGGCGGCGTTCGAGCGCAAGCTGTACGTGATCCGGCGCCTGTTCGAGAAGGCGATGATCGGGCTCGACATTCCCGATCGGACGTTCGCGTACGTGCCGAGCCTGTCCTGCAACACGCTCATCTACAAGGGCATGCTCAGCGCGGACCAGATCGAGCCGATGTACCCCGACCTGGCCGATCCCGACATGGAGTCGGCGCTGGCGCTCGTCCACCAGCGGTTCAGCACCAACACGTTCCCGTCGTGGCCGCTGGCCCATCCCTATCGCTACGTGGCCCACAACGGCGAGATCAACACGCTGCGCGGCAACATCAACTGGATGCGCGCCCGCGAGGCGCTGTGCCGGTCCGAGCTGCTCGGCGACGACCTCGACAAGGTGCTGCCGGTGACCCGCGACGGGCTCAGCGACACCGCGACGTTCGACAACGTGCTCGAGTTCCTGGTCATGAACGGCCGCTCGCTGCCGCACGCGATCCTCATGATGATCCCGGAGCCGTGGCAGAACCACGAGTCCATGAGCCCGGAGCGGCGGGCCTTCTACGAGTTTCACGCCTCCCTGATGGAGCCGTGGGACGGGCCGGCCTCGATCGCGTTCACCGACGGCACTGTCATCGGGGCCGTGCTCGACCGCAACGGCCTGCGGCCCTCCCGGTACTACGTGACCACGGACGGGCTGGTCGTGATGGCCTCCGAGGTCGGGGTGCTCGACATCCCCCCGGAGAGCATCGCGCTCAAGGAGCGCCTGCATCCCGGCAAGATTTTCCTGGTGGACACCGCCCAGGGCCGGATCATCGACGACGAGGAGATCAAGACGCAGCTGGCCGCCGAGCACCCCTACACCGACTGGCTCCGGGCGAACGTGGTCCGGATCGCCGATCTGCCCGCCCACCCGCTGCCGGCGGCCGATCACGACACGGTCCTGGCGCGCCAGATCGCCTTCGGTTACACGCACGAGGACCTGCGCCTGCTGCTGGGGCCGATGGCCCGGGCCGGCGAGGAGCCGATCGGCTCCATGGGCACCGACACCGCGCTGGCCGTGCTGTCCAATCGCCCGCGCCCGCTCTACGACTACTTCAAGCAGCTCTTCGCCCAGGTCACGAATCCGCCGCTCGACCAGATCCGCGAGGAGCTGGTGACCTCGATGGAGTCCACGATCGGCCCCGAGGGCAATCTCCTGCAGCCCGCGCCGGAATCGTGCCGGCAGATCGTGATTCCGGACCCGGTGCTGACCAACGACGAGGTCGCCAAGCTCCGCCCCGTGGACCACCGGTGGTTCCGGTCGGTCACCCTGCCGATGCTCTACCCGGTCGCCGAGGGGGCGGCCGGCCTCGAGCGCGCGCTCCAGGCGCTGCAGGGACGCGCCAGCGCCGCCATCGCCGACGGCCACAACATCGTCATCCTGTCCGATCGCGGCGTCACCCGCGAGCGGGCGGCCATCCCGAGCCTGCTGGCCACCGCCGCCGTCCACCATCACCTGGTGCGCCGCGGCGAGCGCACCCGCTGCGGCCTCGTCGTGGAGACGGGCGACGCCCGCGAGGTCCACCACATGTGCCTGCTGATCGGCTACGGCGCCGGCGCCGTGAACCCGTGGGTGGCCTTCGAGACGCTGGACGACATGATCGGCCAGGGCCTGCTCACCGGCGTCGACCGGGCCAAGGCGATCCGCAACTACATCAAGGCGCTCAACAAGGGCATCCTGAAGGTCATGGCCAAGATGGGGATCTCGACGCTGCAGAGCTACTGCGGTGCCCAGATCTTCGAAGCGATCGGCCTCAACCGGGACGTGGTCGACCGCTACTTCACCGGCACTGCCTCCCGCGTGGGCGGCATCGGCATCGAGGTGATCGCCGAGGAGGTGCGGCGCTGCCACGCCAACGCCTTCCCCGCCCGCCCGACCGGTCGTGCCGATCTCGACTGGGGCGGCGAGTATCAGTGGCGACGCGACGGCGAGTACCACCTGTTCAACCCCGACACCGTGTTCAAGCTGCAGCACGCGACGCGGGCCGGCCAGTACCGGATCTTCCGCGACTACACCCGACTCGTCGACGACCAGAGCCGTCACCTGGCGACGCTGCGCGGCCTCATCGCGGTCAAGCCGGCCGCCGCCCCGGTGCCGCTGGACGAGGTGGAGCCAGTCGAGGCGATCCTCAGGCGCTTCGCCACCGGCGCGATGTCGTACGGCTCGATCGGCCAGGAGGCGCACGAGACGCTGGCCATCGCCATGAACCGCATCGGCGGCAAGTCCAATACCGGCGAGGGCGGCGAGGACCCGGTGCGCTACCGGCGCGACGCCAACGGCGACTCGCGGCGGAGCGCCATCAAGCAGGTCGCCTCGGCCCGCTTCGGCGTGACCAGCGAGTACCTGGTCAACGCCGACGATCTGCAGATCAAGATGGCCCAGGGCGCCAAGCCGGGCGAGGGCGGGCAGCTGCCCGGCCACAAGGTCTACCCATGGATCGCCAAGGTCCGGTTCGCCACGCCCGGCGTGGGGCTCATCTCGCCGCCCCCGCACCACGACATCTATTCCATCGAGGACCTGGCCCAGCTCATCCACGATCTGAAGAACGCGAATCCCCGGGCCCGGATCCACGTGAAGCTGGTGGCGGAGGTCGGGGTCGGGACCGTCGCGGCCGGCGTCGCCAAGGCGCACGCCGACGTCGTCCTCATCTCCGGCCACGACGGCGGCACCGGCGCCTCGCCGCTGACGTCGATCAAGCACGGCGGGGTGCCGTGGGAGCTCGGTCTGGCGGAGACCCAGCAGGTGCTCGTGCTCAACAAGCTGCGTGACCGGATCGTCGTGCAGGTCGACGGCCAGATGAAGACGGGGCGCGACGTCGTCATCGCCGCGCTGCTCGGCGCCGAGGAGTTCGGCTTCTCGACGGCGCCGCTGGTGGTGCTGGGCTGCGTCATGATGCGCGTCTGCCACCTGAACACCTGCCCGGTCGGGATCGCCACCCAGGATCCCGAGCTGCGGAAGCGATTCGCCGGCAGGCCGGAGTTCGTCGTGAACTTCTTCCGCTTCCTCGCCGAGGAGGTGCGCGAGTACATGGCGGCGATGGGCTTCCGCACCATGGCCGACATGATCGGCCGCGTCGACCGGCTGGACTTCAAGCCGGCCGTCGAGCACTGGAAGGCCCAGGGGCTCGACCTCTCCTCGATCCTGTACGCCCCGGCCATGCCGCCCGACGTCGCCCGTCGCTGCGTGACGGTGCAGGATCACGGGCTGGAGCGCTCGCTCGACCAGACCACGCTCATCCCGGCCTGTCGGGAGGCGATCGAGCACGGCAAGCCGGTCCAGCTGAGTCTGCCCATCCGCAACGTCAACCGGACCGTCGGCACCACGCTCGGCTACGAGATCACCAGGCGCTGGGGGGGCGAGGGTCTGGCCGACGACACCATCACCGTCCACTTCCGCGGCTCGGCAGGCCAGTCGTTCGGCGCCTTCGTGCCGCGCGGGGTGACCTTCACGCTCGAGGGTGACGCCAACGACTACTGGGGCAAGGGCCTCTCGGGCGGGCGACTCGTGGTCTTCCCGCCCCGCCAGGCGACGTTCGTGCCCGAGCACAACATCGTCATCGGCAACGTCGCCCTCTACGGCGCCACTGGCGGCGAGGCCTACGTCCGCGGGGTCGCCGGCGAGCGCTTCGCCGTGCGCAACAGCGGGGCGCACGCCGTCGTGGAGGGCATCGGCGACCACGGCTGCGAGTACATGACCGGGGGCCGGGTGGTCGTCCTCGGCGGCAGCGGGCGCAACTTCGCGGCCGGCATGTCGGGCGGCATCGCCTACGTCCTCGACGTGGACGGGGACTTCAAACGGCGGTGCAATCTCGGCATGGTCGAGCTGGGGCCCCTGGACCAGGCCGAAGACATCGAGCTCGTGCGCAGCCTCATCCGTCGCCACGTCGACTACACGGGGTCGACCTACGCGAAGGGCATCCTGACCAGCTGGATCGACGTGCAGCCGCGCTTCGTCCGGGTGATGCCGAAGGACTACCGGCGAGTCCTCCTGGCCGAGGCGCGCGCGCGCGCCGAGGGCCGCGAGCCGACGTTTGCCGAGCTGGTCGGCGTCACCAGCGGCTAGCCGTGGGCAAGGTCACCGGCTTCCTCGAGATCAGGCGCAAGAAGTGGCCGACCCGGCCCGTCGACGAGCGTCTGCGCGACTGGAAGGAGGTGTACGTCCCCTTCCCGGCCGACGAGCTGAAGAAGCAGGCGGCCCGCTGCATGGACTGCGGGATCCCCTTCTGCCACCAGGGCTGCCCGCTCGGCAACATCATCCCCGACTGGAACGACCTCGTGTACCGCGAGCACTGGCGCGACGCGATCGACCGCCTGCACGCCACCAACAACTTCCCGGAGTTCACCGGCCGCCTGTGCCCGGCGCCCTGTGAGGGCTCCTGCGTGCTCGGCATCAACGACGACCCGGTGACCATCAAGGCTATCGAGGTCTCGATCGCCGAGCGCGCCTTCGACGAGGGATGGGTTGCGCCGGAGCCGCCGGCGATGCGGACCGGCAAGAAGGTGGCCGTGGTCGGCTCCGGGCCGGCCGGGCTGGCCGCCGCCGAGCAGCTCAACCGGGCCGGCCACCGGGTCACCGTCCTGGAGCGCTCGGATCGGATCGGCGGGCTCCTGCGCTACGGCATCCCCGAGTTCAAGATGGAGAAGCGTGTGCTCGATCGCCGCCTGGCGCTCATGGAGAAGGCAGGCATCGCCTTCCGGACGAACGCCGACGTGGGGCGCGCTCCCCGGCTGGCCGAGCTCCGGCAGGAGTGCGACGCGATCGTGCTGGCCTGCGGCGCCGGGGCGCCCCGCGACCTGCCGGTGCCGGGTCGCGAGCTGGCCGGCATCCACTTCGCGATGGAGTACTTGACGCTCTCGAACAAGCGCTGCGAAGGCGACGCAGTGCCCGACGAGCGCTTCATCAGCGCCCGGGGCAAGCGCGTCGTCATCATCGGCGGCGGCGATACCGGCGCCGACTGCCTGGGCACGGTGCACCGGCAGGGCGCCCGCTCCGTACACCAGTTCGAGCTGCTGCCCCGGCCGCCGGACGAGCGGGCCGCCGACAACCCGTGGCCGCTGTGGCCCAATGTCTTCCGCGTGTCCTCCGCGCACGAGGAGGGCGGCGAGCGCGTCTACGCGGTCTCGACCCAGCGCTTCGCCGGCAACGCGCAGGGCCAGGTCACCCAGCTGCACGCCGTGACGGTGTCGATGACCCGCGGCGAGGGCGGGCGCCTGGAGTTCACGCCGGTCGCCGGCAGCGAGTTCATGCTCGACGTCGACCTGGTGCTGCTGGCCATGGGCTTCGTCGGGCCCGAGCGCGCGGGCCCCATCGAGGAGCTCGGCCTGCGGCTGACCGAGCGCGGCACCGTGGCGCGCGACAGCGGCTGGATGACCAGCATGCCCGGGGTCTTCACCTGCGGCGACATGCAGCGCGGTCAGTCCCTGATCGTGTGGGCGATCGCCGAGGGCCGCTCCTGCGCCGCCGGTGTGGACCGCTGGCTGATGGGCAAGACCGACCTGCCCGCCCCTCTCGACTGAGATAGGGGCCTCGCTTCCTAGCGGTAGCTCTCCACCGAGGCAGGGATGCACTCGGCCCGGGCGGCCTCCTCACCCTTCATCCCCTTGAGAACCTTCCAGCAGGCATCGCAGCTCGGGTAGAACAGCGAGGAGCCCCGCCGCCGCTCCGTCCCCCTGAACCGCAGCACGCACTCGCCGGGGACGGCCGGGCGCGGGGTGGCCGTCACCGCGGGTCCCACGCGCGGTCGGGGGGGCTCCCCCGGCTGCACGGGCAGCTGATCGCGGTACGCCTCGGGCACCTGGTCCCGCCGGCCGGCGTAGTGCACGTTGCCCTGACCATCCACCCAGCGGTAGGCCGGCTGGGCCATGGCCGGGCCGGCCGTGACGATCAGCATCAGCAGCAGGGCCGGTCGGATCCCGTGGATTCGCATTGCTGCTATCATCGCCCAGGTCGAGCCGTAGT
>Ga0247830_10000856_pt1 | contig 11747 bp, 9 predicted proteins | sample 12C_Control_Day5_FD_207766 | JGI IMG/M metagenome (GOLD analysis project Ga0247830, IMG submission 207766) | Soil microbial communities from agricultural site in Penn Yan, New York, United States - 12C_Control_Day5 | ecosystem: Environmental > Terrestrial > Soil > Agricultural land | place: USA...
GTGCGGCGATCGAGGCCATCGGCCGATGGTAAAGCCCGGCGGCAGCGGCGTCCACCGGCCTCGGTGGCTGCGATCAGGCGGGGCGCTCCCAGACCAGCGGGAACAGCGGGTGATCCATTGCCGATCCGACCGGCAGCTGCTCGGTCAGCCCGGGGAACTCCGGCGACGTCTTCCAGGCCCGCGGCGCATGGGTCACGTCGTCGCCCATGAAGCGCAGCGAGAACGCCCGCCGCCGCGTCTCCGACCCGCCGGCGGCGTGCAGCGTCAGCATGTGGAAGAACACGGCATCACCGGGCTCGAGCTCCCAGCCGAGGATCGGGAAGCTGTCCCGGTCGGCGTCGATGTCGGGCAGGTCGGCCAGGCTGCCCTCCGGAAACCAGCGCGCCTCGCTGTCCATGAACGTGCGCGGCATCAGCCACGGGCCCAGATGCGATCCGGCGACGAACTCGAGCGTCGATTCTCGCGGCACCCGATCCACCGGCATCCACATGCTGCAGGTCATCCGGCCCTCGATGTTGTAGTACGGCTGATCCTGGTGCCAGGGGGTGGGCTGGCGCGTGCCGGGCTCCTTGACCAGCACGTGGTCGTGGAACAGGCGCACCCGATCCGCGCCCATCAGCTCGCCGGCGATGCCGGCGGCCGGCGACTCGCGGATGAACCGTTCGAACTGGGGGATCTGCTGCCAGGTGCAGAAGTCCTCGAAGAAGCGGCCGTCCCCGTCCCGGCTGGCCACCAGCGCCCGCGGGCTGGGATGGGCGAGATCGTGCTCGATGCCGTCGGCGGCCAGCGCCACCAGCTCCGGATCGAAGGCTCCGCGCATGCACACGGCGCCGTCGCGCCGGAAGGCGGCGGCCAGGACCGGCGTGACCGGGGCGAGCTGCTTCACGCGGCCAGTCTACGCGCGCCGGCGCTGCCGGTACGCGCGTGTCTTGCGCCGGTTGCCGCAGATCTCCATCGCGCACCAGGATCCGGACAGGTTCTTCGACCGGTCGTAGAACGCCCAGTGGCAGCCGTGGTTTCGGCAGGCCTTGAGCCGCCGCCAGGTGCCGTCCAGCATCGCGGCGTGCGCCGCCGCCAGGATCCGGCCGAAGGCGCCGTCGACGCCGCCGGCCCGCGGCTGGAGCTCCAGCCGCCCCCCGTCGCGAACGCCGAGGGTGAGGCCGGCCCGGTCGGCGGCCGGGCCGATCACCCTCGACGGATCGGCCGCGCCCGCTTCGCCGGCGTTCGCCATCAGCAGCCGCCGCAGCGCCTCCCGTAGCTCCCGCGCCCGCTGGGCGTCCTGGCCGGTGACCCGCGCCCGGGAGCTGATCAGCTCGTGCTGCGTGAGCCAGATCCGCAGCCCGGCGGCGTCCTCGATCGCATCCTGGCCCGATTCCAGATTCGTGGTGTTGACCAGCGCCTGCACCAGGCGCAGCGGCCCTGGGGCCGGGCTGCGGCCGCCCGGCAGGTGATTCCAGGGCTCGGGCCCGAGGTGCTTCGACACCCTGCAAATGATACCGGCTGCCGACACTGGCATAATCATTTTGCCGGTGTCGACGTCGCTCAGAACCGAAGCCCGCCGCCTGGCGGCGCCGATCCGCGTCGCCCGTGCGCGGGTGGCCGCACGCCGCGGCCCGGCAGCCCTGGTGGCGGTCAGCGTGGCCGTCGCCGCCGCGCTCCTGCTGGGCGTCCAGGGAGGCGCCTCGGCAGCGTCGCAGCAGACGGTCAGCCGGACGATCGCCGCGCTGGCACCGGAGGCGCGGGCGATCCGCCTGGTCGCGGTCGGCACGCCCGGCTCGGGCGCCGGTGCCGATCTCGACCCCCGGGCCACCGCGGCGCTGCACCGGCTGACGCCGGCGCCCCTGGTGCGCACGGCGCTGCTGCCGCTCTCCCGGATCGGTGGGACGACCATCTCCCCTGCGGCGATCGACGGGGTTGGCCGGTGGGTGACGTTGCGCAGCGGGCGGCTGCCCGAGCGCTGCGATCCGCAGCTGTGCGAGGTCATCCGCGTTGCGGGCGAGACACCGAAGCAGCTGGCCGGGCCGGGAATCCGGCTGCAGGTGGTCGGTGAGGGCGTGCTCAGCTCGGCGCTGCCGTTCGGATCGGCCGACAACGTCGGCGCCAGCGCCGGCAACCGCAAGACTGCCCCGCTGCTGCTGGCCGGCGACGTCGCCGGGCTGCTGTCGATCCCGGCCTTCTCCAGCGCCTACCGCACGCTCGGCTGGGTGGCGCCGCTGCAGCCCGACAGCATCCGGCCCTGGCAGATCGCCGGCCTCCTGGAGCGCAGCGCCGAGGCCCAGTCGAGCCTGGCGGCGACCGGCGTCGACTTCCGGCTGACCGCGCCCGAGCGGCAGCTGGTGGCCGCCCGTTCGGCGAGCACGGCTGCCGAGCGGCGGCTGCAGCTGGTCGGTGGAGAGGCCGCGGCGCTGCTCCTGGCCTTCCTGCTGCTGACGGCGTTCACCATCCGCCGCGGCCTGACCGCGGAATGGGAGCGCCTCGAGCGGCGGGGCGCCCGCCGCTCGCAGCTGTGGCTGTTCGCGCTCACCGAGAGCGCCGCCGTCACGCTGCCGGGGGTGGCCGTCGGCTGGCTGCTGGCTGTGGTCTCGACGGCGGTGATCGCCCACTGGGCCTCGTTGCCGGTGCGGGCGACGCTCTCCGACTCGCTGCTGACCTGGCCGGCCGCCGGCCTTGCGCTGGCCGGCTGGGCGATCGCCACCCTGGTGCTGCTGGCCGCCCTGCGGCCCCCTGCGGTGGTCAGGGTGGGGCCGCTGCAGGCCGCCGACCTGCTGGCCGCGGGCGCGCTGGCGGCGCTGCTGCTGGCGGCCGGCCGCAGCTCCAGCACCGCCGCGCTGGCGGCCGAGCCGGATCCTCTGCTGGCCATGCTGCCGGTGCTGGTCGCGCTGCTCGCCGCCCTGCTGATCGGCCGGCTGCTGCCGCCGCTGCTGCGGCTGGCCGGACGCCGCTCCGGAGGACTGCCGCTGGCCGGACGGCTGGCCGTGATCACGCTCGCCCGCGCACCGGGCCGGGCGGCTGCGGCGGCCGCCTTCCTGGTGGTCAGCCTGGGCCTGGCGCTGTTCGCGGCCAGCTACCGCCAGACCCTCGTCCAGGGGCAGCGCGACCAGGCCGACTTCGCCGTCCCCGTGGCCGCCATCGCCTCCTCGGGTGCGCGCCTGGTGCCGCCGCTGGAGGCGGCGCCGGCGGCCCGCTTCGCCGCCCTTCCGGGCATCGGACAGGCACTGCCCGTCGACCGGATCCCGGCCACCGCGCCGTCCTCCGGCGGGCCGCCGGCGGCGGTCGACGTGATCGGCGTCCCACCCGGCGGGCTGGACTCGATCAGTTGGCGGGAGCGGCCGACCGGCGCCCAGGGCGACCTCTCCGCCGGCCAGGCGCGGCTCAGGGGGGTGCCGCTGCCGGCCGGGGCCCGGCGCCTGTCGATGCGCGTCCAGCCGGCCGGCCGGGTCGACGTCAGCCTGTCCCTGCGCACCCCTGCGGGAGGCTTCGTCTCGGTGTCCCTGACCGGGCCGGCGGCCGAGCTGGCCGCACCGATCCCGGCCGCCGCGCAGGGTGGCCAGCTGATCGCGTTGCGCGTCACCCGGCGGGCGGCAGGGGCGCTCTCGGACGAGCATCAGGGCGCGGAGGGGTCGGGCAGCACCGGACAGGCCGGAGCGCTGCGGCTGGGACCGCTGCGCTCGGATGCCGGCAGTGTCACCGGATGGCAGGGCTTCGTGGCCCGCGGAGTCCTGGCCTCGCCGCGCGCCGCCGGCGGTGGCGTGGTTGTCCGGTATGCGCTGGTCGGAGGCACCGGCGGCGTGCTGCGGCCGGCCCAGGCCACCGACGGCCGGCCGATCCCGGTGATCGTGTCGCCCGACCTGGCGGGGCGGGCGGCCGGCGACCTGGTGCAGCTGAGCCTCCCCGGCCGCCAGCTGGCGGCCCGGATCGTCGGGGTGGCCGAGCGGTTCCCGACGGTGCCGGCCGGCCGCGGGTTCGCCGTCGCCGACGGCACCACGCTCGAGACGGCGCTGAACGCCGATGCCCCGGGGACGGCGGTGCCCTCGGAGGTATGGCTTGCCGGTGCCGGGGGCGACGGCCTGGGACGGGCACTTCGGGCGCCGCCGTTCGACGTGCTCGACGTCCGGGTGCACGACGAGGAGCTGCGGCGGCTGGAGGCCGATCCGCTGGCCCGCGGCGCCGAGATCACGCTGCTGGCCGCGGCGGCTCTGGGCATGGCACTGGCGATCGGCGGCCTGCTGCTGACCACGCAGGGCGGCGTCACGGATGAGCGATCCACGCTCTACGACCTGGAGGCCCAGGGGGTCGCCCCGGCGACGCTGCGGCGCCAGATCCGGCTGCGATCGGCGCTGGTGGCGGTTCTGGGAGCGATCGGAGGCCTGGCCATGGGGCTCGTCCTCGCCCACTTCACGGTGCAGCTGGTAACCATCTCGGCCGGCGCCGAGCCGCCCGACCCGCCGCTGCGGGGGGCGGGCGCGACCCTGCTTCTGGCTGCCATGCTCGCCGTGTACGCCGCCGGCTCGGCCGTTGCCGTTCTCTTGCCCACCGCCCGGGCGCTCCGCGAGCCCGCGCCCCTGCGACCGACGGGGGACCTGCCGTGACCGCGGTCGACGTCCGCGACCTGTTCCGCGTCCACCGCACGGAGGAAGGCGACGCCGCAGCGCTCCAGGGGTTGACGCTGCAGGTCGCGGCCGGCGAGATCGTCACGGTGCTCGGCCCCAGCGGGTCGGGCAAGAGCACGCTGCTGCGATCGCTGGCGGCGCTCGAGCCGCCCTCGGCCGGCGTCGTCCTGGTGTTCGGCCGGGATGTGGGGCGGATGGCGGCCCAGGAGGCGTCGCGCTACCGGGCAGCCGAGGTGGGGATCGTCGACCAGCACTACGACCGCGCGCTCTCGCCGGACCTGTCCTGCGAGCAGATCGTCGCCCTGCAGCCGGCGCTGCTGGGGATCCCGGAGCGCGAACGCCATGCCCGGGCGGGCGAGCTCCTGGCGCGCGTCGGGCTGGCCGGCGCGGCCGGATCGCGGCCCGACCGGCTGTCCGGGGGCGAGCGGCAGCGGGTGGCCGTCTGTGCGGCGCTGGCCCACCGCCCCCGGCTGCTGCTCGCAGACGAGCCGTCCGGCGAGCTCGACGCCGCCAGCGCGGCCGGCGTCTACGCCCTGATCCGCGAGCTCGCCCATGAGGCAGGCACGACGGTGGTGCTGGTCAGCCACGACCCCGGCTCGGTCGAGATCGCCGACCGCGCGGTGCGGATCCGCGATGGCAGGGTGGCCGAGGAGGTGCGGCGGGACGGCCGGGAGTGGGCGGTGATCGGCCACGGCGGCTGGGTGCGGATACCGCCGGCCATGCTGGTGGAGGGCGGCTTCGCAGATCACGCCCGGATCGAGCGGGACGACGGCGGGCTGGCGCTCCGTCCCGAGGCCGGCGGCGCGCCCGCCGCGCCCGCCCAGCCGGCGACTGCCGGCCCAGCGGCCGCAGATGCCGGCGAGGCGGCGCGGCTGCGCGGAGTCTCGGTCAGCTTCGGCTCGCGCATGGTGCTCGACTCGCTGACCGCCGGCTTCCGGTCGGCACGGCTGACGGTGGTCAGCGGCCGGTCGGGCAGCGGCAAGAGCACCCTGCTGGCGGTGCTGGCCGGTCTCCAGCCGCCCGACTCGGGCACCGCAGAGGTGATCGGACAGCCGCTTGCCGGGCTCGACCGCAGCGCGCTGGCGGCGTTTCGCGCTCAGTCGGTCGCCTTCGCCGGGCAACAGCCCGGCCTGTCGGGCTTCCTGACGGCGACCGAGAACATCGTGGTCGCGCTGGCCGTCCGCGGGATCGCCGACGGGGAGGCCGGCCGGCGGGCGGCGATCGAGCTGCGGCGGCTGGGGCTCGACCACCGGGCCGGGCAGCTGGTCGAGCGGCTGTCGGCGGGGGAGCGGCAGCGGGTGGCGATCGCGCGCGCCCTGGCCGCGGGGGCACCGCTGGTGCTGGTCGACGAGCCGACATCGCGCCTCGACCAGGCATCGGCCGAGCTGGTCGCGGCCGCCCTGGCCGGCGCGGCCGCGGAGACCGGCGCTGCCATCGTCTGCGCCACCCATGACCCGCTGCTGATCGGGCGGGCCGGTGAGGTGCTAGAGCTAGGCCAGCTCCCGGACTGAGCCGGCGAACGCGTCGACGTCGGCCTCTCGCGTGTCCCACGAGCACATCCACCGAACGACGTGCTCGGCCTCGTCCCAGACGTAGAACGGATACCGCTCCTGCAGCGGAACGATGGCCGCCGCCGGGAGCCGCGCGAACACGGCGTTGGACTCCACCGGGTGGACGACCTCAACCCCGGGGACGCCGGCGACCCCGTCCGCCAGCCGGCGGGCCATCGCGTTGGCATGCCGGGCGCTGCGCAGCCACAGGTCGTCGTCCAGCAGCGCAAGCAGCTGGGCGGAGACGAACCGCATCTTCGAGTTGAGCTGCATCGACTGCTTGCGGATGTAGAGGTAGTCGCGGGCCATCCCGGGGTCGAGGAACACCACCGCCTCGCCGCCCATCAGGCCGTTCTTGGTGCCGCCGAAGCTGAGCACGTCGACCCCGGCGCCGGCGGTCAGCGCCCGCAGGTCGCAGCCGAGAGACGCTGCGGCGTTGGCGATGCGGGCTCCGTCCACGTGCAGCAGCAGCCCGTTCGCGTGGCAGAACGAGGCCAGCCCGGCCAGCTCCTGCAGCGAGTAGACGGTGCCCAGCTCGGTGGCCTGGGTGATGCTGACCGCCCGCGGCTGGACGCGGTGCTCGTCGCCGATCCCGACCAGACGGCGCTCCACCAGCGCCGGCGTCAGCTTGCCGTCCGTGGTCGCCACGTCGATCAGCTTGGCGCCGGTGAAGCGCTCCGGCGCCCCGCACTCGTCGGTGTTCACGTGGGCCGTCTCGGCGCAGATCACGGCCTGATGCGGCCGCAGCAGGGCGGACAGCCCGGTGACGTTGGCGCCGGTGCCGTTGAACACAGGGAAGGCGGCCACGTCGCCCAGCAGCTCGCGGAACCGCTGCTCCAGCCGCTGCGTCCAGGGATCGTCGCCGTAGGCCGCGACGTGCCCGGTGTTCGCAGCGCCGATCGCCTCCAGCACCGCCGGGTGGATGCCCGCGTGGTTGTCGCTGCCGAAGCTGACGGTGGCGGTGGTCGTCATCCCGCGCAACGGTAGCGGGCACATCGATCAACTACCATCGCTCGCCATGACCGACCCCGGCGAGCTGATGACAGGATTCCCACCGGGGGGCGACCGGCTGGTGACGCTCGAGAACTGGACGTCGACGCCGCACCTGCGGTGGGGGTTCCAGCACGTCCGCGAGCTCGTCCCCACCGCCCGCATCGACCGCGGCGACGGCGATGTGCACCGGCTCGATCCCGACCTGCGGGAGCTGGGTGCGATTCCGGTACGACGGCCGGACGGCGGTGCGGCCACCGTGGACGAGGTGGTGGCCGAGAGCTTCACCGACGGGCTGATCGTGCTGCACCGGGGCCGGATCGTCACCGAGCGCTACGAGAACGGGATGACCCCCGCCACCCCCCACCTGCTGCAGTCGGTGTCCAAGTCGTTCGCCGGCGTGCTGGCCGGGATCGTCGCCGAGCGCGGGCAGTTGGACGTCGACGGCCTCGTCACCGACCACGTCAGCGACCTGGCCGGGAGCAGCTTCGAGGGCGCCACCGTCCGCGACGTGCTCGACATGCGGACCGGCACGGCCTACGACGAGACCTACACCGACCGCGACGCCGACGTCTGCATCACCGAGCAGCTGGGCGCCTGGCGGCCGGCCCGGCCGGGGCGCACGGCCGTCAACCTGTACGAGCAGATCGCCCAGCTCGAGAACGACGGCCCGCATGGCGTGGCCTTCCGCTACCGCTCGATCCTGACCGACCTGCTGGGCTGGATCCTCGAACGCTCCACCGGCCTGCGCTACGCCGACCTGCTCAGCCGCGAGCTGTGGTCGAAGCTGGGCGCCGAGCAGGATTCCGAGATCACCATCCACCGGGGCGTGACCATGCCGTCGGGCGGGATGTCGGCGACCCTGCGCGACCTGGCCCGGTTCGGCCAGATGATGCTGCAGGGCGGGCAGCTGGGCGGCCGGCGGATCGTCCCCGAGGCCTGGGCGCTCGACTCGCGGACCGGCGACGCGGCGTCGCGCGCGGCGTTCGAGCAGGGCGAGCTGCGCAAGGACATGCCGGGGTGGCTGTACCGCAGCAAGTGGTGGGTGCAGGACGCCGAGCGGGGCATCCACATGGCGCTCGGCATCCACGGCCAGACGATCTGGCTGCACCCTCCGGCCGACGTGGTCTGCGTCAAGCTCTCGACCTGGCCGACCGCGCTCGACGACCCGGTGGAGGCGCTCACACGGAGCGCATTCGAGGCGATCGTCGAGCGGTTGCGGCAGGAGGGCTGAGCCGGCAGGCGGGCTACGCGGCCTGGATCATGGTGGGCCGGCCGGCCGACCACATCTCGACGACCCGGTTCCGGATCTGCTCGAGCACATGGTCGATCTGCTCGCCCTCGAGGGCGACGTAGGCCTCGATCTGGGCGCCGAAGGCGCGGGTGGTGTCGAGCGCCCTGAGCTCGCCCAGGACGTCGAGATTTCGGCTCAGGATGTGCAGGGCTGCGGGATTCACGGCGGCCTGGACGGCCATCCGGTCAAGGGTGGCGTTCATCTCTACTCCGATTGCATGGCGGGCGATCACGATGTCTGCAGCTTGCCCGCCGGCAAAACCGGCCGCCAGGGGGTTAACCCGACCCGGCGGGTCGGCTCTCACCACTCTTTTGCGGTATGCGATGCTGCCGAGATGGCGATCACCGCGCTGCCCCTGATCGACGCCCGCGGCACTCCCCGCCAGCTCGGCCGGGCCATCGGCGAGGGGGCGCGGGAGCAGGTGCGGCGAGCGGTCGGACACTTCCAGGAGACGTTCGAGTGGTGGGCCGGGATGACGTTCGACGAGGCCCGCCGGCGCGCACTGGCGCTGGCGCCGCACGCCCGCGGCGCGCTGCGCGGCGCGCTGGAGGAGCTTGCAGGCACGGCCGAGGGCGCCGGAGTGGCGGTCGAGGATCTGCTGGTGCTGAACTGCGGCGAGGAGCTGACCTGCTCCGTGGTGCCGGTGGCGGAGCGCTGCACCTCCCTGGCCATGTCCCGCCCCGGCCGCACGGTGGTCGCCCACAACGAGGACTGGTCGGAGAGCGACATCGAGAACCTCGTGCTGGTGCGGCTGACGAGCTCCGACGGCAGCTCGGTGCTGTCCGCCACGGCCGCCGGATACCTGCCCGTCACCGGGATGAACTCCCACGGCATCGCCACCGGCGCCGACACCGTGTACGGCACCGACGAGCGCGCGGGCATCCCCAACTCCCTGATCAGCCGCTGGGCCCTCGACGCCCCGACGCCGCAGGAGCAGCGTAGGCGCTCGGCGGTGGACGGCCGCTCGCGGGGCGCCAACCGGTTGTGCGGCCAGGCCGGGGGCACGATCTGGAACGTCGAGACGTCGGCCACCCGGGTGGCCGTGCGGAAGGCTGGCCAGGGCGAATGGCTCGCCCACACCAACCACTACCTGGAGCCTGAGCTGGCGGATATCGAGGGGTCGTCCTCTCCCGGCTCCCGCCACCGGCTGCGGCGGGCGCAGCAGCTGATCGCCGAGGCCTGGGAGCAGGGACACGAGCCGGCGGACATCGCGGCCCGGGTGCTGCGCGACCACGAGGGCGCTCCCCGCTCGGTCTGCGCGCACCCGATCGAGGACGACGCCTCGCACGGGCCCACGGTCGCCAGCATGATCTGGGAGCTCGAGGAGCGGCTGATGCACGTCTGCGCCGGCCGGCCGTGTGAGCAGCCCTACAGCAGCGTTCGCCTGTAGGCCAACGCCCCGCCGCGACGGTTCCCGAAGTCCCGCCCGCGGGTACCTGCGCGGCGGTGCCCCGATGACGGACAGCTCCCCCCGACGTGCCGACGGCTACGCGCCGATCCGCGATTACGCGGCCATCGGCGATGGCAGGACGGTTGCGCTGATCGCCCGCGACGGCTCGATCGACTGGCTGTGCCTGCCCAATCTCGACTCGCCCAGCGTGTTCGGGGCACTGCTCGACGCACGGCGGGGCGGCCGGTTCGTGCTGGCCCCCGCCGGCCCCTCTCGGGTGGAGCGCAGGTACGTGCCGGGCACCAACGTGCTCGAGACCACGTTCCGCACCTCCGACGGAGCAGCCCGGGTGACCGACGCCCTCACCCTGCCGGGGGCCGGGCTGCCACCCCTGCGCGAGCTGGTACGCCGGGTGGAGGGGATCTCCGGCGACGTGCGGATGGCCTGGCGGTTCGAGCCGCGATTCGGCTATGGCAGGGTGGCCCCCCGGATCGCGCGCCGGCAGCGCGCCCTGATCGCGACCAGCGGCGGCGAGGCGCTGGCGGTGTCGTCGTGGGATGCCGGCGACCCGCGGATCGAGGGTGCTGCGGCGGGGGCCGAGTTCACCGTCAGCGAGGGCGGCAGCGCCATGATCGTCCTGGCCACGGCGACCCAGGAGCCGGTGGTGCTCCCCGGCCGGGCCGCCGTCGAGCGGCGGCTGGCGGACACAATCGAGTTCTGGCAGGGATGGACCGGCAAGCGGCGCTACGAGGGCGCATGGAGCGAGGCCGTGCTGCGCAGCGCCCTGGTGCTGAAGCTGCTCGCCTACGCGCCGTCGGGTGCCATCGCCGCCGCCGCCACGACGTCGCTGCCCGAGCACCCGGGCGGCCAGCGCAACTGGGACTACCGGTTCTCGTGGGTGCGCGACGCCGCGTTCACCCTGGCGGCCCTGCTGTCGCTCGATTCCGACGAGGAGGCGACCACCTTCCTCTGGTGGCTGCTGCAGGCGTCGCAGCGCACTCACCCGCGCCTCGACGTGCTGTACCGGCTGGACGGCGGCACCGGGACGCGCGAACGCGAGCTCGAGCTGGAGGGCTACGGCGGCGCCCGGCCGGTGCGGATCGGCAACGGGGCGGCAAGCCAGCTGCAGCTGGGTATCTACGGCGAGCTGCTGGAGGCCGCCCTGCTGCACGTGTCCGCCCATGGCAGGCTCGACCGCGACTCGGGCCGGCGGATCGCGGAGATCGCGACGCTGGTCTGCTCGCTGTGGCGGCAGCCCGACCTGGGGATCTGGGAGGTGCGCAGCGACCCCCGGCACTTCACCCACTCGAAGATGCTCTGCTGGGTCGCCCTCGACCGGGCGCTGCGGCTGGCCCAGAACGCCATCCCCGGCACTCGAGCGCCGCTCTGGCGGCACACCGCCGATCAGATCCGGGACTTCGTGGAGCACCGCTGCTGGTCGGAGGAGAAGCGCTCCTACGTGCGCGCCCAGGGCTCGAACGAGGTCGATGCCAGCCTGCTGCTGTCGGGGGTGGTCGGATTCACAGACCCCGGCGGACGGCGGGCCCTGGGCACGATCGCCGCCATCCGCCGCGAGCTGGCCCACGGACCGCTGCTGCACCGGTACCGGGGCGACGACGGCCTCCCCGGCGACGAGGGAGCCTTCCTCGCCTGCTCGTTCTGGCTGGTCGACGCGCTGGCCCGGGCCGGCCGCGTCGACGAGGCGGCCGAGCTGATGGACGAGCTCGTCTCTCTGGGCAACGACGTCGGCCTGTACTCGGAGGAGATCGATCCCTCGTCTGGCGCCTTCCTGGGCAACATGCCCCAGGGGCTGACCCACCTGGCGCTGGTGAACGCCGCCGTCTCGATCTCGAGGGCGGCGGCATGAACCTGCTCGCCGCGCTGGCCGGGGGCTTCATCGGTACGCTGGTGAT
>Ga0247830_10000858_pt1 | contig 11743 bp, 11 predicted proteins | sample 12C_Control_Day5_FD_207766 | JGI IMG/M metagenome (GOLD analysis project Ga0247830, IMG submission 207766) | Soil microbial communities from agricultural site in Penn Yan, New York, United States - 12C_Control_Day5 | ecosystem: Environmental > Terrestrial > Soil > Agricultural land | place...
GAAGATGAGCGTGCCTCCGAAATCCTCCAGTGCTTCGAGCAGTACGTCTTTCGAATCGAGATCGAGATGGTTCGTCGGCTCGTCGAGCAGGAGCGTGTTCGAGGGGCGCAGCAGCATGCGCGCGACGGCCAGCCGCGTGCGCTCGCCGCCTGAGAGCACGCGGACGTACTTGTCGACGTCGTCACCCGAGAACAGGAAACCGCCGAGGATGTTGCGGATGTGCGGCACCATGTGGATCGGTGCGTCACCGGCGAGCGTCTGGTAGACGGTGAGGGTGGGATCGAGGCGCGTGGCCTCGTCCTGCGCGAAGTACTGCACGATCACCTGATGCCCTTCGCTGCGGGTGCCCGAGTCCGGCGCCTCGACTCCGGAGAGCATGCGCATCATCGTGGACTTGCCGGCGCCGTTGGGGCCAATGAGCGCGATACGGTCCCCGCGCTCGATGTGCGCGCCGATACCATCGAGCACCACCTTCGCGTCGTACGCCTTGCGGATGTTCTTCAGTTCGAAGACCATCCGTCCGCTCTTCGCGCACGGCGGAAACGTAAAGCGCACGCGCTTCCGCTCGGGCGGGATCTCGATGGGCACGACTTTCTCGAGCATCTTGATCCGGCTCTGGACCTGCGCCGCCTTGGTCGCCTGGTAGCGGAAGCGGTTGATGAAGGCCTGCATGCGCTCGACTTCTTCGTCCTGATCGCGCTTCATCTGCCGCAGGCGTTCCATTCGCGCTTCCCGCTCACGCAGGTAGTCGGTGTAGTTGCCCGTGTAATCGGTCAGCTTGCGCAGGCCGATATCGGTGATCCGCGTGACGACCGCGTCGAGAAAGAACCGATCGTGCGAGACGAGAATCACCGCGTGCGGATAGTCGGCGAGGTACTCTTCGAGCCAGTTCCGCGCCTCGAGATCGAGGTGGTTGGTGGGCTCGTCGAGGAGGAGCAGTCCCGGACGGCTGAGGAGAAGCTTCGCGAGCGCGATGCGCATCTGCCATCCGCCGGAAAATGTCTCACTCCGCTTGTGCAGATCGTCTGGACCGAATCCAAGGCCCCGCAGGACCGTAGTGATCTTCAGATCGATGCTGTAGCCTTCGAGGCGCCTGAAACTTTCCTGCAGATCGCTGTAGCGCGCCAGCATCTCGGCGTGCGCCGCATCGGAATGTGTGTCTTCCGCCAGGCGTTCTTCGAGCACGGCGATCTCATCGCGCATGTCGAGCAACGGTTTGAATGCGAGCCCGGCCTCCTCGATGAGGGTACGGCCGCTGTGATCCAGGCCGTCCTGAGGCAGGTAACCAACAGTGAGTCCGGCGGGTTTGACGACAGACCCGCTGTCGGGCTCCTCGAGGCCGGCGAGCATCTTGAGCAGAGTCGTCTTGCCCGCGCCATTCGGTCCGCTGAGGCCGACGCGTTCGCGGTCGTCGATCTGCCAGCTGACGTTGTCGAGCAGAACCCGGTCGCCGAAGGATTTGCTGAAAGATACGAGCTGGATCAACTTGCGACTTCGCCGAGCGCCTTGGCTGCGGCGGCCAGGACACGCGGCACCCGGAATGGCTTGGTGAGATATCCCTGGACGCCGAGATTGATCGCCTCGATGGCGCTCGCCTCGCTCGAATAGCCGGTGACAATGAGCACCGGGATGTCCGCCTTGAGCCGGCGCGCTTCGCGGATCACGCTGAGGCCGTCGACTAAAGGCATGCGCAGGTCGGTGATCAGGAGGTCGTAGGGGATGATCCGCATGCGATCGAGCGCCATGCGTCCATCCGTCGCGACGTCCACTTCGTAATCCGCAAGGGCGAGGGTCTTCGACAACAGATTACGGATCGTTTCTTCATCGTCCACGACGAGCACGCGTGCGCGACCCTGCAGCGATCCCGGTGGGCGCCTGGCCCCGTAGCGTCCTGTGCGCAACCGCTGCAGCTCCAGCCAGGCGTCGAGATCGCGCTTCCGAAACCGCCATTGCCGTCCGACCCGAACGGCCGGAATTCTGCCTGCCTTGATCAGCCGGTAAAGCGTTCGATGATGAACGTGCAGGTACTCCAGTACCTCTACCGTGGTCAAGAACGTGTCGTCATTCATGCTGCCGTGGAGCTCAGGACCACTTTATCATTCCGAAAGGGCGCCGACCGACTGCCGGCCGGAAGCGTGCGTCTAAACCTACGACAACGACATGCCGTCGTCCGACGAAGAGCTGGTCACCCTGTCGCAGGGAGGGGACCTCGATAGCTTCAACCAGCTGGTTTTGCGCTGGGAGCGGCCGATCTATGCCCTGGCGTACCGGGTCATCGGCCGGGAAGAGGACGCACGGGACGTTGCCCAGGAAACCTTCCTCCGCGCGTTCCGCGCGCTCAAAGGCTTCAAGGGACAGGCGAAGTTCTCGTCATGGCTGTATCGGATCACGCTGAATCTCTGCCGGGACTGGATCCGGAGGGAACGGCGCACGCCGCTGGCGCAGGCTCCAGAGGGCATCGACCTGGTCGAACTGGCTGGCGAGGCGACTCCACACGAAACCATCGAGCAGCTCGTCGGCCGCAAGGAACTGGGGCGAGCCGTGAGCCGGGCCATGGCGGTGCTCCCCGAGGATCAGCGGACCGCCATCATCCTCAAGGAGTACCACGGCCTGACGTTCCAGGAGATTGCGGAGCTGCTCGACTGTCCGCTCAGTACGGTGAAAACCCGGTTGTATCAGGGGCTCACCGTGGTCCGGAAGCAGCTGCAGCAGGCGGGCGTCGACGGCGACGCGCTGAAGCATTGAACAATGCTGAAGTCTGAATACAGTGATACAAAATGCAGGGTTTGCAATGTGTGACAAGGAACTGATCGTCGGGTACATCTACGGCGAGTTGTCTCGCGACGAACGCGAAGCGCTCAACGCGCACCTGGCGGTTTGTGCGGACTGCCGTGTCGAGATCGAGGAGCTGCGGTCGGCCCGTCAGCACCTGACCTTGTGGGCGCCGCCGGAGCCGGACCTCGGGTTTCGCGTGATTCGCGGAGGCGCCGCGCCGGCGCCCGCGTTGCCGCGGCGCGCGCGATTGGCCGCAGCTTTCAGGTACGCGGCGGCCGCCGCGATCGTGCTGGCGGCGGGGGCTGCGATCGCGAATCTCGAAGTGCGGTACGGCGCCGATGGTCTGGTCGTCCGCACGGGCTGGACCCGTGGCGGAACCGCGGCGACGGATACGCGAACGGTTTCAACGGTCACCACAGCAGGAGCGGTTCCGTCGTCGACGACTGGGGATTTCGCGGCGCTCGATCAGCGCCTTCGTCAAATCGAATCGGTTCTGAACGCACCCGCTGCTGCGGCGGGTTTCCAGGCGACATCGGACACGCGGATGTCTGACGCCGAAATGCTGCGGCGCGTTCGGCAGATCGTCACTGATGCGGAGCAGCGCCAGCAGACCGATGTTGCGCACCGTCTCCTCGACGTCGCCCGGGCGTTCGATCTTCAGCGGCGCACCGACATCGCCTATTTTCAACAGGGCCTCGGTCAGTATCAGGGGCAGACCAACGCTGAAATTGCGCAGAACCGAGAGCTCGTGAATCAGATCATTCGCGCGGCAGCCAGGCAGGAGAAGTAATGCTCATCAACGTGCTGACGATTGCGGGCGTCCTCGCTTCCGGCGTGGGAGGGCCATGGCCGCAGGATCCCCCCACACCGCCGCCTTCCACTCCGGTATCGCAAACAGCGCCGCCACAGACGCCCGCATCTCAAACGCAGCAGCCGCCGGCGTCACCCGCCGTGCCCGCGGTACCGGTGACAGTGCCAGCGGCACCGGCGCCGCTTACCGACGGCGAGCTGCGCCACCGTCTCGACGCCATTTATCTGTTCGAAGGCGTTCTCATGAATGCGGTGAAGCTGGCCGCGCAAACGACGGCCGGCGAGATTCGTCGGATCGAGCCGGGCATCGTGATGTTCAGTTCGGCACCTGTCCGGGCGCACGGCACATATCTCGACGGATACGGAGTGTTCTTCCAGGTGGAGATCCCCAGTGTCATCCCGAGCGTCGCGTCGCTCGTCGAACAGATCGCGCGGGGAGACCGGATGCGGCCGGGCACTTCTCCCGCGCAGCCAACCGCGCTGACCGGTGCCTCGGCCGACGCAATGATCGACCCCGACGCGCATTACGTCGCGGCGGTCAAGGACCGGGTGATCGATGCGATGATCCGCCACAGCAACTCGATGGAGCTGCGCGCGGACGAATGGCTGACCGTCGCAGCGCGCGACGGATCCGAGGCGCCAGGGCAGCTGGCGCAGCCGAGCACGATGATCTTCCGGATCAAGGGCTCGGATCTCGCCGACTTCTTCGCCGGCAAGATCTCGGTCAGCGACGCGGGCAAGCGCGTGCAGGTGCGCGGATTCTAACCCCTGGGCTACAATCGCGGGCATGTCGCACTACCGCACGGACCTGCGATCCTGCCCGCCGGCAGCGGGGTTCCGCTGCGCCTTCGCCGTCTGCGTCGTGATGACGACAGGTCTGCTGTCCGCGGCGTGCACGAAAGAGGTCGACGTCAAACAGGCGCTACAGGTGACCGACGTCAGCACCGGGTGGTTCGATGCCGGGGTCGTCGACGGCAAGAACAAGCTGGTTCCAAGCATCTCCTTCCGTCTCCGCAGCAACACTGAGGACCTAGCCTCGGTTGCGCTGAACATCGCCTTCAAATTCATCGACAACGGCGAAATCAACGAAGAGGTCTTCAAGCAACGCGTGCCCTTCCAAAACGGTCAGAGCGACCTGCTCACCGTTCGTTCGCAGACCGGATTCACGGGCGAGCCACCGCAGTCCCGTACCGAGATGCTCAAGAACAGCAACTTCCGCGACATAGAAGCGGTGATCTTGGTTCGCCAGTCCGCCTCGCATTGGGTGGAGCTTCACCGCGTGAAGCTGGATCGTCAACTCCTCACGAATTAGACCGGCCCGGTTTTGTCGCGTCTTCAACAGCCGACACCCGCCGCCACAGAGCATCCTGGTCTCGAGCGGCGTCTCGGCCCACTCGATGCCGCGGCAGTCATTGTCTCCAACGTCATCGGCGGCGGAATCCTGTTCACGCCACCGCTGGTCGCTGCGACCATTCCGCATCCGTGGCTGTTCCTCGGGGTCTGGGTCGCGGGGGGAGCGCTCGCATTCATCGGCGCGATGGCCTACGCAGAGCTCGCCGCGTTCCGCCCGCGTGCGGGTGGCGAGTACGTTTATCTTCGCGCGGCGTACGGGAAGCTCGCCGCCTTCCTCACCGGATGGACGTCGTTCGTTGCCGGCTTCTCGGGCGCCATCGCCGCCAGCTCCGTCTTCCTCGCGATCTATCTCGATCGATTCATTCCAGGCGCGGGGGATGCGACTCCGCTCTTTACCATTCCGCTGCCATGGGTCCCCCTCGTGTTCTCGCGGCAGGCGCTCGTCGCATTGTCGATGATCCTGCTGATGTCGTGGATTCACCTGCGCGGCATCGGTCCCGGCCGGCTGATGGGCAACATCCTCGCGACGTTGAAGGTCCTCGCGCTGCTGATGTTCATCGCGCTCGGATTTTCGTTCGGCGCCGGTACGACGGCCAACTTGCAGGATCCTGGCGCGGTGCCCGTTTCGCTGACGGCGTGGCTGCTCGCGCTGATCCCTGTCATGTTCGCCTACTCGGGATGGAATGCGGCGTCGTACATCGCGGAAGAGATTCGCGACCCGGGACGGAACGTGCCTCGCGCGCTGGCACTGGGAACGGCCGCGGTCATTGCCGTCTACGTGCTGCTGAACCTTCTTTACTTGTTCGTACTCCCGGTCGGAGAGCTCGCGAAGGTCAAGGGCAGCGTGCTCGACGTGATCGCCGACCGGTTGCTCAACCAGATGGCCGGCAACGTGATGGGGGTGGTCTCGATCATCAGCCTCGCGGCCAGCATCAGCGCCAACATCTTCGCGGGCCCGCGGGTCTATTTCGCGATGGCTCGCGACGGGTTCTTCCTGCCCGCGGCTGCGCGCGTGCACCCGCGGTTCAAAACGCCCGCGGCCGCCATCGCCGCGCAGGCGGTGTGGAGCGGGCTGCTCGTGCTGACGGGCAGCGGGTCAGCGTTGACGACGTACACCGGGTTTGCGGTGATCCTTTTTGCCGGGGTTGCTGTCGGAGCGCTCTTCGTCCTCCGGCGCCGGGAGCCCGATGCTCCACGGCCGTTCAAGGCGTGGGGCTATCCGCTCGCGCCGGCGCTGTTCACCATTACGAGCGCGCTGATTGTAGGAAACGCGCTCTGGACCGATCTCGTTCGTCCGATCACGTACGGCGGGTCCTGGGGTCCCGCTGCCGCCGGCCTCGTCGTGATCGCGTTGGGCCTGCCCATCTACTTTCTGCTGCGCTCGCGTCCGGCGAGCGCGTAGAGCGTCAGCAGCGCGAGTGAGCCATCGCTCGCCGCGAAGAGCAGAAACGACGCGGGGGATCCGCGATAGAAGTAGTCCAGAAGAAACGCGAGCGCTCCGGCGCCCTTCAGAAGGGGTCCCATCACCCACATATACCCGCGATAGCGGTCCGGCTCGCGAAAGGGCAGGTAGTAACCGATGCCGATCGTCACCAGGAACAGGCCATTGAGATCCGAGAAGATAGGCGGTGTCGCGGGCGCAACATTGAAGAGGGACGCGAACGTCCCGCTCGCCAAAAGCAGAAAGGCCCCCACGATGCAATCGTAGAGGCCCGAGATTGCGGCGACTGACGCTACACTCACAACGCTGAAGGCTGGCCCTCAGTCGTCAACATTTGTTACTGCCTGCGTTTCAGTTCGCCTTTGTAGGTGATCGTCTCTCCGGGGATCACCATCACTTCGAACAACTCCGTCTCGTAACCCTCCGCGCGCACCTCGATCTTGTGCGCGCCGGACTCGAGGCTCAACTTCTGGAACATGCCGTCGAAGCTGTCGACTTCGCCAACGAAGTAACCGTCGACGTAGACCTGCCCGTGGCCCGGCTTGACTTTCAGGCGCACGCCGCCGATGTCATGGTACTGCTGCCGATTGTAGTAAGACCCTGAATAAGCACCGCCACCGGAGTAATAACCGCCGCCGGAATAGTAGGGCGACGCGTACCCCCACATCCAGGGATCGTAGAAGTAACCGATGCCGAAGGCATAGCCGGGCCAGTAATATCCGTACGGATAGCTGTTGTAGTAGTAGCTGTAACGATAGTACGGGTTGTAGTACGAGCCCCCGTTGAAGTCGCCATCGACGAACGGCGGATGGCCGGTGCGCGCGACTCCTGTGCCGATCACTGGGCGGCCATCACGCGGCCGGGCGTAGACAGGCACTGCTTGACGGCGATCACCGTTATCAGCGGTCGGCGACGCGCTGCCGGTCAGTTCCGACCTCGCGCCAACCCTGGAACGTTCGCCATTCGAACTGCTCGAGCTCCGCGGCGAGTTGGCTGCGCCGCTGCGGCGTTCCGGCGCTGAGGGAGCGCGATACTCACCCCGAGGGCTGCTTTCACCCGGGCTCGGGCGCGACGCCGAGGAGTCTCCACCTGAAGGACGCGAAGCGGCGCCACCACCACTCGAGCTCCCGCCGCCACCCGACGGGCGTGATACCGCGGAACCCGAAGAGTGCCCGGAGGGATTCGGTCGCGCACCTGCCTGGCCTTTGTCCTGCCCGTACACGGGCAACGCCAGCGCAACGGCGGCTGCGGTGAAGATGGACGTCAAAGCTCGGCGCGTCATAACGGCTCCTATGGTGACCTAAACCTGCAAGGAGGTCAAAAGCAACAGGCCTGCCACAGGTAGAGCTGCAAATCGTTAGTAAAATCGATCAATTGCTGAGAAGTGCGTGTCCTTGGGAGAGAGCAGATCGTCCCGCGACGCGGACAGCGGGCACGATCCCGGACCGCGGATCCCGAGTACCCGAGCCCGCATTCCACTCTGATAGACTCGCCAGAGGCCCCTGCAGATCCCACGCTTTCGATGATTCACGCCACAACTGTATTGGCCGTCAGGCACAACGAACAGGCTGTCATGGCCAGCGACGGGCAGGTCACCTTCGGCAACACCGTGGTCAAGCAGGCCGCTCGCAAGATCAGGCGGCTGTATCAGGACCGGGTACTCGCCGGATTCGCCGGCTCGGCTGCGGACTCGTTCGCGCTGTTCTCGCGGTTCGAGGCCAAGCTCGAACAGTATCGCGGTAATCTCGAACGATCCGCCGTCGAACTCGCGAAGGACTGGCGCATCGACCGCGCGCTCAGGCGTCTCGAGGCGATGCTCGTCGTCATGGACACCAAGGCGACGTATCTGCTTTCCGGCACTGGCGATCTGATCGAGCCGGACGACGGCATTATCGCGATCGGCTCCGGAGGGCCTTACGCGATGGCTGCGGCGAAGGCGCTCGCGCAGCACACGACGCTCGACGCACGTGGCATCGCGGAGCAGTCGATGCGCATCGCCGCCGAGATCTGCATCTATACCAACGAGAACATCACCATCGAATCGCTGTAATCGGATGGCCATTCCTCTTCCCGCAACCACATCCTCCACAGTGGACGCGCTGACCCCGCGTCAGATCGTCGCCGAGCTCGACAAGCACGTCGTCGGGCAGAACCAGGCCAAGCGCGCCGTCGCGATCGCCCTGCGGAACCGGTCGCGCCGCCAGAAGCTCCCGCCGGAGCTCGCCGAAGAGATCGCCCCGAAGAACATTCTGATGATCGGTCCCACCGGTGTGGGCAAGACGGAAATCGCACGGCGGCTTGCCAAGCTGGCGCAGTCCCCCTTCATCAAGGTCGAAGCCTCGAAATTCACCGAGGTCGGTTATGTGGGGCGCGATGTCGAATCGATGGTGCGCGACCTCGTCGAGCTCGCCGTAGACATGGTGCGCGACGAACGTCGCGCCGAAGTCCGCGAGAAGGCCCGGCAGTCGGCTGAAGAGCGCATCCTCGACCTGCTGCTCCCGCCGCTGCCCGCCTCGGCGGATTACGACGAGAACGCCGCCTCAATCAGAGAGCAGGGGCAGCGCACGCGCGAGAAGCTGCGTGAACAGCTTCGTGAAGGACGCCTCGACCACAAACACGTCGAGATCGACGTGCGCGAGAAGTCGTTCCCATCTTTCGAGATCATCGCCGGCTCCAATGTCGAAGAAGTCGACATCAACGTCAAGGACATGCTGCCCGGTCTGTTCGGCGGACGCACGAAAAAGCGGCGGCTGCGTGTGCCGGAAGCGCTCGAGGCGCTTGCGCAGGAAGAAGAGCACAAGCTGATCGACATGGACACCGTCGCCCGCGCGGCGGTGGAGCGCGTGCAGGAGGCGGGCATCATCTTCGTCGACGAGATCGACAAGGTGGCCGGGCGTGAAGGAAGCCAGGGCCCCGACGTCAGCCGCGAAGGCGTTCAGCGCGACATCCTGCCGATCGTCGAAGGCACGACGGTGAACACGAAGTACGGGATGGTGAAGACCGATCACATCCTGTTCATTGCGGCCGGAGCGTTTCACGTCTCGAAGCCCTCAGACCTCATTCCCGAGCTGCAAGGCAGATTTCCGATCCGCGTCGAGCTCGAGGCGCTCGGGCGCGAGGATTTCGTACGGATTCTGACCGAGCCGAAGAGCGCGTTGATCAAGCAGTACATCGCGCTTCTCTCCACGGAAGGCGTGACGCTTCGCTTCACCGACGGTGCGATCGGGCGGATCGCCGACTTCGCCATGCTCGTCAACGAGCGCACCGAGAACATCGGCGCGCGGCGCCTGCATACCGTTCTCGAGAAGCTGCTCGACGAGATCTCGTTCGAAGCGCCGGACCTCGAGCGCAAGGACGTAACGATCGACGATGCGTACGTGGACCGTGCCCTTTCGGATATCGCGAAGAACGAAGACCTCTCCCGGTACATCCTGTGAACCGCGTCGCGCGAGGTCTGTTTCACACAGGTACCGCCGCGCTCGTCGTGTGCTCGTTTGCGGCGTGCGGCAAGAAAGGACCACCGCTTGCCCCGTTTCGTTTCGTACCCGCGGCGCCGGGGGACGTGCAGGTTCGCCGAAGCGCCAGCGAGGTTCACCTTCGCTTCAAGCTGCCGACGACGAACATGCAGGGGCAGGGCGCGATAGAGCTCGACCGGCTCGAAGTGTTCGCAGTCACTGTGGCCGCCGAATCGGCGGATCCGCCGAACCGGGACCTGACGGTCGCGAAGTATCTCGTCGGCACCATCCCGGTGAAGGCGGCGCCCGAGAAAGATGCGCCGTCGCCACCGCCCGATGCGAAGCCCGATCCACGGCCGGCGCCTGGCGACACGACGACATTCGCCGAGGACCTGAACGAAGCCAAGTTGCGGCCGCAGATCACGACTCCGGCGCCGCCGCCGGTCATCCCCGTGCCTCCTGCGGCGGCCGCGGCCGCCGCGGCCGTTGCGCCGAAAGCGGTTCCGGTCGTTCGGCGCATCTATATCGTCCGCGGTCTCACGCGTGGCGGCCGCGCCGGGCAGCCTTCGCAGCGCGCGGTGCTTCCGCTGCTGGATCTGCCGGCGCCGCCCATGGACGTGACGCTCACGCACAACGAGCAGGCGTTGACCGTCTCGTGGACTGCGCCGGTCTCCAATCTGGATGCTGCTCCAGCGACGTTCAATGTCTATGCGGCTGACGGCACGGGTCCGCTGAATCCCGCACCGTTGTCCGCCACGACGTTCGTCCGGCAGGGAGTCACGTTCGGTACCGAGGAGTGCTTCGTGGTGCGGACTGCGGTTGCGGCCGCCAACGCCACGCTCGAGAGCGCGTCCACGACGCCGAAGTGCGTCACGCCAGGCGACACGTTCGCGCCTGCCGCGCCGACACGGCTGTCAGCCGTGGGTGTGTCGGGCGCCGTCAACCTTATTTGGGAAGCCAACAAAGAGGCCGACCTCGCCGGTTATCTCGTGTTGCGCGGCGAGGCGCCGGGTGACACACTTCAGGCGATCACGACAGCGCCGATCCGCGAGACAACGTACCAGGATGCCACGGCGAAGCCGGGTGTTCGCTACGTGTATGCCGTTGTGGCCGTCGATCGCGCGACTCCACCGAATACCAGCCCGCAATCGAATCGGGTAGAGGAGTCGGCGAGGTGAGTGCAGCTTACGTGGAGGGTGGATGCCTCGCCGTAGCCGCAGGCGAAGGCGGGGGGAACTAACGATGAGGGTGCGCGTTTGATCGAGCGGTTTTACAGGATCGCCTACAAGGGGCAGCCACGCTACGCGGTGGAGCGCGATGGTAATTGGCGTCTCATCGACGGCGACATCTTCGGCGGCTACACGGAAGGGGAGCCAGTCGCGTCGAGCGGTCATCGGCTGCTCGCGCCAGTGGATCCGTCCAAGATCGTGTGCGTCGGGTTGAATTACAAGGATCACGCCGCGGAGGTGAAGAAGCCGCTGCCCGCCGAGCCGCTCATCTTCATCAAGCCGTCCACGGCGGTGATCGGCCCGTCGGCATCCATCACCCTTCCGGACGGAGTCGGTCGCGTGGACCACGAGGCCGAGCTTGCGGTCGTCATCGGCCGGCGCGCGACAAGGGTTCGGGCGGAGGATGCACACCAGTACGTGTTCGGGCTCACCTGCGTCAACGACGTCACCGCGCGCGATCTGCAGGTGCAGGGCGCGGGTTACACTCGCGCCAAAGGGTGGGACACGTTTGCGCCGGTGGGCCCCTGCCTCGCTCGCGGCCTCGACTACACGGCGCCAGCGGGGCTGAGCGTGGAAGGCTGGGTGAACGGCACGCGGCGGCAGTTCTCATCGACACGCGAATTGATTTTCGCCATTCCGAAGCTGATCGAATACATCTCGACGAACATGACACTGCTGCC
>Ga0247830_10000859_pt1 | contig 11740 bp, 8 predicted proteins | sample 12C_Control_Day5_FD_207766 | JGI IMG/M metagenome (GOLD analysis project Ga0247830, IMG submission 207766) | Soil microbial communities from agricultural site in Penn Yan, New York, United States - 12C_Control_Day5 | ecosystem: Environmental > Terrestrial > Soil > Agricultural land | place: USA...
CCTTCGCTCCTTGCTGGACGTCCAGCGTCATGATCGAAGTTACGCTGCGGGCATTCGCCTGGCGGTCGCCGAGCTGGAGTTTGATCGTCGATTGAAACGTCTTCGCCAGGCTCGCAATCACGGCTGCCGGCCGCGCGTGCAGACCGGTCGGGTTCGGGATCACAACAGCTTCAGAAGTGATCGTCGTCGTCGGAGCGTCAGCGGCACGGTCCGCTGCCTCTTCCGCGAGGGTCACCGTGAACAGCGTGTCGCCGGCCGACACGTAACCGTTGGCGCGCTCCCAGGCGGTCACGCGCTCGCTGTTGGCAATGACGATCTGCGTCAGCACGCTCTTCGCGTGCGTCGCGAGAAAGTCGAGGTCGAACGCAATCAGCGGCTGGCCGGTGCGCACGCTGTCTCCGACCTTGACACGCGGATGGAACCCTTCACCCTTCAGGGTCACGGTGTCGATGCCGACGTGCATCAAGAGCTCCGCGCCCTCCGGCGTACGCAGCGTCACCGCATGGCCCGCGGCATGGAGCGCGATGACCTCCCCATCGCAGCCCGCGACGAGCAGCGCGTCGGTTGGATCGATCGAAAGGCCGTCCCCCACCATCTTCTGCGCGAATACCGGGTCGGGCACGCGTTCGAGCGGCCAGATCTGACCGCTCAACGGCGACAGGATCTTCAGTTGAGCCATAGGGGCGTCATCTTTGTTCGACTATCATCAGGATTCCGGCTGCACATCGAACGCGCCCCCGTTTATAGCATTAGGGTTCGTGCAAACGGGTCCTGGTCTGAATCGCGGTCCGGCGAACCCGCGCGGACGGGGCGGACGTGATTATCGGGCAGAAGACGATGATTTGAGCGTCGATCAGTCGCCCAGGCGAGCCGCTTGTGTGGCACTTGCCGATGCGAGCCAGCGCGATACGACGAGGTCGACGGTCTGCCCAGGCTCCAGGACGCCATGCTCGCGTTCGAACCCGATCCGTCGGAGAGCGTCGCGCACTTCGCCATGGGCATCGGCGACGCGGAACTCGAGTCCGCGCGCGCACAACGACCGGTGAAGATCCGCGATCAGCTCGGCGCCGGCGAGGTCGATCTTCGGAACGGCGCCGAGGAACAACACCACGAGGCGGATGGCGTCCTCCCGCCTGCTCAGGATTTCGAACACACGCTCTCGCATGTACTCGACGTTGAAGTAGAGGAGTGCCGACTCACACCGGACGATGAGCACGCCGGTGATGCTTTCGTTGTCCGGCTGGCGCGAACGATCGGCGAAGTACGTCGTGCCAGGAACCCTGGTCAGTTCGGTTACGCGTGGACGGGCAGCCTGGCGCAGCAGCAGAACGATGGAGATGGCCGCGCCGAGCAGCACGCCGTTCACAGGTCCGGATCCCAATACACCCAGGAGCGCCGCGATGGCGACGCAGAACTCCGCCCGGCTGAAGTGCCAGATGTGCCGGAACGCGCGAACGTTCACAAGGCTCATGACGGCGGCGAGCACGATGGCTGCGAGCACCGGCTGGGGCAGATTTCGCAGCAGCCCAGTCGCAAAGAGCGCCACGAAGAGCGTGAACAGCGCAGCCACCAGACCCGATAACGGCGTTCGCGCCCCGGCGCTCTCGTTGACGAGCGACTGCGACATGCCGCCACTCACGGGAAACCCGCGACCGAGCCCTGCGAGAAGATTGCTCGCACTCAACGCGAGCAGTTCCTGATTGGCGTCGAATCGATTGCCGTGTTTCTGCCCGAACATGCGGCCGATCGCCGAAGTCTCCACAGCTCCGAGAACGAAGCCTGCCAGCGCCATCGGCAGAAGCGCGTTCAGGTCATGCCGGGTGACGTCGGGCAGCCCCAGGGATGGTAACCCTTGATGAACCTCGCCCAGCAGCGTCACACCTTGCGACCCCAGATCGAGAATTCGAGCTGCGACAATGCCGGCGATCACGACAAGGAAAGCAACGGGGCGGTGTTTCAGCCAGATCTTGCCGGCGATGAGCGCCGTGAACGCGACGACTCCTACGATCACAGAGGTCTGGTGCGTGTCGCCGAGATGAGAGATGAAGTACGCGGAGCGTTCCCAGAAGTCCCCGTGCGTCCCTTTGAAGCCGAACAGCTTCGGTAACTGGGTACTGGCGAGGTAGAGCGCCAGTCCGGCTTTGAAACCGACGAGCACGGTTTCCGAGAAGAAGCTGACCGCCGTTCCCGCGCGAACCAGCCAGGCGGCGAAGGCGATCGAGGCCACCATGATCGTGACGCAGGCCGCCAGCGCGGCATGCCGCGAGGGATCGCCGGCACTCAACTCCCCCACTGACGCTCCGATCAGGAGCGACAGCGCCGACGTGACGGTGACGACGGTGTGCTTCGAACTGCAAAGGAGCCAGAAGACCAATCCTGAAAAGAGGCATGCGTACAGGCCGGCCTCAGGCGGCAGCCCGGCAAGCGACGCATCTCCGATTCCGGCGGGGAGTAAGTAGGCGGCGAGCGTGAGACCGGCCACGAGATCGGGCCGGAGCCAGGCCGCCTGATACTGCGAGAACCACGGCCGTACAGGGAGGATCCTGACGTCCATACAAACCCCACGACATGCACTGACCGTGCTCAGTCGGAATTAGGAAGCGGAGCCCTTCCTCTTGCTCAGGGCACCGCTTTCTCCGGCGCACGGGAGCAACTCCGGCGGGACGGAGTTTCCGCGCTCTCGCTACGGAGTTTCGTGTTCTGACAAGTCCTTTCAACGGCGCACTTCCAGTGCGCCTTCGTATGGCCCCGAGTGGGGAATACGGCTTGCTCCTCCCTGGTCGCCCTACGACCACGCGAGGAGTCGGTATGTCCAGACGGATTCAAGTACTGCTGCTGGCACTGATCGCCGCTCTCACGGCGATCGAACGGCTGCAGGCACAGGGATCCGGCCGCGGTGCGGCGGCAGACGAGGTCGCTACGGCGCCGGTCGAGATCGACGGCGCAGTGTTGTTTCGACTGCGTGGTGTGTCGTCGTTGCCCGCCGAGGAGCGCGCGCGTGCCGCGAGCGACCGCATCGTCGCGGCCGCCGCTGACCCCACCGTATCGATTGACTCGCTTCGCGTCATCGAAAGCGAGAGCGTCGCCGACGTCGCAGCGGGCGACAAGCCGCTCGTGCGGGTCGTCGATGCCGATGCGGCGCTCGAGCAGGTCGGGCGCAGGGAACTCGCCTACGCGCACCTCAGTCGCGTGCGCCAGGCGATCGTCGACTACCGCGAAGCACGTACGCCGGCAGCGGTGCGACGGGCAGCCAACAGGACGGCGATCGCCACGGCCCTGCTCCTCCTCGGCATCGGGCTGGTCCTGTGGTTCTGGCGGCGCCTCGATGCATTTTTGACCCGTCGCCTGGAAGCGCGCATTCACACGGTGGGCATTCAGTCGTTCGAGGTGATGCGCGCGGAACGGATACGGTCGGCACTCAAGAGCGGGATGGTCGCGATCCGGAACGTTGTTCTCCTCGCAGGCCTGCTGATCTACCTCGGATCCGTGCTCGCAACGTGGCCGCGGACGCGGGGTTTGTCGCGGGACATGTTCGGCCTGGCGCTCGCGCCGCTGCGGGTGATCGGCGACGGAGTCGTGGCAAACATCCCCAGCGTCGTCTTCCTGGCGGTCCTCTTCTTCGTGACCCGCCTCGTGCTCAGGGTCGTTCGATTGTTCTTCGAGGCGATCGCTCGCGGTACGGTGAAGCTCTCCAACTTCGATGCGGATTGGGCGGCGCCGACGTACAAGATCGTGCGTGTCGTGATCGTGGCATTCGCTCTCATCGTGGCGTATCCCTACATCCCGGGGTCGGAGTCGGACGCCTTCAAGGGTGTATCGCTGTTCATTGGCATCGTTTTCTCCCTGGGATCATCGTCGGCGATATCGAACATCATCGCCGGCTACATGATGACCTACCGCCGCGCCTTCAAGGTGGGCGACCGCGTGAAGATCGGCGAGGCCATGGGCGACGTGATGGAGATGCGCCTGCAGGTCACGCATCTCAAGTCGTTCAAGAACGAGGAGATCGTCATCCCGAACTCACAGATCCTGGGGGGCGATGTGGTGAACTACAGTTCCCTCGCCAAGGCGCAGGGGCTCATCCTCCACACCGATATCGGGATCGGCTACGAGACGCCGTGGCGGCAGGTGGAAGCCATGCTCCTCACAGCGGCGGCCCGGTGTGCGTCGCCCTCAGACGACTCGCCCCGTGCGTTCGTCCGATTGAAAAAACTCGGCGACTTCGCCGTGACCTACGAGTTGAACGTGTACTGCACCAACATCCCGGCGATGCTGCCGATGTACACGGCGATGCACAGCAACATCCTCGACGTGTTCAACGAGTACGGCGTCCAGATCATGACGCCGGCGTACGAGGGTGATCCTCCAGAGCCGAAAGTCGTGCCGCCCAAGGACTGGTTCACGGCGCCCGCCGCGGCCCCGTCGAGCGGTGCATTTGCGCCCACACCCGCGGACGGGCCGCCTGCGAAGGGGCTCACGGTCCCTTGAGGCCGCGGGGCATCGCGCGTGGAATGCCCTCACAGCCGATGCTGTCGCAACTTTTCATCGCGTTCTCCCTGATGGCTCTGACGGTCGCCATCCACGCCAGTGGAGTCGCCTCGGCCCTGCACTGGGTACGAAGACACGCATATTCTTCTCAGCAGATCTGGCGCTGGACGTGGCTGTTCATCGGCGTCGCGGGCTGGATGATTCTTCTGCATCTCTCCGAGATCACCGTGTGGGCTTCGATCTACCTGTGGAAGGGCGCGATACCGGACCTGCAGTCGTCGTTATATTTCAGCTCGGTCACCTACACGACCACGGGTTACGGCGATGTCGTGTTGCCTGAGGAGTGGCGCCTCGTAGGAGGCGTGGAAGCTTTGACCGGGATTCTGATGTGTGGCTGGTCCACCGGCTTCTTCTTTGCCGTCGTCAGCCGCATGTACGACACGCCACGCGCGCGCACGCAGCCCTGAACCCGATGGCACTCTCCTTCAAACCGTCGATCAACTGGTTGCTCGCTTTCATCCCGATCTCCGCCCTGCTGGAGCTCGCGCACGTTCCTGCGCCGGTGTTGTTCTTCTCGGCGGCGCTCGCAATCGTGCCCATCGCCCGCCTCATCGTGGTCTCGACCGAGCAGCTCGCAGAACGCACGGGGGATGCCGTGGGCGGCTTGCTCAACGCGACGTTCGGCAACGCACCAGAACTCATCATCGCCGTGGTGGCGCTGAAGGCCGGCTACTTCGATATGGTGCGCGCGTCGATCATCGGGTCCATTCTCGCCAACCTGATGCTCGCTACGGGCATCGGTTTCTTCCTCGGCGGCTTGCGCTATCACACGCAGGAATACAACGCGGGGGCCGCGCGGCTGTACAGCTCGATGATGCTGATCTCGGCAGTCAGCCTGGGCGTGCCGAGCGCCTTCAACCGCTTCTTCTCACCGACTGAAACGATCCGCGAGGAAAAGCTCGTGAACCTCGGCACGGCGTTCGTGCTGCTCGCCGCCTACGCTTTGTATCTCGTCTTTCTTCTCAAGACTCATCCGGATTACTTCCAGAGCGTGGTCACGACAGCCGACGACGAGCACGGTGGCTCGCGATGGAGTCTCGGAAAGACGATGGGGAGCCTGGTCGGCGCCTCAGTTCTTGCGGCATGGATGAGCGAGATCCTCGTGGGAGCAGCCGAGGGCACCGGTCAGGCCCTTGGCATGTCGCAGGTGTTCATCGGCATCGTGTTCCTGGCAATCATCGGCGGCGCTGCCGAAAGTGGATCGGCCATCGCCATGGCGCGCAAGAACAAATTGGATCTCACCATCGGCATCGCCATGGGAAGCAGCATCCAGATCGCGCTGTTCGTCGCGCCCGTGCTGGTTCTGGTGAGCGGCTTCATCGCGCCACAGCCCCTGGAGCTGTCGTTCAGCCGTGCCGAGATCGGCACGTTGTTCCTCGGCGTGCTGATTGGCGCGATCGTCGCAGGCGATGGCCGGTCCAACTGGTACAAAGGGATCCAGCTCGTGCTCGTGTACGCGATGATCGCCATCCTGTTTTACTTCCTGCCCGAAGCTCCGCACTGATATCGCTGAGAACGCACACAGCGCTGAACGGTGTAGGACTCTCCAGCTTGCATCAGATCCGCCGAGCGACCATATTGGGAGTTTCTGCGACAAGAGGAGGAGTGCAATGGCCAAAGCAGCCAGACCCGTTCCGGAGGGCTATCACACGATCACACCGCAGTTGACGCTCGAGAGCGCCGCGAAAACGATCGATTGGTACAAGAAGGCTCTCGGCGCTGAAGAGATCAGCCGCAGCGTCGGTCCCGATGGGAAGATCATGCACGCGGAGGTCAAGATCGGTGACTCGCGCGTGATGGTGAACGACGCGATGATGGGTTCGAAGGGACCGAAGAGTCTCGGCGGATCGCCCTCGGCGATGTGGCTCTACGTGAACGATTCCGACGCGCTGTTCAATCGCGCGGTGGGCGCCGGCGCGCAGGTCGTGATGCCGCTTGCCGACCAGTTCTGGGGGGACCGCGGCGGCGCCGTCTCCGATCCCGAGGGTTACACGTGGTGGATCGCGACCCGGAAGGAAGATTTCACCCCGGCGGAAATGCAGCAGCGGGCTGCGGATTTCTTCAAACAGCCGGCGAACCGCTGACTGTTCGTATGCGCGAGGGGCCCGGTGTCGTCCGGGCCCCTAGCGGCACTCGATATAGAATCGTTCGTAAGCCGCGTGCGAGACCGATCACTTCATCGCCGCCAATCCCCACAGTCGAAGAAGCCCAGCCGGTCGCGGCTGCGTCGCATGATGGCGTTTCTGCTCGGGGTAACCCTGGCGTTCGGCCTCGGCTCCGCCATCGGTATCGCTGATGCGGCGCAGGCGCGGACCGGCGCGATCCGGGTGGAGGTCGTGCGGGGCGCCTTGCCCGTCGCAGGAGCGATGGTTTCTGCGGGCGGGCAATCCGCCACGACCGACGCAGCCGGCCTCGCCACTCTGGCGCTTCCCGCGGGGCCAGTCTCGGTGATCATCACGAAAGACGGATACGAAACGGCCACAGTACGCGTCGATGTCGTCGCGGGCGGCGAGCACGCGGTGCGCCTCGTGTTGACGCCGGCAGCGACTGCGCCAGATCAGAAAACCGTCGTGGCCAGCACGCGCACCCGTGCTCACGTGGATGAACAGGCTGTTGCCGTCAAGGTACTCGGTCGCGCCGAGATCGAAGAGAACATGCTGAGGACGCCTGGCGATACGGCGAGCTCGCTCGACGAGATCGGTGGCCTTCGCCTCCAGACCACATCGCCCGAACTCGGCCTCGCGACGATACGGATCCACGGGCTGCGCGGCCAATACACGCGGCTGCTCTCCGACGGTGTGCCCCTCTACTTCGACATTCCACTCGGGCTCGGGCCGGTCCAGATCCCGTCGATGGATCTCGACCGCGTCGAAGTCATCACTGAAGGTGCGTCGGCCCTGTTTGGAGCGAATGCTCTCGCCGGCGTCGTCAATCTGCTGTCGCGGCGGCCTGGCAAACAGTGGAATCGCGAATTCCTGTTCAGCCAGTCCACGCCCGACGCCACGGATGGCGTGGTATGGCTGGCGTCGCCATCGACTGGATCGTGGAGCCATACGTTCCTCGCCAGCGCGCACCGGCAGGACGAAAAGGATCTGGATGATGACGGCTGGTCGGACATTCCTGGTTATTCACGAGGGGTCGCGCGCGAGCGTGTGTTCTGGAACAACGGACGAGGCAAGGCGGTCTCCGGCACGGCGGGCGTGACGTTTGAAAAGCGCAAGGGCGGCAGCGAGATCGCGCATCAGGAGATCGAGACCAAAATCGCCGACGGTGCCCTCTTCGCCGAGATGCCCCTCGGTCGTTACGTACTCGCCGCCGCGGGTTCCCTATATGTGCAGTCGCGCGTTCGCGACTTCGTCGACACGCGTGAACACGATCGGCGTCAGGCGGCAACTCTCGAGATTGCGCTTCGCGGTTCAGCGCCGCGCCAGACCTGGGTCGCCGGGATCGACGCCGACTGGTTCGCGATTCGAATCCCGGAGCCGGAACCGCTGGCGTCGTCGTACGTCGCCCCGCGAGGTGGCATTTTCATCCATGACGACGTGCGTATCGCGTCATGGTTGCTCGTCTCTGGAAGCGGCCGCTTCGATTACACAAAAGGAGCGAATGACGCCCTGCGGGTAGACGACTTCTTCTTCAGTCCGCGAGGATCGGTACTCGCGCGCAGGGGGCCGTGGGGGGCTCGCATTTCCGCCGGGCGGAGCTACTTCGTGCCGACGGCGCTCACCGAGGAGACCGAAGCGGCGGGCTTCACGCGCCTCTCGATTGACAGCCCGCTCGAAGTCGAGACCGCGCGCAGCATGTCGGCCGATCTTTCGTACAAAACCGGCGCCGCGGAAGTGACGGTCACGGTGTTCGATTCGCACATCGATGATCCCGCCGTGATCGACCGTGCGACGTACACGCTCCGCACCGACGAGGAGCCGAACGTCACGCGCGGAGTCGAGATCCTCGGCAGGGCGCGGCGGGCGCCGCTCTCGCTGACCGGCACCTACATGTACCTCCGCGCGCGCGAGGGCGATGAACGCGACGTCGCGCTCACGCCACGGCACAGTGCGGGTCTGATCGCGGCAGCGGAAGCCGAAGGACGCGGCCGCATCGCCGTGCGCGTTTCGTACTCCGGCGTCCAGCGGCTCGATGCCAACCCGTATAGATCGCAAAGCGAACCCTACGTTCTGCTCGGGCTGCTTGGCGAGTACCGGTTCGGCCGCTGGCGCGCGTTCGTCAATGCCGACAATCTGACGGATGTCCGCCAAACAGACTGGGATCCGATCGCGCGGCCGGTGCGTGACGTTGACGGCCGCTGGACGGTCGATGCCTGGGCGCCACTCAGGGGCCGCACGATCAACGCCGGCCTCAGGGTCTCGTTCTGATGCTTTCGGAAAAATCCTCCCACCGCATGCGCTCGCTTTGCTGGCTCGCACTTCCTCTCTTTGCCGCCGTCACGACAGGTGGCGTCGTGGATCGGGCGGCGGTGGCGAATGCGTCCGCCATCAGCGCTGTCGTGCCGGATCTTATCGACAGTGGAAGGCAGGAGGAGTCGGTTACGGCAAGCTGGCCCGGGTATCGCGGTCACGATCGCGATGGTGTCTATCGCGGGGCCATCCGCCTCTCATGGGAGGGGCTCACGCCAATGTGGAAGAAGCCTGTCGGCGGCGGCCGTTCGTCGTTCGCGGTCGCCGGCGGCCGCGCGTTCACGATCGAGCAACGCGCTCGAAACGAGGTCGTGGCCGCCTACGACGTCATGACCGGCCGTGAGCTGTGGACCAATGCGTGGCCGGAGCGCTTCAGCCAGTGGATGGGCGGCGGCGAAGGTCCGCGAGCCACACCGGCCTGGGCGGACGGGTTGGTGTTCGCACTCGGCGCCAGGGGCGAGCTGCGCTGCCTTGACGCCGCCACTGGCCGGCTCGTGTGGCGCACGAACATCCTGCAGGATAGCGGCGCCAAGAATCTGAGGTGGGGCATGGCTGCCTCGCCGTTGATCGCCGGCAACGCGGTGATCGTTCTGCCCGGAGGGCCGGCGGGCCGATCGGTCGCGGCGTACGATCACCGCACGGGCAAGCGCTTGTGGACGGCGCTCGACGATAAGCAGGCCTACGTCGCGCCGATGCAGGTGACGCTCCTCGGCGTGCCCCAGTTTCTGGTCGTCAGTGCCAAGCGTCTCGTGGGGCTCAGTCTCGATCGCCGCGACGTGCTCTGGGAGTTTCCCTGGGTCACCGATCACGATGCGAATGCGTCCCAGCCGATCGTCATCGGCGACCGGCGCGTCTTCTATTCGTCGGGCTATGGCACGGGCGCTGCTGTGATCGAGCTGACGAAGGACGGCGACCGCTTCGCGGTTCGCGAGGTCTGGCGGACCATCCGCATGAAGAACCGCCAATCGAGCTCGGTCCTGCACGACGGCTTCATCTACGGGCTCGACGAAGGGATCCTCGCCTGTCTCGACGCGGCGACCGGTGAGCTGAAATGGAAGGGCGGACGCTACAGACACGGTCAGCTGCTGCTCGCCGGCGATCACCTCGTCGTCATCACCGAGGAGGGAGAACTCGTTCTCGTCGCCGCCACTCCCGAGGGGCTCAAGGAGCTCGCTCGCGTGCCGGCTCTCGACGGCACAACCTGGAACGTGCCGGCCTTTGCCGACGGCATTCTCCTCGTCCGCAACACCGAAGAGATGGCCGCCTTCGACTTGCGCGCAGACACCAAATAGATCAGCCGCGTCGATGATCCATTTCCAAAGCCTGAGCTGGATATAATGCGCGTCGATGTCTTTCCTGAGTTTCGGCGGCGCGTGTCTGTTCTGGATCCTTGCACAGCCGAACGTTGCGAAGACCCCTGCCGGCGACTTCGAAAGACCCCGCGCAAAGATCGTTGATCAGGCGGCCACCCCCGCTCAGTCCGGAACATCGGCCGCAAAGGCAGGGCGCGAGTTCTTCGTATCCTGGGGCTACAACGGCGACCAGTACACGAAGAGCGACCTTCACATCGACCAGCCGTCCCTCGGCAACGACTTCACGCTCCTCGGTGTGAAACCGCGCGACAGCAAACCGTGGGGCAACATCATCGGCCACAGCCTGTTCGTTCCGCAATACAACGTGCGGGCCGGCATCTTCTTCAACGAGAGATGGGGTCTGGAACTGGCGCTCGACCACATGAAGTGGATCGTCAGGCAGGATCAGGAGGTTCCCGTCACGGGCACGTTGAACGGGGCCGCGGTCGACGGGCCGGTCACGCTTACGGAAGATGTCCTGCGGTATCAGCTGAACAACGGCGCGAATCCTATCTTCGTCAACGTGATCAGACGCGTGCGCCTCAGAGGTGAGCCGACGCGCACCGGCTCTATCTCCTTTCTCGCGAAAGCTGGCGGCGGGTTCGCCGTCCCTCATACAGAGAACACGGTTTTCGGCGAGCCAAACGAGAAAGGGTTCCAGTTTTTCCATGGCTGGGACGTCGATGCCTCGGCTGCCGCGCGCATCCACATTTTCAAAGCGCTGTACTTCGAATTCGAGGAGAAGCTCGTGTACGTGCGTTATTTCGGCGTGAATGTCGATCAGGGCACGGCGCGGCACAGCGTCAAAGCCAACGAGATCACGTTGAACCTTGGCATGGCGTTCAGGTAACGAACGCCAGCGAATCAGTTACCGTGCAGGGTCAGCCGCCGGTGAATCGCCGCGTCCCGCGGCGAGTACCTGCAGCAAGGCGTCGAGTTCGACGGGCTTGACCAGGTGACTGTCCACCCCGGCGGCGCGCGCCCTTTCGACATCCGCAAGCTGACCATAGCCAGTCACGGCGATGATGTGAACGTCGCTCAACCCTGGCAGGTCCCGAATCGCACGCGCGGCTTCGTAGCCATTCATTCGAGGCAGGCCGATGTCGAGGAGGACGACGTCGGGCCTGAACGCGGCGGCCGACTCGACGGCGGCCAGACCATCGTAGGCGAGACGAACCTGAAATCCCTCCAGCGTGAGCGCGAGTTCCAGCATGTGCGCGGCATCCACGTTGTCTTCGACGACAAGGCAGCGCGATGAGCTGATGGGCCGGGACCGGCTCGCACCGTGCGTGCGCACGGGCAGGGACTCGCCGTCCAGCGGCAGCGTCACGGTGAAACGGCTGCCTCGCCCGGAGCCCTCGCTCGAGGCTTCGACCGTGCCGCCATGAAGTTCGGTGATGCGGCGGACGATCGTGAGCCCAAGCC
>Ga0247830_10000862_pt1 | contig 11731 bp, 8 predicted proteins | sample 12C_Control_Day5_FD_207766 | JGI IMG/M metagenome (GOLD analysis project Ga0247830, IMG submission 207766) | Soil microbial communities from agricultural site in Penn Yan, New York, United States - 12C_Control_Day5 | ecosystem: Environmental > Terrestrial > Soil > Agricultural land | place: USA...
CCGCCGATCCGAGGGCCTGGAACCAGAAGGGATCGCTCAGGCGCGTGAGGACTCCGGATCGGCCGTGCTGCGGCAGCACGCCCTCCACGATGCCGGTGCCGAGCCGTTGCATGCGGCTGGCCAGCCAGTACGGAACGCGCCCGCCATGGAGCGGAAGGTCGGCTGTACCGGAGCGCTTCATACGGACATTGTGCCTATTCCGAGGGCACCTCGACGGCATGCGTTAAGATCATCGGGTTTGCAGGCGCAACTCCTCACCGCCGCGCGTCGCATCGCCGCGGCCCTCACCTATCGGGATTTCCGGCTTCTCTGGTGCGGCGCGCTCACGTCGAGCATCGGCACGTGGATGCAGAAGGTCGCGCAAGCCTGGCTGATCGTGACGCTCAGCGGCTCGCAGTCCGCCTTCTATCTCGGGTTGGACAGTTTCGTCGGGGAGCTCCCGATTCTGCTGCTCACGCTCGTCGGGGGCGTGGTCGCCGATCGCCGCGATCGCCGGCACATGATGCTCGTCTCGCAGGTCGTCCAGATGGCGACCGCCTTCACCCTCGCCAGCCTGGTGTTTGTCGAGGCCGTGCGTATCTGGCACATCATTGCGCTCTCGTGCATCACCGGCTGCGCCCAGGCGTTCGGAGGGCCGGCCTATCAGTCGCTGGTGCCCACGCTCGTCGGCAAGGAACACCTGCCCAACGCGATCGCGCTCAACTCCATCCAGTTCAACCTCGCGCGCGTCATCGGGCCGGTCGTGGCCGGCGCGGCGCTCGCCTCCTTCGGGATGGTCATGTGCTTCGGCCTGAACGGCCTCTCGTTTCTGTTCGTGATGGCCGCGATCCTGTCGCTCCGGAACGTACACATTCCCCCCACCGCGACGATGCCCCTGGTCGATCAGATGAAAGACGGGCTGCGCTACGTGCGCGATTCGACCAACCTGAAGACCATCACGCTCGTCGGCTTCATCGCCGCCTTCCTCGGCCTGCCGCTCCTCACGTTCCTCCCGGTTGTGGCCAAGGACGTCTTCCAGCAGGACGTCGGCCTCTATACCCGGATGATGACCACTTCCGGTATTGGCGCGGTGTGCGGCGCGCTGGTGGTGGCCTGGCTGGGCCGGCACGAGCACATGGGGCGCATGCTGCTGATACTGCTCGCCGCCTTTGGCGCCGCGATGACGGCCTTCGCGCTCTCCCCGGACGTCCGCCTGAGCACGAGCATCCTGTTCTTCACGGGAGCGCTGCTGGTGATGTGCTTCTCGCTCACCACCTCACTCGTGCAGCTCATCGCCCCGCCGGAGCTGCGCGGCCGGGTGGTGAGCATCTACATGGTGGCCTTCCGCGGCGGCTCGCCGCTCGGCGGGCTGGCCAGCGGCTGGCTGATTACGCAGGTCGGATCCGCGCCCGCCATGCTCGCCGTGAACGGCATCACGCTCGCGCTCGTCGCCGGATATTTCCTCCTGCGCGGACACGGGATCAAGGATGTGTAGGTCAGGACCTCAGGACCTCAGGACCCCAAGACCTCAGGACCTACTTGATCGTGACCACGAAGCTGACGGGGACCTTTGACGGCGAGTAGCACACCTTGTCGTCGCACGCCTGATACTCGAGCCGACCGGACACCGTGAGGCTCTTCTGTCCGGCGAGCAGCTGACGGGCATCGGGCGTATCGAGCACGATCATCTCGCGCGTCAGGCGGAAGGCTTTCGAGTACACCTCCACCGTCTCGTTCAACGGCTCGAAATGGTACTTCTCCGAAGCCGGGTATTTCGTCGACTCGAGTTTCGCCCATGGCTGCGGATCGAGCACGAGCTGCACCACCTGGTAGTCGTGCTTCCCCGGCGCATACACGTGCATCGTCGGCCGCGGGGTCACGGCGAGCGTCACGGTGAGGCGCGTGCCAGGCGCCGCGGTCGGATGACTGATGCTCGATTCGACGGTGAGGTGCGGCGTGCTGGCGCGCGTGGGATCGCCGAACGGGTTGGCGGGCGCCGCCCCGGGCAGCTGGACCGGCGAGGTGACCGCGGCCAGGAGCACACACGCCAGCATCAAAGAGTGCATGGTTGAGCAGCGTACGTAATCCACGCTCTGGGATCAACCGCGCCCAACTGAGCGGCTGCGATAGAATTTTGCACGACTCGATGGCTCGCCTGCTCGCCCTCGCCGCGGTGTTCGTCTGTCTGGCCCAAGCCAACGCGTTCGGCCAGCAGACCCGCGCCGAGCTGCTGGAGCAGGAGCGGGCCGAGCGGGCCCGCTCGCTCGCGCCCTATCGCCCGAACCCCATCGAGCGGGGCTTGCTCTACCTGGACGAGAAGCGCATCATCGAGCGCCTGGGACAGGAGCTGACCGGCATCTACCCGAGGATCGGCGGTTTCACCACCGGCAGTGGCTTCGCGTTGGGTGTCGGTGTCCGCCACGCGATGCCGGGCACCGACGATTTCGAAGTGGACCTGTCGGCCGCGATGTCGGCGAAGGGGTATAAATCTCTCGATTTCCACGTGCGTGCGCCGGCGCTGCTCAGGGGCAGGCTGGAGCTCGATGGCGGCACCCGCTGGTGGGACTACACGCAGGAGGACTACTTCGGGCTGGGCGAGTCGCAGGCGTCCAGCCGGAGCGACTATCGATACCTCGGCCTCGGCGTCAACCTCGTCGCCCGTTTCCGGCTGTACCGATGGCTGTCGGTTGGCGAGGATGTCGGCTACCTGCGGCCCGACATCGAGGACGGCACGGACGATCGGTTCCCGTCCACCGGCGAGTCCTTCACCGACGAAGAGGCGCCCGGGCTGGCGCGCCAGCCTCGCCTCGTCTACAACCGCAGCTTTGTCGACTTCGACTATCGCGACCAGCCGGGCAACCCGCGCGGAGGCGGCCGCGTGCTGTTTCAGATCGGCACCGGCCGCGACCAGGACCCGTCCAGGGAGTTCAGCTACCGGCGCACGGACCTCGACGTCATGCACGTCTTCCCGATCTTCGACAAGAAGCGCAACTTCGCCGTGCGCTTCGCGGCCGCGCACGTCGATCCGCTCAACGCGGGGGGGCGCGTCGCCTTCTTCCTCTCGCCCACCATCGGCGGCTCGCACACCGTCCGCAGCTATCGTGAGCTGCGGTTCCGGGACGCGACCTACGTGCTGCTGAACGGGGAGTATCGCTGGGAAGCGTTCTCGGGTCTCGACCTCGCGCTCTTCTGGGATGGCGGCGATGTCGGCACCACGCTCGAGCAGATTCGCCTCGACGAGTTCAAGACCGGCTGGGGCTTCGGCCTGCGGTTCAATACCGATCGCCGGATCTTCATGCGAATCGACGCTGGCTTCGGCGGGCCCGAAGGACCGCGACTGTTCTTCAAGTTCAGCCCGGCATTTTGAGGAGCGCGATGACCTTCCGCCCCGCTGCCTTGCGTCTGGCCCTCGTCGCCGCCCTCGTGATCGCCGGCCTCGTGGCAGGCGACGGCGCGGGCGCACAGGCGCCCACCTATTTTCCGGACGATCCGATCGCCGTGGATCCCGAAACCCAGGACGCTTCCAAGGTGAAGGACTGGGACATCAGCGACCCGTACGACTTCTTCGAGAACACGTTCCTCAAGCCCGGCGATCGCACACCGCGGCGGGCGGTCAACGTCAACACCGCCGACGAAGTACCCGATTCCAGCTGGTTTACGAATCGCGCCGCCGTACGCGCCTTGTCCGCGGACGAGGTCCGACGCGGCCCCGACACCTCCAGCGGGCCGGCAGCGGGCCCGTGGACGGTCATCTCCGGCAAGAGCGACGGGATCACGCCGGGATTCACCATCCGCGACTCTGCCGGGGCCATCTGGTTCATCAAGTTCGATCCGCCGTCCAACCCGGAGATGGCGACCGGGGCCGAGATGGTGTCCACCAAACTCTTCTGGGCGCTTGGATTTCACGTGCCCGAGAACCACCTAGCGACGCTCCGCCGCGACAATCTCGAAATCGACGCCAAGGCCACCATCAGGGACATTCGAGGACAGCGGCGAGCGCTCACCGATGGCGACGTCGATCGCCTGCTCATGCAGGGCGCCCGCAACGACGATGGCTCGTTCCGGGTGATTGCGAGCAAGGCGGTCGAAGGCCGGCCGCTCGGTCCGTTCCGTTATTTCGGCACGCGGCCCGACGATCCCAACGACATCCACTTGCACCAGCACCGCCGCGAGCTGCGCGGCATGCGCGTGTTCTCGGCGTGGCTGAACCATGACGACTCGCGCAGCGTGAACTCCCTGGACACGCTCGTGGAACGAGGCGGACGCCGCGTCGTCTGGCATCACCTGATCGACTTCGGCTCCACGCTCGGCAGCGCCAGCATCTACGCGCAGAAGCCGCGCGCTGGCAACGAGTACATCTGGGAAGCGCGGCCCACCGTCATGACGGCCCTCACGCTCGGCCTGTGGGTGCGTCCGTGGATCAGGGTGAAGTATCCAGACTTCAAGTCCCTCGGCAACATCGAGGCGGCGTTCTTCCAGCCCGAGGCCTGGAGACCCGAGTATCCGAACGCGGCGTTCGACAGCGCACAGCCCGACGATCTCTTCTGGGCGGCGCGGCGGGTGATGGGGGTCTCGAACGACGCGATCCGGGCCGCGGTGGAGAGTGCTGAATACTCCGACCAGGGAGCCGCGGCCTATCTGGCCGAGGTCATCGCCGCCCGCCGTGACAAGATTGGCCTGGCCTGGCTGACGCACGTGAACCCGCTCGTCGACTTCGCGCTGGCCGGCGATGGCACGCTCACGTTCCGGAACATCGCCGCCGACACAGGACGGGCGTCCCCGGCCGATTCCTACGACGTGCAATGGGCACGCTTCGATAACCACACCGGCGCCGCGACGCCACAGGGCGCTCGCCAGCAATTGACCGCGCTGTCCACCAAGGCACCGGCGGCCCTGCTCGACCAGCCGTTCGTCGAGGCACGCGTCTCTGCGCGCTCGTCGGCACATCCCGCGTGGGCCGAGCCGGTCCTGGTGCGGTTCCGCCGCGGCGAGGCCGGTTGGGTACTGGTGGGCGTGCGCCGGGGGCCTGACCCGATGCCCATGGAGCCTTCCCGGTGACGGCGACCCCCACCCAACGAGCACTCATCGTCGAGGACGATCCGGACATCGGACAGCTGCTCGTCCACTACCTGCAGAAGGCCGGCTTCGAGCCGACGCTGCTGACCTCGGGCCGCGACGTCCTCGTGCGGGCCCGGCGCGACCCGTTCGATGTCATCCTGCTCGACCTGATGCTGCCGGGTCTCGATGGGCTCCAGGTGTGCCGGGCGCTGCGCGCCGATGCGGCAACCGCGCAGGTGCCCATCATCATGCTGACGGCCAAGGGCGAGGAGCCGGATCGCATCGTTGGCCTCGAGCTTGGCGCCGACGACTACATCACGAAGCCGTTCAGTCCGAACGAGGTGATCGCGCGGATCCGGGCGCTGCTGCGCCGCGCTCACCGCCCCACGGCCAGTGACAACCGCATCCAGTACGGCCCGCTCTCGGTCGACGTGGATCGACACCTGGTGAAGACCGACGGCGAGGAGGTGAAGCTCACGGCCAAGGAGTTCCTGCTCCTCCAGTACCTGATGCAGCATCGCGGCCGCGTGCTGTCACGAGACCTGCTGCTCTCCGACGTGTGGGGGTACTCCTACACCGGCGGCACCCGAACCGTCGACGTGCACGTGCGACGCCTGCGCGAGAAGTTGCCCTTCCTCACCGATGCCATCGCCACGGTCAAACAGTTCGGCTACAAGCTCGTCGATCCACCCCCTACCTGAGCCGTGTCCGAGCTCCTGATTGCCGCGTTCATCGGGGCCGCGGTCGCCGTCGTGATCGCGGCCGCCCGAATCGCGCGTGGCACGGCGGCCCGCGAGGCGCGCGCGGCCGCGATGGAGGCCGTCGCCCGCCGCTACGCGCTGGGCGACCTGAGCCGGCCCTCCCCGGATTATGGCGACGACGATCTGGGTCGGGTCGCGCGCTCGATGGATGCGGCGGTTCATGAGCTGGGACGCCGGGTCAACGATCTCACCCGTGACCGGGCACGTATGCAGGCCATCCTCGCCAGCATGGTCGAAGGCGTGCTGGTGGTGGATGGGCAGGGCCGCCTGCAGCTGGTCAACGAAGCCGCCCGCCGCCTGCTGAAGCTGGATCGTGAGGCCACCGGCCGCCCGTACCTGGAGGCGCTCCGCCACCCCGGCATCGCCGAACAGATCGGGCGGACGCTGGGCGGCCACGATGCCGAGAGCCTCGAGCTGAACCTGGCACTGGACCGCAGCCGCACGCTGGTGGCCCACGTCGCGCCCGTCGTGGCCGAAGGGCGCGGCGCCGTGCTCGTGCTGCACGACATCACGGACCTGAAGTCGGCCGATCAGATCCGCCGCGATTTCGTCGCCAACGTCTCGCACGAACTCCGCACGCCGCTCACCGCCATCAAGGGCTACGCCGAGGCCTTGCTCGACGATCCCGAGGACGAGGAGGCGCGGGAGCGGTTCCTGGACATCATCCATCGCCACGCGACGCGCATGGAGCGGCTCGTGAAGGACCTGCTGCGACTCGCGAGGCTCGATGCCGGCCAGGAGGCCGTGGAACTGGCGCCGTGCGACGTCCAGGCCATCGCCGGCGGCGTGGTGGCCGACCTGGATCCGCTCGTCCAGGAGAAGCGCCAGCACGTGCAGGTCGGAGTTCCCGCCGACGCCCGGATGCTGGTCGCCGACCCGGCGAAGCTTCACGACATCCTGCGCAACCTTATCGAGAACGCGGTGAACTACACGCCCGAAGACGGCGGGATCGAGCTGACCACTCGCCTTTCGGGCGGACAGTTCGAGATCACGGTGAGCGACACCGGTCCGGGCCTGCCGGAACAGGATCTCCTGCGGGTGTTCGAGCGCTTCTACCGTGTGGACAAGTCGCGGGCGCGGCCCGGCGGCACCGGGCTCGGCCTCGCGATCGTCAAGCATCTCGTGCAGGTGATGGGAGGAACGGTCGTGGCCGCCAACCTGCCCCAGAGCGGTGCGGTGTTCACGGTGCGATTACCGTTGAGGAAGTAGAAAAAGAAAAGGGAAGGCTGATTTCTACCGCATCCCCAACGCCGAGAGGGCGTAGAAGGTGGCGGCGGCAATGATCGCCGACGCCGGAATCGTGAGGATCCACGCCCAGACAATCTGGCGGGCTATCCCCCACCGCACGGCGGACAGCCGCCGCGTGGCGCCCACCCCGACGATGGCCCCCGTGATCGTGTGCGTGGTGCTGACGGGCACACCGAGCGCGGTAGCGGTGAACAGCGACACGGCCCCCGCTGCTTCGGCGGCGAAGCCCCCGACCGGCTGCAGGCGCGTGATCTTCTGTCCCATGGTGTGGATGATGCGCCACCCGCCTGACAGCGTGCCGAGCGCGATCGCCGCGTGCGCCGACAGCACTACCCACCAGTCGATGCGGAACTCGCGGATGAGGCCACCCGCGAACAGCGCACCGGCGATGATGCCCATCGTCTTCTGCGCGTCGTTGGCGCCGTGGCCGAGGCTATAGAGGGCGGCGGAGACCAGCTGCAGGCGCCGGAACCAGCGGTCCACGCGCGACGGCGCGAAGCCCCGGAACAGCCAGAAGATGGCCGTCATGAAGGTGAGGCCGAGCACCAGCCCGATGCCGGGCGCCAGGACGATGAAGATCAAGGTCTTGGTCCAGCCGCCGGCGATGATGGCCGAGGGCCCCACTCGCGCGACGGCGGCGCCCGCGTACCCGCCAATCAGCGCGTGCGACGAGCTGGTGGGCAGCCCGAAGTACCAGGTGATGAGATCCCAGGTGATCGCCCCGACCAGGCCGGCGAGGATGACGGCGAAGGTGACGATCTTGATGTCGATCATGCCGGCGCCGACCGTACTGGCGACCGCGGTGCCGAACCCGAAGGCGGCCGCGAAGTTGAAGAACGCGGCCCAGATCACTGCTTGCCCGGGCTTGAGCACGCGAGTGGATACCACCGTCGCGATCGAGTTGGCCGCGTCGTGGAAGCCGTTGATGTAATCGAAGACGAGTGCGACAACGATGACGAGGACGACGAGCACGAACTCCACGGCGTCAGGTCACCCGTGCTTGACGACAACGCTTTCGAGGGCGTTGGCCACGTCCTCGCAGCGGTCGGTGGCTTCTTCCATCAGGTCGAGGACTTCCTTCCACTTGATCAGCGTGATCGCGTCACGCTCCTCCTCGAACAGACGCCGCAGCGCTTCGTCGTGCACGTCGTCGGCCGCATTCTCGATGCGGTTCACCTCCACGGCCCGTTCGTGGACGCCCACGCGCCGCTCCAGCGCCTCGACCGCCACCTTCATCTGCATGCAGGCCTGCCAGGTGAGCGAGGCCAGCTCGCGCGCGCCGTAACGGAGCGACGCCATCCGGTAGCGCCGAAGCACGCCGGCGGCTGCGTCGATGGCGTCCATCACGTCGTCGAGCGAGGTGGCGAGGGCGTGAATGTCCTCGCGGTCGATGGGGGTGACGAAGGTGGAGTTGAGGCGCTGGATCACGTTGTGCGTGAGCGCGTCACACTCGTTCTCGATCTGCTTGATCTGAAGGGCGGTGTCCCAATTCGGAGGGTCGGACGCCAGCATCCGCTCGAGCAGCGTGGCCCCCGAGACGATCCGGTCGGCCAGAGCCGCGAAATCCTCAAAGAACTTCTCTTCCCTGGGAATCAGACGAAATCGCACCGCGGCATTCTGTCATAGATTTGTTACATTCCTGTTACATCTCCGCGGGTGGGTGAAAAGAAACGACGCCCACGGCGAGGAACCGTGGGCGTCTGCACTTCCGGCGGAATGCCGCGCCGCCTAGAAGGTGTATCGGAGCGAGAGCTGCGTCTGTCGCGCGGTACCGAGACCGACGGTGCGGTTCAGCGGGCCCAGCATGTAGCCGAACGTGCCGGCCTGCGCGTCGGTGAATGGCACGCCAGGCGCGCCGTTGGGCAGGCTGGTTGCCGGGTTTTCATAGTTCAAGCGGTTCAGCAAATTGAACATCTCGAACCGGAACTGGAAGCCCTGGTTGCCGAACCGGAAGTCCTTGCTCGCCATCAGGTCGAACTGCGCGAAGGTTGGCCCGCGCAGGTAGTTGCGGGGCAGGTTGCCGAACGTGCCGGGTTGCGGCGTGGCGAACGCGGCCGCGTTGAGCCAGCGAACGCCGCCGTCTTCGATGTAGGGATCCACGCCCGGCACCAGATCGGGCCGCTGCGTGCCGCGGCTGTTGCCACCAGGGATGTTGGTGACGGTGACACCGTTCACGGTGATGTTGTCGGGCCGCGCGATGGTGACGTTGATCGGTACGCCGCTCCGTGCGTTCACGATGCCGCCGATTCGCCACCCACCCGACCACAAGCCCTCACCGGGGAAGAGGTGGACGACCGAGCCGTTGAAAGTGTGCGGGATGTCCTGCGGATTGGTGCCGTACTCGGTCTCGAAGTCGAACGTGTTCTGCGCCGTCCCTGCTTCGTTCGAGCCCTGGGTCGTGCCCTTGTTGACCGAGTACTGGTACTGCAACCCACCGCTGAAGCCGGAACGGAAGCGACGCGTGAGGCTGATTTGCAGGGCGTCGTACTTCGCGCGGCCACAGCCGGCCGTCGGATAGATACCCAGGTCGACGCCTTCGAGGCATCCCCCCGTCTTGAAGTCGACCTGCCCATAACTTGGCACCAGCCGGACGCGCGTAACCGGGTCGAGCACGTTGCCGACGCCACGGAGGAACATGTCGTAACCCTTGCTGCCCGTGTAGCCGACCGTCAAGTTGAAGTCCCCCGGCAGTTCCTGCGACAGGCTGGTCCCGTACTGCATGTTGTACTCGTTCGGGTAGTCGTGGGTGTAGCCGCGAATCGACAACAGGCTGCGAATGGTCGCGGGATCCACGGGATAGGCCAGCGTGTTGGCGGGCACGTCCGAGGCCTGGACGCGGCTGCGGTCGATGAAGTTCTCGATCGGCTGGATGCGGTCTTCGAACTGACCTGGGCCGTAGTAGAGACCGAACCCGGCCCGCAGCACCGCGCGGTCGGTGAGCTGGTAGGCGGCAGAGACACGAGGCGAGAAGTTGTTCTTGTCGGCGTCGTAGAAGCCGTTGCCGACGTCGCCGAAGTCGTTCTCCTCGACGAAGAACGGTTTGGCGCGATTGTCCTTCTCCTTCACGACCGAGTAGTAGTCGTAGCGGAGGCCCAGTTCGAGGGTGAGCCGATCGCCGGCGCGCCAAGAATCCTGCATGAACCCGATCAGGTAGAACTGCTGCGGCTCGAAGAACGGCGAGTCGGCGGTCAGCGCGAACTGGTTCAGGCGGTTGTCGATGAAGTCGGTGATGCTGTTGTAGGACAGCTCGTTGCTGCCCAGGAACTGGAACTTCGACGAGATGCTCCGGTATTCAAACCCGCCCTTGAAAGTGTGCGGGCCCCGCGTCAGCGTCGCGGCGTCGGAGAACGAGAGCGACCGTGGATCGAACTTCGAGCCGATGGTCGAGGACGCGCTGCTGGCGCGGATCAGGAGACCGCTGCGGGCGATGCCGGTGGTGCCCCGCGCGTCGATCGATGACGACGTGAACGCGCCGGACAGCGACACGCCGGTCGGGTCGTAGCCAGGGGGGCCGAACGCGGTCGCGCTGGCCTGCGGCAGGTTGAGCCCCACCTTGAACTCGTTCACGGTGTTCGTCCCGATGAGGCTCTGGAAGTTGCCGACGAGGTTCTGCGGCCGCTGCTTGGCGAGGACGCGGCGCGCGGTCGCGGTGCGGTCGGGCGTGTCCACATCACCATCGCTGAACAGGTAGCGTGCGTAGAACGAGTGCTTGTCGTTGAAGCGGTGATCGACGCGCAGCGACATGCTGTCCTCACGCTGGTCCGCGGTGGTGGTGTTCGTGGCGAGCGCAACCAGCGGGTTGTCGGTCGAAACCGTGCCCACAGGGAAGCCATTTAGCAACGGGGCCACGGCCTGCGTGCGCGCGGCGCTCTGGCCCTGGCCGCTCCCGATTGGCTCGCCTGCCAGGATCCGGCGGCGCGCCTCGTCGCTCGGCACCGCCTCGGTAAACGACAGGCCCGTGTTCTGCCGCAGTCCTTCGTAGCTGGCGAAGAAGAACGTCTTGTTCTGCAGGACTGGGCCTCCGACCGAGCCACCGAACTGGTTCAGCTCGAGCGGCTGCTTGGTGTCGTCGTACTTCGAGGCGGAATCCAGCGCGTCGTTGCGATAGTAATCGAAGAGCGACCCGCGGTAGGCGTTGGAGCCGCTCTTGCTCACCACGGTGATGTTGCCGCCCGAGCCGAGGCCGCTCTCGGCCGGGGCGAGGCCCGAATTGACGCGGAATTCCGCGACCGATTCCATCGAGGTCTGCAAGCGGAACTGCGACCCGGTGGCGCTCAGGTAACCCGGCGTGGCGTCCCACACATAGGTACCGTCCACGCCGTCGTAATTCAGGTAGTTCTGCTGGTTCGACTTGCCGTTGAAGCGGACCGAGGCCCACCCGCCGTTGCCGTCGGTTGTGGCGCCCGTCGCGAGCGTCATGAGGTTCGCGAAGTTGCGGCCGTTCACCGGGAGGTTCTGCACTTCCTCTGGCGACACGTTGACGCCGATCCTCGCAGAGCTGATGTCGAGCACCTGCGGGTCCGCGGTCACGGTCACCTGTTCGGTGACACCAGCGACGCCCAGCTCAACCGGCACGGCCTCGATCTCGCCGACACTGAGCACGACCTCGCGCTTCTGGGTCTGAAACCCGGCGAGTTCGACGCTCACGATATATCCGCCAGGGCCGAGGTTGGTGATGGCGTAAC
>Ga0247830_10000863_pt1 | contig 11725 bp, 10 predicted proteins | sample 12C_Control_Day5_FD_207766 | JGI IMG/M metagenome (GOLD analysis project Ga0247830, IMG submission 207766) | Soil microbial communities from agricultural site in Penn Yan, New York, United States - 12C_Control_Day5 | ecosystem: Environmental > Terrestrial > Soil > Agricultural land | place...
GCTCGGTGCGGGTCGGTGCTGAGTGCTCAGTGCTCGGTGCGGGTCGGTGCTGAGTGCTCAGTGCTCGGTGCGGGTCGGTGCTGAGTGCTCAGTGCTCGGTGCGGGTCGGTGCTGAGTGCTCAGTGCTCGGTGCGGGTCGGTGCTGAGTGCTCAGTGCTGACTGCTCGGTGCTCGTCGTGCTGGTGCTGGGCGTGCACCGAGCACCGAGCACACAGCACCGAGCACCTTCTTGTCCCCCCGTTCGTAACAGAGACGATGATGGCGATCTTCCCTTTTCCATCTTCCATTTTCCACGTCCCAGCTCCCAGCTCCTAGCTCCCAGCTCCGGTCCGCCGCGACTTCAGCGTCCGCCGTACATCCGCGTGGGCGAGCACCACTGCAGGCTGCCGCTGAAGTGCCTCGTAGTAGCGCTTGTGAAATTCGTCGCCTGATTCGGACGCAGTGAGCAGTTGCTCGACCTGCTCGATGATCGCGGCTGCATCCGCTTCGGTTGTCGGCGCGTCCTTCCCCACGGACTCGTCAATGCGAACGATCATCCCCGACAGCGAGTGCAGCCAGGCGAACCATGGATCATTGATGACGAGTTGCAGCAGGACCGCGTTGTTGCGGACGCGCCCGCGATCCAGCTCGTAGGCCAGCTTCGCATCATCGAGCAGGACCTTGTGAAGATTCAGGAGCTGGGTGCGTAGCTCGCGCAGGCGATCGCGACTCTCCTGGGAGATCTCGGCGGGCAGGGTTGGGAGCGGCGCCGCCGCTTCCTGCTCCACGGAATGGTCAGCTTCGCGAAGCAGTGCGCCGAGATCCAGCGGCGCCGAGATCATCCGCAGCGATCCGTCCGCATTGCGGGGCCATTGATCCTTCGGACGGTCGCGATACAGTTCGATGCCGTTTCCGTCAGGATCCCGGAGATAGAGCGCCTCGCTGACGCCGTGATCGCTCGCGCCGTCGAGTGCGATCGATGCGTCACGCAGACGCTGTAGCGCGTCGCCGAGTGACGCACGGTCCGGGTAGCGGATGGCAAAGTGATAGAGACCGGTCGTTCCCGCCGCCGGCGAAGGCCCTCCCTGACTCTCCCACGTATTGAGCCCGATGTGATGGTGGTAGTCACCGGCACTGAGAAACGCCGCTGACGTGCCCCATCGCTGCTGCAACTCGAAGCCGAGAACACCGGAATAGAACGCAATCGACCGTTCGAGATCCGCAACCTTGAGGTGCACGTGACCGATCTCGATCCTCTCATTGATCCGCCTCGCCATGGCTCTCATCATCGCCCACTCGCGCACGTTGTCCAAAGCGCGGCGCCTGAGTTAGGCTCTGCGCATGGTGCGCGCTCTCCTGCTTGCCACTTCACTCCTGTTTGCCGCCGCGATCGGCTTCCGCGACCAGTCGTCGCAACCGTCCACGCTCGAGGCGCTCGCGAAGACATCGCTCTCAGCGATCGAAGGCACGGTGATCGTCCGCGGAGTGAAGGCGCCGGTCGAGGTCGTTCGCGATCGCTGGGGCGTGCCGCACATCTATGCGCAATCGACCGGGGACCTCTATTTTGCCCAGGGTTACGTGATGGCGCAGGACCGGCTCTGGCAGATGGAGATGTGGCGGCGAAGCGGGGAGGGGCGACTCGCCGAAGTGCTCGGACCGTCAGCTGTGGCACGCGACCGGCAGGCGCGGCTGCTGAAGTACCGTGGCCCGGCAGGCAGCGAAGAGCTCACCCTCTATCACCGCGACGCGCCGCTGATCATGGCCTCTTACGTCGCCGGAGTGAATGCGTTCATCCAGGAGGCCGAGAGAGCCGGCAGGCTCCCTGTCGAATTCGTCCTCACCGGCATCAAGCCGCAGCCGTGGACGATCGAGACGCTTCTCCTGCGACAGAACTCGTTCGGAGATGCGACAGCCGAATTGCAGCTCGCGAGAAGCGTCGCGCAACTTGGCGTGCAGGAAGCAAACCGGCGCCGCAACCCGGATCCCTACGACGATCTTGTCGTGCCCGACGGTCTCGACATGTCGGTCATCGGCGACGACGTGCTTGCCGCGACTCGAGCGGGCGGACCGGCGCCGAGACCGACGGTCCTGCCACAGTTCGCGGCGCTCGCCCGCTCCGCGCCGGGGTTACAGCCCGACACGAGCATCCCGGATCCCGGCAGCAACAACTGGGTTATCGGCGCCGCCATGTCGGCAAGCGGGAAGCCTGTCGTTGCCAACGATCCACATCGTGAGGTGACTCTGCCTTCGTTGCGCTACGTCGTCCATCTGAATGCGCCGGGCTGGAACGTCACCGGATCCTCGGAGCCGCCCTTCCTCGGGATCGCCGTCGGACACAACGAGCGGATCGCGTGGGGCCTGACGATCGTGGGCACCGACCAGCACGACGTCTATGTCGAAGAGCTGAACCCGGCGAACGAGAACGAAGTGAGGTTCAACGGCATCTGGGAACCGCTGCGCGTCGTCCGCGAAGAGATTACCGTCAAGGGAGCCGCTGCGGAAAAAATCGAGGTGAGGTTCAGCCGCCACGGCCCGGTCTTCCACGTCGATCGTGCGAACAACCGGGCGTACGCGCTGCGCTCGGCGCTGCACGAGCCAGGGACCGCACCTTACCTCGCCGGCTTGAGGCTGTCGCAGGTCAACGACTGCAGGTCCTTTCTCGACGCTGCGAACTACTGGGGCTCGCCGTCGGAGAACCTGATCTGCGGCGACGTGGAGGGAAACATCTCCTGGCAGGCGTCCGCGCTGACGCCGGCGCGCAAGGGCTGGACGGGACGGCTTCCTGTTCCAGGAACTGGCAAGTACGAATGGCAGGGATTCCGCAAAGACCTGCCACGCGAGCTGAATCCGTCGCGTGGATTCATCGCGACCGCGAATCACAACATCCAGCCGAAGGGCTATTGGCCGCCGATCATGTTCAAGACGGCGAATACACAGTTCGAACGCATCACGCGTCTGCTCCAGCTCATTCAGCCCGGAAAGAAGTACTCGCTCGACGATCACGCACGCTGGCAGCACGATGCGTACTCGTTGCGCGCGGCCGCCGACCTGCCGCTCTTCCGCGAGTGGACGGCGAAGGATCCTGACGTCGAGCGTGCGCGCGCAGAGATCGCGGCGTGGGATGGGGTGTACGCGCGCGACAGCCGCGCGGCCGCCCTCTACGAATCCTGGCGGTCGGCGGGATCGGCCGGCCGTGGTCGCGGACGCGGTGATGCAGCTGGACGGGGAGGGGCGCGCGCCGGCGCTGCACCGGGCGAGCCCTCACGTGAGCAGATCGAAGCGCAACTGAAGACGGCGATCGAGTCGCTCTCCAAGAGTCAAGGAACACATTGGTCGCAGTGGCGATGGGGGCGGATGCACACCCGCCCATTCGCGCATCCGTTCGTGCCCGCGTTCAACCTGGCGGCGGTCGAACGCAGCGGGGGATCAGGGACAGTCGAAGCCGATGGCGCGAGCTATCGCGAGATCTTCGATGTCTCGAACTGGGATCGATCGCTCGTCGCGAACGTGCCCGGGCAGTCAGGACAGCCCGGCAGCGAGTTCTACGGCAACCTGCTGCAGGAGTGGGCCGATAACAAGTACTTCAATCTCGCGTTCTCGAAAGCGGCGGTGGACAAGGTCGCGGTGCGCCGCCTGCGGCTGACGCCGCGGTGAGAAGACGGCTTCCGCGGCTTGCGGCTTGCGGCTTCCGCCTTGCGGCTTGCGGCTTGCGGCTTGCGGGTACTTTTACAGTCGCGTCTACGTGTTTCGTGATCGGTGACCCAATGAATATTCTGGCTGCGATACTGGTGGTGGCGATTCTCGGCACCAACACTCCTGCTCAGGGCGCCGCCACCTATGAGGTCTACGCGATCCGGTTCGGGACGCTGCCGCAGTTCCAGGTTTCCGGTCTCGTCGCCGGTGCGGACAAGTCACGACGCCTGGACATTCCGGTCATGGTGTGGCTGCTGAAGGGCAGCGACGGCAGGCGGATCCTGGTCGACTCGGGGTTCTACCAGAAGAAGTTCGTGGATCAGTGGAAGGTAGTGAACTTCCGGACCCCCGCCGACGCTGTGTCGGCGGCCGGGGTCAAACCGGAGGAGATCACCGACATCATCATCAGCCACGCGCACTGGGACCACGTCGGCGGCGCCGACCTCTTCCCCAAGGCGACGGTCTGGATACAACGTGACGAGTACAACTACTACCTCGGGGAGGCCTGGCACGCGCGCAATACGCATGGCGGCATCGATCCGCAGGACATGGCCGCGCTCCTGAAGATCAACACAGAGGGACGGCTGCGTTTTGTCAATGGGGACGAGCAGGAGATCCTGCCCGGCATCCGCTGCTACACGGGCGGTCGCCACACCTACGCGTCGCAGTATGTGAGCGTGCAGACGGCCGGCGGTACCGCGGTCATGACGTCCGACAACATGTATCTCTACGAGAACATGGAGAGGCACGTGCCGATCGCACAGACACTCGACGCCAGCAGCAACCTCGCCGCGCAGGATCGGATCCGCAAGCTCGCCTCCGACCCGTCACTCATCGTCCCCGGCCACGATCCCGCCGTCTTCGAGCGCTACCCGCGAGTGAGCGAGGACGTCGTCAGAATCAAGTAAGGACGAGCAGCCGCAAACGGGTCGCAGCGCAAATGTCGAAGTCACTCCGCAGCTCGGAAGGTTTCCGTCAGTTCGTGCTCGATCAACTGCAGACGCTCAACGTGACTCCGCGACCCATGTTCGGCGCCACGGGGTTGTACAGCAACGGTCGCTTCTTCGGGATCGTCGCGACCGACGCGCTCTATCTGAAAGTGGACGACAGCAATCGGCCGATGTTCGAGCGCGAGGGCATGAAGCCCTTCCAACCCTACGCCCATCGACCCAAGTCGACGAAGTATTACCAGGTGCCGCTTGGAGTACTCGAAAGTGCGCCGGAACTGGAACGCTGGACGCGGCTGTCTATCGCGGTGGCTGCGAAGGCGGTAGCCGCGGAACCGGTGGAGGCGGCAGCGAAGGCGGCAGTTCGATCGCCGTCGCGAGGGAGGCAATCGACGTCCACGGCGCGCTCCGCCCGTGGGCGAAGGCGCCGATGATCAGCACCGGTGTGCCGGGCGCGTCGACATTCCTCTTATCGTCGGACAGCACCCACTGATCTCCCCACCCGTACAGCCATTGCGCGTCGCGCTGCAGCAGCCGCACGCACGCATGGCTCGCCGCGTAGCCGGGCAGATCGAACTGATGGAACGAGACTCCCCTGGAGTTGATGAAGTTGAAGTACCACTCCAGGAGCCACGCGTCATTGTCGGTGCTCGTGCGCTTCCGCGATCGCCAGGTGAGGTTGTACGTCCCTGCCGGCGTGGGCGTCTCCTTGCGGCCGCTGCTCACTGGTCCCCACCGAACCAGCTTTCCCAACTCGTACGCGCCAAACACCTGCATCGGCTGCTGAACGACCAGGTACTTCGGATGTTCGGCGGCCGCTGGCCATTCCAGCGGCAACGGGGTGTAGGTGAGCTCGTCGAGGTCCCAGGTGTTTGGCACGACGATCCCCGGCACCGGCGGGTCCGTGCGGATCAGGTGCTCGCGGTCTCGGCGATTGAGTTTCTCGAGCACATCGATCTGAGCGGGCGTGAACCGCTCGCGCAGTTCCGCAACGGTCTTGGGAAGCGGCTGTACGAAGAAACGCTCCTGCGCAACGAGTGTCGCGGCGCAGGAGCTGAGAAGAAGCAATACCGCGAACGCGCTGAACGCCTTCAACGGGAAGCCGGAGCACTCGCCTTGGACCCATCCCAGTACGGCCGAAGACGACCGTCGAAGAAGGTCCACACCCGATTCCATGAATCGATCTGCTCCGGGCTGTCATCCCGCTCGAGTGTCTTCGCGTTCACGCGGCGGCTGAACGTATGGCCGACGCTCGCCGGTCCGGGAGTGGGATTGACGTAGACCTTCGTCTCCGCGAGATCCGATTTCCGCGAGCGGAGCGCGTCGACGATCTGCTGATCCTCGTAGTACCAGACGTCCTCGTCGTTGGTCGCAACGTGCACGAGCAGCGGCGTCTGCAGTTTGTCGACGTGGAACAGCGGCGAGCGCCTGATGTACTCGTCGCGCTTCTCGAATGGAAGTCCGCCGATGCGCTTCTGCGTGGCGAAGCTGCGCTGGTAGCTCGGACCCGAGAACGAGAGCCGGTGAATCAGATTGGTGACCGGCACGATCGCGGCTGCCGCCTTGAACGGCGTCTTGTCGCGGAACACCGAGAACAGCGTGATGTAGCCGCCGTGACTCCAGCCCATGATCCCGAGGCGGTCCTGATCCACATGCGGCAGCGTCTTCAGGTAATCCACGGCGCTCATCACATCGTCGATCTCGTAGCCGCCGTAGTCGATCTCCATATAGTGCTTTTCGCCGTAGCCGGTGCTGCCGCGGTATTCGGGGCAGATGACGACGAAGCCGCGTTCGACCGCCTCGCGAACGAAGGGCCACATCGTGATAGCCCAGTCGCTGTGGACACCGCCGTGAACCCAGACCATCGCTGCGTGACCCCGTGGACCGCGCTTGTTCAGCGGCTGGAACAGGTAGGCGGGAATGTCCATGTCGCCAACGCTGCTGCGGTAGGTGATCTTCGTGAAGTCGACGACCCCCTTGGTGACTTCCGCGTAGCGCTTGTCGGTTTCCGCTTTCGCCTGGATCTGCCGCTCGAAGTCGACGCCGCGGCCCTGGTCCTCGGGATCGTTGCTGACATACAGCTGGCGCGCGCGGGCCTCGTCCATTGGGCCCTGCCAGGCGCCTCGCACGCCTCGCTGGCCGCCTTCCGGCTGCTGCCTGCCCTGCTGCTGTTGCGGTGGAGGCGCCTGCTGTGATTGCTGAGCGCCGACCACGGATACGGCCGCCATGAGCACGGCGGCACACCAGGCTTGCTTGGATGTGATGATCACGACACGCTTCCTCGGCTGTTCTTCGATGTCAGGGCGGTTCTCGAACCCCTACTCTGATTGGATTGCACTGAACTCCTGGAGGTCCGGCTCGTGGGCCGGCATGCCCATCAGAATTCTCGCGCAGGTGTTCCAGCGCAACACGGCTTCGTCGTTGTCAGGCGGACGAATCGCCTCCGCTCGTTCGTAGCAGGTCATGGCTTCCTTCAGCCACTCCTGCGCCGAACGGCCGGAACCCGGGTGATGGCTGCGCAGCACCGCCTTGCCGCGCCGCTCGCGGATGATGCCCATGATGTAAAGCCGCTTGTATTCGTCGCGGACTCTGGCGACCGTCTTCTCGGCGTCGGCCGCGACTCTCGCGTGCCCGCCATCGGGAAACTGGTCGGTCAGTGCGAGAACCATCATGACGAGTGCATCCTGATGGTCCGGTTCGATTCGCAGGATGTCGAGGCAGATGCTCTCGGCTTCAGTCGGCTCGTTCAGCAGCCGGTATCGTTCCGCCTGGGCGAGCGCCGCCGGAATTGCCGCGTGCGAGAGGGCTTTCAGCTCGTACATCGCTGCCTCCTCTTGAAGTTGATCACCATTAGCCAGAAAACACCCGTAGGAGCCGGCGGACGGGATCGTAGAACCGGTCCACGACGCGCTCCTTCAACGGGATGATCGCATTCTCGGTAATCGTAATGTGTTCGGGACAGACTTTCGTACAGCATCGCGTGATGTTGCAGTAGCCGATGCCGTGCAGGTTCCGCAGCTCGTCCACACGATCCTCGGAGTCCAGCGGATGCATCTCGAGGGCGGCCGCGTAGGTCAGAAAGCGCGGGCCGATGAAGCTCGGGTGCATCGCATGATCGCGCAGCACGTGACAGACATCCTGGCAGAGAAAGCACTCGATACACTTGCGGAACTCCTGCACCCGATCGACGTCCGCCTGCGACATCCTCCAGGTGCCGTCCGCCGCGTCCGGTTTGCGCGGGTTGAACGGCTTGATCTTCTTCTTGACCTCGAAGTTCCACGAGACGTCCGCCACGAGATCGCGGATCGGCGGAAACGCCTTCATCGGCTCGACGGTAACGGGCTCGTCGAGCGGCAACTCGTTCAACCTCGTCATGCACATCAGGCGGGGCGTGCCATTGATTTCGGCGGAGCAGGAGCCGCACTTGCCGGCCTTGCAGTTCCAGCGGCACGCGAGATCGTTGGCCTGCGTTGCCTGAATGCGGTGGATCGCGTCGAGCACTACCATACCGGGCACAATTTCCGTCGTGTAGTCGCGGAACTCCCCTTTGGTCCCTTCACCGCGCCAGACTCTGAAGGTGGCACTTTCCATCGGTTGCATCCTGTAACTTCAAACTACAAACTCCAGACTTCAAAAATGCGAAACGCCCGCTTTCCGTCGTTTTTGGCGTTTGAAGTTTGGAGCCTGTCGTTATCTTTGCTCTTCAATAACCTGCTTCAGCTCCGCCGGCATTTCCGGGATCGGGATGCGTCTCAACAGCATCGTCCCATCCTCGGCTCGGCGTACGGTGATGTTGATTTTTCCGAATTCCGCCGCCTTCTCCGGATAGTCCTCACGGAAATGCCCACCGCGGCTCTCTTTGCGTTCGATCGCGCAGCGCGCGATGGCCTCTGACACCGTAAGGAGGTGGCGAAGATCGAGTGCGGTGTGCCATCCGGGGTTGTATTCCCGAGTGCCCCGGACGGCCACCGAGGACGCGCGGCGTTTCAACGCCTCGAGGACGGTCAACGCTTCCTGCATCTCGTTCTCGGTGCGGACGATACCGACGAGGCGCTGCATGGAATCCTGCAGCTCGTGCTGAATGGTGTACGGGTTCTCGCTCCGGCCAGCGTCATAAGGTGCGAGCGCCTCTTTCCGGGAGGCGTCGAGCGCTTTGTCGTCGATCGTCGCGCGCGTGTTCTCGCGAGCGAAGCCCGCCGCGTATTCTCCCGCGCGCTTGCCGAACACCAGCAGGTCCGAGAGCGAGTTGCCACCGAGCCGGTTCGCCCCATTGATTCCCGCCGCGCATTCCCCCGCGGCAAACAGCCCCGCCACCGTCGACATCTGCGTGTCGGCGTCCACCAGCACGCCGCCCATGACGTAGTGTGTCGTCGGGCCGACCTCCATCGCCTCTTTCGTGATGTCGATGTCAGCGAGCTGCTTGAACTGGTGATACATGCTCGGCAGCTTGCGTTTGATGTGTTCCTCTGAGTTGGAAAGACGCTTCTTGATCCAGGCAATATCGAGGAACACGCCACCGTGCGGGCTGCCGCGCCCATCCTTCACTTCACGATTGATGCAACGCGCCACGTGGTCCCGCGTGAGCAGCTCCGGCGGACGACGCGCGGTCTTGTCACCCTGCGTATAGCGCCATCCTTCTTCCTCGTTATCGGCCGTTTGCGTGCGATACGCCTCAGGAATGTCATCGAACATGAAACGGCGCCCCTCTTTGTTGAGGAGGATGCCGCCTTCGCCGCGAACGCCTTCGGTCACCAGGATCCCCTGGACGCTCGGCGGCCAGATCATGCCGGTGGGATGGAACTGGATGAACTCCATGTCGATCAGCTCCGCTCCCGCGCGATACGCGAGCGAGTGACCGTCGCCCGTCCCTTCCCAGCTGTTGCTCGTGACGCGATACGCGCGGCCGATGCCACCGGTCGCCAGAACAACCGCTGTCGCTCGGAACAGCTTGAACCGTCCGGTCTGGCGGTCATAGCCGAAGACACCAGCGACGCGACCATCGGTCGTGAGCACCGACACGACGGTGAACTCCATGTGAACGTCTATACCGCGGTGGATCCCGTGATCCTGAAGCGTGCGGATCATCTCGAGACCCGTGCGGTCGCCGACATGCGCGAGGCGCGGGTAGCGATGCCCGCCGAAGTTTCGCTGCAGTATCCGACCATCATCGGTGCGGTCGAAGACGGCTCCCCACGCTTCGAGCTCGCGCACGCGCGCCGGCGCCTCCTTTGCGTGCAGCTCCGCCATCCGCCAGTTGTTCACGTACTGTCCGCCGCGCATCGTGTCGGCGAAGTGCACCTTCCAGCTGTCGCGATCGTCGACGTTTGCGAGCGCCGCGGCAATGCCGCCTTCGGCCATCACGGTGTGCGCTTTGCCGAGCAGCGACTTGCACAGCAGGCCAACCTTCACTCCGCCTGCGGATGCCTGGATCGCGGCACGCAGACCGGCGCCGCCGGCACCTACAACAAGGACGTCGTATTCGTGTGTCTCGTGATCCATTCGACTGTGAACTGTGTGTCTTGGGCGTGGTCAGGGCCGTGTCGGTCTCTCGTCAGGGTCGTTCTCGAACGGCCCCTACATGATCCTGACGTCCTGCCAGATGCCCATCGAGCACAGGCGCACGTAGATGTCCGCGAAGCCAACGGAGAAGAGACTGAGCCAGGCAAACAGCATGTGCCGGCGGTTGAGCGCGCTCGTACAGGCGTAGCTCGCGGAGCACACGGCGGATTTCGAGATCTCGTCGCGTCCGCCGCCGACGAGATGGCGCAGCGAGTGACAGCCGAACGTGTAGCTGCCGAGAAAGACCACGTTGACGGCGAGCACCAGCGTGCCCACGCCGATGCCGAACGTCGTTCCACCCGCCCCATTGTCGAACCACATCCCCTTCCAGACGTCGTAGGCGAGGACGACAATGAACAGCAGCGCGAGATAGAGGAAATAGCGATGAACGTTCTGCAGGATCAGCGGGAACGACCGCTCACCCAGGTACTTCTTCCGCGGCTCACCGACCGTGCACGACGGCGGATCCGCCCAGAACGCTTTGTAGTAGGCGCCCCGGTAGTAATAGCAGGTAAATCTAAAGCCGCCGGGAGCCCAGAGGATCAACAGCGCGGCCGAATACGGCAGCGCGCCTGGCCACCACTGCGGATCAGGCCCGAACCACGCGTGGGAACTGTTGCCGAAGAGCAGCGGCGAGTAAAAAGGAGAGAGATACGGGCCGAACTCGTAGTGGTTCCCCTGGAAGGCGGCCCACGTCGCATAGACGATGAACGCAGACAGTCCGAGAAAAGTGGCGAGCGGCTGCGCCCACCACATGTCGCGGCGATTGGTGCGGCCGAACCTGCGTTCTACCAGGGGCCACGCGGCCTGGGCCATCGAGCTCTCCCTCGGGGTGACTGAGCCACCCGACCTGAAGGTCGGGCCTACGAGATGTCCGAATGAAGAGACGATATCGGACGGAGGCGGCCGATTGCAAGGAGCAGGCGAAGCGCGTGCGAACACCTTCGAGTGAACGCTCCTGAGTTCGTCTGCCGACCCGCGTCATGCCGTTCGTCATCGCCGAGTACGCAACAGATTGGCATCCGCATGGCGGTCGACGCCGATCGTTTCCTGCTCTTCTGAATACGCGCTGCACCTACCGCTCGCGCGCCACATACAGCCGCACGCCACGCTCGTCGAGATCCGTCAAGGTGAGCCGCTCGCCCAGCCCGGCCAGCAGCGACAGTCGCTCCCGAGACGCCCGCCCCGGCACATTCGCCAATGGGAACGCGACCAGCGCGTACTCGCCGGCACGCACAGGGCCGATCGAGAAGGTGCCGGCCGCGGTTGCGCGCGCGGTGTCGGCGAGCTCGACGCCGCGTTTTCCTGAGAGCCGCAGGAGGTACAGCATCGACCGGCCCGCTGGCGTGCCGGCGTCTTCCACCACCGTTCCGCTGACGACGGCGCCGCGGTTGCTGACGATCACTTCGAGCGCCGGCGCATCGCGGCCGCTCCTGAATTCCAGGGGGACGTCGAGAATCTCCCGGTCGCCGTAGCGCACGGCCTTCACGTACCATCCTCGCGGGACGTTCTCGAATCGCAGGACGCGCGCGCCGAAGAGGCCCGAC
>Ga0247830_10000868_pt1 | contig 11710 bp, 12 predicted proteins | sample 12C_Control_Day5_FD_207766 | JGI IMG/M metagenome (GOLD analysis project Ga0247830, IMG submission 207766) | Soil microbial communities from agricultural site in Penn Yan, New York, United States - 12C_Control_Day5 | ecosystem: Environmental > Terrestrial > Soil > Agricultural land | place...
CCCTCGACGAGCTCGTCGAGGGAGAGGTCCCGCAGCGGCGCGGGGAGCTCGATCCGGTGGCGCAGGAAGAAGTGGTGCAGCATCCGCCAGACGACGAAGTCGACGGGGACGGGCGACGTCAGGCGCCACTCGCCGTCGATGACCTTGCGCGTCCCGCCGGCCGGGTCGACGACGACGTTCCACCAGGTGACGTCGAACGCCTCGCCGGCGACCGCCGGCAGCGGGCCGTCGTCCGCCCCGGCGCCGTAGCGCTCGAGCAGCCAGTCGCGGTGCTCGCGCACCTGCGCGGCGAACGGTCCAGCGAGCTCGCCGCCCGCGAGGGAGCCGAGCACGCCGAGCAGCTGGAGCTCCCCGTGGCGGAACGGCTCGGGCGCCGGCTCGTGCACGACGCCGAAGGCGGCCACCGCGGCGCGCTCGGCGACCGCCGCCGCGTCGCCGAAGGGCGCGGGCTCGTGCTCCACCGCCTCGCCGCGCAGCGTCGCGCGCTTGCGCAGGCCGATCCGGCGGTCGAGCGAGTAGTGGCGCGCCGCCCACCCGAGGTCGAGGCCGAGGTGCGCCTCGCTCGCGTCCCGCGACGCGGGGAAGGCGACCACCAGGAAGGAGTTCGCGAGGTCGGTGAGCAGGCCGGCCTCGGCCACCTCCCGGACGGCGAGGCTCTCGTTGTAGAGCAGCGGGCCGCGCTCGGCGCCGCGGTCGGGCGCCGGGCCGGCGAGCCAGTTGTGGATGCGGTGCTCGTCCGCGCAGGCGGCGGGGTTGACGATCGTGCGCGCCAGCTTGTAGTCCGGGAACGGCAGCAGGAACTCGGCGGCGGCGAAGCCGGCCTCGGCCAGCAGCGCCCGCAGCTCGCGCGTCGAGAAGGTCACAGGCGTGTCGGCGTGCTGGTAGCCCTGGACGCCCTCGAACAGGCGGCCGGAGTGGTCCTCGCGCGCGCCGTTGAGGTACTTGAGCCCGAGGCGGTTCTCGATCGCGAGCACGAGCGCCCCGGAGTCCGTGAGCGCATCACGCGCGGTCGCGAGGTTGGCGACCGCCGCCGCGCGGGGGTCGCGGTGCTCGGGGTGGTACAGGTGGCCGTACTCGAGGACGCCGACGAGAGTGACGAGGTCGAACGCGGCGCGCTCGTCGAGCTCGGAGTAGTTGGCGCTGTAGACGCGCACCGACTCGAGGCCGGCGCAGCGCTCGCGGATCACGTGCGCGCGGCTCGCGCTCCCCTCCACCGCGTGGACCTCGGCGAAGTGCTCGCCGAGCCAGCGGGTCACCGCGCCGCAGCCGGCACCGAGCTCGAGCACGCGGCCCTCGCCGGCCCGCGCGAAGCCCAGGCAGTCGAGGATCGTCGCCCGGTACGGGGTCAGGTGATAGGACGTCGGCCAGTCGGTCATCAGCGTGCGCAGCTCGTCCGAGCCGGTGCCGCGGTCGGCGATCGCCGGCAGGCCCTCGAGCAGCGCGCGCTCGGCGCCGTCCAGGTAGCCGGCCGGCGTGGCGGCGCCCGGCGGCAGCAACACGCCGGTGGTGGAGTCGGGGACGAAGTCCGCGAGCGAGAGGCGTGCGCCGGTGACCGGGACGCTCATGCCGCGGCCCGGGCGCCGGCCACCCCGGCCAGCACGTCCGCCCACTGGCGGGACATCACCTGGATGGAGCGGCGGCTGCACACGTGGGCGCGGGCGGCCTCGCCGACGCGGGCGCGGAGCGCCTCGTCGTCGACCAGCGCCGTCAGGTGGGCGCGCATCTCGTCCGGCGTGGCGGCGTGGAAGCCGGTCACGCCGTGCTCGATCTCGGGGTAGACGCCGGGGTCGGCGACGAGCGGGATGCCGAGGGCGCTCGCCTCGAGCCATCGCAGGTCGCTCTTGCCGCGGAAGAGGTTGTTCTGGGCCGACGGCGCGAGCGCGACGTCGAACATCGTCATCGCGGCCGGGTAGGTCTCGAGCTGGGTGAACGGCACGCTCAGGCAGCGCTCGGCGCCGAACTCCTCGGCGAAGTCGCCGGCGAAGTTCTGGCCGATCGTCACGAAGCGCGTCTCGGGCCGGGCGGCCATCACGTCGCGCACTCCCGCGAGCCATGGCTGCATCGCCGCGACGTGCCCGGTCCCGCCCGCCCAGCCGATCACGACGCCGTCGCGCGCGGGGCGCTCGAGGTCGTAGCGGCGCAGGTCGAGCCCGTTGCGGCACACGAACGTGCGCGGGTTGAAGCGGCCGTAGCGGCGCGCCAGGTAGTCGGTCGAGCAGATGACGCCGTCGGCCATGCGCATGCTCGCCTCGGCGTGGCGCAGCATCTCCTTGCCGAAGTGCGCGCGGGCCTCGTGCGTGGCCATCTTTCGCACCGCGTGGATGTAGTCGTCGATCTCGAACAGCACGGCGATGCCGGCGGCCTGCAGGCGGCGGATGAGCCGGTGCCACGCGGGCGAGGCCGGCTGCTGGAGCACGACCACCTCGTAGTCGTAGAGGTGCTCGAGGGCGAACGGCCGCTCGGTCATCGCGGTCACGATCTCGGTCTGCGGCGGGTCGTGGCGAAGACCCACCCACTCCATGCCGAGCGCCATCGCGGGCAGCGCGCAGCGGTACCAGCAGATGCTGGTCACGCCGCGGCCGACGAAGATCGTGCGGGGCAGGCCGTCGCTCATTCAGAGGACCTCCGGGACGAAGAGGCTGAAGTCGGAGCCGCGGTGCTTGTCGCGGAAGCGCGTCGCGATGTCCTGCAGCTCGATGAGCTCGTCGCGCTCGTACTCGCGCGGCTCGCGCACCCTGCGCCCGACCGCGGACGGCTCGTAGACGCACTCGAGGCCGGCGCCGAACACGCGCAGGCAGTAGTCGAGGACCGCGTAGTCGTCGTCCAGCGACTCGTCGAGGAGGCTGACGTGCTGGGCGGCCTCGTGGCGGATCAGCGCCATCGCGCCGGACACCGGGCACAGGCACGGCAGCAGCGCGGCCGGCAGCTCGGAGGGGCCGAAGCGGTAGCGATGGAACCACTCGCGGCGGAAGGCGGAGAAGTACATGCCCGCGTGCGCGAGGAGCCCGCTGGGCAGGAGGATGCGCCCGCCGGCGACCGCGGCGGGGCGGTCCTCGGTGTCCGTGCGGCCGAGCAGCAGCTCGAGCCAGCCGGGCTGGGGCTCGACGTCGGCGGCGAGCAGGACGGCGTCGCGGCCGGCGGCCAGCGCGCGCGAGAGGCCCTCGTTGGCGGCGGCGGCGAGGCCGCCGGGCTCGCGGCGGCGGAGCAGCTCGAAGCCGAGCTCGCTTGCCGCGGCGGCGAGGTGACCGGCCAGCTCGGCGGGGCCGTGGTCGTCGACGACGAGGACGTCGGCGTCCTCGATCGTGGACCAGGTGGCGACAAGGCAGCGCAGCAGACCGTCGAGCTCCTCGGCGCCGCGCAGGCGCACGGGAATGACGATCATGGGAGGGACGGAGGTCTCCACGAACCCTTCTTCGGCAGCCGGCGCGCCGGACTTGAGCGCGTCCTTCTAGCGCCCGCGCACGATGCTGTCGCCCATCTCGTGGAGGCCGAACGGCAGGGGGTCGCCCGCGCGCCAGGTGCCCTCGAACTGCGAGCGCTGCCCGGCGTCGCGCGTCCGCGCGACTACGCGGCGGCCGAGCTCCAGCTGACCCGGCTCCCACGCCCGCAGCGCGGCCGTCACGTCACCGCCCGCCGCGCGGACGGCGCGCTCGAGGAGCTCCGGTACAGCTGAGCCGCCCGCTCCTCCGATGGCCTAACGTGTGCGGACGATGAGCTCCCCGCCGACACCACCGGTCCGCGAGCGGGAGCTGCTCGACGCGGCGCGCGGGGGCGACGAGCGCGCCTACGGCCGCCTCGTCGAGATGCACCGCGGCGAGCTGCACGCCCACTGCTACCGGATGCTCGGCTCGGTGCACGACGCCGAGGACGCCCTGCAGGAGGCGCTGCTGCGTGCCTGGCGCGGGCTGGGCAGGTTCGAGGGCCGCAGCTCGACCCGCTCGTGGCTGTACAAGATCGCCACCAACACCTGCCTCGACACGATCTCCCGGCGGCCGAAGCGCGTGCTGCCGATCGACTACGGCCCGGCCACCGACCCCCACACCGGGCCCGGCGAGCCGCTGGTCGAGTCGGCGTGGGTCGAGCCCTACCCCGACGAGACGCTCGGGCTCGAGGACGGCTACGCCTCGCCCGAGGCGCGCTACGAGCAGCGCGAGAGCATCGAGCTGGCGTTCATCGCCGCGCTGCAGCACCTGCCGCCGAAGCAGCGCGCGGTGCTGATCCTGCGCGAGGTGCTCGGCTACTCCGCGCGCGAGGTCTCGGAGTCGCTCGAGACGTCGGTGCCGTCCGTAAACAGCGCGCTGCAGCGCGCCCGGGCGGCCGTCGACGAGCGGCTGCCCGAGCGCAGCCAGCAGGAGACCCTGCGGTCGCTCGGCGACGACGGCATCCGCAAGCTCGTCGACGAGTACGTCGACGCGTGGGAGCGCGCGGACGTCGACGCGGTCGTCGCGATGCTGACGGAGGACGCGTCGTTCGCGATGCCCCCGCTGGCGAGCTGGTACGGCCCGCGCGACGCGATCGCCGAGTTCCTGGTCGGGTGGCCGCTGTCGGGCGCCTGGCACTGGAAGGCGCTCCCCGTGCGCGCCAACGGCCAGCCCGCGCTCGGCTTCTACAGCTGGGACGACGCGGCGGGCCGCTACCTCCCGTTCGCGCTCAACGTGCTCGCCTTCGAGGGCGACCGCGTGCGCGAGGTCAACGCGTTCGTCGTGCGCACGACGGACGTGCCCGACCCGCGCGCGTTCCATCGCTGGGTCGAGCAGCCCGCGGACGCGCCGCGGCTCATCGCGGTGTTCGAGCGCTTCGGGCTGCCCGACTCGCTCGAGGCCTAATCGTCGCGCTCGTCCTCGGAGCGGGCCCGCTCGGCGAGCTTGTCGCGCAGATAGGCGGCGCGCTCCGCGCGGCGCTCCTCGGTCCGCGCCTCCTCGTCCTCGGGCGCCTGCTCGGCGGCCTCGGCCGCCAGCTCCGCGCGCCGGCGCTCCTGCTCCTGCAGCTCGCGCGTCTTGTCGTCGGGAGCCACGTCGCGAAGGGTAGTCTGCGCGCATGGCGATCGCCCCCGGTAGGCACGTGCTCGGCCCCGACAACGCCTCGCTCGGCATCAAGACCTACCGCGAGGGGGTGGCCGCGAAGGCGGGCCACGACCTGATCATCGAGGTCGCGGCCTGGGAGGCGACGGTCGACGTCGGCGGCGAAGCCGCGGACGCGACGGTCGAGCTGACCGCCGACCCGCGCTCGCTGCAGATCCGCCAGGGCCTGCGCGGCGTCAAGCCGCTCACCGACGGCGACCGCGAGAGCATCCGCAAGACGATCGACGACAAGATCCTCGGCGGGCAGCCGATTTCCTTCCGCTCACGCTCCGTGCGGGACGCCGGCGGCCGGCTCGCGGTCGAGGGCGACCTCACGATGGCGGGCACCACGCGCCCGGTGACCGCCGAGGTCGACGTGGCCGACGACGGTCACGTCACCGGCACGATCCCGGTCGCCCAGACCGGTTGGGGCATCAAGCCCTACCGCGGGTTCATGGGCGCGCTGAAGGTGCGCGACGAGGTCGAGGTCGTGATCGACGCGCGCCTGCCGGCGGCCTGATCAGCCGAGGCGCACGTAGCCGATCGCGCCGCCGCCGTCGGCCCCGTAGGTCCGCTGCGCGACCTGATCGGACGAGTTGCCCTCGACGGTGTGGATCGTGCCGTCGGAGTCGACGGACTCCACGATCCCGATGTGCTCGTCCCAGACGATGAGGTCGCCGGGCTGCGGCTTGACGCCGTCGCCGGCGGGGATCGCCTTGCCGGCCTTCTGCGCCCACGCGTAGACGTCGTCGACCCGGCCGAAGCCCTGGCCGTTGTCGCCGATCGGGACGCCTGCCTCGCGGGCGGCCCACGAGACGAAGTACGCGCACCACGGGCCGACGCCCGAGCCCGCCGTCGCCTTGCGGAACTGGGCGATGCGGGGGGAGTCGTTGGAGCCGGGCGGCTGCTCGCGGACTCCGACCTCCTGCTTGGCCAGGTTGAGGATGGCCTGGCCGGCGTTGGTGCCGCCGCCCGCGGGGGCGACGCCCGCGCCGGCCGCGGTGGCGGTCGCGCCGGTCGCGGACTGGAGCTGGCCCGCGAAGGAGGCCGAGTTGGCCACCGGCGTCGCCGTGGCGGCGGGCGGCGCGGGCGCGAAGAGCGAGTTGAGCTCGGCGATGCGAGCGTGGACGGCAGCGATGCTCACGACCCGGTGATCGGCAGGTCGCCGCGGTCCTTAACGCAAACGGGCGGCTGCATGCGCAGCCGCCCGTCGCGATCCGTCCCTCGGTGGGGTTATGTGTTGCGCCGGGCCGGCGGGCGGTCAAGCCGCCCGCCGCCGTGACGCTGTTGTGGTAGGCCGCTTAGCGCAGGAGCGAAAGGACGCTCTGCGGGGCCTGGTTGGCCTGCGCGAGCATGCTCGTGCCGGCCTGCTGCAGGATCTGGAGCTTCGTGAAGTTGACCATCTCAGCGGCCATGTCCACGTCGCGGATCCGGCTCTCCGACGCCACCAGGTTCTCCTGGTAGGTCGCGAGGTTGTTGAGGCGGTGCTCGAGGCGGTTCTGGACCGCGCCGAGCTGCGAGCGGGAGGTCGACACGTTCTTGATGGCGGTGTCGATGGTGGCCAGGCCACCGCTCGCGGTGATGTCGATGGTGCCGACGTCGGTCGAGAGGGTCACGGCCGTGGTCGAGATCTTCTCGCCCTCGGCGCCGACCACGAAGTCGAACGTGGAGCCGGTCAGGAGAGCCGAGCCGTTGAACTTCGTCTCGGTGCCAATCGCGGTGATCTCGTTCGTGAGGGCGGTCGCCTCGTTGCTGATGGCCGTCTTGTCGTCGGTGGACAGCGTGCCGTTGTCGTACTGGACCTTGAGCTCACGCAGGCGGTTCAGCATCGAGTGGACCTCGGACAGCGAACCCTCCGCCGTCTGGACCAGGGAGACGCCGTCCTGCGCGTTGCGCTGCGACTGGGCCAGACCGGAGATCTGCGCGCGCATCTTCTCAGAGATGGCGAGCCCGGCGGCGTCGTCGGCAGCCTTGTTGATGCGGTAGCCCGAAGACAGCTTCTCCATCGCCTTGGCGGCCTTGGAGGCGGTCCCGGTCAGCTGACGATGCGCGTTGAACGCCTCGACATTGTTCTGGATACGAAGGCCCATGATCAACTCTCCTTGTTGATGTTGGTTTTCGGGGCCGAGGCGACTCCATGTCGCCCCTTGTAGTTGGAGTGATCGGCGGGTCCGGAACGGACTTGAGGAAGTTTTTTCGGCGGTGCTCCTCGCCGCACGCCAAGGGAGTCGAGGACTGGCGATCCGGTTCCGAAGAGGCCGGCCGGCGCCTCTTCGGGGCGCGCGTCAGGAGCTGCTCAGCCCCGGACGTCGAGGCGGCCGTCGCTGCCGGAGGGCGGCGGGGAGCCGTCCGTGGAGCGGCGCTCGCGCTCCTTGCGGCGGCGCTCGCGCTCCTTGCGCTGCGCCTCGCGCTCGGCAGGGTCGAGCAGGAGCGGCGGGTCGATCTCGTCGATGCGCGTGGCGGCGCCCAGTGGGCGGCGGGTCACGGGCCGGATGGGCTCCAATGGGATCCCCTCCCGCCGGCGCTAGCGGCGCGAGGCGGCGATGGCCGCGGCGCGGCGCTCCTCGGCCTCGCGGCGGCGCTCCTCGAGGCGGGCCTCGTGCGCCTGGCGGGCCTGCTCGAGCTCGGCGAGCACGACGGAGCGCCAGACGGCCAGCGCGCACATCCAGCCGGCGAGGAAGCCGACCACGCCGGCGATCAGCCCGCGCGCGAGCGCGGCGAAGTCGGGGACGCCGGCCTGCATGGAGAGGAGCAGGACGAGGGCGAAGGCGCCGAGGCCGGCCCAGCCGCGGGCGCGGCGGATGCCGGCGGTGGCACGAGGATGGTCGGCAAGGCGCACGGGCTCGACCGGCCGGGCGGCCGGCTGGATCATCGTCGGCGGGTCGGCCGCGGGGAGGACGGTGGTGGGTGCGTCGCTCATTTGCGGCCCCGCGCGATCCGCATGGCGGTGCGCTCACGCGCGGTGACGAAGCGGATGAGGCGGCGCTCGTCGTCGTCCTCGACGTGCTCGATGCACACGCCCTTGAGGTCGGCGGCGGCCTCGCGGACGACGCGGCCGACGACGGGGATCGCCGGGGCGTCGGGGTCGGGCAGGATCTCGATCGCGAGCACCGACCCGAGGGCGAGCCCGACCGGGTCGCGCAGCAGCAGCCCGCCGCCGCTCAGGTTGACCGTGGTGGTCTCGAAGGCCTTGCCGTTCGGCTCGGTGATGAGGACCTTGATCGGCACGACGGCCTCGACGCGCACCCAGTCGCGGCGCTGGATGACGTCCTCCTGGCCGGTGCGCCGGAGGTGGAGGACCTCGGGGTGGCCGGCGTCGGGATCGACCAGGCCGTGCATCTGCCGCACCCCGCGGGCCGTGGTCAGCTCGACCATGGCGGGCTGGTCGCGGTAGCGCGACATCGGGCGGTCGGGGCGGACGGCGAGGGCCAGCGTCATCGTCCGGGCGTCGTCGGCCTCGACCGTCGCGGGCAGCGCGTCGAGGTCGGGCAGCCAGATGACGACGTGCTGGGTGCGGGCGAGCATCACGGCAGGAGGGTCTCCGCGAGCCCGGCGGCCTCGGCCGGCTGGACGCCCTCGCGCGTGGAGACGTAGGAGACGGGGAGTCCGCGCGAGAGGGCCAGCTCGACGGCCGCGCCGGGGCGCTCGGTCTCGTCGGCGTGGGTGAGGGTCAGGTGGGTCGGGCGGGCCGGCGCGAGCTTGTCGGCCAGCTCGGCGCCCGCGGCGCCGCTGAGCGTGGCGGGGACCGCGAGGTGGACCTCGGTGGCGCCCAGCGTGCGCAGCTCGGCCGCCAGCGCGGCGGCCTCGGCGGGACGGACGGAGGGGGCGTCGACGAGCGTCAGGTCGGGCTGCCAGGCGGCGAGCTGGTCGCACACCGAGACGGCGTCCGGCGTGGCGATCACGGTGACGCCGAGCGGCTCGAGCGCCGCGGTGAGCGTGCGCCCCTCGTCGCCGGCGCGCAGGGCGATCACGGCGACCGTGGCGCCCGCGCGGGCGTAGGCGGTCGCGAGGTGCACGCACGCGGTCGACTTGCCCGAGCCGCCGGCGCCCACGAAGGCGAGCGTGCGAGGCCCGCCGCCGATCGGGGGCGCGGCCGGGAAGCGGCGGGCGAGGGCGGCGCGGACGAGCGAGCCGAGATCGCCGGGCGCGGCGAACGGAAGCCCGTGGACAACCGCCTCGCCGACGACGGCGGCGGCCAGCTCGCCCGAGAGGCCGGAGGTACGCAGGCGCTCCTCGAGCTTCGCGGCGCCCTCGGGAAGGGCGACGCGGATCGGCTCGGGGGCCGGAGCGGGCGCGGCGACCGGCGCGGCAGCGGGGACCGGGACCGAGGCGGCAGGCGGAGTGGGCGCGGCCGGCGCGGGAGCCGGAGCCGGAGCCGCGGCAGGAGCCGGAGCGGCGGGCGGAGCGACAGGGGGCGCCGGAGCGGCCACCGGCTCGGAGACGGGCGGCGCCACCCGCGGCTGCGGGCCGTACAGCCCGGCGTTCATCGGGGCGAAGTCGGGCTCGGGCTCGGGCTCGAACGAGGCCTGCGCGGCGGGCACTGCGGTCCCGGTCGCGTCGGCCCCGGCGGCCGCGGCGACCAGCACGTCGCCCGCGCGGTCGGCCACCGTCCGCTCCGCGCGCGCGAGCGCGTCGGCGAACGGCGCGGCCTGATCGATCAGCGCGCGCACGGCGGGGGACGCCATCCCCTCGGCGGTGGCGCGGTCGCTGCGCGCCTCGACCAGCTGCTCGCCCGGAAGCGGCGGGCGGGCCTCCACCTCGACGAAGCGGCGCTGGAAGAAGCCGCCGACGCCCCCGGCCAGGCCCTCGCGACGACGGACCACGATGGCCTCGGCGCCGAGCTCCTCACGGATCTTGGGCAGCACCTCCTCGAGGGTGCGCCCGCGGTAGGTCTTCAGGTTGTCCTGCTGCATCTCCGTCTCCATGTCCCCTCCATCGGCATCAGACGGCCACAGCCTGAGCCCCACCGATCACGCCGGTGGTCTCCACGCGGACACCCGGCAGGATCTCGTTGTAGGAGCACACCGCGAGCTGCGGGAGCGACTGCTCGACGAGCCGCCGCAGGTGGCGCCGGACGCGGGCGGAGCACAGCAGCACCGGCCGCCCGCCGAGGGCGAGCGCGGCCTCCACCTGCTCCGAGCAGGCGTTGACCAGCGCGGTCGCGCGCATCGGCTCCATGGCGAGGAACTCGCCGTCGGCGGTCTGCACGAGCGCCTCGGCCACCTCCTGCTCGAGCGCCGGATCCAAGGCGATCGCGCGCAGCGATCCCTCGGCGTCGAGGTAGGGGGCCACGATCGTGCGCCCGAGGGCCTGGCGGGCGTACTCGGCGAGCATCGCCGGGTCGCGGGTGAGCCGGGCCTTGTCGCCGATCGCCTCGACGATGGCGCCGAGGTCGCGGATGGAGACGCCCTCGCGCAGCAGCGCCTGCAGCACGCGCTGGATCTCGCCGAGCGAGAGCACGTCGGGGACGACCTCGTCGACCACCGCGGCGTTGACCTCCTTGAGCTGGTCGAGCAGCTCGCGGGTCTCCTGGCGGGTGAGCAGCTCGGAGGCGTGCGCGCGGATCGTCTCGGTGAGGTGGGTGACCATCACGGACTCGGCGTCGACCACGGTCCAGCCCAGGGCCTCGGCCTCGGCGCGGGAGCTGTCGGCGATCCACACGGCGGGCAGGCCGAACGCCGGCTCGGTGGTCGGGACGCCGTTGAGCTGGCCGATCGCATCGCCCGGGTCCATCGCGAGCTGGTGGCCGGCGAGGACGCCGCCGCGGGCGACCTCGGTGCCGCGCACGCGCATCACGTACTCGTGCGAGTCCAGGCCGACGTCGTCGCGGATGCGCACGGGCGGGATCACCATGCCGAGCTCGGAGGCGATCTGGCGCCGGATCGTCTTCACCCGCGCGAGCAGCGTGCCGCCGGCGGCGCCGTCGCCGACCAGCGGGACGAGCCCGAAGCCGATGGCCAGCTCGAGCGGGTCGAGCGCCAGGGCGTCGAGCGCCGCGTCGCGGGGCGCGGGCAGCTCGCCCGCCGGCACGGCCGCGGCTGCCTGGGAGGCCTCGGCCTCGCGCTCGGCGCGCGTCGGGCGGCCCTTGAGCGAGTGGCCGACGAGGAAGAAGAGCCCGCCGATGACCAGGAACGGCACCTTGGGGAGGCCCGGCACGAGCGCGAAGGCGCAGATGACCGCGCCGGCCACCATCGGCGCCTTGCGCTGCTCGAGGATCTGCCCGGCGATGTCCGAGCCGAGGTCGCCGGTGGAGGCGGAGCGGGTGACGATGATGCCGGTGGCGACCGAGATGAGCAGCGCGGGGATCTGCGCGCACAGGCCGTCGCCGACGGTCAGCAGCGAGAAGTGCGACGCCGCCTCGGAGAACGGCATGCCCTGCTGCATGACGCCGACCACGATGCCGCCGACGAGGTTGATCAGCACGATCAGGATGCCCGCCATCGCGTCGCCCTTGACGAACTTCGAGGCGCCGTCCATCGCGCCGTAGAAGTCCGCCTCGCGGGAGATCTCCGAGCGGCGCCTGCGCGCCTCCTCGTCGGTGATCTGGCCGGTGTTGAGGTCGGCGTCGATCGCCATCTGCTTGCCGGGCATGGCGTCGAGCGTGAAGCGCGCGCCCACCTCGGCGACGCGGCCGGCGCCGTCGTGCTGGT
>Ga0247830_10000870_pt1 | contig 11703 bp, 11 predicted proteins | sample 12C_Control_Day5_FD_207766 | JGI IMG/M metagenome (GOLD analysis project Ga0247830, IMG submission 207766) | Soil microbial communities from agricultural site in Penn Yan, New York, United States - 12C_Control_Day5 | ecosystem: Environmental > Terrestrial > Soil > Agricultural land | place...
TCATAACATTAATAATATCATAACAATACTAAATAATATTAACAAAGCGCATATGATCGTAGAATAATATCCTAGTACTCACCCTGGCTTTTTGGGAGCTGGCCGGAGGGACACGCGAGCGTATTTTTCACTGCGGCGACAGGGAGGCTCGGCGGGCTTGACGGGCCCAACGTTGTCTTAGGCTAATAAGTGCGCGACTCTAACTCTGGGTTGCCTGAGGATCATGGGATGGCGAGTTCTTTCGTCGTCGTCGTCGTCGTCGTCGTCACTGTCGGTGCTGGCTTCGTCATCACTGCCGACATTCCCACCGTCTCCGTTGTTACCTTGTTGTTGTGGTTCCTCGTCGAGTTCATCGGGTTCATCATCGGGTTCGTCGGAATTGCGTATGCCAACGGGGACAAGTTTCCCGGAGACACGCATGGCTTCTAGCATCGAGTAAACCACCCCCACCGCGTAGATACCCGACATGTTGTTTTCGGGGTAGGAACCGGACCAGTAGTCAGCAGACAATACCCAAGCCGCCATCTTCGTTGTGCCGTATGATACTGCCCACGACAAGAGGTACCCCGGGATCCACAACCGTAATCGCTCCCCAGGCGGCGTTATTTTGACGATTCTTCCGCATCTATGGTATTTGTAGGAGTACCATGCCAGCGCATATTTCGCCGGGAGGGCAAGTGCACACCAAAACCACTTCGTATCGCTTAATTCGGCCACTACATTCAGGATCACCAAAGACAATGGCCATATTCCATATCGACGTAAATAAGGTATTGGCATTGGATCCCATGCTAGTTCGACGATGAGAGTGGTCCATAGTATATACGTGAAATCCCCAACGCCAATACAGGAATACACGAAGCAGAGAAGCGCGTGGGCAAAGGCCCCGGCAACAAGTGCTAATGCGTAATCCCGGATGTTGAATGGCGGTGGAACACGGACTGATCCCAATGGGGTCCACTTGGGTATGGGATGTTGTTGCATTTGGGAAGGAAGGCGAGAATGTATAGTGTGTGAGGAGGTAGTGTGGGGTGCCGTGGCCACGTTCGGGGTCAACAGCAAAAAGAAAAAAAAAGAACAGGACTCGTCCAGTCAAAGACCCGCGGTCGCGACCAACCCCCCCCCTCCCGCTTGCCTCTGTATGTGTGTTCATTCGCCCGTTCCAATGCAGTGTATTTTGTAAATGTAAGAACAGCGGAGGAAAAGCGTAAAGTACGGTTTCCCTCGCAGCGGTCAAAGACCCACAGACAGGTCGTAAAGACCTGTTTACTCGGCCGGCGGCCGTGTCCTTAGAAGCAAGCCCTCTTTGCATTAAACAAACAGTTACATTTTACAAATCACTTTACCGGGGAAGTGCCAGTGCCAGTCGAACCGAATCCGCCCACGCCTCTCTCCGTCTGTGAAAAGTGTCGGTTATCCCACGAATGTCAATGAACAGGACATTGACAAAGCTCTACACGAACCTCGTCGAGATCAGTGACTTCTTGCACCTCGGGGGTGCTAATTTGTTCAAGGATAAGTTGGGCCACTCTGTCTCCGCGGTTGACTGTGGAAATGGAGGGGAGAAATGAGGTCAGGAGCCATCCCGATTATCGACTATTTTTTTTAGTAAAAACTGACGCACCTTGAAACCCGGTATCACTGAAGTTGAATAGCAAAACACCGACAGCACCACGGTAGTCCTCGTCAATGACACCGGCACCGACGTCAATAAAGTTCTTCCAGGCCAATCCAGAGCGGGGAGCAATTCTGCCGTAGTGCCCTGATGGCACGGCAATTGAAATATCTGTCTTGATAAGTTCTTTTCCCTTGGCAGGAATGACGGTGGGGTGTGCAGCGACCAAATCGTAGCCAGCGGCTTTGGCGCTTCCTCTGACGGGGAGGGTGGCAAACTCTGACAGCTTCTTAACCTTGAGAATTAACGAGGCCATCTTTTGTTTCTTCGTGGGTGGATCTTGCATCGGACACAAAAAAAAACCGGGTGGCGCGCTTCAAACAACGAGCTGCACGGCAGCTTACAACGCAAGCGTTTGTGGAAGGCTACTTTGTGGGAGTTTTACCCAAGAGGGCACAATCGGCCCGCCTCTACCGAAAGAATGAATATATAGGATGGATAGAACCCCCGTACGGTGCACCCAGGAATTGCGTCAGGGCGTACGTGCCGCGCCCTGACACGAACACCGGACATTTTTGCTACCGGATCGGGAACAATGACAATACCGAGCAACATGAATAATCCGTCACCGGGCATATTACGGGCATATGCGCACATGTATTATGCATATATTTTGTTAGGGTCTCCCGAGAATTGCCGAGGATGTCGTCGGGGCGTTTTTGGTACACACCCCATTTTTTGAAAATCGATGCGCAGGCCTACGTAAAAATTGACGTCGAGTTTATTATGCACCACTAACACCTATCCCATCCATTCCACCAAAAACACCATATATTCATCTGATATTTATTGACAATCCATCGTCATTTTTGCGATATAATGCATTTGAAGTGGTGTTACTATTTTTAGCTCCTGGGTCCAACGAAACCCTGCGCGCGCGAGGCACCATCGACACAAATACCCCATGCTACAGAACAAAATATTAGTTATTATACATATCGCCGAGGTTGACATGGTTTAGCCGAGAAAAAACTCGATTACAACATTTGCAATTTCACAGGGCGGATGGCATGCGTTACCGTACCATTGGTATCGAACCAATTTTGGTATATTGATACGCAAAGCACTTGCCCATCCGTGTAGTTTAAGTGGTATGGCGGCATATTGGATAATATAACTCACGCGTCTTGGCTTGCAGCGATACTTTTTACTACCAAATTGGGAACAATGACAATACTGAGCAACATGAATAATCCATCACCGGGCATATTACAGGCATATGCGTACATGTATTATGCATCTTTTTTGTTAGGATCCGCCGAGAATCGCCGAGGTTGTCGTCGGGGCGTTTTTGATACACACCCCATTTTTTGAAAATCGATGCGCAGGTCTACGTAAAAATTGACGTCGAGTTTATTATGCACCACTAACACCTATCCCGGCAATTCCACCAAAAGCGCCATATATTCATCTGATATTTATTGACAATCCATCGTCATTTTTGCAATATAATGCATTTGAAGTAATGTTACTAATTTTAGCGCTTTTACCGAAAAGTGCAGAAACTCGTCGGCGGGTTCGTTCCCATCGCGTCTGACACCGCGCGGCACTGAGCTGTCTGAAACAATGTTCAATCCATTCGCGTGGGTCCTAACCAGTAACCTGGTCAATGATACTCGCCACGCGGCATAAAAAAGACCCGCGGGCGAGTCTTTGGGTTGACGGTCTTTTTTTGGGGCGCGCTCTGCGGTGTTCGTGCTCTCGCACGCCCCACCTTCTCCCGCATACACATACACATGGACAATTGCGTTGGCGTGCAATCCCCCGTTGAGACTGTCTACACTCCGGACAGCACACCGGGTTTGTTCCGCAGCATCGTCGAGGCGGTTGTAGCTGTTCCCGTCAGTATCTTTTACTGGATGTTCGGACCTTCTCCTTTAGAGGTGCAGCTACTCGACGAACAGATGGAATTATACGGCCGGATCGCGGATGCTTTGCATGAGTGGGAGGCTGAGATGGCGAAGGAGAAAGAGAGAGAGACGGCAGGAACGCAGAACATAGCACCGATGGCGAATTGGCGTCTATTAAAGGACTGGTTTCGCCCGTATGTTAAACTGTAAATAGTCACGCAAATAATTTCCTGTGATGTGTGTGTGTGCGTGGATGTAGGTTTTTTTTACAATACAGTTCCGCGACGATATGCGCCGGCAGTGTGTTGCGATGCTGTCTGTGGGTAGCTTGCATACATCGAGACGGGTGCCATTTCTACAGTCGCTGCGCCTTCTTCCGAGTCGAGTGGCGCGTAAGAATCGTTGTTACCCCTCTTTCGGTATCTTCTAGATCCGCAGATGATTAAAAAGCCACAGCACGAGAGGACCGTTGCTCCGGCCACGATGGATATCCACACAATGAATCCGAGCATCTGCGGGCCGGTAGATGGCGTAGACGGGGTGGATGGGGTAAGGGGCGACTCCGTCACAACTGAAAACACGTCGTTATATGGAACAACGCCAAATAGCAGCGGGGATGGGGTAGTTGGCTGATACTCGGGGCTTCCCAGGCCGATGAACACCCGGGGAACGCTCGCGCTGGCAGATGCGAGGCCGGTAACCGCGGCCAATGGCGTTTGCTCGCCTGCGAACACGCATCCGCCAACACGCGTCCCGACCGAAGCGCCCGGGCCGTGGTATGTGGGACCGCCAATGTACAATCCGTATCCGTTGTTGAACATGTACCACTTGTTCTCCAGGTAAGAGTAACCCCAAAGGTTGGCACGCATGACAGGGCTCGTGTTAACCGCTAGGGATGTATCGTCTCGCGTATCCCCCAACAACATGAGGATTGGCTCGCCAGTGGGAGAGATGCGATAGTCTGTCCAAGCGAAGGCAAACCTGCCCGGTCCGGGATTGGCAGTGGCGTCCGGTGGGTAGACGGGGGCACCCGTGTTGGGCGTAGAAACGACCGCCCATCGGTTGAGGGGTATGTCGTAGCCCCATAGCGCGCCGCCTATCTGGGGTTGTAGTATGAGCAGCGTGGAGTTGTACACCCAAGCGGAGCTGTAGGCGGTGTGGCCTGGTCGGGTTATTGCCCACACTGGTAAACTCGCGGTGAAATTGCGAAACCCGGACCAGTCTTCCTGTGCGGGAATGGCACCGTAGTCCTGCACGCACAGCCAAACCGAGGAGGTGTCGTTCCACCGCCACAGATTGTTTTTCGAGGTACCGTCTGGATGTGACTCGCCTAGGCCACCATATGCGTACACCGCATCGATCTCGCCGTACACGGTCTCGGAAGGGATTTCCCACACAGTCGCGCTGCGCCTTCCTCCGAATACGTTGGTTGTGCAATCGGAGTGCTCGTCGTTGGGAGTGGGTAGTTGGATCCAGGTACTCTCGGTAGTCACGTCGTAATACCAGAGGTTCCATGTTGCCGTGTCGGATATCTCGGTATCGTTGCTGCCTCCATACATGTACAGTCTCTGACCCACGCGCCAGGTAACGGCGCTCGATAGGGTGCCAGGCCAGGACGTGGTGGCGCAACACGGTGCGTTGGCGCCGGTGGGTCCGCCGAGCCAGATCCACGTGTATGCGACCGTATCAAACTTCCACATGTCAGCGAGTAGGAGATTGTCTCCTCCGGGTTGCCTGCCTCCATAGATGTACAACGTGGAGGGTCCCCCGTCGGGTGGCACATAGGTCCAACTCTGTGCTAGGTAACGGCCGGGCGGAGTGCCGGCTTCTCCTGGGTTAGCAGGGTAAGAGCCGACTGCGATGGTAGCGTTTGTACCGCCGACCCAGTTGTATGCCACCCCGCCAAAGACGGGCGTTGCTGTGGCGGGAGGGAGCAGCGGTGGTTGTTGCGTCGGGGTGCTGCTGCGCACAGTCCAGACGTCCGCGGGGCCAGCTAGAGTAGCACTACGCCGTCCGAACCCAATGACGGTGACTGGGGGTATAGCGCCTGTCGGAAGCGTGTATGGGAGCTGGTATGTGGTGGCAAAGATGGGAGCTATGCGGGCGCCAACGGATGTCTGGGTGGATGCTACGCCACGCGTACCGAACCGCGGATTTGTCTCCGTGTACATAGTACCGCTGAACCAAGTCCAGGTGTCTTGGTTGTAGTCGTACACCCAGGTGTTGGCTGCGGGTTGACCGGCTGGCACAGCAGTCCCCGGCATATCGTTGAGGCACACAACCATGGGCCGGCCATCTGGATGGATGGTGTGGTCTGTCCATGCGTAGTAGATACCCAGTGGGAAATTGGGCAGCGGGGTGTATGCCGGGTACGTGCTGGCAGTGAGGAGGCTGGCAGTGCCGGCGGCAATGTTGGTCATGGGCGCCCAGCGGTTCGCGCTGATGGAGTAGATCAGGAAAGGCAGTACGTCCGTGGGCATGTCCGTGTTGGTCCAGATGCCCAGTTTGTCCGAGTCGAGCACCCATGTGGTGGGTGCCGTGGTCCCGATTGTGGCGGTGGAGATGCCCGGATGCGTCAAGAAAGGGTTGGCGTACGAAAAGTCTCTCACGGGCGTTCCGGCGGCAAAGTACGTGTCCGGGTAGCCCTGGAGACACTGGAACTGGAGCGTGCCCTTGTCGAGTTTCCAAATGTTGGCACTGGCGGTTGCACTAGGCGCATCGATTGGCCCACCATACAGGTATACGTCCATGTCACCGTAGGAGTTATTGTTCGCCATTGTACTGGGTGAAATGGGGACGCGCCACACGGCTGCATTCGCGCGCATACCCACCACGTTGGTTGCGCAGTCGGGCGTTGGGGCGAGTGTTGTGTTGCTAATTAGATTCCAGGTGTCGGTTTCAACGTCGAATGCCCACATTTCACCATCGCCCGACGAGGCGACAGTATAACCACCATATAGGCATAACCGGTATCCGGTCTGCCATGTGACGCTCGCGCTGCGGGGTCCAGGTGTTCCCGGCGCGCGCTCGGCCGAGCTGTTGGCGCCCTGGGGTCCCGCGATCCAGGCCCACTCAGCGGTCTCAAGATCGAGTCGCCAGAGATCCTGGTATGACGCGTCGTCTTCCGTGTGACCTCCGTACACGTAGAGCGTGGTATCTCCTGTTTGGGGGTGAATAAAGAGCCAAGAGAGTGCATATAGGCGGGTACCGGGATTGGCGGTGGGACTAGACACATTGATAGTCCCGTAGGTGGGTGGGATGTCAGCTGCGATCGTCGTGTTTCCGGCGACCCAGGTGTACTCGATTCCCGCGTTCTGGACTAGTTCGGGTGGGTTTGTCGCGGCGACGCGGTGGATCGGGAGTATTAGGAGCAGCGCGGTGGCGGCCGCAAGGACCAGCACGACCCAACGCGACATTCTCTCTGGTTCTTGTGGGTGCATGCGGCACTCTTCTTCCTCCTGCTCCTTTTCCTGGCGTAGGGCGGGTGGGCGCTGCCACTGCACGTGCATTGTCAAAATTTAGCTATTTACAAGTGTTATTATACATGCTTTACGTGTCGCAGACGTGGGTGTACCCGTGAATCCACCGCCGTGTATGGCCCGGCGCCTATCGGTGCTAGTTCCATGTAGTTGGCGCTGGAGCCGGGGTGTGTTGGCGTAGTACAAATGATCGCGAGTGCGATGACCGCGACCAGGGTAACTCCAGCAATGACAGAAATCCACACGACGAACCCGGTCATATCTGGCGAGGGTGGTACCGGCATCGGTTCTTGTGTTGGCGCCGGCTTAATAGGAGGGTCAGTCGGGGCTTCTACAGGGAGGTCCACCGGGGGTTCCGTAGGAGGATCTATTGGCGGGTTCGCGGGAGGTCCGACAGGGGGGTCCGCGGGTGCATCGACCGGTGGTTCGACTGGTGGCTCGACCGGTGGTTCGACTGGCGGTTCGACCGGTGGCTCGACTGGCGGTTCGACCGGTGGCTCGATCGGTGGTTCGACTGGTGGCTCGACCGGTGGCTCGATCGGTGGTTCGACTGGTGGCTCGATCGGTGGTTCGACTGGTGGCTCGACCGGTGGCTCGGCTGGTGGTTCAACGGGTGGGTCTGCCGGTGGGTCCGCGGGGGGCACTGGAGGGGGCGTGATGGTCACAGCGAAGATGTCATTGTACGATGCCTGTTGTATGCCATCGGGGGTGATTTCGGGTGCGGGGGAGTACGCCGTCCCGCCTAGGCCAACATAGACGCGTGGGACGAGGGGCCCGCCCACCACGCTGGGTGGGTGCTGTTCTCCGGAAAAGACAGCGCCTCCGACGCGACTTCCTATGGAACCGTCTGTGCGGTTGTACGTTGGCCCGGCGATGTATCGCCCGTATCCATTGCCAAAAAGCAGCCAGTGATCGCCTTGCAAGGAATACGCCCACAAATTCGGGCGCATGAGAATTGGAGAGACAATAAAAGACTGTGGACTGTTGAACGGAGGCCGTGAGTTTCCCAGCATCAGAAGTACGGGTTCGCCCGTGGGTGGGCTGTGGTAGTCTGTCCACGAGAAGACCTGGTATCCGTTCCCGGGTCCCGCATTGGGACTGGGTGGGTATACCGTGTCGGTGAGGGAAAATGATGTCAGTGTTGCCCAGCGGTTGAGGGGAATATTGTATCCCCACAATGTGCCTGTATCGTACGGCTGGAGTACGAGGAGGGTTGAGTTATATACCCACGACGGACTGAATCTGGCGTGGCCGGGGCGATTAGTGCCTGGCGGGAGGGAGGTGGTGAAGTTACGGTATCCGGCAACGTTGTTTTGAGCGGGAAGGCCAATGTAGTTCTGTATGCATACCCAGGACTCCGTAGGCTTGTCCCAGTTCCACATGTTACTCCTACTCACGCCGCCAGTGTCGTCTCCTAGCCCCCCGTACATGTACACTTCGTCGATGACACCGTATTGCGTGGCAGACGGAATGATCCAGACGGATGTTGCGTAGCGCGACCCGGGTGTATTGCCGGCGCATGACGGCGTGGAGGTGGCAGACTCAGAGATAAGTGCCCACGTTTCACTACTCACGTTGAAACCCCAGATGGCAGTGGTCGTGCCGTATGGAAGCAACGCGGTATCGTTGCTTCCGCCGTACATGTATAGACGGTCGCCGATGCGCCATGTTGCGGCAGAGTAGACCGGGCCGGGCCAAGTGGGGTCGGTACAGCACGGCGACGATGATTGTGGGCCCTGGACGCCCCCCACCCACCTCCATGTCTCGGTGCTGGTGTCGAATTTCCACATGTCGCCGTACAGTGCAGGCGCGGGCGACGTGCGACGACCACCGAACATGTAGAGAATCGAGGGGCTCCCGTCTGCGGGGGTGTAAGTCCAGGTCTGTGCCAGGCTGCGCGTGGGAGGAATGCCTTCTTCTCCGGGGTTGGCGGGATACACGCCGACGGTGGTGGCGGTCGTGCTATTCGTACCGCCGATCCACCCCGACTCGGCGGTGCCGTAAACAGGCGTTGCGGTGGCCGGAGGTAGCACAGCAGGAGTCGGATTCGGGTTGCTACGGTAGAGCCATGTGTCGGTATGATAGCTCGTGACCGGGAAAACTTGTCCGTGACCCAGTACACTCAGCGGCGGTATGGTTCCGACGGGGAGTTCGTAAGGCAGCCCGTACGTACTCCCAAACATCGCACCGAAGCGAGACCCGACGTTGTTGGTTGTAAGTGAGACGTTTGTTGGCGAGAAAGACGTCGCGTCGCGGTATACGAATTGGTTTCCTCCGAACCATGTCCAAACGTCATTGTCGTAGTCATAGCCCCATGTGTTTCCCCACGTGTTACCGATGTTCGCTGTCGCGGGGCCGAAATCGTTTACAGCGATGACGATAGGGCGCCCATCGGAGTAGATTGTCCGGTCTACCCAGGCATAACGTATTCGGGAGGGGTACCCCCTGTCTGGTGTGTTTAGTGGAAAGTATGGGGAGTACAGAGGTGCCCTGGGAACCAGCGCGTTTACTGCGGCACGCGTCATAGGTGCCCATCTGTTCGCGCTAATAGAGTAAACGAGGTAAGGTAACCCGGTGTAATAAAATTGGATTCCCACGGATATCGCGAGCGTGTCAGAGTCTATGACCCACGGGGTAGGGGTCATCTCCCGGAGGTTGTAGATACCGGGAAAAGTGCCAGACGCTGCGTACGCGGTGCTAAAGTTTCTGTAGGGGGCTGTGACCGTGAACGCGCCGGACGGGTAGTTTTGGATGCACTCGAATTGGAGCGACGTCTTGTTGAGCTTCCACATATTGGACCATGGTTCCACGGGCAACGAGTAGTCCACTGGACCGCCGTAGAGGTACACGTCCGTGTCCCCGTAGGTGTTGTTGTTGAGCATCGGGTCGGGTGCGATTGGCACGCGCCACACGGCGCTGCCCACACGACTACCCGGGATATGCGCGTCGCAATCCGGCACCGCCTGTGCGTCTGACCCATGTATAAAAGTCCAACTGTAGGTGTCTATGTCATATGCCCAGGTTTCGGTATCCGATGCGGAGTCGTTGATCAATCCGCTGTAGAGCAACAGCCGCGTGCCCGCTTGCCACGTTATGCTATCTGCGCGGTATCCCGGTGTACCATCCGCGCGATTGTCTCCTATGCTATTGTCGGTGGTAGGGCCCGCGATCCATGTCCATTGATTGGTACTGAAGTCGAACCTCCACATGTCTTGATACGTTTCCAAGGTAGTCGACCCGGGGTCACTGCCGCTGGTGCCGCTGTATAGATACAGAGCAGTGTTGCCTGTGATAGGGTGGATATGGAGCCACGTGCTCGCGTAGAGACGGGATCCTGGGCCGGTTGTCGGGCTCGATACGTTCGCTGTGCCATAGACAGGGGGAACGGGTGTCGCAGATGTTGGTTCGAGCCCTGACAGTATCGCGGCCTCAATTCCAGTGCGCATCACCAGCTCTGGTAATTGAACGGCGCCGTGAGCGGGCTGCGACAGCAAAGAGGCCGCGATGCCGACTAGCAGTAACGCCAGGACGGTCTTTAGGGAAGAAGGAGCCGGCTCGCTCATTGGAGGAGATGCGCTATGGCAAACACGTCGTATGGAGGGGAGGGGGAAGTGCAATGAGACAGACTACGGGCTCGTAAACTTCAAAATTTACATTCAATTGGTCGCCTGAGAACATCCTTGTTGCACATAACTGAGCAAATCGAACGGCTTCGTGGTTCGTAATAGAGGAGTGATACCGCTGTTGTCATCGTCGTCTATGTCCATGTCAGAGTCAGAGTCCGAGTCAGAGTCTGAGTCTGAGTCTGACCAGCTGGGTTCGTGGATGTTAGTCCCCAGTCGCGCGTATGGTGCGACCACAGGGGCGCGTGTTCGTGTCTGGGGTGGGATTTTCGTTGGGCGATGACAGTGAGGCGATACTACGGCCCCGTAGCCGGTGGTCTTTCGTCTGGTGGCAGCCGCGATTTTTTTGGGCCGGGCATTCAACTCCGCGATGACGCTGAGGATGAACCCGTCAATGTGGGCGATGTCAGTAGCCATTCGTCTTTAAACCATGCGACGGACAAGGAGCTAGGGCGGAGGAAGCGTGGGCGCGCGTTTACTAGCGGGTCAGAGTCAAAAAAAGACTAACGTGCCGTGACGTGTCGTATCCACGAGTCGCGGGCGCACTCGGGAAAGTTTTTTTTCATGTTCTTTCTCCTCCTCGACGCCGCGCGTGAATGACGGCTCCATACTTCGCAGCGTTTTTACTCGCGCTCCTACTCGCCGGCGATGCCCACGCCGAAACTCATACCTACCCGAGTCCAAGCGCCCCCGGCTTCACGGAGAAGATCGTCGGGGCGGTGGTAATACTGACATCGGCGGGTATCTTCGCCGGCTTAGTGGCCTTCTTCGTTGGCTCGTTGTTTGGCGTGTGTATTTCCGCGGTCGCAATCACCGTGGACGCCTGCATTGGCTCTAACAACAACGAAAGGCGCTCGTCGGGCGCATGCGGATGCATAAAGGAGGCGCCGATGCCGATTGCGCGCGCGAGACGCAGGGTGGATGTAGGTAAAGGAGAAAAAAGACTACTGTAAATGTTTATTTAAAAAAGGCGATATGCTGTGTATATGTTGGACGAGGCGCTGGTGATGTCCTGTTAGACACTCCTGCTATCAGCGAGTCTTTGCCCGGGCCCCCCCCCCCCGGGTTTGTGCCCC
>Ga0247830_10000873_pt1 | contig 11690 bp, 14 predicted proteins | sample 12C_Control_Day5_FD_207766 | JGI IMG/M metagenome (GOLD analysis project Ga0247830, IMG submission 207766) | Soil microbial communities from agricultural site in Penn Yan, New York, United States - 12C_Control_Day5 | ecosystem: Environmental > Terrestrial > Soil > Agricultural land | place...
GTATAGTGGACGTGGCGTACTGGTTCGGCGTCTCACCCAGCACGGTTCACAAGATCAAACGGCAGAAACTTTCGTCGCCTGTGACCTTTAGCGCATTGGAGCTGCCGCCAAGGGGGCCGTATATGTTAGTGGCCAGGTCTACGTTCGATGCTGTACAGGCCGAGCGAGATGCTGCTGCGGCGGTTTGCCAGGAACTAGAGAAAATCCTAGGCCGCTATCGACTAAAGTGTGAAGAAGCTGTGACCGATCCGCGTCACGCCACTACTTAAGCTTGGAAAACATGTACATGGGCAGTGTACAGTTGGGCAGAGTTGTGGCAGCGTACCGAGGCTGAGAATTGACCACGAGAAAAACAAGGAAAGGGGACTTTGGGGTGCTCTCGATCAAGCTGCATTCGATCGACGACTTGCGCGAAATGTTCCCCGAGAAGCTTCGCAAGGATATCAAGGTCTCTGATCTTGAAAAACTTGTCGAGCAACACGGGACGTATCGCCAGGTTGGCAAGGTACGCGTACTCACCGACACAGACATCCGCCACTTCTTCGCGCGTATAGCGGCTGCACAGAACACGGCAACACCTGTCGAGCCGGCCGCGAATGAGAGCGGATTGATGGTCGCGATCGGTGATCCGGCTGGCGCTACTGAAGGGCACGCGGTGTTCGTCTCGTGGTGCCCGGTTGGTGACGAGCTGATCCTGCTCGATCAAGTGAAGGAGTTCTGTGACGAGCAAGCGCGGATCATCAACACGGTGGACATCACGTACGGTGACTACATGGAATGGCGTAGTGCGATCAGGACCGACGATAACTGGTCGCACGGTAAGTGGTACTACAGGACGCAGAAAGTGATGCGTATCTTCCAAACCTCAGAAGGAGATTGATGGGATACGCGGACGTGGATCGGAAGGCGGCAACGAATTACGAGCCGCCCAAGTTCCTCAAGAAATTGGCGGAGAAGAACGGCGCAGATATCTCCAAAGCCAAGAGTGAAGCTGAAGTGCGCCAGATCATCGAGGCGGCGAAAAAGTCAGGTGCGGCGGCAGCGGGGAAGGGGGAAGAACCGGCCAAAGAGGGCGAGGTTCTTCCCCCTTTGCGTTACCACGATCGCCACATCGTCATGCCTCACATCAACCTGAACCTGCCAGCCCTGAACGCACACGTCGAAGCGAACGTCGGTCCTCAGTGGTACGACGTTGCTGCGAATGTGAAGGACGCGTTGCTGTTCATGGCGCTGGGCTCGTTCATAACTGTGCTAATCGTGAAAGGACTTGGGCTCTGATCATCGGACTATCTGGCGTAGCCGGGTCGGGAAAGACTACGGCTGCGCGCATTTTGACGACGGCACTCAACATACCCCGTCGTCCGTTCGCGTACCCGCTGAAGCGCATGGTCGGCGCGCTCGGCATCCCCGCTGAAGTTCTCGATGGCCCCGCTGCGGTGAAGGAGCTTCCGACCGAACGGCTCAACGGTCACACGGTGAGGTTCGCCCTGCAGACGCTCGGTACGGAGTGGGGGCGTAACATCATGGGCGCTGACTTTTGGGTGAAGCAGTGGGAAGCGACGCTCGACGGTCTGCCGGGAGCTGTCGCTGACGACGTGCGCTTCGTGAATGAGGCGCAAGCGATCATGTCACGCGGCGGGATCGTGCTGCGGATCGAGCGGTACGGTGCTGGCGTGAAGGGCGACGGTGCGGCACACGCAAGCGAGCAGATCGCCGACGTGCCGTACACTCGCATCATCGAGAACAATCACTCGATGGAAGACTTTGAGCGTGCGTTGTTACAGGCAGTGCGTGCGGACACATCATGGGCAACTGAGGAACTGAAGAATGTTGGGTGACGCAAGGAAGTACGAAGACGCGCTGAAGCCGGCTGATCTGGAGAAGGCTGGGCAGCAGCGTTTGCCGGTGGACATGCCGGAGAAGAAGCGTGCGGGCGAGGGCATCGAGGTTGCACGGGATGCGGCTAAGATGACGGAAGACGAGCGCAGGCTGGCCACGGAGCTGACGACGCACCTGGCGTTGGTGACGATGGCGATGGCGTTCTTGCCGAAAGGCGATCAGTCCAAGTTCAACGATGCGATGAACAGGATCACGATCGACAGCGAGGCCAGTCTGCTGAAGCTGCATCGCGAGATCGTGGCGAAGGAAGTCGCGAAGGCCATGAACGGCGATCGTCTGCCAAACGCTGGCTCTTTTGGCGTTGCGTAGACTGTACAGTTCTGGTATACGCTTGCGCGTCGAAAACAGGAACGGAGACAGGATGTCGAAGACCGTAACTTTCCCGAAGTGGGCGACGAACATCGCTCGCGCTCGGGGCGGGGAGAAGAACCCTGCTGTGATCGAGCTGGCCGCTTATCGCCGTCAGCCGAAGGAGTACAAGAATGCGGCTGAGTACGCGAAGCGCTTCCCCAACCTGCACAAGCGGTACGAGCTGTACTGCACGCGCGGGTCGCAGTCGAAGAAGGCGGCGTAAGGACGATCCCGGCCGGGAACATTGAGGCGTTTGTTGAGCCTAATGTTCCCGATCGGGATACACGCCGATGACCCTTCCCCAACTGTATCGTCTCGATCTGGCCTTGCAGCAAGCGGGTCTGACGGTGACGCCAAGCGCCGTGAAGCGTATTCGAACCAAAGCGAAGCAGCTTAACCTCTGCTATATCGTGGCCAGGCGAGTGTACGTTTCCAGTGAACAGCTCGCCGAACTTTTGGAGACATACAGATGGCGAAACGGCGTAGGCGTGGCACCGGCCTGTTCTTGGTCAAAGCACCAAAGACCGGCATCTATCAGATCAGGGGAACGGTACTCGGTAAGCCCGTCCGAGAAAGTACGCGCACGACTGACCTTGGTAGGGCAGAGCAAATCCGCCTGAGAGCCGAGACGAACCTTCACTCCCGCCAGCTCAATGGGCCACAGGCGGTAGCGACGTTCGGCGAGGCGGCGTTAGACTATCTCGATGCGGGCGGCGAAAGTAGGTTCATCGGCCCGCTCAATGACTTCTTCGGCGACACGCTGCTGCGGGACATCGACCAGACGTTGGTCAACAAGTTCATTCGGCGGCACTATCCGAAGACCGGCCCGGCTGGCGTCAATCGTCAAGTGTACACTCCACTGATCGCGATCCTGCGGTTGGCGGCGAGGAACAAGAAATGCTCGCTACCGTCGCTGCAGCGTCCCAAGATCGAGAAGAAGATGGTCGAGCCGGCGCCAGACGAGTGGATTGCCGATTTCCTGGCTCGCTGTCGGCTTCGGAACCTGAAGGCGATCTGCTGGTTCCTGACCACGACGGGTGTACGCGTGGCTGAAGCGTGCCGGCTGTCCTGGCAGTTCGTCAATCTCGACAAGGGCGAGGCGACGATCGTACGCACGAAGACTGGAAAGCCCCGTCTCGTGCCACTCGATCCTGACCTAGTGACCCTGCTTCGGGAGATGGAAGAGGATGCGCGTCAGGCGAAGTACGTCAACAATCTCGTGTTCCGATACGGCAGCAAGTACAGCGTTAACCAGGCGATCGAGCGGGAGTGCGCGAAGTACGGCATGCGCTACTACTCGACGCACAAGCTTGGCCGTCACGCGATGGCAACCCGCCTTCTAAACAGCGGTCACACGCTCAAGGAAGTGCAGGAAGCCGGGGGCTGGGACAGCTATCGCATGGTCGCTGAGGTATATGGACACTTGGAACGGAAGGCGGTACACGGCGCCATGCTGAACGTGGCCAAAGGGCTTGGAACGGCAAACTTAAAGCAAACGAACGACAATCATACCCCGGCAGGGCGCGTAGCTCAGCGGTAGAGCACTACCTTGACATGGGGATGCTCTACTAAGTAACGGCAACTACAACCCTCAAAATCTGGCGTCTAAACTTACGGAAAGGGGCCAAATCTTGGTCCCTTTTCTGCTTTGGGCGCAAGCAACGGTTAAGTAGCGCTAAGTCGAGTGCTCGGCCGGTCATCTCTTAACGCAAACGAACAGCAAACGAGGACACATGTGCAGATGCACGCCTGAGATGCGAACGCCGTTCTGCGGTCGGTTCATCGAGACGATGATGATGCCTGACGGTGAGATTGAGTACCTGTACTGCACGCCAGACGGATACCCGCCGAAGGACGAAGAGCAGATCACCATGTCGGCCTACCGCGACTTCGTGGACGGCCTGTTCGTCAAGCGTCGCCAGGGGATAGAGGGGTTCGTTCACGCGTCGATGGGCCTGGCGGGTGAAGCCGGGGAATGCCTCGATCTGGTGAAGAAGAGTTACGCGTACGACAAGCCGCTCGACACCGACAAGCTGATCGAGGAAGCCGGCGACGCGTTCCACTACCTGAACATGCTGTGCTTGAAGCTCGGCGAGGCGTTGGGCAAGCCGTTCGGCATCCAAGACCTGATCGACCACAACGTGACGAAGCTGCGGAAGCGCTACCCCAACGGGTACAGCGATGCGGCGGCTATTGCGAGGGCAGACAAGCAATGACGTGGAAACCTGACATCGTTCTGTATCACGGGGGCTGCAACGACGGGTTCGGCGCCGCGTGGGCCTGTTGGAAGAAGTGGGGCGGCGGGCACGATCCGGCCGACAGCCCCGTGTACGTGCCAATGCGCTACGGCGACAAGCTGCCGGGGCTCTGCGGTGCGAACGTTCTGTTCGTGGACTTCAGCCTGAAGCGCGACGCCATGATCGAGGCAGCCGCAGAGGCGAAGTCGATCGTCGTGCTCGATCACCACAAGACGGCGTGGACTGAGCTGGGCGAGTTCACGTCGTTGGAGCGCGGCGAGCATGCCGACAATATGCGCTTCGACAGCGGTGTACTCGTCAACTTCGACATGGAGAAGTCAGGCGCTCGGCTCGCGTGGGAGTTCTGCTTCCCCGATGAGCCGATCCCGTACGGCCTGGAACTGATCGAGGATCGCGACTTGTGGACGTTCAAGTACGAAGAGACGAAGGCGTTCACACAAGTACTGTCGAGCTACGAGCAAGATTTCAAGGTCTGGTCGGACGCGCTGAACTTCGTCGACGACACGATCGGGATCGGCAACGCTCTTCTTCGCGATCACGAGAAGGAAGTGCGCGAGTGTCTTGCGAACGCGCACCAAGTCAACATCGCTGGGCACAAGGTTCTCGCTGTCAACGTGCCGTACTTCCTAGGTAGCGATTGCGCGAACGAGCTGTTGAAGCGCGATCCCGGTCGTCCGTTCTCTGCGTACTACTTCAAGCGAGGCGACGGCAACGTTCAGTGGGGCCTGCGCTCGCGTAAGGACTTTGACTGTTCTGAGATCGCGAAGCGGTTCGGTGGAGGCGGACACGCCCAGGCTTCCGGCTTTACGGTGCCAGGGGTCTAATGCCATCGGGACAGGGGAATGCTGCACGAAACCGCGCGAGAGCAGAGCGGATGCGTGCGGCACAGCTAACCAACTTTGTCGTCGAGCTAAAGACCGGATGTTGGCTATGGCAGGGCGCTGTTGACAAAGACGGGTACGGGAAATGCAAACGGAATGGCAAGTCAGTTCGCGCGATCCGTCTTTTGGCGGCGTGAAGTGGATTGTTCACGTTGACGATCTCGGCGCTCAATACACGCACGTTCGACTTTGGCGCGCTGACGATAAGCCGTGGCGGAGTTTGATCGAGCAAGCGAAGGCGTACGCTGTCAGACAGCAGGTGCGGCTCGTGTGCGTTGAGAGACTGTTGGAGCCAGACGGCAGATGGCTTGTGCGTGCGCTACTTTTCAAGGGAGAGACGAGCTGAATGAAGTGGATTTTGATTGCAATCGTATCGGCAAACGTTCCGTGGGCGGGGGTGCCTGAAGTGCCGATGGCTGTGCCGGGGTTCGAAGAGCGTGGGGCGTGTATGGCGGCGGGTGAGGCGATGCAGATAATGGCGAAGGGGCGGAGACGCCAGATCGACTTCATCTGCGCGCCGTCGAAGCAGGGAGCGACGAACTAAATGCTGATTGATGCTGCCAAGAGTGTATCCATCGGCTGGACACTCTACGCTGTGGGCGGCGTACTCTTGTCCGTTGCCCCACTAGTGCCTGCAGTGTACACTCAAACGTGCACGACCGCCGCACAGTTGATGCTGGGCGCGGCGGGGATTTTGGGTGTGCAGAAGGCAGGCGCAGCAATTCTCCCATCGAGCAAATAAACGGGGTTCACCAATGGCTGAAGAGCGGAAAGACCGGCTAGTTCAATTGCGTAACGGGATGTGGATTGATCCCCGCTCTATCAGCCTAGTCACAGCTATCGCGTTCGCCAAGCACGGCACCAATGCGCGGGCATCTGTACACATCGAGACGCGCGCCGGAGAGGTCCACCGTATCCCCTGTGTGGACTTCAAGGGCGCCGAGCAGCTTCGGGACAGCCTGGCAGCCATCGCCAACCATCGAGGGCGCCAGGTGAAGACGGCAGCGGGTGTGGACTATCGCGGGGTGCCGATGCCAGGCGACGCGGACTATCAGGCGGGGCAGCAGAATGGACGAGCTGGCGTTAGTTGATCTGTGGTGGATGATCCCCCTGCTCGCTATATCCTTGGCGCTGGCGGTCAAACTGCGGATCAGGAAGCAGTATCAGGGAGTGCAGGACGCATTCGACAAGGCACAGAAGGAAGCGAGCACGTGTTGGACGACGAGCAACCGGGAGACGGAGAAGGCGAACCACTCGACGAAGGACGGCCCGAGTGGGACAGTGTTGAGGCAGAGCGCGACTATTGGAAGTCCCTCGCCCTGTCCTACGGCGCCAAGCTCAGAGCGATTGAGCACACAATGGGAGCGACATGGACCGTCGAGGCTGCGGCGGACGGCTGGTTCGTGATACGGACGGACGGGAAGGACGCCACGCGGGTTCCCATCGCCTCGCTCGACGAGTTGGAGCTGTACAAGTCGAAACCCTGAAAACGCAAAAAGCCCCCTACCGGACGGTGCATACGCATCGATCCGATAAGGGGCTTTTTCTTTGTCCGCGCGATCTGGGCGTGTTGGATACTCCAGCGCGCCCGACGATTACTTCACGTCCATGATCGGCAGAAGCGATACGAGGACAGACGGCGGGATGTTGCTGTTCACGTCCAAATTGAGGTCGGACTGTGCCAGCTTGTCGATCATCACTTCCTCTTCGGTATCGACGATCACAGAGATGTCTTCCATGAACTTCGCCTGTTGGGCCTTGAAGTCCGGATTGTCCTTCTCGGCGATCTCGTCCTTGCCGCCGCTGATGTCCTTGATCAGCTTGTTGCGAACCTTGCCGTAGTTCTCGACCAGACCCTTCAGGGCAGCCGTGTTCTTGGCGAGCTTCCACATTGCGGCGGGCTTGAACTTGTAGGCTTCGACGACGACGCGATCCGTAGTCTTCTCGCCCGCGCCAACCTTCGCAACCTTCTCAAACCCGTCTAGTGCCTTGAGGCCAGCAAGAACCTCAACAGCGTCTTTCACAGTCAATTTCAAGCAGTCTCTCCAGTTAGGAAAACGCAAGCACGCTCAAGGGGCATCATTGCAGTCGTTCGAGCCGTGCATGAAAGCCCGATCCGACCATCGCCAGCCAGCGCTGCCATTAGTGTGAGGCACCTTGGCGCAGTGGTTGACGTTCTGTCGCGAGATGGGTGCGCCTGAATGTTGGAACTGCGTCAGGTTCACCACAGTTTCGCTATTCACTTTGGTTACTATTGCTGCGTAGTCCGTGAAGGAACCCCCTGCCCCGTACACGCGGTAGAGACAGAGGTTCCCGACTTCAGGCGCGACCCACATTTTAGATAACCTCGTAGATGAAGGTCACAGCGATGGCAGTCGTGCTAGCGCGGCCGAAGAAGTTGACTTCGACTTCGTTGTTGGCCGCGTCGGCGATTGCGTAACCCGTCGTGACACTCTGCGCATGCGAGGCCACACCGGAAGCATCCGTAGAAGCTCCCAGGTTCGACGCGATAGGCAGGCTGATCCGCGCCCTGGTGAGCGTGTCGGCAACGCTGCACGAGAAACCGGACAAGATGCCCGTGACGTGCACTTGGTTGCCCACGCGCTGATACCTGAACGCCGAGGGTGTCATCGTGCCCGTGACGTTGGCGACGTTCGTGATCGTTGGGGTATATGAGCCGGCCGTTAGGTTGGCAGCGCTCACGCCTCCAGTGATCGTCAAGTCGCCGTCTTCATCGAGCAGCATCTTCTCGGCACAGGCGCCGGCATCAGACTTCGTATGGAAGCTGAACGTGGAGCCGTTGCCGGAAGCGCTCAAACCCTGCACGATCTCTGCGAACAGAGTGCCGTCGTTCGCAGCGTAGAATGCAATCGACTGCTTCGCGTCAGAACCGCCGAAGCCAGCGCCAAGCCTAATGACTTCTCGCGTGGTGGCAGCGCCAATCGTGCCCGAGTACAGGTGCAGCAGAGAGCTGGGCGTCTTGCCGATACCCAAGCCCGTATTGTCCAACCGCATCCGCAGCGTCGCGCCGGTATTGTCGATGTACCAGTCGTGCGCCGAGTTTGCGACTTCGTTGTTGAAGTCAGCGAAGTAACTCAGGCTGCCCGTGCTGTTGTTGGCGTGGATGCTGTTGTCTGCACCCGTGTCCGTGTCGGTCAACCTAACGAAACTATCACTACCCTCCACAGAAACGGCTGCACTGAAGGTCTGTAGAGCGCCCCAAGTGTTGGCGTTCCCCAGCGCAGCCAGAGTGCCAGACGTAGGCAACGTGACCGAAGTCGTGTTCGTCGTCGTGACCGTCAGCGAGTGAGCGCCGGAACGAACGAACGCACCAGTCAGCGTAACCGTGTGGCCCTGGATGCTCGTGAGGTTAGGCAATGTATCGAGCAGAGCTTCAAGCGCCGTCTCGTCTGCCAGCTCCAACAACGATCGTCCGTAGGCTGTCGTGGTCAGCGCAGCGATAGCCGTCAGATCGCCGTCGAGAGGCTGATACGAAGCCAGCGCCGAAGTCAGCTCTGACGCCGTGACAACCGACGAGCCGCCGATCTGAATGTCGCCAGTGCTGACGTTCAGTACGCCAGAGCTGTGTGTCGCGACCCAATTGCCGCTGGCGATGTTGAGCGTGAAGCCCGAAGCGCCGAACAGATCAGCCCAGCCGAGTGATGTCGTTCCCAGCGCGCTTCCGTCGTTGGAGAACGGAGAGAACGCAGACGAGGTAACGATGATCTCGTCCGTGCCGTTGATCTTGACGACGAAGGGGTTCGCGCCCCCAACATCAACGATGAAGCCGCCACTTGCGTTCGTCGAGCCGACAGACACGTAGTCACCGGCAGCCGCCGAGGCCGCAAGTAGGAATGCGACCGCGCTATCTGAGACCGCCTGATACTTCGCAAGAGATGTCGCGCCGGTATCGGTGTTGGTGAGATAGATCACCTGTTCACCAGCGTACGCCTTGCCCACGGTGAGCGGCTGTGTATCGCCCGGCTGCGGATCGGCCCAGATACCGACAGAACCGCCTCCAATCCGAACACGGATCGCTTCACCCGTGTCGTCGGGATGCCGCGAGCCGATGTCGATGGCGTAGTCAACGTGGTCGAGCAGATAGATCAGCGTGTCGATCTTGCTGTCTCGCCCCGACATCCACGAACCAGCGCGACCGCCGATCTGTAGACCGATCTCCATGCCCGACGTGGCGCTGGCGTGATGTCCACCTGTGACGGTATCCACATCGCCAGAATAGCCGGTGATCGCGACGCCCCAACGCAACGGATGTGCGGTGAGACCGAAGCCGACACGATCGGGAGCATTCGCGCCGCCGAAAGTCGTTGCCGAGAAGTGGGCGACGATCGAACCCGAGTGCGTAGCATCGATGTCATTACCAGGCGCGTATTTGGAGACGGTCATATTGATGCCGCTCAAATACCGCTCGCGCACAGATGCGTCCGCACCGACAGGACCGTTGACAGTCCAATCAGTTCCCCAATAAAGCGCGTCGTAGGCTTCCGTCGCCGTGCGATTGGCCTGAACCAACATGATCTGGCCGAACGGCTCACTGACGCCAGTGTCAGGCGCCTGTATCCGCTGAACCAGTGTGCTGACAGACAATGATCCGGGTGAACCAGCGGCCATCGTATTGTAGCCGACGAGATGGTTCAGCTCGACCAACCTGCCGCCGCCCGTCGTATCTTCCCAATCGCAATCGTAGTATTGGGAGATGTCGATCATGCGCCCGGCGTGGACCGTAACCGCCGCAGTGATGTCGCGATGGAAGGACCACTTCGGCAGACCAGTGTCGATGCTGCCCCGGAACTCTAGTTCGTTGTAGTCTCCATCATCATCGAACGTGATGGTGTGCTGTCCGCCGCCGAAGTCGATCTTCTGACCATCGGTCGGCAGATAGATGCCATCCGTAGCGACGTGAAAGACGTTCGTGCTGTCGGCGCGGACCAACAGCCGGTTCCCCACCGCGTCGTCCTGCGTAAGCAATGACCACTCGATACCAGAACCAGACTTCAGCGCGATACGCGGGTTAGCGCCTGTCGCAGCCGAGATCAGCAGCTTCACATCGCCGGCGCCGCCACCGTAAATGAGGCGCATGCGCTCGACGCTGTTCGTCTGCCACAAGAATGGCGCAGCAGCGTCGGCGTTCCGGTAGATGAACTGCGACGCGTCGGTGTGCAGTACACCGTAGTCGCCGGCCGCTATCGAGGCAGTTCCGACGAGGGTGTTGCCTGCATCCGAGAGAGCACTGAACTGCGCGAGAACGCCAGAGCCGGCATGCAGGTTGGCGACGCGAACAATCAGCTCAGAGTTCTGCGACGATCCAGCAATGAGCGGCATATTCCCGGTATTGTCGGGAGATGTCCAAAGACCTACGCCACCAGCCACCTTCTCGACGTAAATCGCCGAGCCGGTGTCGTCGGGGTGACGATCGGCAAGATGGATCGCAGGGCCGGTGTGGTCGAGCGCGTAGAACGCAGTCAGATACTTAGAGTTCTGCTGGTTCATCCATGGTGCGCCGCCAATGCCGCCCACCTTTATGCCGTAGTCCCACGCGATCTCAGCGCCGGATTGATGACCGTCAACGATGACGTTCACTTCACCCGAATAGCCCTGAAGAACGATACCCGCGTTAAATGGGTAAGAGTGCGTGGGCTCACTCCCGAGACGAATGCCGCCTTCAGGGTTCGTGCACAGCGCCATAAAGTAAGCGCCGTAATGGAAAGGCGTGACCGTACGATCAGGCGAGTGCTTCGAGCTGACCTGTGTGTAGCCGCACAGATAGGCGTCGGTCTCCGTTGCGTGGTTGGTGCCGCGCATCGTGATATCGAAGCCCCACATGCCCATCTCGTAATTGCTGTAACCGGCGTGGCACTCAATCACAGCAGTCATGATGCCCGTCTCGGTGATCCCGACAAAAGGATCAGCGGCGTGGCCACCAGGAGGAATTACGTCAAAAGCCAGAGCTGACGGGCCGAGGCAAACCCAATTGCCAGCATAGGGGTCGTTTTCACCGAGATTACCGCCTACAGAAAGACCATAGCCCGTGGTCGTCTGTACAGTGACACCGTCATCACCGTCGAAGGAACCGCCCAGACGTAGGATATGTGCTGTCTCAGGTAAGCCGTCGGCCCATACCTTACGCAATAAGACGTAATGCCCATCTACCAAATCCCAAATTACGGGATGGACGCCTGTGCCAGCATCGACGTGCTCAATCGTTGTGCCACCATTCGGCGTGAGCGTGAGCTGGGAGTTTTCAGGGATCGTGAGACCACCGGAGACACCAAGCTGCATGAAC
>Ga0247830_10000874_pt1 | contig 11686 bp, 20 predicted proteins | sample 12C_Control_Day5_FD_207766 | JGI IMG/M metagenome (GOLD analysis project Ga0247830, IMG submission 207766) | Soil microbial communities from agricultural site in Penn Yan, New York, United States - 12C_Control_Day5 | ecosystem: Environmental > Terrestrial > Soil > Agricultural land | place...
GGTGGGGCAGTCCCGCCATGCCTGTACGACTGCGGCGTGCGGTGCGGGCTCCGGGGGCGGGCCGAGGAGTTCGTCGAGGAGCGACTCGTCCGACACCAGCCGGGAGCGTCGGAGTCCGGAGGGGGTGGGCCAGGTGCGGCCGACCATGACCATCCCCACTCCGGCTGCGGTGACCATGCCGCCCAGTGCGGCGTGGAACGCGCTCACGACGCGCCCCCGTTCTGGCGGAGGTCGTGGAGCTCCCGCGTGTCCGCGACATGCGACGTCTGCAACTCGCTGATCCGGTCGGCCAGGGCGCGCGCCTGCTCCCGTGCCAGCCGCAGTTCGACGGCCTCGGTGCGGGGCCGGTTACTGCCGCCGTCGATCTGCCGGCGGGTTTCCCGGACCTCGGCCAGTTCCCCGGACAGGGCGACCGTCTCGGCCTGCGCGCGGGCGAGACGCTTCCGCAGGTCGGCAACCTCCGCCTCCAGCGCCGCGGTGCGGGCGTCGTCGGGGGCGGCCGTAGCGGGCTGCTCCTGGCCGGCCAGCTTCTTCTCCAGGCAGGCGATGACCGCGCCCGCCTCGTCGTACTGGCGGGCCGCAGTCCGCGCCGAAGCCTGCGCCGCCTTGCGGTCCTTCAGGAACTGGTCCCGCTCACCGCGGACCCGCTCACGGTCGGCGTGCAGGGCGTCGTAGCGGCTACGGGATACGAGAGGCCACTTCATGCCGCACCACCGATCGCGGTCTGCACGTTGTAGTGCCGGCCGAGCTCCGCCCACGCCGTGTCGAACAGGTCGATGTCCCGGTGCGTGTACACCGCGACGTCTCGGTGCACGCCGTTGATCGGCCGCTTGATCTTCTGCGGGTCCTTGCCGCCGTACCGGGCGCGGTACAGGGCGGCCACGGTCTTCCCGAGCCGGGTGCGCGCCGACCGCAGGTCTGCGCCGGTCACCCCGCGCTCGGTGAGGAACTCGTCGCAGGTGATCGTGATGTCCTCGGGGGCGATGTCCGGCTCCTCGCCGTTCATCCGCGCCAACTCGGTGCGCGCCATCGCCTCGACGTAGGAGGAGTTGACGAGGCCGAACTGCTTGGCGACGCCCATTGCAGACAGCCGCTCCTGTGCGAGCCGCGCCCGCTCCACGCCGTCCAGCCGCTGATCCGGGGTCGCTTGCCCCTCGATCTCCAGCAGGTAGGTACGCACCCGACGGGCGACGGGCGACTCGGCCAGCAGCTGGCCGACGTTCAGGATCGTTCGACGGGTGAAAAGGTTCAGCGTCCGCGTCTTGCTGCTGACCTCGCTTGCGGGGGTCAGGCTGACCCGCACAAACTCGCGCAGCTCCTCGCCGCTGAGCTTCCGGAGACCGTTCTCCTCCAACTCTTCACGGTGTCGACGGACGACGCTCTTGATGGCCTCGACGTCAACCTCGAAGTAGGCGGCGGCACCGTCTGCCGTGGCGTGTACGCCGTCGGGCAGAAGCGCCAGGGCCTTCACCTTGTCGAGGACGTCGATCCGGGCGGCGGTCTGAGCCCGCATGGTGCGGGACTCCGTCAGGGCGATCTCGGGCGTGCTCATTCGGTGTCTCCGGCGGTGAGTTCGGGCAGGGCGACGGCGGCGAGGCGGCCCTCACGCCAGGCGGTCATCACCTGGTCGCGGCCGTCCTTCTTGAAGCGGAGGCTGTGGGTACGGGCACGGGCCGGCGCGATCTGCACGCCCGGCACCTCGTGGATGACGCCGGTCTCCGGGTCCGCCCAGTCCGTCCCGCCGGCCGCGGTGAGCGCGCCGAGGACCTTGTCCCGGAACGCGGCCCGCACCTCGGTGACGAACCGGCGCTCCACCTCGGAGCCGTAATGGGCGATCACCCAGGCGGTGAACGCCTCCTCGTCGATCACCTTCGCCGCGGCCTCGCCAGCGGACAGGCTCACGGTGGCGATGTCCGGGCCGCCGGGAAGGGCAGCGGCCATCTGCCGCACGCCGCTCTCCTCGGCCGCCGCTTCGAGCGCGGCCCGGGTGTCCTTGCGGGCCGCGTCGTAGGCGTCCTTCACGGTGTCGAGGAGCGTCTTCAATGCGGCTTCCCGCATCGCTGCTTCCTTCAGGTTCATGTGCTGTGGTCCCCTTACTGGGCGGGGCCGCCGCGAATTTGGGTCGCGGCGGCCCCGACGCGTGCGGTGGGTCAGGCGGCGGAGCCGGTGAGGATGGCGGTCATCTGCCGCAGCTGGGCGGCGCCGGCCTCAGCGATGGGGAGGCCGTAGGACTGCTCGAACTCGGCGTCGAGGTTGTCGAGCCCGGCGGCCGCGGCGGCGGTGCGCAGCTCGCGCTCGGCGGTGTCGGCCTCGGTCTCCGGGGTGCCGCCCTCGTGGACGACCTCGGCGTCCACGACACCCTCGTCCTTCGGCTGCTCGGCGGCTGCCTTCTCCTTGCCGACCGCAGCGATCTGCGCCAGGTACTCCGGCACCGCCCCGTCCTGTGCGGCCTCGCGGTAGATACCGCGCACCGCCTCGGCGTTCGCAGCCTCGCGCGCCTCGTGCAGGTAGTCGCGGCCCTGCGCCGCCGTCTGCGGGGCAGGTGCGGCCGTGGCCCATGGGTCGGGCTCGCCTTGCTTCACCGTCCGAAGGTGCCGCTCGTCGGCCGCCGGGTTGTCGGCCTGCGCCATCTCCTCAGCCGTGTACACGCCAGCCAGATCGTGCGGGAACGCCTTCCGCAGCGCGAGCGCCTCCGCACACTTCGCGATCTGCCCGGCCGGCATCTTGTTCCACAGCCCGAGGACCTTGCCCTCCTTACCGGTCTGCACGTACTCACGGAAGAGCGCCACGGCGGAGAACCGCTGGCCGTTCCGGAGCACCGTGACCTTCGCGGCGGACGGCGGTTCCTCCGCCAGCCACGCGTCACGCCACTGGCCGGAGGAGTCGCACCACAGGGTGTCCTCGTAGCCGAACGTCTGGCCGGAGGCAGCGACGACGCGGTGGGCCACGACGCGGTAGCCGTCGATGGCGGTCTGCGGGGTGAACACCTCGCGGCCGGCGCGCCGGTCGTAGCGGCCGATGAGGTAGATCTGCCGGGAGAACGGGTCGAGTTGGGTGCGCTGGCAGAGGTGCAGGAACCCGGACAGTTCGGCGGCGGTGACTTGGTCGCTGATGCCGGACTGGCGGAGGACGGCGCCCTGTTCGGGGGTCCATTGGGTTTGGTCGGGGCGGATGGCGAGGGCGCCGCCCGTCTTCATGATCTCGGCGCTCATCAGCGCTGGTCCTTTCGTGGTTCGAGGGCGAGTCCGGCGAGGCCGACGAGTCCCGCCGCCGTGACACCAGCCGCGGACGCATCAGCGCCGGTGAAGGGGATGGCGGCGGCCAGGCTGGCGACGGCCATGACGGTCACGACGAGCGCCCAGTAGGCGGCCCAGAGGGCGGTACGACGACTCACCGCGCCACCCCCTCGGGGCGGGCGACGGCCCAGGCTGCGAAGCCGGGCCACGGGTTGTGGTCGGGGCAGTAGTCACGGCGCCCGCTGGTGCGCTTCCAGCCGTCACGCTTGGCGGCCTGCCGCAGCGTGGACAGCGGCACGAGCGTTCGGGAGGACTGGCCGCCGTGGACGTAGCGGGCGGTGCAGAGCGGCTTGTCGCAGACGAGGTAGCGGACCGTGCGCCGACTCACCGGTCCACCTCCTCGGTGACGTCGACCCAGCCGCCGAGGTCGTCCGAGTCCATCGGAAGGACGCACGGCATCTCGGGGTCCTTCCGCCAGCCGAACGCGGTCGGGAAGTCGCAGTCCGGGGCGATGTCGACGTAGCGGACGTGGAACTCGATGCGGCGGCCGTGGTGCTCGCGGGCGTACACGTGACCCGAGATGAAGAAGTCCGGCGTCTCGACGGTGCTGCGTCCCATCGCCAGCTTGGCGATCATGAGTGCGCCGTGACGCAGCCCAGCCGCGAAAATCCGGCGAGACGGATACCGGGCCGCCCGCTCCTGAAGCAGCGCCGCATCCTCGTTGCGGGTCTCGGCCACCAGCGCGTCGAGCCGGGCGTCCAACTCCTGCTCGGCCATCTCATCGAGCGGGAACATCGCGTGAACCCGAGCACGGGCGGACTCGCTCATGCCGTCCTCCGCGCCTGCTCGGGCAGCGGGTTCGCCTTCAGGTGCTTGCGGGTCGGCAGCATCGACGGGTGCTTGATGTCGTGCGCACCCTTCGCGAACCGGCTGGTCCTGCGCTCGACCTCCGTCAGCTCCGCGAGGAGTCGGCGGATGTCGTGCATGCCGATCTCGACCTGCGCCGTGTCCATCCCGGCCGAGTCCTCGACCTGCTCCAGAGCGGCGTCGAGTTCGCCCTCGCGGGCCACGCCAGTCACGACAGCAGCGAGTTCATCGAGGGCGTCGATGATCGCGTCGCGGTCCTTCGGCTCCGCCCAGTGCTGCACCAACTGCATCAGCGTCTCGTTCCGGACCTGGTCGACGCGCAGCACGCCATGGAGCTGGTTGACGCCGGTGTTGAACGACAGGCCGGGCTTGCTGGAGTGGTTCATCGGGTGGCCCCCTTGGCCTGCTCGATGCGGCGCAGGTCGGCGGCGGCCGGGTAGATGGCGCCCTCCATGTCCTGCCACTTGAACTTGGTGACGCCGCGTGTGTGCTCGCGGACCCAAACGCGGGTCTCCTCTGCGGTGTCTTTCCGGATGCGGCGGGAGTGTTCGGAGACCCAGTGGATGAGGGCCTTGCGGCGGGATGCGCCCGCCTCGTAGTCCCGCAGGCGGAACAGGGACCGGGCGCCCTCCGGCGTGGTGGGGATCATCACCCCGGCCTCGGCGCCTGGCCACTTGAGATGGGCGTGCCAGAGGTAGTCACGGTTGAACTGGAGGCCCAGCGACATCATCAGGAGCGCGGCCGACTGGGGCCGCACGTCGAGTAGCGGCGCACCCAGCTGGAGATGGGCCCACGACCCCGACTCACCGGTGTTGCTCCCGTAGTAGGCGATCGACGTGTCTCCGGTGCCGTTGTTCCGGCGCAGGAAGAGCCGCCGGTGGGCAACGATGTGCCTGGTCAGGAACTTGACGGGGAGGAGGGGGCGACGGACGACATCCAGCCGGTGAACGCCGACATCCTCATCGGACTCGGGCTCGGTGACGTTCTGCATGCCGACGAAGTTGAGCGGCGTCGGCAGGTCCCGGAGTGCTACGTCGGTGAAGACCTGCGCATCCGTGAACTCCGCGTGGGTTACGTCGCCCAGCATGAACGGCTCCGCCTTGTCGAAGACGCGCAGCGGGACGTTGTAGCCGCCGTACACGAACGGGGCCTTCTTGACCTTGCTGGCGTTCAGGAGGAGGAGCAGGTCCTCGACGTGAATCTGAAGTTGCTTTGGACGCTGGTTCATCGGGCGTCTCCCGGGTTGATGGTGGCGAGCATGAGGAGCGCGGCGGCAGCAACGGCCAACTCACGCGGGGTGTCACAGGCCCGACGGACCTCGACCAACACGCGGTCAGCGGCAGGCGACACCAGCGCCCTACGGACAGCCGGACGCGGATCGAAGTCAGCGAGGTCCGCGTCGACGAGGACGAAGTACGGAGCGCTGGCGGCGGCGTAGATACCGACCGCGAGGGACACCATCTGCACCCACTCAGCGAGGGTCGTGACGTGCCCGCTCACAGCTGGCCGCCCAACGGCGGCAGGTCGTGGCCCACGAGCCCCGGCTGCCGCACTCGCGCCTGCGTCTCAGCCGCCATCCGCGCCCGGAACGCACACTGCGCGCACGGCTCCCCATAGACGTAGCCCGCACCACACACCCGGCACGTCTGGTGCCTGGCCGGCGTCAACGCCTCCAACTCGGCAATCCGAGCGATCAGCCAGTCGACAGCCGGGGTCAGCGTCTCCCCGAGCGGGAACGGAACCTTACGGTCCTCACCCATCGGAGACAGCGAACCCCGCATGTCCAGCGCGTCGTTCTGGAGCGCTACGAGCCGCAGACGGCGCCGCTCCCGCTGCGCCTCCAGCACGGCGATCCGGTCCCGGTCGACGCGCAGCGCCTCCGCAGCCTCCGACAGCGACTCGTTCGTCGAGTGCCGCTCCGCCAACAGCGCATCCCGCTCGCGCCGCAGCTCGGCCGTGTCGAACGTGTACTTCCGCTCGACCTCATCCACCCGAGCCCGCAGCCGCTCCAGCTCCGCCGCCACCTCCGGCGACATGTGCCGGCCCGCCGCGTCGACCGCGAACGCGATCCCCATCGGCGTCCGGTCCTGCTCCTGCGCCCGACAGATCAGGGCGGCCAGCTCGTTCAGCGCCTTCGTGTTCATCGCGTCACCGCCGCAGCGATCTCGTGCATGATCGGGGCGTCCGACGGGACCGTCACCGACACGTGCACCGGCACCACCGGGAATCGCGGCGAGTCCGACCACGTCGACGCGTGCAACGTGTACGTCGTCTGCCCCCACGGCAGAACCGTCTCCGTCACCGGGCCCCGCGTGACGTACAGCCACTCCGCCAGCACGTCGATGTCCGTCGCCGTCACCAGCACACTGGACTCCGTCGCCAGCACCGCAATGTGCGTCGACTCCGGCAGCCCGTGGACCACGCACGTCGACCGGTAGGACTGCTCGTTCCGCTCACGGAGCGCCTGCGGCGACAGGTGCAGCGGCCGAACTCCGGACAGGGTCTGAGATGATGCGTTCAAGGCGAACGCCTCGCTTTCTGGAATGGGTGAGGTGGATCAGCCGAGTCGGGGGTCGTCGGGTCGCAACCGGCGGCCCTTCGGCGCGTTCAGAGGTGGATCAGGCGGCAGCGCGGAAGCTGCGGCGGCCGATGGCCGGGCCGCGGCGGCTGGCCTGGTAGTAGGCGGCCAGGTCGGTGCGGCTCACGCGGATCGCGGCGCCCTTCTTCTCCTGGCTGTAGCCGAGCCGGCCGTTGGCGAGGTAGCGGCGGACGGTGCGGACGCTGACCTTCAGTTCGGCGGCGACCTCGGGGAGGCTGAGGTACTCGGAACTGGTCACTTCATTTCCTTTCGTGCTGGTCAGGTGGGGGGATGTCGCTAAGGAGTTCGGTCTCGTTCGCGTTCAGGGCGGCTCTGAGGTCCTGGTACTTGCCAGGTCTCATGCGGGAGCGGATGCCGCGTTCGAGCTTTCGCAGGTAGCTGGCGGTGATTCCCGCCTTGTCTGCGAGTTGCTGGACTTCCATCCCCGCGTTCATGCGCTTGTTGCAGATAGCCGGCCCGTCCACCTCGTAGGTGGTTGGGGTTTGTGCCATGCGTAGAAGTTACCCAAAGATGCCCACCGTGTCTAGCCATCCGTAGCCCTTAGTTGCCATTGGTTGACACAGGTGAGTCTAAGATGCCCTTTGACCTGGGCAAATAGACGGTCGAGATTGGGCCGAACTCGCCGGTAGTCCTGGCTGGTCCCCGCTAGTCCTGCGAGGATGAGGGCATGCCACCTGTTTCCGACGAGGCCCGCCAGCGGCTGGCCGACAAGGCCAAGCGACGCCGCGCCGCGCTGGGCCTCGCCCTCAATGACGCCAACGCCAAAGCCGCCGGCACCTCAAAGGGGACGTGGCAGCGGGTCGAAAAGGGCATGAAGATCCACGACACGAACTACAAGAAGATCGACGGCCTGCTTCAGTGGGCTCCCGGCAGCTGCCTCGGGGTCCTGGACGGCGGGGAGCCCGTGGCCGTCGAGGACATGAAGAGCCCCGAGGCCGCAGGTGTCCAGAAGTCGCCGATCCCGGAAGACGTGATCGAACGCCAGGCTCTCGACACTGTGCAGCTGGCCCTGATCGCCATGGCGAAGGGGACGCCGGCCGAGGAGATCCGTGCCATGAGTGAGCGCGTGGTTCGCGATCTGCTGCAAAAGGGGCTGATCTAGCAGTCAAACTCGGTCTTTCGATGTACAACCTTTTTGACTTTACTGATTTGTTACTAACTCTCCGTACTCACTTGAGTCCCAATCAGTCCCAACCAGTCCCTGGCGTGGCAGAGTCGTGACACGTCCTCGGAGGCTTCCCTGACGGCCACTCAAAGGGGGAGCCATGCAGCAAAACGACGCGCTCATAGTCGACTACGGGCCAACGTTCCACGGAACCGCGATCCGTACCGGCAACGGGATCGTCTGCGTAGTCCCGATCCAGATCCTCGACAGTCCTCAAGCGCAGGCCTCGATGCAGGAGATGGTGGGGGACCTCGGTGGAAAGTGCGGCCAATGCCCGAACTGCCCGATGCGGCATGCAGGCTGAGACCGCGGACGACGCGGAGTCTCGGCGGTAGGGGTACTGCCGAGCCACCGCGGCACCAGACAGCAAGGGGGCACCAATGGCCAGGCGCGCACGCGACGTCTACACCGAACGGCGGGGCGGCACCTGCCGGGTGAAGTGGTGGACCGGCGAATACCACGACGACGGGCGTAAGCGTTTCGAGTCCAAGGGCGGCTTCGACGACGAGGACGAGGCCTACAACCACGGCCTCGACAAGATGGCCGAGATCCGGCGCGGCGACCACGTCTCCAACCGCGACGGCAAGACGCTCATGTCGGACTGGCTCGACGACTGGCTCGACGCCATGGACCACGCCCATCTCACCGAGCGCAACTACCGGTCCATGATCGAGAACCACATCCGGCCCTACTTCAAGAAGCGCAACACCGCCGTCGCCGACATCGACGTCCTCGCCTACCGCGCCTTCCGCAAGTACATCAACGGCGCCGTCGGCGAAACCACCGCGAAGAACGTGATGATGGTGCTCGGCATGGTCCTCGACGACGCCGTCCCCCGTCTCATCAAAACCTCCCCCGTCGAACGCACCCGCCGCCGCGGCAAGTTCAAGAAGAAGCAGAGGGAGCGCAAGAAGGACGTCACGATGGAGGCCGTGGAGCAGCTGGCGGTCAACGCCCGCGCATTCTTCGGCCCTGCCGGCTACGCCTTCATGTGGACCATGGCCATGACCGGGATGCGGCCGGCGGAGCTGTACGGGCTGACCCGCGAGTACTGCTACCCGAACTGGCCCGGCACCGACCCCCGGCCCGATCGTGAAGAGCGGGACCGGTACGACGAGGACGTGGAACGGTACGGCAAGGGCGGCGAGCGGATGCCAGCGATCCGTGTTGAACGCCAAGTTCAGTACAAAGACGCGGAGCTGTGCTTCTTCCCTCCGAAGTACGAGTCGTACCGGACGCTGGTGATCCCTCCGTTCCTGGCCGACCTGCTGGAGCAGTTGCTCGCCTCGCACGACAGACGCTGGGTGTTCCCGGCTATCCAGGGCGGGAGCCTTGGTGCGGTGAACTTCGACTACAAGTACTGGCGGCCGATCGCGGACGGCGCTAAGGCCCGTCAGGGGCCGCGTGTGCGGAAGCCGCGGGCGCAGATGCCGGCGGTGCCGTCGTTCGCGGGGAAGCGGCTGTATCTGCTGCGGCACGGGCACAAGGCGTGGATGGACGAGGACGGGCACAGCAAGTTCGCGGTGGAGTCGCGGATGGGGCATGAGGTGCCGGGTGTTGAGGGCGTCTATTCGAGCGTGACGGTGCCGATGGAGCGTGCCATCATGAAGTCGTTGCAGGAGCGTTGGGACAGCTTGCAGGAGCGCTTGAGCAGTGCGGGCGGCTGACTCCTTTCCCATTCGTTTCCCATTCCCACTCCCCCGATCAAGGTTCCCGCAGGTCAGAAGCCTATGGGGCGCCATCTCCCCGACTTCCAGATGAAGTTGGTACTGATCCTTTAGGCGGATTCCTGGCCTGTCACGATGAGTGGGTGTGGGCGCCTGAACTGCGGTTTCCTGCTCAGCCGGTTGCCATCCGTTGCCATGTAGTGACACGCATGACCATGATCCTTTCCCGGTCGTTTCCCAATGGCAGACTGTCCCCCACATGCGACACAAAAGCGCCGAGCCCGGTTCCCTGGGGACGCCCTCGGAGGCGATGGATGGGAACCGGGCTCGGCTTCTATCTTCAACGAGCCCCCCACCCCCAGATACCGGGGAATGGTTCACTCGTTCGGGTGGATACCTGACGGAAGTTGCCGGGTATACGCACCAGCCCGCCGGCCCGCCGCCCAAAAGGGGTATGACGGCTCACCGACAGACCACACGGCGCTTCGGGAACCTGAATCCCGCAGTGCCGAATCCTCACTGTTCACGTGTCAACCGGTTGCTCATTCTTCCCCAGGCCACTCTGGATATATCCAGCACCTGGAGGGCTTCGTAGCTTCGGACCTCACGTCATGATCGACGCCAGGGGTCCGGTTGCCAGACGCGCGGTTCCGCCGCATCGCCGCCGACATCCGCCGCCGCATCCAGGCCGGTGAGTGGGCGGTCGGCGAAGACCTGCCCTCACGACGCGAGATGGCTGCCGAGTACGGCGTCCACCCGCAGACAATGCGCCTGGCGCATCTGCTCCTCCGACAGCAGGGAACCCTCGAAGGCGAGGAGCGGCGTGCCGTGTATGTGGCGCATCCTCCTGCCATGCGCACCCTCACGGACGCGGACGCGGACTGGCCCTACTCCAGCGAGACGACCGACATCAGCCCGCGCCCCGCTTCCGCGGATCTGGCGGAGCGTCTCCGGGTCCCGGTGGGCGTGATGCTCCGGTACGAGACGGTGGAGTGCCTCGATCCTGGCGGCAGATCGGCGATGCTCGTGTCGACGTGGTGGCGCGGCCGGCGTCGACCGCACGCCTCGTTCGTTGCCGAGCTGGGGGCTGTGGAGCTTTCGGCCGAGCAGGCGCACGCGTTGGGGCTGCTGGTGGACGCCGTGGCGTTTCGGGTGGTGCGCACTCGCTTCGACCATGCAGGTCGCCCCCTGGAGACGGCTGATCTGATCTTACCGATGGATCGATGGCGCATTCGGTTGACGGCAGGCGGTAGCGGTGGGTGACAGAGGCATAATCCGTTTCTCACCTGTCCGATAGTCAAGCCGTAAACCGCCCGCAATGGAAGGTGCGGACTGCATATATCTGTACGGCTCGTGTGCGCCCGGTGTGAATCTGTAACCAACCGCCAAGCCCTGGCCAGCAGTTGCTTCAAAATGAGTGGCCCGCCGCCGGTACGGGGTGGACCGTGCGGCGGGCCACTCAGGCCGCCCCCTCAGGCGGCCGTCCCGGGCCGGCCGGTTTGGGACACGGCCGGACCGGAAGCTAACGGGGTATCCGTACCTGATGGTCGGGATGCCGGCGCATGCGGATGTTGCAGTCCGAGGCCCGCGACCACTCGCCATTCTGTCGGGCCACAGCGCGCCACTCGGCCAGGCGGGCACAGGAGACGCAGTCGGGCGCCGGGACAGGATCGGGGAGTGGGGCCCGGACCATGTAGTCGACGGGCGCCTCGCCGCCCCTCATCGGGTAGCCCCCACGGAGACCGCCCACAGCGCCTCCCGCTCACCGCACTGGCCCGGATCGTCGACGCACTGCTCACACTGCCCGGCGTGCGCGGCAAGCGCCTTGCGTGCCTTCTGGCGGACGCAGTCGGGGCAGGCGCGAGGGAACCAGTGGGAGCCGGCGACGCCTTGGATGGTGCCCGTCTGCTCGCCGAGGCCGCTCGCTGTCTCCGCGTCGAGGCGCTCGCAGCACCACACGCAGTCCGCTCCGCGGAGCTGCTCGGCAGTGAGCAGGTGCAGCCGTTCCGGGAGTGGCAGCAGGGCTAGGGCGTCGACGGTGCTGGGCTCGGCTGACATGGCTCACGCCTCCACGGTCACGGTGATCCGTCTCACACCAGTGACCGTAGGAGAGGCGCGCATGCCGAGGGGGTAGGACTCCTACCCCCTCGGC
>Ga0247830_10000880_pt1 | contig 11653 bp, 5 predicted proteins | sample 12C_Control_Day5_FD_207766 | JGI IMG/M metagenome (GOLD analysis project Ga0247830, IMG submission 207766) | Soil microbial communities from agricultural site in Penn Yan, New York, United States - 12C_Control_Day5 | ecosystem: Environmental > Terrestrial > Soil > Agricultural land | place: USA...
AGCCGGACGCCGGCAGCAACCCGCGCGAGATGACCACCACCTACGAGGCGACCGCCGACGGGTACGTCCTCAACGGCGTCAAGTACCTGATCTCCAACGGCGGCATCGCCGACGCGGTCATCGCGTTCGGCTACCCGAAGGGCGTAACTGAGGGCGACCCGAATCGGCGGATCACCGCGTTCGTCGTGGACACGAAGGCCGCGGGGTTCGAGGTCGAGAACCTGACCGCCAAGATGGGGATGCCGACCTCGAACACCGCGATGTTCGAGATGAAGGACGTGCGGGTGCCGGCCGAGAACCGGCTCGGCGAGGAGGGCGACGGGTTCCGGGTCGCGATGGGGACGCTGGTCAGCGGCCGGCTGAGCGTCGCGGCCGGGTGCCTGGGAGTCATCGAGGACTGCCTGACCGAGGTGGCCGAGTACGCGAAGCTGCGCCATCAGCACGGCAAGCCGATCGCGAAGCACCAGCTCGTGCAGGAGCACGTCGCGCAGATCGAGGTCGCGCGGGTGGCGAGCGAGTCGCTTCTGCTGCGGGCCGCGGAGGCGAAGGAGCGTTCGGCACAGTCGCCCGGCGACAAGGAGCTGGCGCGGCAGGCGGACACGCTGGCGGCGCAGGCGAAGTTCTTCATCACCAATGCGGCGTGGGACGCGGCGGACAGGGCCGTGCAGGTGCTCGGCGGCCGCGGGTGGAGTACGCTGTACCGCCCCGGCCGGCACCTGATGGACGTCCGCGTCTGCCGCATCTACGAGGGGACCGACGAGATCCTGAAGTTGAAGATCGCGGCGGGGGTACTCGGGAAAGAGTTCGAGGCGTTCAAGTGACCAGTCGTGGCGGACTTCGAGCGCCCGGCTCGCCGGCGCATACCGGGTTCGTCCCCACCAAGCACGGGTTCCCGTTCCCGAACTGCTACCCGCACGGATGCCCCGTGGTCAGCGTGCCGACGCCGTTCGGCTGGCTGCCGATCGGCGACGCGGCCGGCGGGCTGTGCGGCGGGATGGTGTTTGCCTCGCTGGACCTGTACCTGTTCGGGCTGCCGCGGCCCGCCGCGCCAGAGCCGCCGGTGTTTCGGTACTTCTGCCGGCGGCTGCTGGCGAGCTGGAACTTCCCGTTCGGCGTCCTCAAGTACTACGTCTGGCAGTGCCGGCCCGGGGCGAGCCGGTTCATGGCCGGGGTGCGGTCGCTCGACGGCGTCTCCCGGCTGACGATCACCGAGGAGTGGCCGCGGGTTCGGGCGAGCCTGGACGCCGGGATGCCGGTGCCGCTCGGGCTGGTCCAGGCGCACTCCTTCAACCCCCGACGGCTGGTGCGGAACCATCAGGTGCTGGCGTACGGCTACGAACTGGACGAGGCGAAGGGTGAGGTGGTGCTGCGCGTGTACGACCCGAACCACCCCAACGACGACGCGACGACCCTGTCGCTGAGCCTGCTGGACCCGGACCGCGAGCGGATGGTGATTCACAGCGTCGAGGGGCCGACGGTGCGCGGGTTCTTCGCGACGGAGTACCGCCGGCCGGCGGACGCGCCGGCTCTGGGCGAGCGTGTATAGCTGTCCGGCCGCAGGCCGGACGGCTAACCCGGCTTTACCGCCCGGGTGGCCGCGAAGCACGGGATGTACTCCGACAGCCGCCACGACGGGCCGCCGTCCTCGTAGAACCCGGTCAGCACGAACCCCGCGTCCAGTTGCCCGCCGATCTGGTCGGCCAGCGTGTGCCCAAAGCACAGCGGCTCGCTCTTGTCCGTGTAGCGCCGCCGCTCGGCGTCGGTCAGGCTGGTCACGTCCGAGTACGGGATGCGGTGCCGGACCGTGAACTGGCCCCGCTCACTCGCCTGCTCGTCGAACAGGTACAGCACCGGGTTGGTGAAGCCGGTCAGCAGCACGCCGCCGGGCCGCAGCACCCGGAACGCCTCCCGCCACACCGGCCGCACGTCCGGGACGAAGCAGTTTGAACACGGGTGGACGATCAGCCCGAACCGGCCGTCCGGGAGCGCGGACAGGTCGGCCATGTCCCCCTCGACAGTGGCGACGGCCAGCCGGTCGCGCTCGGCGACGAGGCGATCCTGCGCGAGTTGTCGCGGGGAGTTGTCGAACACCGTGACCCGGGCGCCAGCGGCGGCGAGGACCGGCCCTTGCTGGCCGCCACCGGACGCCAGGCACAGCACCTCCAGCCCGGCCAGCGGCGGGAACCAGTCGCGCGGCACCGGCTTCGTCGGGGTGAGGATGATCTCCCACTCCCCACGGCGGGCCGCGGCGATTACCTCCGGGCCGACCGGCACCGTCCACTGGTTGCCGGTCGCGACGCTGTGGTCCCAGGCGGTGCGGTTGTAGTCGCGGATGTTCACGACGGGATCCTCCGTGGCGAACGGCTCCGGCTGATCCAGGCCGATCTCGCGGCCCTTGATGAGTTCCAGCACCGCCAGGAATAGCCCGATCAGCCGGGCCTTGTGGTACGGCGGGTCGAACAGGTCACGGAACGCCAGCCGTCCGGCCGCCCGCACTCGCTCGCGGACCTGCTCCTCGTAGACGTGCTGCGGGGTGTCGTCCACTACCACCGCGGTCGGCTGAAGCGCCTGCGTCTCGCGCATCAGGCGCGCGAAGGCGCTCACGAGATCCCACAACTCGACCGGCCGCACCGGCTGGACCCCCGGCCGCGCCGGCTCCTCGGGCGCCACCCGCGCCAGCCGGGCGCTCTGCTTCTCGGCCCGCTCCTCCAGCGCCGCGGCCGCGTCCTTGAACCGCCGGTACTCCAGCAACTGCTTGACCAGCTCGCGGCGGGGGTCCGGTTCATCCTCCTCGCCCGGCTCCGGCTCGGTCGGCAGCAGCGACCGGGCCTTGATCTCCATGAGCGTCGCGGCCATCACCAGGAAGTCGCCGGCCAGCTCGACGTCTACCTCGCGGACGGCGGCCAGGAATTCGAGGAACTGGTCGGCGAGCTTCGCCACGGGCACGTCGAGGACGTCCACCTCGTTGCGCTTGACCAGGTATAGCAGCAGGTCGAGCGGCCCGTGGAACGTGTCGAGCGCGACGAGGTAATTCACAGGAGTGGTCAGTGGTCAGAGAAGAAGTCGAGCCGGTTTCACGACCCTGAGCGGGGGGCGTAAGCCCCCTGAGTTCGCGAGCACTCAGGGGGCTTACGCCCCCCGCTCAGAAGGTTCCTGAACCAGGCTCCAGAGAAATACCAGAAGCGGTACGCCGGCCGCAACCCGACTGTCCCGCTTCGGTGATTGCTCTGCTCTGGCCACTGACCACTGGCCACTGCTACGAGTCCACGTCGGTCCAGCGGGTGATGTCGGTGCGGGCGTGCGGGGTGGCTTGCTGGGTGTCCTCCGGGGCGGCGCGGTAGGCGGCGGCCCAGGCCGGGCCGAGCTGCGGCACCGCGGCCAGCGGCACCCGCGGGTACTCACGATATAGTAGCACCTCGTCCCGGGCGTCGGCCTGGACCGCGGTCCGGGGCGCCGCCGCGGCGGCCGCGTGGCGCGCCGGACCGTCGGGGCTGGCCAGCACCGCCACCTCGTCCTTCGCCCACGGGCCGCCGACCAGATCCGGGGCCGCCCCGGCGAGCGCTTGCGCCAGTCCGTTCGTCTTGTACTGGCGGGCCAGCATCGACCCGAGGTCTGCCTCGCCGACCCGGCCGTCCAGGTACGACCGGGCCGCCTCGCGGATCAGCGACAGCACCCCGTCGAGCCCCTCGGTCGAGTTCAGGCACGCCTGATAGAGCCCGCCGAAGGACCGCTCCAGCTCCTCCTGGACCCGGACGTCCAGCGCCACCAGGTCCTCGTCGGTCAGCGACCGCAGGAACGCCTGGGCGGCGTCCTCAGGGGTCGCGCAGCCGGCCGGCAGCAATTCACCCGGGGCTGCGGGCGCGGCCGGCGTGTCCGCCTCCGCCTGGAGTTTGGGCCGGCAACCCTCCGCCCGCACCCGGCAGCCCGACACCTCGGTCAGCAGGTCTGCCAGACGGTCCCGCACCTTCCGGTAGGCGCGGATCGCCCCGTGGGCGAGCACCGCCTTGTACTGCCCGGACGGGTAGCGGGCGATCGCGTCGGCGAACTCGGACGCGGTCAGCTTGCGGCCGCCGCGCTGGTAGCCGGCGTGGGCGGCGAGCAGGTCGAACGCTGTCCCGGCCTGCGTCTCCAGTTCGGCCGCCTGCTGCTCGAACCGCAGCCGGGCGCGGTCCACCAGCGCCAGCACCTGGCGGGTCGCCTCCTCGGTCCCGGCCAGCCGGAACAGCGGCGTCTCGATCAGCGCCGGCAAAAGCGCGGTCAGGTCGGCCAGCACCTCGGCCGCAGCGCGGTCGGCCGCCGCCTTGATCGCCTCCTCGACCGGCGTGAACGGCCGCAGCGGGCCGGCCGGCCGGCCCAGGAGCCGCTGCAACTGATCGAACACGACCTGGACCCGCTCCGGTTCCGGCGTGCGGGCCAGCCACCCCTTCTTCGAGGTCAGCGGGTCGGTGGCGGCGGCGACCACCTGTTCGACCCGCGCCCCGGCCGTGGCGTCGGCGGCGTCGGCCAGACGGACCGTCAGCCGGGCCGGGTCCAGTCCGAGCCGGGACCACTGCTCCGCCGCCCAGTTCGGGATCACCTCCCGCACCTGCCGCGGGTCCGGCGTGACCCAGTGGTTAATCAGCACCGGGGCGACCACCCGGGCCGCCCGGGCCACGACCTCGGCCCGCGGCCAGCCGACCCGGCTCACCCCGAACGTGCGGACCACACCGGGTGCCTCGCCGGGCGGGCGGGCCTCCTCCGCCAGCCGGCCGACCGGGGTGAACAGCTCCAGCCGCAGGAACTCGGCGGCCGCGGCCGTCGGGTCCGGCCCCGTCGCGTCAGGCTCGGCCGGCGGGTGCGCCGGACCTTCGTCCCGTGCCCAGACCCCGCTGCGGTGGACGCTCCCCGGGTTGCGGATCACCGACGAGCGGCCGACCGTCCCGGACATGCCGCGGGCGACCTGCGAGACGGGCACCGTCCCGGACGCCCGGACGGACAGGACTGTCGAGCCGCCCGGCGGCGGCCCCGACGGGTGCGGCAGGCCCGGCAGCATCACCACCTGCGTAAACGGCGGGCCGGGGTCGCGGACCGTCGCGGCCCGGTCGTCGAGGCTGGCGGTGTACGCGGTCTCCGTCCGGCTGAAGTGGTACAGTTCGGTCAGAGCGGCGTAGGTGTTCGCCTGGGCCTGCGGGGCCACCGCGCCGGCGGGGCCGTCCGGCGGCACCAACAGTACGCCGACCACGTCCGGGTCGTCGTACCCGAACCGCCGCAGTCGGTCCCGGACCGCGTAGGCCACGTCCACGAACATGCCGCTACCGGTCCCGCCGCCCAGCCCGGCCACGACGTAGACGCGCGGCCGGTTGGTCCGCACCTCCAGCCCGGTCGCCGCCTCCGCGTCGGCCAGCGCCTGCGGGTCGAGGCAGGCGTCCAGCTCCGCGTCGAGCCGCTGCATCAGCGTCCGGTAGTAGTCGCAGAACGCCAGCCGGCCGAACGCCCGCAGCCCCATCGTCTGCGGGTGGCGCGGCAGCCGGTAAAGCAACTGCGGGTCGAACCACCCTTCCAGCAGCGTCCGCCCGTTGAGCCGCGGCTTGAGGTAGTGGCCGGCGCGTTGCAGCCGGGCACAGAAGACGTCGTCCGGCTTCAGACCGGCCGCCGCGTCGGGGTCGGTGTCCACCGCCAGGGCGCGGACCAGCGGCAGCCGCTCCGGCGGGCCGAACCGGTCGGCTGCCAGCTTGCGGAACCGCGCCAGCACGCACTGGCCGGTGTACCCCAGTCCGATCACCACGGCCGGCCGCAGCGACCCGGGGCCGGTCTGCTCCGGCGGGGCCTGCCGTCTCGGCGGCGGCGAGGTCTCGGCCATCGCCCGCAGGTCCGTGGTCGGGTCGGGGATTGGCTCGCGTAGCGCCGAGCCGCCTGGCGGCTCACGCAGCACAGATCCGCCCTGGGGCGACGGCTCGATCAGGGACGATCCGCCCGGCACCGCTGCCCACACGGGCTGTTGCATCCCGGTCCGCAGCGCGTGGACCATGGCCGTGATGGTCGGGAAGCGATCCTCGGCCTTCTTGGCCAGTGCGCGCGTCAGGGCCGGCCGGTCCGCGGCCGGCGACGGGTTGAGGTTCGGCGGCATCTGTAGGTGCTGCAACAGGAGTTGCTGCATGGTGGTGCCGTCGAACGGCCGATCGCCGGTCAGCAGTTCCTGGTAGACGCAGGCGAGGCTGTACTGGTCGCAGTACCGCGACACGAACCCGTCGAACGTCTCCGGGGCCGCGTACACTGGCGTGATCCCGCCCGTGACGGACGCGACCATCCCGACCAGGTCCTTGACCTGGCCGAAGTCGGCCACCTTGACGTGGTTGTACAGCAGGAACAGGTTCTGCGGTTTGATGTCCAGGTGCTGGAGCTGGAACTGGTCGTTCATCAGGTCCAGCACCTCGGCCGACTCGGCCATGTACTGGAGCAGCTCGTCGCGGGGGATGCCGGGCAGGCCCTTGCGGCGGCACTCGCGGAACCGGTCCCACAGGTTGCAGTCGGCCAGCTCCATCACGATCATGAGCCGGCCGTCCACGATGTCGTAGCGATCCAGGGCCAGCAGGTACGGGTGGCGGACCGCCTGGACGCGCTTGAGGGACTTGAGTTCCTGCTCGGCGAAGCGGAAGGCGTCGGTCTCGCGGTTGCGCAGGTCGCCGTGGATGAGCTTGATGGCCTTGAAGATGCCACCCGGGGCCTCGGCCTTCCACACCTCGCCGAACCCGCCGCTGCCGAGCCGCTCGATGAGGCGATACCCGGTGATCGGCTCGGCCTTGCTCTCGAATCGGACGGCCATGACAACCCCTGCGGGGTAAATCCCAATATCCAAATCCCAAATCCCAAATCGACCCAGCCGCCGGCACCTCGTCCCAGTCTCTTAATTTGGGATTTGGTGCTTGGGATTTGGGATTTACCCGGTCCACGGGACGTCGGTCCGGGTGTGCGGCCTATGGTCGGCGGCGAGCTGGGCGTCGTAGGCCTCGCGGGCGAGCGCGGCCATCTGCGGCAGGGCGGTCAACTCGACCCGCGCCGGCTCGCGGCAGACCAGCACGTCGTCGGCCAGCGGGGCGGGGACGAACGCGACCCCCGGGCAAGCTTCGTGCGCCAGCTCGCGGAGTCGGTCCCCCGCCGGGCCGGGCGGGGCGGCCAGCAGGACCGTCTCGGACGCCTCGGGTCCGACCGCCAGCCCGGGGGCGGCACCGGCGTACGCTTCGGCCAGCAGCTTGACCGCCTCCGGGCCGTCCCCGCGCCAGCGCAGGATCATCGTCGCCGGGTCGGTCCGTTCCATCCGCTCGTCCAGGAACGCGCGGCTCCGGGCGGTCAGCAACTCCAGGAACGCATCGGTCTTGTCCGGCTTCAGGCAGACGGCGGCGATACCGCGAAACTTCTTGGCCGCGTCCTTCTGGAACGCCTGGTCGAACGCCAGGATTTCCTCCGGGTGCAGCGAGGCGAGGAACTGGTCGGCGGCGTCGTCGAGGGTCTGACAGCCATCGGGCAGGACCATCCGCCCCGGCACGCTGCCGGGGTCGGCGCCCGGCAGCGTGCCGAGGGTCTGGCTCATCTCACCCAGCCGGGTCCGGCAGAAGCCGACGTCCCGCAGGTACTCGGGCACGTTCGCCAGCAGGGTGCGGTAAGCGGAATGTACGGCGTCCAGCTCGGACAGCCGCAGGCGCTTCAGTGGGTAGACCCGCAGCGCCTCGATCAGCCCGCCGGGGATGGCCGACTTGAAGACGTTCAGCGCCCCCAGGGCGGACGGCGAGCCGACCCCGCCAATCATCTGGAACAGCCGCCCGTACAGCTCGCGGACGTCGCGGGCCATGTCGCGGCGGATTCGGTCCAGGTCGGCCATCGCGGCGCGGAGCCGGTCGCAGATCTGGGCCAGCGCCTCCTCGGCGCCGGCCAGCCGGTACTGCGGTTGCTCGATGAACGAGACGGCCATCGTCGCCAGGCTCTTCTCGACTTCGGTGACCAGCTTCTTCTCCGTCTCCCGGATGGTCGCGTCCAGCGTCCCCGGGGCCTCCATCTCGACATCCGGCTTGCCGACCAGCTTCAGGATCTGGTCGAACACCGAGCAGACGGCCGACGCGACGGTCCGCGACGACCCGGGGGTGCGGGTCCGCAGCCCGTCCACGAGGGCGTCGAAGACGGCCGCCGGCTCCTCCCGCAGCACCTGCCGGACGGTCTGCTCGAACCGGGCCGCGACGGCCGGCGGATCGAGTTCCTGCTTGGCCCAAAGCGCCGTCAGCCACTCCCCGATCGGCCCCTTGAGGTGGTCGGACTCCCGGACCGCCCACCGCTGCAACAGCCGCTGGTTGAACCGCCGGGTGGCGGTGGCGAGCAACTCGACCCGCGGCCAGGTCAGCCGGAACAGCCCGACCGGCTGGGCGATGGCGGCGGCCCGGCCGGCGGTCGCGGCTCGCGCCTCGTCGGCCGTCCGACCGACCGGGGTCAGCAACTCCAGGTACAGGGCCCGGGCGGCGAGCCCAAAGGCCCGGTTCTGGTCGCGCTCCTTGGGCGCCCGGGGCAACGGCACGACGGCACACCGGGCGAACGGTCCCTCGGTGTCCACGACCGGCGCTTCGTTGGCGTCGAACCGGGCCTGGTAGAGGTTGCCGGCCGTGAAGTAATGGACCTCGGCCAGGGCGGCGTAGGTGTTGGCCAGAGCCGCCGACTTCGGAGCCGACTTGTCGGCCGGTGGCACCAGCAACACCCCGACCGCCTCCGGCTTGCGGTAGCCGACGCCGCGCAGCTCGTGCTTGAGGACGTAGGCCAGGTCGAGTGCCATCCCGGACCCGGTCCCGCCGGCCAGCCCGGCCAGCACGTACGCCCGGGCCCGATTGGTCCGCACCCCCAGTCCGGTCTCCTCGGCGGCGCGGTCCAGCGGGTCGTCGGACAGGAACGTCTCGATCTCCTGGCGGATGCGCTGGGCGATCATCCGGTAGTGGTCGCACAGGGCCAGCCGGCCGAACGCCCGCACTCCGCCGGTCGGGCCGGGGTCGCGCGGCAGCCGGTAGAGCAGGCCCGACGGCATCCAGGACTCGACGTTGGGGATGGGGCTGGCTTGCAGGTAGTGAGCCGGGCGGTTGAGCCGGGCCAGGACGACCTCGCGGGCCGGCAGCGCGTCCGGCCCCTGGGAGGCGGCAGCAACGGCGGCCGGGTCGGTGTCCAGGTACAGGCACCGCACCGACGGCACCGCGTCCGGACTGCCGTACCGGTCGCGGACCAGTTGGCGGAACCGGCGGAGCACCGCCAGCCCGGTCTGGCCGACGGCCACCACCAGGGCGGGGAACAACACACCGTCGCCGGTCTTCTCCGGCGGGGCGATACCCAGTGTGCTCATTCGCCCGGTCTGGAAGATCTGCGGACGCTGAAGGGTGTGGGCCGGGGCCACGCCGCCGGACGCCGCCTGCGGCGTGACCAGCCGCGGGGTGACCAGCGGACGGGGTGTGCTGGCGACCCCGCCGGACCCGCCCGGCAGAGGGTACTGAATGACGCCGGACCCGATCTTCGGCGCGGCCCGGCGTGGGACGGGAGGCGGGCTGTGCGGCAGCGGGGTGTCGGACCGGGCGCGGGCCAGGTCGATGTACCCACTTCCGTTGCTACCCACGCCGCTTGCGCTGCGGAGCGCCCGCACCATGTCCGCGCAGGTCGGCCACCTGTCGCCCGCCTCCTTGTTCAGCGAGCGGCCGATGATCCAACGGTCCGACTCGGGCAGCGGACCCAGTTCGGGCGGGGCGTTGAGGTGTTGCAGCAGTAGTTGCTTGGTGTTCGACCCGTTGAACGGCCGGGTGCCGGTGAGCATCTCCTGGTAGACGATGCCGAAACTGTACTGGTCGCAGTACCGCGACACGATCCCGCCGAACGTCTCCGGGGCCGCATACACCGGCGTGATCCCGCCGGTGACGGTGGCCTGCTCCTTCTCCATCAGCTTGGCCAGGCCGAAGTCCGCCACCTTGACATGGTTGTGGACCAGGAAGATGTTCTGCGGCTTGACGTCCAGGTGCTGGATCTGGTGATGGTGGTTCATCAGATCCAGCGCCTCGGCCGTCTCCTCCATGTAGTTGAGTAGCTCGTCGCGCGGGATGCCGGGCAGCCCCTGGGAGCGGCACTCGCGGAACCGGTCCCACAGGTTGCGGTCGGCCAGCTCCATCACGATAATGAGCTGGCCGTCGATGACGTCGAACCGCTCCAGCGACAGGATGTACGGGTGACGGATCGTCTTGACGCGGTGGAGCGCCTTCTGCTCCTGCTCGGCCGGCCGGCCCTCATCTTCCTCGGCCGAGTTCAGGTCGCCGTAGACGAACTTCACCGCCTTGTGCAGACCGCCGGGCGCCTCGACCTTCCAGACCTCGCCGAACCCGCCGCGGCCAATGCGGTCGATCAGCCGGTAACCCGACAGCGGGCTGGGGAGTTCTTCCTGACTGACCAGTCGGACCGGCATCGGCAACGCTTCCGGCGAGCGGACAGACCCGACCGCAGCCGGCGAACCGGCGCGGGCGGGGGTGGGACTTTGGCTCACCTACTCTTTAGCTCACAACCGACGTTTGGCAAAACCGTGGACTTCGCCCTGTTCCTCAAACTCGGTACGCCTCGGAAACGTTGCAGCGGAATTCGGCCTGGGGCCGAGGATTGCGACCGAGGCGCGGCAATCAGCGAATCAGAGACCTGGTTGCACGACCTTCTGAGCGGGGGCGTAAGCCCCCTGAGGATTGCCCTCTCAGGGGGCTTACGCTCCCCGCTCAGGGTCGGGAAACCAGGTCGAGAGTGGAGTGGGAACGCACCGAACCGACATGCCCGAGATGTGGTACGCACTATCCGTGAAGCAGCCGTGGGCGGCGTTGCTGGCTCATGGGGTCAAGTCGGTCGAGGTGCGGACCTGGCCGACGACCCGCCGCGGTCGGTTGCTGATCCACGCCGGCAAGGTGCCCGACGACCGGCCCGAGGCGTGGGCGTGGCTGACGACTCCGCAGTTGAAGGCGGCTGCCGAGTTGCGCGGAGGCGTGGTCGGCGTCGGCGAACTCACGGGCTGTGTCTCGTACCCCACCCGGACGGCGTTCGAGGCCGACCGCGGCCGGCACCTGAACCTCCCGGACTGGTTCGTCGAGGCGGGGCTGCACGGGTTCGCCTTCCGCGACCTGCGGCCGGTCGAGTTCTGGCCGTGCGCCGGCAACACGTTCTTCTTTCCGGTTGAGAGGTATCGACCCGCGCCGGTCAGTTCGGGTTGATAATGGTGCCGCGGTTTCGGACACTTGCACCGTGACATCACCCACCAAGAAGCGCGGACCCATGCCAACAGGCGTACGGACCCGCACCGGGCTGCTGGTCAGCGTCCGGTCGGCGGAAGAGGCGGCCACGGCGCTTGACGCCGGGGCCGACCTGATCGACGTGAAGGACCCGACGAAGGGCCCGCTGGGGATGGCCCATCACGAGACGGTCGCGGCTGTCATCGAGGCAGTCGGCGGCGAGGTGCCGGTCAGCGCCGCGCTGGGCGAGTGGTCGCCGAACGTTTTGACCGCGGCCCACTGGCACCTGGAGTTGCCGCTGACGTACGTCAAGTGGGGCCTGGCTGGGTACAAGGGCAACGCGGCGTGGGGCGAAGAACTGTTGGAGACACGGCGGCAGGTGCCAGTGGGCCGCGGTCAAAACG
>Ga0247830_10000881_pt1 | contig 11652 bp, 14 predicted proteins | sample 12C_Control_Day5_FD_207766 | JGI IMG/M metagenome (GOLD analysis project Ga0247830, IMG submission 207766) | Soil microbial communities from agricultural site in Penn Yan, New York, United States - 12C_Control_Day5 | ecosystem: Environmental > Terrestrial > Soil > Agricultural land | place...
GCGAGAACATCTCCGGTATCGGCGCCCAGGCGAACATGGTCGCGGCTGGCGACGGGATCGGCCAGCCCGAGCGCGAGAGCGAATCGACAAGGCAGTCGCGCCGGCGGCGATAGACAACGCGGATCTCGTCGATGCACTCCTGCGGTCCGTTCAGGGCAGCCGCGGCGGCGACCTGGATCGGCGTGAAGGCGCCGTAGTCGAGATAGGACTTCACCCGCGTCAGCGCACCGATCAGCCGCTCATTTCCGACGGCGAAGCCCATGCGCCAGCCGGGCATGGCATAGGTCTTAGAGAGCGTGGTGAACTCCACGGCGATATCCATGGCGCCGGGGACCTGAAGGATCGACGGCGGCGGCTCGCCTTCGAAATAGATCTCGGCATAGGCGAGGTCTGAGAGCACGATCAATTCGTGCTTCTTCGCAAAGCCCACCACCTCGCGATAGAAGTCGAGATCGGCAACGACCGCGGTCGGGTTGGCTGGATAGTTGAGGACGAGCGCTGAGGGCTTCGGCACCGAGTGCTTCACCGCCCTGCTCAGCGACGTCATGAACCCTGAATCGGTCGAGGCCGGCAGATGACGGATCACCCCGCCCGACATGATGAAGCCGAACTCGTGGATGGGATAGGTCGGGTTTGGCACGAGAATGACGTCGCCGGGTCCGGTGATGGCTTGCGCCATGTTGGCGAAGCCTTCCTTGGAGCCGAGCGTCGCGACAATCTGCGTCTCAGGGTTGAGCTTCACGCTGAAGCGGCGCTCGTAGTATGCGCCTTGCGCCCGCCGCAACCCCTGGATGCCACGCGAGGCCGAGTAACGGCTCGTGCGCGGGTCGCGGATGGTCTCGACCAGCTTCTGCACGATGTGATCCGGCGTTGGCATGTCGGGATTGCCCATGCCGAAATCGATGATGTCGTCGCCGCGGGCGCGCGCCTGCGCCTTGAGCCTGTTGACCTGCTCAAAGACGTAGGGCGGAAGCCGTCTGATTCTGTGGAAATCGCTGTTCACGCGTGCGTCCCGCTGTCCCCCGACGAGCAATCCCATGCCTAACGGGTGGGCATTTGAACCACAAAAGCGAGCCCCGGGGCAAGAAGCGCCCTGTTAAAGGCTGCACCCTAGTTTTGCGCCTTGGCCGGCTTGGTCGAGGCCGTGGTTTCGGCCGATGCGCCTTGCCGCCTCGATGTCTCGCCTTGCAGGTCGGCGATCGCCTCCTTCTGCTCGGATGGGCTCAGCGTTTTACCGAGCTGCTTGGTGGAGGTGGAAAAGCTCGAAGGCGACGGCGCGGCGGAGGTGAGAGAGTCGGAGCAACCGGCCAAAATGAGCACGGGAAGGGCAAATATCAGAAATGCCCGTTTTGACAGCAGCCGCAGCATGGCTTCAGCCAATCTTTTCCTTGTCTGATCTACAGCGATTGGAATTGCACGCCCCTTGCTATATTGCATAGCACAATGAGTCTAAGAGCGGGAGTCGCCGTGATCGCTCAGTTGCTCCGTTACCTTGGCATCATTGCGATTAACCGGGGGTAAAATAAGGGCGCGACCTTTCATGCAGGAAAAGAACAAGTCCGTGGCAGGGGCAGAGACCAAAGTCGAAGAGAGTCAAGTCGCGCAGTGGGACGTGCTCGCGCGGAACATGGTTCGTCTCTTCGACGAGGGCACGAAGGTGCTTGGCACTCTGGTCGAGCGACGCAACGGCTCCGGTCCGTACAGCATGGCAGCCGAGGCCAATGAAGCGACCAAGGCGCTTGGCGAGGTCGCGAGGCAATGGGTGAGCGAGCCAGGCAAGCTCGCCGCGGCGCAGAATGAGCTCTTCAAGGACTATGCAGAGCTCTGGGGACGCTCTGTGCGCCGCTTCCTCGGTGAAGAGGATGTCAAACCAGTGATCGAGCCTGCGCCTGGCGACAATCGCTTCAAGGACCCCGACTGGTCGAACAGCCAGTTTTTCGACTTCTGGAAGCAGGCTTATCTCCTCACCGCCCGCTGGGCCGAGGACGTCACCCGCAACACCGAGGGCGTCGACGACAAGACGCGGAAGCGCGCTCTGTTCTATCTCGAGCAGATGCTTGCGGCTTTCTCGCCGTCGAACTTCGCCTTCACCAACCCCGAGGTGGTGCGCGCGACGCTCGCCACCAACGCGGCAAATTTGGTGCAAGGCATGGCGCATCTTGCGCATGACCTCGAGCATTCCAAGGATCTATTGCGCATCAGCCAGACGGATCTGTCGGCGTTCGAGGTCGGACGCAATTTGGCGGTCACGCCAGGCAAGATCGTTTTTCAGAACAATCTTATCCAGCTCATCCAGTACAGCCCGGCGACGGCCGAGGTGTATGAGAGGCCGCTCCTCGTCGTGCCGCCATGGATCAACAAATATTACATCCTCGATCTCGTGCCGGAGAAAAGCTTCATCAAATGGGCGGTGGCGGAGGGCTTTACGGTGTTCACCGTCTCTTGGGTGAACCCGGACGCGAAGCTCGCGCAGAAGACCTTCGAAGACTACATGCGCGAGGGCATTCTTGCTGCTGTCGAGGCAGTCACTAAACAGACCGGGAAAAAGCAGATCAATGCGTTGGGTTATTGCGTCGGCGGCACGCTGCTTGCCTCTACGCTCGCCTACATGGCGGCGAAGAAAGACAACCGCATCGCCTCGGCGAGCTTCCTCGCCGCGCAGGTCGATTTCAGCGAGGCCGGCGACCTTCTCGTGTTCATCGACGATGCGCAGTTGAACTCGCTTGAGGAGATGATGGCCGAGCAAGGCTATCTGGACGGCTCGCGCATGGCGGCGGTGTTCAACATGCTGCGGCCCCGCGACCTGATCTGGCCTTATGTCGTCAACAACTACCTGCTCGGCAAGAAGCCCTTCCCCTTCGACCTCCTCTATTGGAACGCGGATTCGACGCGGCTGCCCGCCGCCAACCACGCCTTCTATCTGCGGGAGTTCTATCACCTAAACCGGCTGAGCAAGGGGGAGCTCACTCTCGGCGGCGTGAAGCTCGACCTCTCAAAAGTGAAGATCCCGATCTACGAGCTCTTCACCAAGGAAGATCACATCGCGCCCGCGAACTCGGTATTCATCGGCTCGAAGCTGTTCGGCGGTCCGGTGCGCCACGTCATGGCGGGCTCGGGACATATTGCGGGCGTGGTCAATCCGCCGGCGAAGAAGAAATACCAGTTCTGGTCGGGCGAGCCTGCTCCGACGCTTGGCGAATGGATGGCGAAGGCAACCCAGACGGCAGGCTCCTGGTGGCCTGACTGGGCCTCATGGCTTGCCGCTGTGTCCGGTCCAAAGGTGCCGGCGCGCGATCCCGCGGCCGGGCCTTTGAAGCCGATCGAGGACGCGCCAGGGTCTTTCGTGAAAGAGCGCCTCTAAAGGCAAGCGGCAAGCATGCAGCTCGACGGCCTGACTCTTTTTGGCTTGCTGTCGCTGAGCGCCATGCTTGTGTTCTATGCGCTCGAGCATCGCAGTCACTGGTACGTGCTTGCAATGGCTGGGGCGTGCATCGCCGCGTCAATCTATGGCTTCCTTCAGGGCGCTTGGCCCTTTGGTGTTCTGGAATTGATCTGGGCGGCCGTCGCATTCAAGCGATGGCTGTCGCTGCGGCAAGCGCCGCCGGCTCAAGCCTAAGCTACGGGAACAGCGGAAGCTGCTCCAACCCGAGCGTCTCGTCGAAGCCGTACATCAGGTTGAAGTTCTGCAGCGCCTGGCCGGCGGAGCCCTTTACCAGGTTGTCGATGGCCGAGATCACGATGGCCCGGCCGCGGAGGCGGTCGGCGAAGACGCCGATATGGCAGAAGTTCGAGCCGCGCACATGCTGGGTGGCAGGGATCATGCCTTCCTCCACCACATGCACGAAGGGGCTCGCAGCATACGCCTTGGCAAGCGCCTGCCTCAGAGCGCCGGCGTTGGCTTTGCCGGCACGCTCGACATAACACGTGCAAAGCTCGCCCCGGCTCATCGGCACGAGATGCGGCGTGAAGTTGACCGTGACGGCTGCTCCGGCGGCGACGCTCAGCTCCTGCTCGATCTCCGACACGTGGCGGTGATTACCGATGCCGTAGGGCGAGAGCCCCTCGCCTGCCTCCGAGAACAGGATGTTCTGCTTGAGCGTGCGGCCAGCGCCTGAAACGCCAGACTTCGCATCGATGATCACGCCGTCGCTCTTGATCAGCTTCGCCTTGGTGAGCGGCAGCAGCGCGAGCAGCACAGCCGTGGGGTAGCAGCCGGGACAGGCAACAAGCCGCGCGGTCTTGATCTCCTGCGCGTAGTGCTCGGTCAGGCCATAGACCGCGCCTTTGAGAAGATGCGGCGCGCCGTGCTCGCCGCCGTACCATTCGGCGTAGACGGCAGGATCGCGCAAGCGAAAGTCCGCTGACATGTCGATCACCTTCACCCGCTCAGGCAGCTTAGCGATCTCGCTATGGGCGGTGGCATGCGGCAGCCCGCAAAAGGCGACGTCGATCGAGCCCCAATCCACCTCGTCGGAGGTGACGAGCGCCGGTAGGTCGAGGGTCGCGAGATGCGGGAAGACATGCGCGAGCGGCTGGCCGGCATGACCCCTGGCGATCAGCGCGGTCAGGACGATGTTGGGATGGCGGGCGGCGAGCCTGATCAGGTCGGCGCCGGTATAGCCAGAGGCGCCAAGCACCGCGGCCCGGATCTTGGTCCGTACAGCCATGGTCGAAACTTTCGGACGAACGCAAGGCGAGTTCCCTCGCCTGACGCTGGCTTAGCTGAATTCGAAGCTTTGTGAAAGCGACGGGATGCGCTCGCGGCGGCGATGCGCCAGCGAGCGTCCCAATCGGATAAAGCGGATAGCGTCGGCTAGCGCTTGGAGAACTGGAAGCTTCGTCGGGCCTTGGCCTTGCCGTACTTCTTGCGCTCGACGGTGCGGGCGTCTCGGGTCAGGAACCCGCCCTTCTTCAATACGCCACGGAGTTCCGGCTCGTAGCGGGTCAGGGCCTTTGAGATGCCGTGACGCACAGCGCCGGCTTGGCCCGACAGGCCGCCGCCGCTCACCGTGCAGATAATGTCGTACTGGCCCTCGCGCTTGGCGGTGACGAGCGGCTGCTTCAGGATCATTTGCAGCACGGGCCGCGCGAAATAGGCGACGTGGTCCTTGCCGTTGATGGTGATCTTGCCCGGGCCTTGCTTGACCCAGACGCGGGCGACGGCATCCTTGCGCTTGCCGGTGGCATAGGCGCGGCCCTTGGCGTCGAGCTTCTGCTCATAGACGCGGGTCTGGGATGCCGCGGTCGTGTCGCCCTTGAGCGGGCCGAGGTCCTCGAGTGTCCTTACCTCAGGATTGGCCATGGCTTTAGGCGCTCCTTACATTCTTGCTGTTGAGGGCGGCGATATCGACCTTGGTCGGGTTCTGCGCCTCGTGGGGATGTTCGGCACCGCTATAGATGCGGAGGTTCTTCATTTGCTGGCGGCCGAGAGGTCCGCGCGACAGCATCCGCTCAACGGCCTTGTGCAGCACGCCCTCGGGGTGCTTGCCCTCGAGAATCTTCGCCGCGGTTCGCTCCTTGATGCCGCCGGGATAGCCGGTGTGCCAGTAATAGACCTTGTCAGAGCGCTTGTTGCCGGTGAGCACGACCTTTTCGGCGTTGATGACAACGATATTGTCGCCGCAATCCATGTGCGGAGTGAAAGTCGGCTTGTGCTTGCCTCTGAGCCTTGTCGCGATCAGCGCCGCGAGTCGGCCCACGACGAGGCCATCGGCATCGATGAGGATCCAGGACTTCTCGATGTCCTTGGGTGTGGCAGAAAAAGTCTTCATGGCGTAACGCTCTCCGACCGGGTTGGCGGCTTCTAACGGCTGCGCGATTTGCGGTCAAGAAAGAAGCAGAAATATATAGCAACTTCCTACAATTATTTGTGTGGTATCATGCTACCACACTAATTCATGGCGCTTCTCCCATGAGAGAACACCACGGCGTGGCATCGCGAGACGGCTGACACTGGTCCAGCGTCCGCGCTCACTCTTTGGCCCATGCTCCGCCATTTCACACTTGCGCCTCGATGTCTCCAGCCATTCAAGGATCTCGAGGATTGGTCGGTTGTCGGCTCTTCCATCGCGATGAGCTATACTTATGCCCTGCAAGGCAAGAAGCCGGGCGAGTTGGCGAAGGCCATCAGCATGCATATTTCCGAGGTCAAGGAAGACCCCAAGCTCAACTCCGCGCAGAAGGAAGAGCAGATTGCGCGACTGGAGGATTTTGGGCAGAAGCTTGGTAGACTGGAGCCTCTGCCGGAGAATTACGCTCTGGTCGAGCAGATGAAGGACAAGGTGAAGCCGATCATGAATTTCGAATGATCGGCAGCCTCGCATGAGAGATATTGGAACAGGTTCGGACCTCTGACATCGCTACTGAACGGGACCCTGGCGCGCCGCTATTGCGTGCGGACCAGGGTCCGGTTGCGGTGCTCACGCTCAACCGGCCAGTGGCCCGAAACTGCCTCTCCGAGAATTTGCTCGCCGCGCTTCACGCGGCTATCACCGAGATCGGCGGCTCCGATGCCGTTCGGGCGATCGTCATCACCGGCGCAGGCTCCGCGTTTTCGTCGGGCCACGATCTCAAGGAGCTTTCATCGCATCGTACCGATCCTGATCGCGGCAAGGCCTATTTTGCCAAGATCATGGACGCCTGCTCGAGGATGATGCTGTCAATCGTCCGCTCGCCGAAGCCGGTGATCGCGGCGGTGAACGGTATCGCCACCGCGGCAGGCTGCCAGCTCGCCGCGACCTGCGATCTCGCCGTGGCGAGCCAAGACGCTCGCTTCGCCACGCCAGGCGTGAACATCGGTCTCTTCTGCTCGACGCCAATGGTCGCGCTCAGCCGCAACCTCTCGCGCAAGGCAGCCATGGAGATGCTGCTCATTGGCGACATGGTGGGGGCGAACGAGGCGAAGGAGCTTGGTCTCGTCAATCGCGTGGTGAGGCCCGACGAGACGGTGAACGTTGCGGTCGAGCTTGGCCGCAAGATTGCGGAGAAGCCGAAGGCCACGCTGAAGATAGGCAAGGATGCCTTCTATCGTCAGCTCGAGATGCCGCTTGAGGAAGCCTATGCCTACGCCTCGGCGGTGATGGTCGAGAACATGCTGCACGAGGAGGCAAAAGAGGGCATCGGCGCGTTCCTGGAGAAGCGGGAACCGCGCTGGCCGCGGTGAATTTTGGACCGCTTGCCCTAGTGTTGCCGTTCTACATCACCTATATTCCGCGTACCTGACACCCCTGCCCTGTCTCTTGCGATGCGCTCTATCGTTGAATCGCCGGTTCGGGTATGGACCCCGTCACCCTTTTCGGAAGCATTGGAGTGGATAGGCATGAAGCAGCTCGTCGCGTTCGTCATGATCGCTTTTTTGGTACCGGCCACCGCCACTGTGGCCTTCGCCAAAAACCCCTGCAAAGATGATAAGGCCAAGTTCTGCAAGGATGCGAAGGCAGCCGGCAAGAAGACCGCCGATTGTCTGAAGGAGCACAGCGCAGAGCTGACACCGGCCTGTAAGGAAGAGCTCGCCAAGCCGAAGGACCCTGACCGCGAAAAGAAGAAGGCCGAGAAGAAGGCCAAGAAGGCGGCAGAAGGCAAGACGGGTGACAAGCCCGCTGGTGACAAGCCGGCAGAGGCGAAGCCCACTGACAAGCCCACCGAAGGGGCTGCTCCTCCGCCAGCCGATCCGGCAGCACCTGGCAGCGGAGAGACCAAGCCGTAACAATTGTTCCCGCCGTGCCGCATCTTGCGGCACGGCGTTTCCGTCACTTCCCTATTTGCGAGCATGACTGGGCTCGCGGGCTCGCGTGAACCACGACAGCTACAGCGACGCCTATATCGGGGACATTCTCGCCAACTGCCGCACCTTTGCGTTCGTAGGCGCGAGCCCGACCGAGTCGCGGCCAAGCTACTTCGCCATGAAATATCTCATCGCCAAAGGCTATCGCGTCATCCCGGTCAATCCAGCGCATGCCGGCAAGGAACTGCTCGGGCAGAAGATCTTCGCCTCGCTTTCCGACATCGAGGAACCGGTCGACGTGGTCGATATGTTTCGCACGCCTGACGCCGCGCCAGGGATTGCCCGCGAGGCCATCGCCATCGGCGCCAAGGTGATGTGGATGCAGCTCGGCGTGCGCAACGACGAGGCGGCCTGCATCGCCGAGGATGCCGGATTGAAGGTGGTAATGAACCGCTGCCCCAAGATCGAATATGGCCGCCTCTCCGGCGAGATCGGCTGGGTCGGCGTCAACCGCCGCGTGATCGACAATCGCAAGCCGTTCCTGTTTAGCAAGGGCGGCACCATGAAGCATCGAGTCTGATGTCATGTTCGACCACTTGCGCGCCGCGATTGTCTTTGCCTTTTTGCTGGCCTCCCCACTCGGACCGGCACGTGCAGAGCCGCTCGACCCGACACCCGCCTTCATAATTGAATTGCAGACCGCGATCCGCAACGACGACAAGGACTGGCTGGCCGATCATCTTCATCTTCCCGTCAAATATTTCGGCAAGACGAAGCAGACGATCAGCAGCAAGGACTGGTTCCTCAAGCACTCTCCGATCGTCATCGGCCCTGAGTTGAAGGCCAATGTGCTGAAGCAAGACCCCAACAGCTATTTCAAGAATTATCAGGGCGTGATCGTCGGCGATGGCGGCCGCAATATCTGGCCCGACGACTTTGGCGACGAAGGCGTGGGCGTCCCCGCCCGCTTCGCGATCATCACCATCAACAACAGCGATTGAGTCCGGAGAAAAAACACGATGTTAGCCGACCGCAAGCCTGGCTTCAATACGCTCACCATCCATGCCGGCGCGCATCCGGACCCCGCGACCGGTGCCAGGACAACGCCGATCTACCAGACGACGTCCTATGTCTTCGAGAACGTCGATCATGCTGCGGCGCTCTTCAATTTAGAGACCTTCGGCAACATCTATACGCGCATCAACAACCCAACCCAGGCCGTGCTCGAGGAGCGCATCGCGGCCTTGGAGGGCGGCACGGCGGCGCTTGCCGTGGCCTCGGGGCATGCAGCACAAGCGATCGTGTTTCATGCCCTGATGGAGCCAGGCGATGAGTTCGTCGCCGCGCGCCAGCTTTATGGCGGGTCGATCAACCAGTTCACCCAGTCCTTCAAAAAGTTCGACTGGAACGTACGTTTCGCCGATACCGATAATGCCGAAAGCTTTCGCGCGGCGCTCTCTCCGAAGACCAAAGCGATCTTTGTCGAGTCGATCGCCAATCCTGGCGGCATCATCACGGACATTGCCGCCATCTCGGCAGTTGCCAAGGAGGCTGGCGTTCCGCTCATCGTCGACAATACGCTCGCCACGCCCTATCTGGTGCTGCCCATCGAGCACGGCGCCGATATCATCGTTCATTCGCTGACCAAGTTTCTCGGCGGTCACGGCAACTCGATCGGCGGCGCCATCGTCGATTGCGGAACCTTCGACTGGTTCAAGAGCGGGCGTTATCCGACGCTGACGGAGCCCTCGCCCTCCTATCACGGCGTCACTTTCGCCGAGACTTTCGGCAATTTCGCCTTCGCGATCGCCTGCCGCGCTTTTTCGTTGCGCGATCTTGGGCCGGCCATCTCGCCGTTCAACGCCTTCCTCATTCTCACCGGTATCGAGACGCTGCCACTGCGCATGCAGCGACACTGCGACAACACACTGGCCGTTGCCGAGTGGCTGTCGAAGCATGACCAGGTGGCCTGGGTGAATTACGCCGGGCTGCCCGGCAGCAAATTCAACGCGATGGCCAAGCGCTATTGCCCGAAGGGCGCCGGTGCTGTGTTTACCTTCGGCCTCAAGGGCGGCTATCCGGCAGGCGTCAAGCTCGTGAGCAACGTCAAGCTGTTCAGCCATCTCGCCAATATCGGCGATACGCGGAGCCTGATCATTCATCCCGCCTCGACCACGCATCGCCAGCTCACCGACGAGGGGCGGTTGCGCGCGGGCGCTGGGCCTGACGTGGTGCGGTTGTCGATTGGGCTTGAGGACGTCGGCGACATCATCGCCGACCTTGATCAGGCGCTCGCCGCGGCTTGAGTTCTCCCCGCCGGAGCCCTTCGCTCCAGGCTCAGCCACAGATGATAGAGCGCCGCGGCGAACAGCACCATGGCGCCGGCCTGGTGCGCGAGGCCGAGCCCGATCGGAACGCCGAGCAGCAGCGTCCACACCCCGATCGTCGCTTGCAGCAACGCAAGGCACATCAGGATGAAGCCGCTGGTGATGAGCTCAGGCGCCCCGCGTCGAGCCGCGAGCCAGCCCGATTGCAGGATGGTGGCGAGTACCACGGCATAGCCCAGCATGCGGTGATCGAACTGCACCGTGAGCGGGTTCTCGAACAGATTGAGATACCAAGGTGAGGCTTCGCCGAGGCCACTCGGCACGAAGGCGCCATTGATCAGCGGCCAGGTGTTGTAGCCGAAGCCCGCATCGATTCCAGCGACAAGTCCGCCCGCCAGGATCTGGAGATAGATCAGGGCGAGCACCACGCCGGCAACCCACGCCGCCGCGGACGTGCTCGATCGCGTCGCTCCTTTGCGTTCACGCCCGAGGTCGAAGATGAGCCATAGCGTGTAGCCGAGGATGGCGACGGCAACGCCGAGATGCGCGGTCAGCCGGTACTGGCTCACATCGCCGCGGGCGACGAGGCCGCTCTTCACCATGTACCAGCCGAGCGCGCCTTGTAGTCCGCCGAGCACGAACAGTCCAAGCAGCCGCGGCAGGAGCGCGCGCGGTATGTATCCGGCGAACCAGAAGGCGACGAAGGGAACAAGGAAGGCGACGCCGATCAGGCGGCCGAGGAAGCGATGTCCCCATTCCCACCAATAGATGGTCTTGAACTCATCGAGGCTCATGCCTCGCTTCTGCTCGAGATATTCGGGGATCTTTTGGTACGCGTCGAAGGCCTCCTGCCACGCGCTGTCCGACAGCGGCGGGATGGCGCCGGTGACCGGCTTCCATTCGGTGATGGAGAGTCCTGAATCGGTGAGCCGTGTGGCGCCGCCCACCAGGATCATTGCCACGATGAGAAGCGCGAGCGTGCCGAGCCACAGGCGCAGGACCCTCACGTGGCGCGCCGTCCATGTGGGCTGGCCCGCGCGGGATGTGCCCAGGCTCTCTGCTGCCGTCGAAGACATGCAGGTCTGATAGCTGGCGGGGCCTGCAAACTCAATCTGTTCCCGCCAGCCCCATTGCCGCAGTGGAACGCATGATTCGAAGCGGCGTTTTCGATAGTATTGAAGGGCGAGGAGATCAGCCGTGAAGACATTGGCGCTCACAATCACTTTCGTGCTCGGATTGGCGCTCCCTGGTGGCGGCGCCCTCGCCCATCATGGGTGGGCCTGGACGACAGGCAAGAACGTGGATCTTGCCGGTGTCATCAAAAAGGTCAGCCTCGGCAATCCGCATGGAATTCTCCACGTTGACATTGACGGAGAGGTCTGGACCGTCGAGGTCGGCCAACCGTGGCGCAACGAACGCGCCGGTTTGAAGGACGGTGACCTGGCTGAAGGCGTCAAAATCCGGATGATCGGCGAGCCATCGGCCGATCCTGCGGAGAAGCGGCTGAAAGTTGAGCTCCTTTTTCTCGGTGACCGGAAATACGTGCTGTATCCCGATCGCGACTAGCGCCAAATGGAACATCTTCTGGCGATGCTGGAGGCG